>Ga0208624_1000125_pt1 | contig 39925 bp, 54 predicted proteins | sample Knorr_S23_td_DCM_FD_185607 | JGI IMG/M metagenome (GOLD analysis project Ga0208624, IMG submission 185607) | Marine microbial communities from Southern Atlantic Ocean transect - Knorr_S23_td_DCM_ad_71m_LV_A (SPAdes) (version 2) | ecosystem: Environmental > Aquatic > Marine > Oceanic | place... | reverse complement strand
ATGGATGACTAAAATACCAACCGCTAACATAGTTTATTTTGGAGGTAAATACCTCACTCTCTATCATGTATATATGATATTTATGATTATAATAGGTGTATGTTTTCAGAATAGAATGGAATACACAATAAATAGTTTTCTACATTCAGCATCATATGTATTTTTATTTTTATTACTTGAAGATATACTATGGTTTGTATTTAATCCTTATTTTACCATCAAAAGGTATAGAAAAGGAATTGTATGGTGGCATTCTAGTCAACCATGGATATTAGGAATGCCATTACATAATTATACAACCACAGGCTTAAATTGTTTAATAGCCTATATAACAGGTATGACTGATATTTTATATTCACTTCTATATTCTTGTGTTTTTGTAGGAGTTTGTATATTTGTATCTCCACTTTATCACTACTTTTATACTTACATACACAAAAAAAAAGGTGAGGCAGAAACAATGGGACCAAGCCTATAGATTATAATTTAATAGTACAACTCCGCTCATGATGTTTACCATATTCACCACACTTTAAGCATAGGTGTTCTTCTGTCGTATGATATAAGCTACAAAATCTACATCTTTTAGGACAAAATGTTTCAAAATGTTGTCCAATTTCACCACAAATAATACATAAATGTTTACTTGTTAAATGATATCCAAAACAATACCTACATTTTTTTTTACAATCTTTATTAGTATGGTCATTATCTCCACAAATATCACATTTGTGGTTATAAGTAGTATGAAATCCTTCACAAATTGTACATTTTAGTGGACAATTTTTATCAGTATGGTCTCCTCTTATATCACAAATAAAACACGCATGATTTTCTGTAATATGATTTCCATTACAAAGAGTGCATCGATATTCACAATCTTTTTCCGAATGACCTTTAATACGACAAATTGAACACAGATGATCATCTGTTTTATGTAAATAACCACATATATAGCATTTATCAGGACAATCACCAGGAAAATGTTCTCCTTTTAAATTACATATATAGCATACATAGTTTTTCAATTTATTATCCATATTAAAATAACGATAATAAATTTTTTTTATAATTTATTTTTATTTAAATATAAAGAAAATATTACTATTAATTCTAATGGAAATTTATTATATCATACCTTTAAATATACTATTAACTCTATCAATTTCATTTTTATCAGATAAGGTTTTTAGTTTTATAATCAAATCTCATTCTAAGTATTTTTGTATGCATGTTATACTAAATGGATATATTTGTTATATTACCTTTGATAAGACAAGAGAATTTTTATTAAATCCTATAACAAAATATGATTTTTATTCAATTGAAGGTATTAAGAGTGCGTCAATAGTTATTGGTTTTCATCTATATCATATACTTACCGAAAAACTTAGTCTTGAAGATAAAATGCATCATATTATTACTGTATTTATGACTGGTTCTACAGCTTTACTTAAACCATGTGGTCATATTTTAGCGGCAATTAATTTTTTTATGTGTGGATTACCTGGAGGTTCCGACTATTTTTTGTTAGTTTTAGTAAAATATAATTTAATCACAAAACTAACAGAAAAATATATTAATAGATGGTTAAATCTTTTAATACGAATGCCTGGAATGATGTTGTGCTGTTGGTATGCGATTCTTAATCTTTATTATGAAAACATCACCATATATAATGACTATCTTAATATAACATCTGTAATATTAATGACAATCAATTCAATCTATTATTGTAATAAAACAGTAGGAAATTATCATGTAAGACTTTATGAAAAAACATTAAAACAAAAAATTACATAATAGTACATTTTTTCTTATTACGCTTATATTCTTCTTTTTTTTCTTTTATAAGATTTTTATAATAAAAATCCATAGGATGTTCCCAAGAACTTTCATTTAGCTTTTTATTATAAAAAAAAATATTACCCTTACTATCATTATTTTCACTCCAATCCTTAGGTAACGGTGAATTCATAGCTTGGATAACATATTTTAGACAAAAAGGATATTTTAACAGATCAATATCTAAATATATACCATAATTATATAATTCCTCTTGTTCATTAGGTAAGAAATCTGATAGTTTATTTCTTGAGTTAGGTATAACCTGTAATTTTTGAGTATTTTTAACAGTATTGATACTATCTAATTTCTCCTTTTTTTTTGTTTTTTTGCCTACATTTATATTAAGATTTATAGGAGTATTCGAATTATCATTAGGAAGGGTTATTTTATTACCATTTATAAAAATATCTCTTGAATTATTGACTATGGGAGGATTACAAATGGGTATATTATAATTATTAGGCAAAGGAGCACTTGGATAATAATATTGTCCTTGTTGATTATTTTCCATTTATAATATAGGTTTTATTATTAATAGACTTTAAAATTCTAGAATTATATATTTTGTTTTAGAAATATAAATATTATATTAATAAATATTAATGGTAGCAAGTATAAAAGTATATCTTTTTCCTGATACATCAAAGTATATAATAAGTGATAATAACAAAATATTAAATGAGATAGAAAAGGATACAAATACTCATATAAAATTTTACAATAAAAAATACGATAGTTTTTTTGCGATTGATGGTAATTTTGAAGATACCCATAAGGCAAGAATAATTTTACAGGATATAGAAAAAAATGTGTATAGGGATGCATTTCTAGATAATTATACAAAAAATAATTAAAATACAAAAATTTGATTTTAAATTTCTTTTTTACGGGAGAAAAAAAAGTCTCAATGACTATGGGAATACGACATGTACAAATTAAAGACGGTTGGACACTTGTCCAATCAGACTTTCAAAATCGTTTTAAAAATTTAAGTCTTTACAAAAAAAATAAGGTAACAAAAAGTAAAGAATATGATGGTGATAATAACATGGTAATTAATATAAACGGCAATAAATATATTTATCCCCCTAAAGCAGGTATTATACTTTTTAATCAGGATATGACTAAAGTATTACTTGTTCAAAATAATTTTAGCGATGTTATAGAAAAAGGTAAATGGGGAATACCAAAAGGACATATGGAGGATGGAGAACCTTGTGAAAAATGTGCTAATAGGGAGTTTTATGAAGAAACTGGTCATAATATAGATATTAAAGTTGGTACAAAGTATTTAACAGTAAATAATTCTAAGTATTATATTTATAAACTTGTTAATACAACTATAGATCTTAATCCAGTTGATACAAAGGAAATTAGTGATTGTAAATTCATAGATTTAAACGAAATTGACAATCTTAATTTAAATAAAGAAACAAGGGTACTATTAACACGTAAAATCAATCTTGCTAAAAAATATGCCATAGATATTTCATTATAGATTTATATTCTTTTTTTATTATATAATAATGAAAGAATACCAAATAATTAATATTCCAGGTATTAGACATAATATTATTCAACTTAATGATGTAATAATAGGTGATATTTTTAGAGATGTTCATCACTATCTATCGACCAAATCACCCGATAAAAAAAAAATTATTATTATTAATTTAATAGGTTATGGCAATAAGTCATCACCACATTTTTTTAAATCTATACCCGGAAATTTTGAAAACTATGAAGGAGAAAAAATATTATTCTTTGACCTTTATCTTTTTCCAAATATTGAATTGGCAGTAGCATCAGAAGATATAGGTGATTGTCTCAATATGAGACTATATTCTAATAATGGAAAAAAATCATCACATATATCTTGGATAAATTCAAAGGAAGGTTGCGATTATATTGAAAAGGATGTTAGAACATTTATTAACATTTCTGAACAGATTAATTCGATATTTAGAGTAAAGGAAGCCTTTTTATCAGATGAGGCTAAAATAAGTTGTTTTGATTTTGATATACAAGAGAAATTTTTTATAAATTTATCTATAACATACATATTTAAATATGGTAAAACATATTATGAAAAGTTTGGTTATAAACTGAATTTTGAAGAGTATAAAAAAAATGGCGAAATGGTAGAAGTTTTTGATTCAAGTCAAAAAGTTAAAGATTTCTTTAAAGAAATCAGAGAACGTGATCCAAAATCACTTGTTATTCCTTTAGATAGAGAATTTTACAAAACAGAGGATGAATATACTAAAGTAATCACAATATATGAAAATAGTAGAACACTTGGAGAATTTTTTTCAAAAATACTAAATAATAAGGATTTAGGGTGTTATATCTATTATATTATTTTTGAAAATATGTTAAAAAATAATGGACTTGTAAGAAGACTTAAAATGCTTGTAGATGATACATCGTCTTTTTATCATAAGGTTTATTAATTTAAACTAAATATAATTTATTTCATTATAAAAGTTAATCATCTATATTATTAAATGATTAATTCAATTTGTGATTTATTTTCTGATAGAGAAAAACAACTAAAAAAACAAAAAATAATAGATGAAAAACTAGAAAATATTTTTTCAAAATGCCCCTTAACTGTTTTTAAATTATTGCTTTTAGATAGACAAAATAATCGTGAACAACTTAGTATTACTAAGTCATCTAATATTTTCAATATTCTAAAAAATGCTCAAGATAATATTGAAAATATAGATAAATACCAAGACGAATTATTATATATACTTAAAAATCATAATGTTTGTAATAATCTAGAGAATTTTGTTAAAAAATATGAATAGAATATTTATATCATTATATAATAATTATGAAAACCCTAGATGAAAAACTTTTTTTTAATAATCTTGTTAAAAAGTCTTCGCATAATCTAACCATAGAAGATAGGGTATCACTTGGATATAAGACATATGGTATTGATAATCACGCGGAATTTATAGATTATATGAATCCTCATGATGACTGTTTATGGGACGCATTAATTCCCGGATATAATTTTAGAATGAAGGGTGAAACTAAATACAAAAGTAAAAAAATAATTGGTATGCTTTGGTTATCAGATGGTAATCATAAAATAGCCGTACGTATACATAAACATGGTTATAATAAAAATCAGGCTAAAAAGGACATTAATAATTATGTTAATAACTATTTAAAAATTTTTACAAAAAGAAAAGAAAAATCATATGGAGAATGGATTGAATTAGATGGATTTTAATAATGACTGACATGGTATTAATTTAAACACCTATATCCTCAATAAAAACTAGGTTATTATTATCTATAAAATCTTCATAGGTTATATATCCCAATAATTTTTCTTTTCTATTTTCACAATAATGCGAATGATCATTTAAAATACTTTCACCACATCTATTCTTTTGTATATTTAATGGTATATTAAAGCACAATTGTTCTTGTCTTTCTTTAGTATCAAATACTAATAAATTTCTTTGTTTTTCACTAAATACTTCAGATAAACGTGATAATATTCCAAATAAAAGATAGGCATATTTATAAAAAAAAATAGAGTGATAACTTCCCCCTCTACATAGAAAACTATCTTTATATTCTAGTATATGTAATGATTCATGAACCAACATTAAAATTATAAATATTACTCTACTCCTGGTTATATAACCTCCTGAATAGAATATTTTAGGAGATTTTATACTATTCAGAGCATCTAATTCAATATTAAATCCAAAATCATATTTATCATATTCAACGTTATATTTATTATATATTACAGTTTCCATAAAAGCACCTACATCACATAATCTATTTCCATAATTATTAAAATTTATTTTGGACTTTTTTTTCGGATATGTTTTCAAATATTCATAAAATTTATTTTTGTAACATATCTTTTCTATCCTATTAAAAATATTTTCCACCACATCTAAAGTTAAACTATTTTTGTCATATTCTTTAAAATCGTGATATATTTCATTAACCTTTTCTACAAATGTTATATGAAATTTAGGATATTCAAGAAAATCAAGACTATCTAAAAATAGTTTTGTTGACTCATTCATTTATAAAATAATGAATATATTCTTTATATTAAAACTAAACATAGTATCTTTTAGCAAATATACCCTTATAGTCTTTTAATTTTAGTAAATCACTATTATTCTCATTTTTGTTATTGTCAAATAAATACCATTTAAAATTTAGACAATCTTTATCCATATTTTTTTCTATTTTCGCTTTAAATTCCTTATAGCAATACACCTCTTTTATCTCATAATTTTTAATAGCCTTGAGAATATCATTACCAAAAACATAGAAATCTGATTTTAATTCCATTTCTGACCATTGTTTATTTAATAGATCAATTTGTTTATTGTAGCAAATTTGATTAAATGTGTTTTTAAGTTGGTTATGGATATTATCTCCTTTCTCTAATTCAACAAATGGACCCAAAGACACTATTTTTTCCATAATCTTACTTTTTTTGTTATCTTTAGTCATTATGAAAAATTCTACCTTCCATTTCTGATTATTTTCACTAAAAAGATCATGTGGAAAACTATCCTTTTGTTCATACTTAGTATCAGTAAAACTATAATGACTAAATTTATCATTTTTTTCCAATTTGTAAACGTTTATAAAATTATCATTAAAATATAAATCTTTCCAATAATTCAAGTTAAAATTAAAATCTTTTACTATCTTAATATCTTTTGTAAGATATTTAGTTAATATTTTAATAAGTTTATCGTTTAAAATATAGAAATATTGGTCATTATTGTTAATAAAGTATTGAAAATTATAAATATGTGATCTTTTTGTTTCTATATAACTTTTTATAATATTTAATAGATTATATGTTGTATTTTTCTTTTTTGTACTTTTGATATCACTAATACGTGAAAATTCTTTTCCGAGCCAATCATGGAGTTCTTCTTCCTTTTTATTAATGAAAAATCCACTATAACAAAATATGTTACTATCCTCTGGCAATTCTGGTATACTATTTAAGTTATCGTTTGTTAAAACTTCCATTTTCTTTTATTATGACAAAAATGACAAAGCTTTAAATCAAAATTTTATTTTATTTCCCTGAATTTTAAAAATAGTGTATTTTAAAATATAGATAATAAGATTATAAATGTATTCTATACATAAAAAATTAGATGACTTTAAAAAATGGGTAAACGTAGACATAAGGGATGAAGATATCAAAAATAAGGTAAATAATATGATTGATCAAGACTATGAAAAAGACTCACCTAAAATTTTAGAAGATATTAAAGGTAAATACAGTCCATATAAAAAACACTTGAGTTCTTTAGGTAGAACACATGCTGATTTAATTAATACAGATCATAGATTAGGTCAAACGTTGTATGTTTCATTAGCTGCCGCAAAATTCAAGAGCAAACTAAAAGGTAAATTAGGTAATAATCTAAATAACACTATTAAATAGGGTTTAATATTTTACAATAATTTATGATATTGGATATAGTATATCATAAATTATAAAGTAATACGTCTTTTATTTTTTATTATTCTTAAGATATTGTTTTAATATTTTTTTACCAGTCTTTCCGTGTACTGAGACCTTTCTATTAGTAATAGGATTTATTATATAATTATACTTAGGTTTATCACATCCTCCTGCGAGATTATGATATGGATGTGCATTGAATGAATAATTAAGGTTATAAGAATACTTAGGAGATGGCATTTCAGGACTAGGCGGAATCACATAACGGGGATTTGTCTTTTCTTGGGATGTCAATAAATTTAATTGTGGCACATCGTGTTGTCGTGATACAATATATACATTCCAGTTTAAATTTCTGAGTATAGTTTCATTAAAATATTGTTCAAAATAGGCACTTGGATGAACACCAGGTACTAGACCGGTAAGTTTATTCCATGTATCTTGAGTATTTAGATTGTCTGGACCAAAAATATAAGGAAAGCCTCCTAGTTCGGGTTTGACATAGGTATTAGTATGATCAACCGGAGTGGAGGCAATATATAGATTTTCTGGACTAAAAGCATTAAAATTTACAATATATGAACTATCATCATTTATACCTAATGACATAACAAAATCGTTATTTATATCTTGTTCCGGTGCTAAGTCTATCAAACCCATAGGAAAGTTAAGAAATCCTGGGTTTTCATCAGATAGTATAATAAAAGGATCAGAAAAGTATTCAAAATGAAATGGTGGTTCTGACGTCATGATACCTACAAAATTAAAATATATGAGTCTATAATTTCGCACATCTCTTATTCCGTGTCTTTGCCATCGTCTCCTAACCTCTAAAAGGTTATTTTGTAGTCTATGTAGTACCGGATATGCTCCTAAATCAAAGTTTCTAGACTCATTAATTATAAAATGATCTAGCTTTATATGTCCTAGAAACATAGATTTGTTTGTTCCTTTAATCTTTACTGGTGGTGTTGTTACACTAAAATGAAAATTCCTAATATCATCACGAGGAAAATGTGTACGACTCCATGCCTCTCTCCACTGATCATTAAGTTTATTTTGTAATTTATTTATAAAATTAAATCTGTTTGGAAGATCATATTCTATATAACAATTATTCAATAATCCACTGGTTAATTCCCTATCTCTCTTTTTAAGACAATTATTTGTCGCTACTCCTGGTGTATCAACTGGAATAACCTCTCCATATGAAAAAATCAGTCCATAGATTGTATAAGGTTGTGTATCACCTGCTCCTATACCATATTGAAAATAAATATTATCTCCAGAAACAAATAATGACCAGTTTTTTTCCATTTTTTCAAATCTTGGAACAAAAAGATAACCCTTATCAGTTCTTAAATTATCATCCTGACCTTTTTTAATTGCTCCCCATTCTTCGTCATTATAGTTACATAATACTTGTTTATACGGAACCCCTGATACAGTCGAATAAAGTATTTCTGAGGTATTTTCTATACGTTTAGATGTTGAACCAGCTTCTCCCCAAAAAATTATATCATTTCTATTTGTTACCTCTAAATAAGAAATTGCTATTCTAGTTATATTATGTCTATGGTCAAATCTTTTATTTTTTTGTGTAGGATCATATACTTCAGAACCAGGATATGTACGTGTTGTAAATGAAATCATTACAAGATCATTTGTTGTAATCCCTCCCATCCCATCTGATCTATTGAAATAGACACTGGGCATTTGTGTAGGTAGCATATATTGAGGTTTTGTTCCATCTATAGGGATATTGATTACGCGTACATCCTCATCACAAAAGCCAGGGGGTGAAAATTTTATCTTTAGAACATCATAATTAGCACCATCTAATACAGAATATATAGTACAATCAATGTCCACCCATCCTTCACCCTGACTACCCCATTTGGTGTTCCAAACAGCACCTGGAGATTCCTGTCCTAATCCTTGTCTTCTCCCGTCTATTATACCTGTATGATAGTCCACATTATATATTATAGCACGTTGAGAACATAATATTCTATTATTAGATATTGACGTCATACTTAAATTAAATAAAAATACATTTCCCTCATCTTCCCGACTCCTGCTAACATCTTGGTCGTTTATAGGAATATCACGCCAAAATCCTGGTATATATTGTATTTTTTCGTCATATATAAAGTGCTTTTTTATTGCCTCTCGTATGACTCTGCGATAGTGTAAAGAATTTATCTTACCAATTATAGGATGGGTTTTATATCTGGGTTCAGCAGGATTATATATATGTAAAATACCATTTTTTAGTGTATCCATTATAATATATAATATCATTAGATTATTTCTAATAATAATTAACTATATAATCTTTTTATATTATAAATGGAAAAGAAAAATACATATGAACTAAGAAGAACATCATCTTTACCTATTGGAAGAGTTGTTCATTCAGGTATACAAGAATTTAATGGGTTAGAGATAAAATATATAGGTTCATGTTGTGATAATATTAACAAAAAAGATAATAGAGATTTTATATTAGTAAGAGAACAAGGTAAATCTTATTATGCGAGTAATGGAAAAAAATTAGAATGGAGACTATTTTACCGTTCTACTGGCACATCTGATCATCATTCTATAAGAGATGGTGTATGGTTTCCAGCATACGGATGGACACTTACTTCTGGAGGTTTATTAATTAATAAAGGACTTCCATATGGATATGATAAAACTGGTAATAAAATACAATATTATAGTGGTTTTGGAGTGCCTGTATTAGGATTATTGAGTAAATTTTATAATGATGTTGTATCAAAATTAAAGTATCAACGCTATACTATTAAAACATTTAGAGATATAATTCCACGGTGGAAAAATGATGATGTATTTAAAATTTCTGCTTTATTAGGTGGTGGATTATGGACAAAATGCTCTTCAGATTTAAGTATCCCTTTAACAGATTGTGAGGATCATTTGTCAATTCATTTTGAATATTTTAGAAATCAATTGTTTGAAACTATAAAAAATAGCATTAAAAAAATATATCACACACCTACAACACAACAATTTATTCCACACTATAGAATTAATGATATAATGAGTATTAATAATGAATATGGAGTAGAATTTAGCAAAGCCGCAAAATTAACAAGTCTTTTATATAAAATTGTTAATCATCCAAGATATAACACTTCTATAGAAAGAAGGTTAGAGGAACAAAAATATAATACACATACAAAAGATTATGAAGGCGAAGATTATCTTATTTCTATAACAAATTATGCTGCTATGTATAAAAATACACGAGATCACGAGCTTAGCGATAAACTTAGAAGTTCTAATCTAAAACTTCCATTTATTGAAGATGTTGAAATATTATCTCAATATCCGGATATCTTTAATGAATTAGTTAAAGATTCTACAGAAATATTAGATAGTTTGAATTCACAAGAAGGTGGAAATATAGATAAAGTATATAATTTTATTACAAATCCTCTTACAAACAGAAAAGTAAATATTAATAGCAACCTAGGAAAAAAAATACTAAAAAATTATGTAAATAACTATATTTAGGTTACATATCAACATTATATTTAACTTAATGAAATTTAACTTAATGAAATTTAAATTATATAAATTATAATTTATATTATTTAATAATATATAGAATGGGAATGGGCATGAGCACAAGTCAATTAAAATTAAGTAACCAGCCAGATTCATTTTATAGAATAATGACGTATAATGTAGAATGGGGCTTTTTAACATTACCTGGGGATATTACACAAGATTCCTGTGGACATAAAATCCCTCAAACAAAAGAAGCCCAAGAACAACACTTAAAATTAATATCAAAAAATATTGGCTTAATTAATCCAGACATATGTTATTTACAAGAGATGGGAAGTATAGATGCCGTTGATTATGTGGGAGAAAATCTTAAGAATCTTTTTGGGTTAACATATTCTACACACTATAGTAATAGTGACTCTGGATATCAAGGTGTTGGATTATTAATAAAAAATTCTATAATTGAAGGATGTACGGTAGAAAATATACCTAATTTTCCACTTAATAGGGCATTAGGTATAACAATAAATAATGCTGGCAAAGAATATAAAATTGTAGGTGTTCATCTTAAGTCTTTATATGACCATAATTATAAAAAAGATATTCCTGAACAATTAGCACAATTAGAAGCAGTAAAAACATGGTTAGGTGATTGTGAAAACGCAATTGTATGTGGAGATATGAATAATACTCCCGATTCAGAACCTATCAAAAAAATGGATACATATGGCTTTACAGATATTTTAGATACCAAAGCCTATATACCAAATATTACAAACAGTAGTATAACTGAATTTCATGGTAAAAATGGTAAAGAATCTGGTTCAAAGATTGATTATATGTTTATAACACCCTCTATAGAGGTAATCAGTGGTCATATAGTCAATTTTGTGAGAGAAAATGTAAATGCTCCCGAAGGGTTTAGAGAAGAGACAAGTGATCATCTTCCTATATTAGGAATATTTAAATTATAAAGTATTATGTATATTCATATTTTATAATTTTAATAAAAAAATCTTAATCTGTTTCCATCATATCATCTTCCACCCATGTTATAACTGGTTCATCCATAAAACTAACGACATCAGGATTCACAGACATTGTGCTTAAAGAAGCAGTCATGTCGGCAAGTTCAGCATCTATATCACCTGCTGCATCACCAACTGCCTGACGCATTGTTCCAAGAGGTAATCTATCTCGTCGACGAAATCCATCTACATCTATGACTAAAGGAGTATGTAAATCTTTGTGCCAACTTATTATAAAAAAAAACTGTGTTATACGTGGTGTAGCTCTTATTGCATATTGCCACATATTGTCAAGTCCTTCCCATAATCCCATTGCTTGGTTGGGTTCTACCCCCTCACCGTGTTGAGGATCTATGAATAGAGGAGCACCATGATGATTGCGTCCTAATATTACAGCATGTCCAGCCGGACCGGTGTCAGATATATAACTTATTCCTAATAGCGAGGATTCCCCTGATTGTAATTGCATCCGAGCTATTATTTGAGGAATAATGTTATAAAATTGTTCTTGATTGAGGGGGGGTTCAAAATTACGAGTATAAATATGTTGATATATAAAATTTGGTATATTTCGGTATGGTCCTACAGGATTTGCGATATATGCTTGTTGAAGCAAATGTTGAATATTTAGTAAAGTTATTCCAGAAGGTGTTACACTACACTGTGATGCAAGACGTGGTATTGCTGATGGAGGTACAAATCCCAAAGAAACTAACACTTGTGCAGAACAATCTATACGTTCCCCTGTTCTATAACCAAGAAATTGATAACCTGGTGGAAATTTGCTTTTAAATCCTCCTTTTTTTACTTTATTTACTTTATTTGTTTTATATTTTTTATATTTTTTATAATATTTTGGATTAAATACTTCTAGATTATATATCATATATATTATATTGTATTTTATTTTATACTAAAATTTATAATATCAAAAATTTATTGTTATACCTTATATTAAATTATATAATTTAAATTTCTCATAATAATGATTTGAAAAATTTAAAAATGACGATACAGTTTTAATTTAACTCATATAATGATTATAAATATTTATAATATATGAATTCTAAAGATTGTAGTAAATGTATAGAAAATTGCCCATGTGATAACAATAAGTGTGATGTTAACTGTTGTGCTTGTGATTGTATAAATGCATGTGTAGATTGTAATTGTTTATCTAATTGTAAATGTTGTGTAGATAGTTGTTTATGTACAATAAATGAAAATAGATGTTGCGAATGTTGTTAAATAATATTCTAGAAATAACACTTTTTTATTTCTAATATATTATATATTATATATTATGAATGTACCTCCTCCAAATTACAATCAAGCAGTAGCATTTAATTATTTACCTAATAATGTTGCTTATAATACACAAACCAATCCTGTCATATATCCTAATATGAGTAACCTACAAACACGCATTAAAATGAAAAAGGACGCCTATAGACAATTTGTTAATAAAAATGATTTCACACATATACCATTTGAAAATAGAAAAGACATAAAAGACTATGGAAAAAGATTAGGTGTGAATTTAAGAAAAAAACCCAGACTATTAAGGTATGTTATTTCTTTCATAATAGAAGGAGTTCCAGAAGGTTGGAGTGAAAATCTAGACAAAGATGGAATTATCTATTATACTAATAATACACTTAAAGAAATACAATGGGAACATCCTCTCGAAGAATATTATAAATCTAAAGTAAAACAAGTCTTGAAAGAAAATAGTTGTTGGTAAAAAAAAAACGTTTCCTCTATATTTCTTCTAATAATGGACACATTTTAAAAGCTTTTTTATAGTTTTTTATTGCCTCATCAAGTCTTCCTTTACATTCTAGTTCAGAACCCTGCTTAAACAATCGATAACCATCTATTTCAGTAGAAGTTGATATTAAATTGTTATAACTATCAAAATCTACTAATAATTTATTATCATGTGTCATAATTTCAAAAAACTTACTACTTGGGTGTAATAACTTAGAGTCTAATCCTATTTTTTTAAGATTTTTGATTAAATCATCGTCTATTAAGGATTTACGATTATATGTAACATAATCTACTATTCTAAAATGTTCTCCAGTATTAGGAAAATTACAATGAGCAAGTTTATTGTCCCATACAATAAGACTACCGGCGGGTGCTATTATATTTTTTATTTTATTTTGTTCATCACTATTCTTACTAAAGTAGAAAATACCTCCTGTATGGGTATTTTTATTATCTTTTGCCCAATTGTTTATCCTTTTATTGAATCCTGGAATACAACAAAATCCACCACTTGTTTCGGTTTGATCAGTTAGTGTAACCAGTCCTTGTAATTTGATTTTTTCCGATGGTTCCCAAGGATTAGAATCAAGATGTAACCAGCTTTTCGCGGTTCTCCATTCAGGCTTATCGGTTTTTTCATTATTAATTAATACATTTTTTGTAGGTCTCATAATGCCTGTGCGGTCCATTAAAAGTAATACGTCTTCATTATAAATTGTTTTGTATACCTCTACTAAATCTTTATTAAATCTAATTTTCCAATAATATTCTAACTCAGTCTCAGAAAAACCTCCGTTTATATCCAAAAATCCCTTATCATCTGTATACCATCCTGATTCTTTTGTCCAAGTTGATGGGTCATTTCTATCTATTATTCCAGTTCCCAATAAAGCAGGGTGTTGCCAAATTTCATCTATTCGGGATTTACATGTTTCTTTATCTATTATATCTTTTATTACACAAAAACCATACTCCCTTAAACATTCAAGGTATTCGGTTTTTTGCGTTGTATCAAATATATAACATTTCATATCTACACAGTACTTATTATAAAATCTTTAATATAATTTCAAATTTTTTTAATCTCATTATCAAAGTTATAGTAAATCAACAAATTATTATTTTTATGATTATTATAATTATTATAATTATAATAATTAAAATGATTTTAGCGTATTAAAATTGATATCGTTGCTTGTCATAATAGTAACTAATACAGCAAATACAATAAATGGTGTTTTAATATTATAGGTTAAGTTGTAATTTCCTACCTTTCCACATTTATAGATAGCAAGGAAGCTAAATATTAATAGTGAATATATAGGCATGTTTTTGTTAAATCCCATTCTTTTCTCCATTCTCCAATAGTTTGAAAAATATATTAACAGCATGTTTAATATTCCGTATAAAGCAACACCGTATTCTGATTTATAAACTATAATTGCGATGATAAGTTGTGAAATTAATTCTATAAAAATAGTAGGATAGACGGTGATATTTGGCTTATTATATTTTTTGTTTATAAAATGGTCGTTTCTATAATTAATACCAAATGGTGTATTTTTTGAACATTCATTTCCAGAACAACAACCTACATAATAACATCCTATTCTTCCAATAAATGAGCCTATAGCGAATGCGACAAATATGTTTTTGAGTTTATAACAATCGGGAATTAATAATAAAAGAAGTGGTAATACGCTAAGGTGAGATGCTAATGTATATTGATTATTACAAGTCTTACACAACTTACTCTGAATTATAAATGATATTATAATAATAAATATTAATTTATAATCAAAGCTTCCAATTATACTAAATGATGTTAGTATTGCCAATCCAAAAAAAATACCATAAGGTGTTATTATCATTATTATAATAATATAAAATAAATATTTCTTATTGTACAATAACAATATTTTCAAGGAATACCTGGAGTTTTGTGTCTTACTACATTTAGTTTTCTTATACCTATATCTTCATCTAATGTATCTGTATCCCCTATAAATTGTATTCTAGTCCCATCATTAAATCTATTCGCATAGTATGTACAAACTTTTGAACCAGTACATGTACACCAGTTAGTTTTTTCATTATTTTTTACTTTTCTATTATAATTTTGTTTGAATGCCTTTTCACTTGCCCTACCTATAGGATTACCAGAACTATCCGCATATTTTCTTGCTTTAGGTCCTAATATACAACATGTGTGGTGTGTATTATCATTAAAACAGTGTGATGTTTCATACACATTAGGTAGATTGCACATTCTGAGTAATTTTTCCCTCTTTCCCATCGGCATACTATCAATTAAGCTTATAAAATTAACTATTTTTTCTATAAATATTGTTTGAGATTTTATTTTATTATCATAACCATATAATTTGGCATTTATATTACTATTCAAGTCTCTATTTATTCTGTATATTATGTCTACTTTTCTATCACTAAATTGATTATTGAAAGTCTTAATATAATTGACTACTTCTCTTTTTACATTACGATTTTTAACATCAATGACTATTTTCCTTCTAGTATCCATATTATTTTATATTTATATAATATTTTGTATACTATAAAATATTCTTATAAAGAATGTTAGAGTAAATCAAAAAAAATTGATTATTTTTTATGATTTTTTAAAATAAAAAAAAATGTTTCGTAAGTTAATAGCAAGAAATATAACAAACAGGAAAAAAGAGGTTATGCTGGGACGATGGAAATTAGATCATTCTGATAATGTTTGGAATAAAATTGATAGGTCTAATGAAGATCATTGTGGTGTATGCTCTGAACTTAGAAAAGAATATATTCAAAAAAATACATCCTTAAAAAACCCATCTTCAAATAATCCAGGTATAAATAATATTAGTTTAGAATACAAACGAGACTACTATTTACCATTTTGTATATAGATTTAAAAGTCTTCAAGACTTTCTATAACATCTTCACAACTTGACTCATATCCTATTGATATTCTTATCCAATATTTTGATGTTCCCTCTATTCTTTTATACCATGGGTCAATTCTACTATCCTTACCTCCATAACTTGTAGCATATGTAAGGTTCTTTCTAGATTTTATCCACTTTTCCACATCTCGTCTACTTCCAGGAATTTCCATTAGAATATTCATGACCGTTGGTTTCATATTATATTCCACCGCCAATCTGTTTGAATTATGTGATTTAAGTAATGGAAAGTTCACTTTCACAACCCATTTCTTTTTTATTAATTCTTTAGCAACCTTTATAGCAGTATTGTGTGCATTTTCAATTCGTTCGTCATATGTACTCATCATACTTAGTAATTTTGAAGAATCATATGGTGAAATATGAGAACCCGAAAGTCTTAAATATTGGTTTACTTCGTATGCTATAGCGGGTTGATTTCTGCTAATAACTGCTCCTAGTATACAACTTGAACCACTATGATGTTTTGTTAATGAAATAACTAATGCGTCAGCACCATATTCAAGGGCATTGAATTGAGGAGTCCACGTAATATCGGCAACTAATAACAAATTTTTACATAATCCTCTCAATTCATTGACTATTGAAAAATCGAAAATATTTCCATTTGGATTTGTACAAGGCTCCATCATAAACAAAACCTTTTTATTTTTAAATTTATCCTTAAATATATTAATCACTTTACTATTATCACTCACATCAACCTTATAAACACCTAGGTTATTTCCTGTAAATATTGAACTGTGATGTTTTGCTGCCCTTGGGGTATCTCCATACATCTCGTCACCTAAAAGTATACAACAATCATTTGACCACCCCCATTTTGACATAATTACAAGCATAGTCGTAGTTATAGCATTCATTCCACTTGATGCCATCGCAACCTCTATTTCTCCATCATTAGAATATTGTCTAATTAAATAGGGTTTTACTTTTTCAGCATATTCATTACTAAATCTGAAATATGCTTTAACACCTCCTTCTAAAACGAGTTTAACATTATCCATTTTACTATATTCAAAAACTAATTTGTTTTTAAGTATAAACTTTTTAATTAAATATCATGTTATTATAAATGATCATAAAACATCAAATAATTAAAAATAATATCCTACACTTGAAAAATTCGCAACTGTTTATTGATTATCTTAAAAGCAAATCTCTATTTAGTACAATTGAAAAAATAGAAACCTTTTTAGATAGTATTGAACCTTTAACAATTGGATTATCATTTAATGAATTAAAAAAATACGAAAAGATCACAATTGAATCCAATCCGGCAGAATATCTATTCAATTTGTTTCATGATATAAATAATTCTCTTATAAATAAGAATACCTATTTACCAACATTATTAGGTATATATTTATATATAAACACTACTGATTATGTTTAGCTTTAGCCTCTGATACCATATTCTTAAATAATTTTATAGAATCTTTTACATCTACAATTTTAGGTAGATATATTTCTGTTTTACTATGTATATCTTCACATTTATACTTTTTAAGTTCATCTATATATTTTTTAACATAGAGGCATTCGGGATCAAACTTCAATAAATCTGTATCAGGATTAATAAATCTATAATAGGCTTGACTTTCAAATCCTGTTGAAGAAACCCATTGCCAGTTTCCATTATTTTGGGCTGGATCATAATCAATAAGTCTTGTGGCAAAGTATTTTTCACCCTCTCTCCAATGAATATGTAGATTCTTTATTAAGAAATTAGCACAAGCTAATCTGAGTCTATTTGGCATATATCCTTCACTATTCAATTGTCTCATACCCGCATCTATAAAAGGAAATCCTGTTTTACCATCACACCATTTTTTAAAGTGCTCCTTATTTTTTGACCAATTAATATTATTTACATACGAATGTTCTCCATTAAATGATTCCGGATAATAATAAATAAGGTTATAGTAGAAATCTCTCCATACAATTTGTCTTATAAGTTCATGCTCATCTCCAAATAGTTCTTTGACTTTATAATATAATTCTCTTATTGAAATACAACCATATTTGTTATATGCGGATAAATAGGTTGATGTATTCTTTTTCATGAGAGGAATTTGTCTTACAGCTTTATAGTTTTTCAGATTAGGAAGGTTTTTAGACAAAACGTTAAGGGCATTTTTTCTACCCCCTAAAACAAATGCCTTATTACTATGTGAGAATCTTGAATTAATAAATTTCAATGATGATTCATACTTACTTTTGAGTCCACCATTTATAAATTTCATTTTTGTTCTCAAATCTATAGGTTTACTAACAGACATTTCTTTTGTTGATTCATAAAACCATTTAAATCGTTTATATGCTGAACCTCCCTTAGTTTTAATATCATAGAAATAGTATAAAGGTGAATCGAAAAACTGAGTATAGTCCTTTTTGAATTTCTGGCATACATCCTTTATAGATTTATCTCTTTTAATACTATAGGGTGTATAATCTTCGTTTAGAACTATTCCGTCAATATCGTTATTCCTTATCAAATCCTCAATAACACTTAATGTATCTCCATAATAAAAGTTTAAGCCTTTTTTGTTAAAAAGTCTTATGTTTTTGTCTAAATCCATTAAACATTCTGATAAAAATTGAACATTTCTATCACTAAAATATTTATTTTTTGTCTTATCTATTTGTTCAGGATTGTATATAAAAATAGGATAAATTTCAATATTTTTATTAGCTAACCAGTTAAGACCAGTATTGTCTACAATTCTTAAATCCCGCCTAAAGATAAAAATATATTTTTTCATTTATATTATATTATTATACATTTTTTCAGCAAATATTATACATGATGTATAGTAAATTATAGTTGTATATAATAATAATGCCGGATACAATAAGTCATTTTGTACATGGATATTTTATTTATGGTCTTAAAGGAGGAATATATTCAATTTTACCGGATATTTTATCATTTGGAAGGTTTTTCATAGGTAGATTACCTAAGAAATATAAGTATTTAATGGAAGGTAAATATAAAAAATTTTTTGAAAAAACCAAATTAGAATCTCTTGATAAAACTGACAAGCAACTTTATAAAATATTCCATTCATTAATAATATGGTTCGCTATATATAAATTGATTAACGGTGAAAAGGAATTCCTATGCCTATTCTTGGCTATAATAATAGATGTGTTTATGCATAGACGTGAATATTTCGGAACCCCATTTTTATATCCAATATCTAATTACAAATTCGATGGAATTCACTGGTACGATAATAAATCAGGCTGGATAATAAGCATTCTGATAACGCTTATTATATATAACTTTTCACACCTATTTAGAGAATTTAACCCTTTTTAAACACACAAGACCATTTTACACATATTAATAGATTTTAGGTGATATTAAATCTCAAAAAAATGTCTTTATAAATATATGAATCTATACACAGATGATAATCCACATACAACTATAAAGGGTTTGGGATTTAAAAATGCTGAAAAGGCAATAAGCACAATAAGCATAGTTGAAAATCATTTTGATCAAGCCTTAAAAAGACAAAAAATTCCCGGTTACACCCCTGATAATCTTTTACCTAAAAAATACATTAATAACAAAAAAGATGCTATATTATACTATAAAAGACAAAAATATTTTAGGATAATAGGTATGAGAAATCGAGCAAAGGGAATGATAAAAAAAACAAAAAAACCTGAAGACCTTATAAATGCTATACTAATATTTGATGAATGGATAAAAAAAACTATGTAAAAATTTATTAAATTAAAATATTATTAGCAACTTAAATATCGATTGATAATATAAAAATTTGATAAGAACAAAAGATATTATGATGATAATATCACAATGTCTTCAAAAATCATACATAATTATATCAAAAATCAAGTTAATACTATTAAATATCATCAATTTTGTCCATTCAGTCCCAAGGACCATTTACCAGATACTGGTCCCGAAGAATGTTCTAATTGTCTTTACTATGGAATGAGTGATGAAGGATGGTTAGGTTATTGTCGAAACTGTGCTATTTATGACTATTCATTTAATAGAGGACTTCCTTTTGAATTGGGAAATGAGCTAACACCAGATGAATGTAAACAAATAATCTATAACACCTCAACCCGATACTCAGGACAAGGAGGTACAGAAGAATATTTAAAAAAATACGGATACCTTATTGAAAAACTTGAAAAACTACCGTTAGAATTTTTGAGTGTCTATACTAATACTTATTGTATTGACGCAATTGATTCACGAGATAAGTATGATTCATCGGAATATTACCATTCAAAAAAATACTACGATAGTGAAGATTATGATAGTATTGATTCATATTAGTTAATACACAATAAAAAATAGATTTTTTTATTATTCTTTATAGTATATATTGAAATTAGGTGTTTTAAAACATGCGGTTTTGATATCTTCTTCGCTAAAATAATCCGATAATAGGATTTGACAAATATCGAATGAATGAATCTGATGTAATTTATTAATAGAATCTTTGTAATTTACAATAAATATATTAGTATTTATACCATATAAAATTAATCCAATAAGGTCATGTTCCTGAACATATTTTTTTAGATGACGATAAAAATGTGTAAGACCATGGTGTTCTAGTAGATTTTGGTCTTTAAAAAAGAGTTCTAAAACATGCTGTAAATCTTTATTTATATTATAATCTTCAACAAAGCGTCCTTTTCTTTTAAATACCATTGAAGCTGCCTCTTTATAACCCATATTTTTTGCCATGATTAATATTATTAATATTTAATAAAATAATATTAATCAAATTTAAATACTCATATATAGTATATGCTAACTGATAAATGCCAAATATCAACAGTTTTAGCATATGCTATGTCAGCATATGTTATTTCATCATTTTACTATATTATATTTACAAGAACAATAGGAACTCCTTTTAATGATTCACTTACTCAGGGACAAATCGAAATAAAAAATAAATCTGCTAATAAAAGACGAAGTATATTCTATACAGGAATAGTACTTTCAGTTGCTTTATTATATTTTACTAAACCTTTTAGTGGATGTTAATTATCAAAAAATTCATAAACAATTTTTGCTAGTTCATAATATCCATTTTTACTAAAATGTAATCCGTCGTAATCATATATAATTTGTTCATCTAAATTATCTATTTTTTCTGCTAAATCAATTATATTGAACATTTTATTTTTACCATTATATTCTAATAGATTTTTATTAATTTTTTCTCTTACATCCTTCATATCTGTATCTATCTTTTCAAATTTTAACTTTGGTATAGTTAAAGCAATTGATTTTACTCCCATCTCATGAATAATTGAGTGAAGTTTTAATATATCATCGGTGACACTTTTTGGATTATAATCAGATAGGTCGTTTGAGCCTATTAACAGAATACAATATTCATAATTTTTATTTTTTAATTGTTTTCTTAATCCATTCCAACCGATTTCGGTCATATCGGTGACTTCCCCATCTATGTTTTTTAATACCTCATCAACTATTGCTCCGGATACACCAATATAATCAACGTTGTATTTATTAATTAATAAATCCTTTAAAAATAGAGAGTATGGATAAAAATTTTTACCATCGTCATTATAACCAGCAGTAAGACTATCGCCATAACATAATATATTTTTCATATATCTTTTTACTATTATAGTTTTTCTTTTTATTTTTAAATAATAAAAATATATAGTTTTAATAGATTTTTATAATATTTTTTATTTAGGGATAGAATACATAGTAGATTTAATCAACGTTTATAAAAATTTTGATTATATCTTTTTTATTTCTTCTTATTTTAAGAAACATGGAAAAAGATGAAAACAATAGCGAAGAAAACAGCACGATATGCTGTATATGCTTAGAAAATTTTAAGACAAATCAAGGAACAAAGGTATATAATTGTTCTCATCAATATCACAAAGGATGTACAGATTCGTGGGGTGGTAATTGTCCTTTATGTAAAGCAAGTAAATTACCAATACAATCAGATGACTTCATTAAAGAATTAATAAGGGGTTTTAAAGAAAATAACAGTTATGTTCCAGAACAATTTCATGATTTATATTTAAAATCTTGGAAAAAACATGAATGCATTACAAATAAGCATAATTTGATATTTCTGAGACCTTTTGGAGTTATTGGAATTTGTGAAAATTGTGATAGAATTGAATCCTTTAATCTAAAACATAAAATTTAATGGTTAATACTAATTAACCTAAATATTATAAATATGATTTGCCATCCGTTATTAATTGTTTGTCGGGATAATAATACCAATTATTGTAAATATTGGCTAATTCTTTTAAATTTTGTTTTAATTCATTATTTCTTATATTTTCTATTAAATTAATAATATCTTTTCCAGATAAATCTACAAAATTTTTTGTTTCATTATCATTATCTATTATAATACATGTCATAAAATATCGAATGGGACCTCCTCCTTCATACCCAGTTTTTCTGCTATAAAATCGGTAGTTTACCATTTATATTTAAAAATAAATAATAAAATTTCTATAATTTATTTTTTAAGATATTCTGTAAAATCAACGGCATTATAATTAACAGATTTTAATACTTTACCAGTAAGTTTATTATATACAACATATTTCCCATTAATAATTCTCCATGCTGGGTCAACTGGTGCTTGAGCAGGATTTTTTTTATTATAACTTTCGCTATTATCTTTATACCATTCAACAGTTTTATTTGCTTCATCTACGCTTTTACATACTTTACTCATATTTGACTCATGAACCATATTAAAGGTTTTATCAAGATCAATTCCAAATGAAGCACCCGCACCATATACAACATATAATATATCAGAAAGAGCATCTATGGTTTCTTTCATATCGTGATTTTTAACTGCTTCTTGAAGTTCTTCTACTTCTTCCACTATTAGTTTCATTCTTAAATCAACCAGTTTAGGGTCTTGTGTATAAATATCCTCTTGTGGGGTTTTATGAACAGTCACGCCAAAAGTTTTATTAAAGTCGACTACTTTCTCAAAATTACTCATATATATATATGATTTGAGTAAGTTTTATATAAGTTTTATCAAATTTTATATTTCAAATAAAATATAAATAGTATATTTACTAAAAGATAAGTCGGTAGATATTATCTAATCGACATTTTTCTATTTGGTCTGTCTGAGGTTCAATACAATTAATAATGTATTGATTATTAATAAAAAAATTCAAACTATGATGATAATTTATATATTCTTCCTTTTGATAGATAACACCAAAAAGTATAGAATGTGAAAAATTATAGTTAAGTTGATATTTTAAAAAATTACCATAGAGAATAAATGAAAAATCATCACAATCATTACTTTCCAAAGAATATACAGTTTTATCTGTTTTATCTTTTCTTAGAAATTCCCTCACAAAATTATCATTAGATAATAGGTATTTTCTATCATTCATAATGTATTGTATGTATTTTATACTTTCATTTTTACTTTGATTTTTTAGAAGTCTTATTATTAATTCATTATCTGTCATTATAAAATCATCTAAAATGTATTTTATAGGAATATTTTCAATATCATTTTTAGTAGTATCGTATATACTATAGACACATACACTTATAAGTGTCAAAGTTTCAAAAACACAAATTACTAAAAGAAACCTATTTGTTTTTTTATTTTTAGGACTTTCTAAAACATTCTTTTTATTGTTAATTTTTTTTTCAAAAATATTATCTTGATTATTAATCCTCATCGGAGAATTTCTATGTGTTATATTTACATTAACATTCATTAATAAAATATATAAATCATTTACTTTTTATATATTTTACATAAATATAGTCTTCATTAGATTTTTAATATTATTAGATACTACCAATTTATCCAATTCTTTATTTATAGTTTCTTTGTCTGTGTTTTTAAGAATATTAATATCATCGTCTTTTAATAACATCTTTAAAAACCATTCATCATTGTATTCTTTTACTATATCTTCTACTGATAAATCAGGATTATCAACTAATCTTTGATAAAGATTAAATTGTTCATCTTTTTTCATATAATTATTCTTATGGAATTATAATTTTCGTAAATTTAAAAAAAACAATTTTAGATTAGATTTGATCATGGCAATATTTACAAAAACTCCTCCTATACAACACTAGAAATTTATAGTTAAACCCCTTTTCAAATACTTTTTTTTCTACCAAATTTATTTTACATTTTAGACATACAAAATCTTCCAAAGATTCTAATATAGTTGCTTCTCTATCTAAATACTTTTGAAGTCTATAAGGGACAGGTTGTCCTACTTCAATTTGATTTGTTTTATAATCTGTTTCAATATAGGGATTTGTTTCGCCAGTTTTATTAATCGGTCTGGTTTTGTATAGACTCATTTATACATTAAATATTTTAAAAATAAAATCAAATTTAATATATTTATATTAAAAAATTTTAAATCAGCACTCGATAAAATATAAACAATCTTAACCCATAAAAATCACTTAAAAAAAAACAAGACAATAATGTTATTATATGCCTGATAAAAATTACTCATCACAAAATCATAAAAAAGGTTGCGGTAAAGAATGCACCAGATGTTGGAGGAATAAATTAAAACATGCTAATAAATTAAAAAAAAAATGTTTTCCAAAAATGTTTGAGGATAACTCTTCTAATAAAGAAGAAGAAACATCGAAAAAGTATAACTCAAATATAGAAGAATTTATTGATAAATATTTAGTGTTAAATTATACTAAGGATAGATTTAACGAATATAATGGAGATGCTAAGAGGTATAATCAATTATTAATTGATGATACAACATCTTCTTATAATGACTGGTTATTAAAAGAAAAAAAAATAAAGAAAAGGATAAAAGATGAAAAATTTATAGAGTTATTGGAAAAACATGATTACGACAATAGTTGGCCTTATACCATACCAGACCGGCGGCGCTACATCCCATTAGAGATTACACAAAGATACTGGCCCGATTTTTATGTTACTGCTGGATTTTATATGTTTGAATGTACATTTTAACTTTATAGTTTTTTTGTGTTTTATGTTTTATAAAAAAATAAATAGTATTAAAATATTATATATGTTAACAAAAATATATAATATTATAGTTAAAACATTTTATGTTGATTTTAAAAATCTAAAATATGGATATGCGATATTTTTTGTATTCTTTTTATACTATCTTGAATTTGGAAAAGGCATGGGAGGAGTATGGTTAAGGAAAAACGAACTAAATCATACAGTTTTTTCACCCAAAGGTATATTAGGATTTTTAATAAAACCATTCAATAATGTTTTTTTCTGGAATCCCAAATTTTGGGATATGAATTTTTACATAGGGGGTTATATGTTTAGTAATTTACTTTATAAATTAAATTTGATAAAATAATATATTTATAAAATTAATAAAATGAAACTTAGGAATGGTAAAACTTATAATATTAATGAAAAAAAAATTAATATAAATTCTACAACAAAAAATTTAGTAAAAGATATTTTTGTATCATGTGATAAGCTTAAAAATATACTTTTAGAAGAAAACAAAATAAATGATAAAAAAAAAATAGTTAAAAAACCCTCTAAGCCAGTATTAAATATTGATAAATACAAAGATTGTTGTATATGTTATGGTAAATATAAATTAGGTGATATTATTTGTTCATGTGATATATCTAATATAAATAAACATTCTTTCCATAAAAAATGTCTAAAACAAGCATTAGTGAATTTTAATAGTCATGAAAATGGATATCCAGGAAATAAGTGTCCATTTTGTCTTACAACCATAATCTATAAAGAAATTAAATATATAAAAATAGTTTAGTATAAATCTGTTTTTTTTATTACCAATTTACTAAAGTATCTACCTCATAATTTATTCCAGTATTTAATGAATCTAATTTTTTTATGAATTTAATAAATCCTAATGGAAATAAAACATGCCAAATAGCATGTCCAAAATAAAAATATCTATTACAAAATACTTCAGACAAAATCCAAAAACAAAATCCGATAAAAGATAATTTTAATGATTTAACATTTAAATTACCATATTTTTGTTTCAATAAATACACACTAACTAATAGATTTAAAACCGCAAAACAAAAAAGAAATGGAAAAAGATAGTCATATTGAGGAAGTGTATTTATAGCTATTATGTTAACTATATAAATATCATTAATAGTATAAATAAATTTATATTTAGGTTCTAACAAGTCATATATATAATTTGTACCTATGTATAAAGGATAAATCATAGATAATTCATCTAGATGTTTACCATACCATGATAAATTATAGTGATAATAACAACTGGCAAAACCATTAAAAATTAATAAATATAATACTCTTTTTAGTGAATTATTTTTAGGAAATGTATAAAAAAAAGGAAGTATAGAAATAAAAATACTTGAAATAGAATTAATAATTTCAGGTTGATCTATAAAAATTCTCGATTCGCAAAAATTGTGTTTAAAATTATTTACCATTTTAAATAATTATTAATTAGTCTTTAATTATTAACCAACCCAAGAACTCAAGTTATTTTGATATAATCCTACTAATCGTTTTTCAGATTTAGGTAATTCCATATAATTACCAAAGTAACAAAATGATGAATTATGAAATAAATCGCTATTTTTTTTTGACCATGGTGTTATACGGAATTTTTGGATAGCATGAGAAATCCTATAATTATAACCGTCATTATACATTCTCCAGTCAACCGCTTTAATTAATTCACTTGCTTGTTCGTCACTAAAGAAATAAGTATATTTGTCATCTGTGTCATCAATCATGAATCTTTTAAAAAGTTGATAAAGCATATCTGCTAAACCTTTCGAATCTAAATTCATTACTTTAGGTTGATGATTAACTAATTTTAAAAGATGTTTATAAATGGGTTGATCTAATACTTTTATATTATTTGATTTCCAAAATTTATTTAAGTCAAAGTCCATTTCATCTTTATAAGTTTTTTTGTGTCCAGCACATTTTGAACAAAGATACATATTCTCTCTTTTTCCCCAAAATTTTCCACACGAACGACACTCAAGAGTATCTGTATTAATTAATTGATTAAACTTACTTCTGGTTAGCATATGCGACATTTTTATTATATCAAACAAAAAACAAAAATAAATCAAATTTTTGTTAATTAAAATTTTTTTGTGTATTTGTGCTTGGCAAAGAATAATAATAATACACATGCTGTTATCCATACATTTGCGGCTAATATAGGAACACCATTATGGTCATTTGCTAATATAAATCCGATACCATATGCTCCTAAAAACATACAAGTAATAAATTGTAAAACTAAAAATCCATAAGAAATAGCCTCTACATCTTTAGTTTTAAATACAGAATATACTTGTGGAACAAATGATAGGCATAAAAATACAGTTCCTATATAGCCGGCATACAAAAAATATTTATTCATAGTTATTTATATTTAATATAAAATCTTTAATTAGATACACAGAAATTTATACAATAATATTTTGACATTATTGTATAAATCTAAACATTTTTTTTTCCTTCTTCATCAATATTTTCAGCATGTTCATCTTCATGAATGTCTTCTTCATGGATATCTTCTTCAGGAATACATTTATCATTGTCTTCCCTTTCACTATTCCCATCAGTTTCGTCACTAATTGATTCATTATCTGAACTATAATCTGGGTCTTTATTTAATTTCTCTATTTCACTAACTCTATATTTAACATAGCTTGTATCATAAAATTCTTTAGATAATCTATTAATATAAAGTGATGACGCTTTAACAAGTCCATTAACATTTCTTTTTAAATTATATGATTTTTCTAATTCAATAAAAGCAAATAATGGAGCAACTGTAAAAGCATCAATCAAGCTTGTAAACAATGCTGGACTATTTTTTTCCCATACAAAATGTCCTGCGAATTGGGCTGCCCATGAAGCTATAAATACAATGAAAGATAACATAATATGATTTGTAAATAAAAGCATGAAAAGTTTACTAAAAAGTATATTAAAACCAATAAAAACAGTCATATCAGTACCTACAGTTTTATTAAGATTAAAATAATAGGTAGAGAACATAGCATAAACAAAATAAGACATATTTGTCACAATAGGAAAAGGTATATATGATAAAAATATAGCAGTAGTCCATATTATTTGAGGGATGGCAATACTATGAATAAGTTTATTTGTAGGATGTTTATGAAACTTTTCATATTCCATCATACGTTTATCGTTCAGATCATATAGTGAAGTCATTTAATATTTTTAATAATATTATAATATCTTTAATATAAAGTAAATAGAGTTAATAAATACTTAAAAAATATTTTGACTATTTAATTTAAATGGGAGATTATTATAAAATTTTGGAGGTAGACAAAAATATTGATGAGAAAGATTTAAAGAAAGCCTATCGAAAATTATCACTTAAATGGCATCCAGATAAAAATCCAGATAATAAGGAGGTTGCTGAAAAAAAATTTAAAGACATTAATGAGGCATATAATGTTTTAAGTGATAAAAATAAAAGAGAAATTTATGATAAATTTGGTAAACAAGGTCTTGAGAATAATGGAATGGGTGCTGATATAAATCCAAATGATATATTTAAACAATTCTTTGGAGGAGGAATGCCAGGAATGCCAGGTGGAATGGGCGGAATGTTTGGTAACTTTGGTGTAAATATAAATAATAATGTAAATATGAATAGGCAAGTAAGACGTAAAGGACAAGATAAAAAAATAGAGTTAGTGATAGGAATAAACGAGATGATGAATGGTGCTACTAAAAGATTTAATTTAACCAGAAATATTAAATGTCAAAAATGTGATGGAAGTGGTATGAAAGAAGGTAAAAGCACTAATAATTGTAATAAATGTAATGGAAAGGGGGTATGTACTATAACACACCAAATGGGTCCTATGATTACACAGCAAAGTTTTACATGTAACGTTTGTGGAGGAAAGGGACAATCCATTTTAGATAGTGATAAATGTGTATCATGTATGGGTAATAAATTTGTAAAATCGACAGAACAAATTACCGTAAATATTGCTAAAGGGAGTAAACAAGGTGATTATGTAATACTTGAAAACAAGTCTGACGAAATGGAAAATGTAATTGAAGCAGGTGATCTATATTTTATTTTTAAAATAAATCAAACAAACGAATGTATGCGTATAGATGATGATTTAGTAATAAAAAAACAAATACTATTATCAGAGGCATTAAGCGGATTATCTGTAATATATGACCATCCCAACGGTGAAAAAATAGTAATAGAATATGATGATATAATAACAAGTGATAATAAATTTAAATTAAATAATTTAGGATTTTACAATAGAAATAATGGTAAAACGGGTAAATTAATATTTACCTTTGATATAATATTCCCTAAAAAATTAGATAATCAACGCAAAGAATTATTGAAAAAATTATTACCAAAGAGAAAGGATGAACAAGGTAAAGAAAAATTAAATCAGTATAGATTAGAAAAAACAAACATAGATTTAAATGCTAATAATATTAGAAATATTGATTTTGATGATGAAAACTTCGGAAATCCGCTGGAAGGGAGACCAGAATGTGTTCAACAATAAGCGGTTTTAAATGAAACAAATCTTTAAGTATATATAAATTTGATTAATATAAATAAAAATTTAAAAGTATTACAATAATATTAAATATAAATGACTACTTCAACAGAAGGTTATGAATCTAATATTAAAATGGACGATAATTTCGTTATAAAATCTCTAGCATCAATTTATAATAATAAATTAAAGGATGTATTAACAGACATTTCTTCTAATTATTCTATAAATAAAGAAAAGCTATTTGGTAAATACTTATCTGAAGATATTAAATTTAATGTTGAACTCTTTCAAAAACGAAAAAGAAAACAAAATAAAAAATTGGCAGAAAACGAATTATGTATGGCACGTAAAGCAGATAATGCTCAATGTACAAGACGTAGAAAGGATAGCTCCGAATTTTGCGGTAAACATTGTAATAATCTAAAATTTGGCAGAATTGACGATATAGAAAAATACTCTAATAATGATGATTATATTAAATGTGAATCAAAACAAATTGATGGTCATGAGTATTTAGTGGATAAAAGCACTAATATTGTCTATACTTACGATGTAGATAATCCAAAAATCATAGGAAAACTAGATTCAAATAGTAAACTGGTACTTTTATCAGAAATGGATTTAAAATCATAATAAATCATATTTTTTATTATGATTAAGTATATAATCTATCTATTTCATCAATATGGGGTTGTAATAAATGTTCTTCACCTGGTTTAAGTATATGTTTTCTAACCATTTTTACAAACATTCTAAAAAGGTCTCTAGGGTGTGGTCTATCAAATGGATTAAGGGATGTTGCCTTTATCACTATTTCTCTAAATTCATCGGCATATGATTGATTAGTATTTTTAAGAATTTGTAGTTCCTTGGATAATACGGTACCTACACTAAAAGTGTCAAGAGTGTTTTTTATTCTATCTTGAACTTCACCTTCTGTGTATTTATTATAAACTCTAAAGTCTATAAGAAACTGTATAATTGTTTTTATCATATTTTTAAGATGGTCATCGTCTAATAACCATGTATCTCTAATAGCATATGATGTATAAATATGAAATGGAGATTGTACTTGTTTGTAAGGATATTTATTTACGTTTGTCATAACTCCCCTTATTATTTTAACTTTTTTATCTAAATCATTATCGCTATCATTTATATTAAAATATCGACTTACACGATTGTGACTTGCTAATATATAATCAGCAGGCCAGTACAAATATGGAGTATTTTCATAATCAGCCCACCATGGACCATCAATAGATTTTGATAAACCCAAATCAATAAATCTCATTTTATTATCTTTTATTACAATATTTGGAGGTTTTATATCTCTGTGTCCTATTCCATTCTTATTTAATAATACCAAGCCTTTTATTAAGTGAAGATGGGATTCCCATATTTCATTAATATTGGGTCTCTGTATGGATTTATCATATCTTGTATTATCCATATCTCTACCTCCATCTAACATAATTAATTGTGTTTTAGTTTTATTCAATTCTTCTATAGCTGCTTTTTTATATGATGTATCACCACTTTTTATATCATCGTCAATATAATTTGTCATGTGTTCTTGATTTTTTTTACAACCAATATGGTATGGATTATCTTTTAAAATTTCATCACTTACTTCTAAGTCATCAGCTGTAATATCACCTATTTTACAATTATGAAAAGGATATATTACATATTCACTATTGGGATCAATCTTTTGTATTTCAAAATCAACATGAAGATTACTAAATTCTGTTTGTGTGTCAGTTTTATTGATAATCTTTGATACTAATTTATCATCTCTGGTGTTATAGGGTGCCGATTCACATGGTGTATTAGGACCAAAAATACATCCATATGTGCCTGAACCTTTATATTTACCACCCTTCATGATTTTATTGTTATTTTTTATCATTATTATAAACATAGATAATAACTTAAATTATTATACAGAAAATCTATTTATTAGTTAAATCATTATTATCATTACTATTAAATTTTTCAGAATACTCTATTAATGTATTTAATAAATTATCTGTTTCAGTTTTTGTTACACCTTCTGCTACTATCTCCATTTTAAGATTGGATTTCGGTTTTTTGTTATTATCTATTTTTATATTTACATTAGTAAGAATACTATATACATATACATCTATAATACAAATCATAAAAAAAAGTGTTTTACTAAAATATAATAAAACTAATAAACTAACAAGATATATAATTAATTTATTTAAATCTAATTCCTCAATATCATATTTATATTTTAATAATAATAACATTATTAATATATAATTATAAATTTTGTAATAATATAACGTAAGAATCTAATGATGTTAAATCCGATTTAGAAATACTAAAACAAGCATTTATAGGAATAATATTCAACTTTGATTTAGTCTTACCTATTGTAATATCTGATACAGCCTTTTCGGGATTAGATTTATAAATTTTATAATTATATGGACTTTCCTTTACTATATTACAATCATCTAATAAACTTATTTTAGTTAATATTTTATTTGCTATATCCTTATTATTATCATCTAATAAATCTTCAATATTATTATTTTGAATTTTTTTTGGTATATTATTAATCTCGCCAATTTTAATGTTGATTTGGTCTTGTATGTTATCTATTATATTTTTCATTATTACCTCATTTTCAATATATGATGTATGTATATTGTCTAAACTATTCGATATTTTTTTCTTTTCTTCTAATAAAGTATATTTCTGTTTACTAAGTGAAGTATATAATGTATTTAGTTGATTTATTATTCGTAAAATCTCGCTTGAAGTTTTAGTTAAAGTATCACTTGAAATATATTTTTTTTCATCATATAATGAAATTATTGATAATAATGTAGTTAATGTTAAATTTATAATTTCAGTATTAAAATCTATATCGGATACATATATAATTACCTTATTACCATATCTCTCTATTTCCATCACATTTTTACCTGTTATTTTTGAATTAAATGAAAAAAATATTCCATAGTTACTATGTACACGGTCTAAATCTGCTTTAAATTTCGTTATTTCTTTTGTTGGAACTACATTTGTATAATTTTTAGATTCTATCAATATCCTGGGTATAGTAGATGAATACAATTGCATATCCGCTTCATGACCACTTTGTGCCGTAACTTCTAAAATATAATTCGGAAAAAGACCTCTTATTGTTGATTCTAGAAAATTTTCCGCTATTTTACCCTTAATAGCAGATGTTTTAGCCTTTCCAGTAAGATTTTCTACCATATCAATAAACTTTTCATTTTGTGTTTGAATAGTTGAGTGAGAATTATGTTCCATAATTTGCATTTTATGATCCATGTTTTCAAGAGCCATTTTTTGATATTCTGAAAAACTATTCATTTTTTCGTCTATAATACTTAAATTATTATTAAAAAGTTGGCTTTGTCTTTCTAATACTTGTTCAACTTGTTTAGATGTTTTATCTTCAAATCTGGCACTTCTGGATATTTTATATCCTAAATTTAATAAATTATTTAATTCTTCTTTATCTTTAGTTATATTGTAATTTTTAATCCAAGGATTAATCTTACTATCAATTTCAAGAGACATTAATGATAACTATTATTAATATTTCTTTAAGTTATTTATATATTAATTGACCACAAAATTCGCCTAAACTCTTTATTTGTTTATCATTCATTTGATTTTTTAATTCTTCTTGTAATCTATCAAATACTTCAAATCCCTCTCTAACAAGTTGTGTTCCCACTTGAACTGCCTTGGCACCACATAAAATATATTCATATACATCTTGTCCAGTTGATATTCCACCACAGCCTATAATATCAAATCTTGTATTATTTGAAAACATATTTACATTTGATAAACCAACTGGTTTTACTATACTTCCCCCTAATCCCCCTAATCCATTTTTAGGTTTTATTATTGGTTCATCTTTATCTATATCAATATATAATCCATTTCCTATTCCATTTATACATGTAAGAAATGTTAATTCATTTTTATATTCATTTACTATATCAAATACAGTATTAAAATGACTTGTATCAAAATATGGTGCTAATTTTATTCCTATTGGTTTATAATAAACTCTATTTTCAAAGATTGTTCTTAAAAATTCTTCAAACTTCTTAAAATCATAGGATAATTGTGGTTCACCCTCTATATTAGGACATGATACATTTATTTCAATTGCCGATACATTTTCCCTAAATATCTCTTCAATTATATCTTTTTGTTTAAAAATTGCTTGTGAAGAAACAGACATAATATATGGTTTATTTATTTCCTTACTACATTCTATATAGTATTTATATCCTTCATTAGGTAATCCCATCGAATTTATACTTAAATAGTCATTATGATAATATCTTGGTAAAGTATTACCAATTCTTTTATCAATTGTACAAGATTTAGAAACTATAGCACCTGATGTAGATTTATCTAATTGTTTTAAATCATTTATAAATTGACAATTACAACCAGAGGCATTCATAATACAACTTTCTAATTCAATATTTCCCAAATAAGTCTCAATTGACATTTTTATAATATATATTGAACTTTATTTTAATATAAAATTAAATATTTTATTTACTGTCATTACATTTAGCCAAGTATTTTCTAACAATTTTATGACATCACTTACTGTATTATCTTAAATATTTTATAGAGAAGATTTTAATAGTATTAAATCGTATAGTTGAAATTTTTCATAAACAGGAAGAAATATTTTAAGTAACTCATCGTTATTAGTCTCAATATTTAATTTTTCTCTTACAATATCAAATATTTTTCTTGTTGTTATCTTATTATCAATATTATTTAAAATGGTATATATGATATCATTCATTATAACATCAAATTCAATACAAGAACCTTCACGCCAACGATCGATATCATTTATTGTATACTTCATATCATATTTTATATAAATTGAATTTGTTTTATGTGATTTATAATATTCTAATATCGTATTTAGATCTTCTTTTTGAATAAAAACAAGTATCATTATATTATCTAAATCATAAATAGAAGCAGTAGTATTTTTATTTTTAGAAACATAAAAATTATATTTTATTATATCACTAAAAAAAATTTCATTTATAGAATATTTATCAATAATATTTTTTGGGTATTCTATTCCCTTTATTTCATAATTCAATTTGTATTTACTATCTACAATAAAATCAATAATATTTAAATTAGAATTATTTATCCACTCATATAACTCTTTAATATCATATGACCTATCCTGATGATGTAATATTAAATCAACAATTCCTTCATCACCGCATTTATGATCTGATATCAGATGTTCACCTTTTTTAAACCAATTATTTTTTGGAAGCTCTTTATAAACAGCTTTAAAATTTTTTATTTTATTTGGAAAATCATCTGAGTTTTCATTATAATTTATTTTTTTCATTAAATCCTGCATATGATAAACACCGGTTCTACCATATTTTCCATATACCATAATATACATAAACCCATCGTCTTTTAACACATTTTTTAATGAATTAAGACCTTTTTGGGGATTTTCCAAATGATGAAGCACTCCACAACATATAATACAGTCAAATTTTCCGTGAATTTGAGGGTCTAGATCTAATAATGACATTTCTATTAATTCTATATCATTTTCTAGATTATATTTTTGTAATCTTTTTTTACAAACATCTAATGAAGTACTTGATAAATCTATTCCGACCATACGCTTATTTTTATATTTTCTTAGAAGATACCCCATATTAATAATATCACTACCTAATCCAACTCCCACAACAAGTATACTATAATTTATAAAATTTTTTTTTTTACCTTTATAAATATAATGATTTATCTGTTCTGGAAATAACCCTGTACTATATTGGTGAGGAACAGGGGCATGTTTATCCATATACTCACTATATGGTGGATAAGTATAATCTGTATACATTTTTTTTACTTTATTTTCCATTAATTATTATAATATTAATTAAAAATTTTTTAAACTTAACATTTTAATATAAAATTAAATATTTTATTTACTGTCATTACATTTAGCCAAATATTTTCTAACAATTTTATGATACCTTTTACCCCCATCTTCTCTAATTTCTTCATCTTGACAATCTGTGTCAACTTCACAAAAATATTTATCTCTATCTTGTGACATACCAGAAAGTCTTCCAAAATCCTCCTTTTTTTTACATTTGCTAATACAAACACATCCTTTATTACTCCAACCATACGGAAATTCTGTCATAACTCTATATACGGCATTTTTCATCTTATCTCTTAAGTATGAACCACGCATATCTGAATATTCCAACATTCCATGGTCTGTTTGCTCATCATATACTTCACTATTTGAAGAATAAACTGGTCTTCTTCTACCTCTTGTTCTTATTGTAGAAACATATTCACGTAACATTTCTATATTACTATAAGATTTATCTAATATCATTTCTGCTCTGGAATCATATTCCCTTATAAACGCCCCCCTCATATCATGTAATGCCCTCCCATCCTCTGACGTAGGAGAAACATTACAAGAAGTAAGATAAATTATTGTAGGATTATTATTAGCAACACTGGATAATTCATTTACTATTTCACTCAACTTAAAATTTATCCTTGGATTATTACTGCCTGCTTTGACAGCATTTCTTAAATTTCTTCCTAAATTCATACTTCTATCATTATTGTAAGCTTTCATAACATTAGCCTTAGTGATTTTTTTTATATTAAAAGAATGGGTATCTTCTTCAAATGTTATATAAAAATCAAAAAACATATCTCCGGGACAAAATAATCCAAGATTTGATAAAAATACGCCGAAACTTTCACTCCTACTGTAATTATCAGGATTTTGAGATAAAAACATACGATTACCAGCATGTCTTATTTGTGAAATAATATTCTCATCTACGGCAGGAATATCAAATAATTCATATTTGTAGGGGGTACCAAAAACCAAGAAAACATTATTTGGGATTTTAAAAAATACATCTTTAATGCCCCTTATCGGTGGAAGTTGATGTCCCTGTATAGATGTTGCTTTTGAATCAATTAATGGAGGAATGGCATGTGATTGTATTATAAATGTATTTTTGTCTAAAATAGAAAAAAGTTCTAAAATATATTTTGGACATTCCATTTAATATTATTATATAATTACATTTTTTTACAATTCAATTTGGTCAACCCATCCCCATGCTATAATAGATATTCTACCTTTATCTTCTACTTTGTTTTCAGGTAATTGCGGAATTCCATGTTTCCACATAATATTTACATCTTTTCCAAAGGTATATATGGTTCCATTAGATTGTGGAAGAGAAATTACTGTTTTACTCTTTACATGTTCAAAGGCAGCCTCTCTCTCTACTCCAAATGAAACACCTACAGTTATATTTTGAGTTTTAGCTTTATCTTGTTTAACAGCAGCAGCATCATGATGAAAAGGTTTCCATTCAGATGTGTCTTTATATAGATTAAATCGTGTAGCTTTAATATCCATTTTAAAATAGTTTTTGATTTTCTCTATGACAGTATTAAATGTAGGGCATTTTTGTTTCCAATTTAATTTATCATCAGCAATCCAGTGACTATCTCCATGCCACGATTTCCATAGTCTATCAAGATTAACTCCAGACTCTTCTATTTCTTTTAGTAAATTATCATAAAAATAGTTTTTATGTTCATTACTAAATAAATCTTTGACTATAACAACATCTCGTGTAGAATGGGGTCTATCATATTCCTTTAATCCTGGTTCTGCCATTACTATTCTCATTTCAGGAGCCTCATGTGATGGTGTAAAATTCTCTGTGTTTTTTGGTTTAGTTTTATTTTTGACTAGATTATCATAACTATGTTTGAATCTACAATTAACTCTGTTACATACACCATCAAAATAGAAGTTTCTACATAAGTTTTTATCATGAATTTTTTTACATCTATTGCCATTTCGGCAATATCCGTTCATAAAGTGTCTACATATATTATTCATTTTATTAAGTATATAAAAAAAACTATAAGTATAAATTTAACTTTTAGTAAAATTAATATAATATTTAATAATTTTAAATGCCATTAACATACATATTTAATGAAAAAATGCAAATGTTTGAAATAGAAATTCCAAAGCCTTTTAATAGGGATACTGTTATAAGTAATACTATAGAAAATCGGTTTAAAAATTCACAAAATAAAAAAACATTATTAGATAAAATACTACATTTTTTTATAAGATGTAAATAATTAATCTGTATATATAACAAAATGGAATATAAATTTATCGTTAATCCTAAAACAGGTAGAAAATGCGATATTCATAGTAAAAAAGGTCAACAAATTATTAATGATTATATACAAATAGCTGGTGTAATTCATTGTTCATGTTGTGGTAAAGCCGGAACTAACAAGTCCACATGTCCTTTTAATCCGGATGTTATTGTACCAAGACCTGCTAAACACAATTCACAAGGTTTCCCTGATGGTTGTAAACAAACTCAGGGTTCGAGGGCTTCTTCCAGAGCTTCCTCAAGAGCACCTTCTAGAGCATCATCACCTAAACCATTCGCTAGACCATTACCTAAACCAGTAGCTAAACCATTACCTAAACCAGTATCTAGACCATTACCTAAATCAGTGGCAAAACCATTACCTAAACCAGTAGCTAGTATATCTCCTAAAAGAGTATTTGATGGATATTTAGAAGGTCAACAAAGAGCATGGTGTTTAAAACATGCTTTAAATCACATTTTACAGGAAAAAAAAATAGAAGTATTACCTGGAAACCATAATACAGAAGTAGAAATTAATGGTGATATCCTATTTAACCTATATGGTTTATGTCTACAAAAATATATTAGTATTTTTGGTGAGGAATCCCTAAAACGTGGTGATCGTTACATAAGTCAACAACAAATGTTTAAAAAATTAAATGATAATGGATTTTGCGGTTCTTCAGGCTATTATCAAATCGATTTAGGTATATCTATTCTAAAAGAACTTGGATATTATGTTAACGAAGAAGATATAGATCTATGGGTACGAGACTTACAAACCGTAGCGGGAGAAAAACGAATAATGTCTGAAATAAATTGGCGAAAATATGCCGATGATTTAAATAAACCAGATTTCCTAGGTTCATTAGTTCTAATTAATGGACCACATTATGTAGCAGTATCTAAACATATAAATACATGTAAAACAAGAGAACAAGGTTTCGCATATTTAGACTCCATAGGTCTATTCTGGGAATGTGGAGATATCGAAAAAATGGTAAAAATTTTAAAAACAAAAAAACCAAAACGTATAATAAATGTATTTTATAGACGTGGTCGTGGTGTATATGAATGTAAAGCATGTAAAGATATTTAATCCTGATTATTTAAAATCATCACTTCTGTTTCTGTGTGTATTTTTTTTACAGTTTTACTATCACTATCAAAATCCCCTATAAATTTATTCATATGCTTATTTCCTCCTTCATAGTGGTCTTCCAATAAATTATAAGCCTTATCTGTTAAATCATCGATAGTTTCCTTTTTATTTTTATATTCCCATCTATCTCCATTATATACTTTAGCTAATGATTGTTTTTTATTAGGAATCTTAATATTATGGTTTTCTTTATGTTCTGGATCAAAATGAATTGCCT
>Ga0208624_1000124_pt1 | contig 40047 bp, 44 predicted proteins | sample Knorr_S23_td_DCM_FD_185607 | JGI IMG/M metagenome (GOLD analysis project Ga0208624, IMG submission 185607) | Marine microbial communities from Southern Atlantic Ocean transect - Knorr_S23_td_DCM_ad_71m_LV_A (SPAdes) (version 2) | ecosystem: Environmental > Aquatic > Marine > Oceanic | place... | reverse complement strand
CCTGCACAATCTCTTTTTCTGGAGCACCAATCAATTCATCATCCAGCGCACCTTGGGCGCCCGGAGCCTGAAAGAAGGGCAAAAGGGAGTCATGATCGCTTCCTTCTTCAAGATCCTGAACATCTTCTACATCGCAATGCCAGGCGTCATCGCCCTCCACTTGTATGGACCCGGTCACTTCGAAAATCCCGACTGGGTTTACCCCACGCTCATCAGCGACATCATGCCCACTTTCATGGTCGGCTTCTTCGCGGCCGTCATCTTCGGCACCGTTCTCAGCACCTTCAACTCGGTCCTCAATAGCAGCGTCACCATCTTCGCTCTCGACATCTACAAACCCATTTTCGGCAAGGGCCTCGATGACGATACCATCATTCAACGTAGCAAGAAGATCGGGGTCGTAATGGCCGTAGTCACCATGACCATCGCCCCCTTCATCATGTACTTCCCAGAAGGGATTTTCACCTTCATGGTAAAGGTGGATAGCCTCTTCGGGGCCCCCATCCTGATGGTTCTCCTGCTCGGCTACTTCTCCCGGAAAACGCCGCCCTTCGCCGCCAACATTTGCCTCGGCCTATTCTTGGCCGTTTACGGCGCCTTCATGTTCTTCATCCCCGTGGACATGCACTACCTCCACTACATGGCCATCCTCTTCCTGGTATTCATTTCTCTGGCCCTACTAATCGGTCGATTCAAACCGGAAACCAAACCCGACTTCCGTAAAGGCGGTCCGGAGGGCGTCGATGTCACCCCGTGGAAGCATTTCAAGTCCATATCCATCGCCGCCACCCTAGTCATGATCGGCGCCTACATCCTCCTCTCCCCAATGGGCCTCGTCGCCGCCGAACGCGAGAAAACCATAGAATATGGATACATTGTCATGGGCATCGTCATCGCCTTCCTGGTTTTGATCTTGCCAATCATTCGACTACGCAGACGAGCCGCAGCCTGATAATTGAGGATTGAAATGGAACGAAGGGGAATGATCTAGGACTTACGATTCGCAAAGTCTCGCGTTTCCACCATCCTTCACTAGAGAATTTATGGTTATGAATAGTCGCATATTGAATCGACGAGAGCTTCTGAAACGCGGAACTGCCGGAATCATGGCTGGAGCTGCTGCAGGAACGGGCCTTAAGAGTCACGCTGCGACTAGCGGGACTGCCACCAAAGTCGTTACCAATGGGCGCATTCGCCAATCGATCATGGGCTGGTGCTTTCGGGATCATATGGATGCGGTGACCTTGGCAGGCCACTGCAAGGAGATCGGGTTGGTGGCTATGGAAGGGATTTCAGCCGAGCACTATCCAGCCATCATGGAAATGGGACTGGAGGTATCTCTGGTTTCGGGAAATCACGGATTCGCTAAAGGACCCTGCAATCCGGAGTATCACGATCTTGTTATCAAAGGGCTCAAGGATGGGATCGATTTGGCCAAGGAAGTTGGCTGTCAGAATGTGATCACTTTTACGGGCATGCGGTTCGATGGGATGGACGACGAGAAAGCAGCCCAACGCTGCATCGATACCTGGAAGGAAGTTCTCCCCCACGCAGAGAAACAAGGCGTGACACTGGTGCTTGAACATCTGAACTCACGCGATGACACACACCCGATGAAGGGGCATCCTGGCTACTTCGGGGACGATCTCGATTTCTGTGTCGATCTCATCAAGCGAGTTGGGTCAGACAATTTCAAACTGCTCTTCGATATATATCACGTATCAGTAATGAACGGCGATATCATCCGCCGCATTCGCCAGTTTCACCAATACATCGCCCACTACCACACGGCCGGCAACCCCGGTCGGAGCGAACTCGACGACACCCAGGAGATCAACTATCCACCCATTCTCGAGGAAATCCTTAAAACTGGATACACGGGTTACGTGGCCCAAGAATTCATTCCCACCTGGGACGATCCGATCGCGGGCCTGCAACACGCCGCGGAGCTCTGCGACGTGTGAGTGATAGTTTAGTAGAATCGCGGTCCCGCTAAGAGCGGACCGATCCTACAAACCACTAAATTTTCCGCCTTCAGCCTTCAACCTTCAGCCTTTCAAACTCACATTTCCTCTTCCCTAACAATTCCCGAGCGCTGCGGCGCGATTTTACTGCCTAAAGCGACGCTCTTCCCCCAAGGCGTCATGCCGCTACATATATTCGAGCCAAGGTATCGGCAAATGCTCGACGATGCCCTTGAGTCGCATTGCCTGATATGCGTCGGAACATTGACTCAGAATGAGACCAACGATCCAGTCGAATGTACTGCCAGGACGGGTACAATTGGACTCATTCGCGTTTCTAAGGAGCAAGAAGACGGACGTTCCAATTTGATTCTCCATGGCATCCTGCGAGTGGATTTCACCAATTGGCTGGAGGAGAACGAATATCCTTACGCGGAAATCGAACCGAGTCCGTCTGTGCCGATTCCAGACGATGAGATAGATCAGGTAAAAGCCTCCCTCCAAGACGCCCTTTATCTCGCTTTAAAGAATTTCCCGGACTCAATCGTGGACCGTATCAAAAAGTCGCTTGCCCAAGTGGACTCGAGCTCTTCCGCCCTAGCGGATGTCGTTGCCCAGCAATTCGTGGTCGATCCTGACAAACGGAGATCCCTTCTTGAGGAGCCGGATGTTAAGAAGCGATTCGAGATGCTGACTCGGGAGATCGGACAGGCGGATTGGGGAAGCAGCAACTAGAAATTGAGATTCAAAATCGCTCCCGGTCGCCAATAAATCGAGCTTACTATTCCCATAGGAAATGAACCGCTTAGGTATACCTTCCTTTCTATATATTCTCTCATTCCTTGTTGTTTCATGCAGCTAGAAGAATATTGACCACGCGGACACTGTTTATCGAAAAGGGCCGATCATAAACATCAATGATCAGAATCCACCGGCAGAGGCCATTGCCAACAAAGATGGCTTGATAGTCGCTGTTGGCACGTCGGAAGAGGCTTCTCCCTTCGAAGGCCCAGCAACCAACATTGTCGATCTCGATAGGAAAGTAGTCGTGCCTGGCTTTATCGATGCCCACAGCCACTTCGCCGGAGTCGGCACCCAGTCCATTGTCGCCAACCTCCTCCCGTCGCCTGACGGGCCCGTAAACACGATCGAGGATTTGCAAAATGCTCTGCGGGATTTTTTGAACACCTCCCCCATAGCGAGGGATTGAAGGGTCTTGATCTGCTTTAACTATGATGACTCCCAACTGAGAGAGAAACGGTATCCCAATCGCCACGACCTGGATGCCGCTAAGACAGAGCTGCCCGTCATCGTGATGCATCAATCAGGGCATCTAGGAGCCTACAATACCAGAGCCCTCGAGTTGATGGGCATCGATCCCGACACCCAAGATCCTCCCGGCGGAATCATCGAGAGAGAGGCTGATGGCAAGACCCCTTGCGGAGTCATGCAAGAGAATGCCCACTTCTTGATATTCTTCAAAATGATCCCCAATTTTTCTCAAGAAGATCTGTTTAGGCTGTATAAAGCAGGTAAATACAGCTATAAATCAAACGGCTTCACCACCGTTCAAGAACGGAAAACGGATCTATCTACCCTTAGATTGTTGCCCAAGATCGCCGCGAGCGAAGGGTTTGATGTGGATGTCAACACCTACCCGTATTATAAAGTACTGAAAGACAACCCGATCTTGCAAAGCAATTTAATGTCATCAGACTATCAAAATCGTTTATGTCTCGGAGGGGTCAAACTCACCTTCGACGGCTCCCCTCAAGGGAAGACGGCGTGGTTTACCGAGCCCTACTTCGAACCACCCGCCGGCCAGCCGCAAAGCTACTCCGGATATCCCGCCTTCCAAGAGAAAGAAGCCCTAGAGCTGATGCGCACCGCCTACGACAATTGGTGGTAGGTGCTCGTGCATACGAATGGCGATGCTGCCATCGACCAGTTGATTCGTATAGTTGGAAAAATAAGCGGCGAGCGGGAACTCGGTGATCATCGGACCGTCATGATTCATGGCCAATTCACCAGAAAAGATCAGATTCCTGAGCTTAAGCGCCTCGGCATCTTTCCCGCTCTATACCCGATGCACACCTTCTATTGGGGAGATTGGCATCGGGATTCTGTCGCCGGCCCGGAAATAGCGCAGAATATTTCCCCGACCGGATGGATGATCGACGAAAAAATGCGATTCACGATTCATTCGGATGCGCCGGTGACATTCCCCAACTCAATGAGAATTCTGGATAGCGCGGTAAACCGCGTTAATCGTACCAATCAAGTTCTCGGGGAAAGGCATAAACTGTCACCACTAGATGCCCTGAAAGCGTTGACGCTTTGGGCTGCCTACCAGCATTTCGAGGAATCGATCAAAGGCTCCATAGAAGTTGGCAAGCAAGCGGATCTGGTAATACTGGACAGAAACCCGCTGACCATAGACCACTCGAAAATTAAGGATATCAAGGTTCTGGGTACAATCAACGACGATAGTTTCGTTTTCAGAAACGAACTCCAGTCTTCAGCCAACGAGCCCTAGGAACGCGAGAAGTCGATAAACGGGCAATTCGAGATCCGCTGCGATCGCTTTCGTCAAACGCGCATGCCGCGCCGCTTTTCGGCAAATAATTTTCGATGCTTGATGCTCTGCTGAGCAACTCGCTGCCGCCACTTGCGAAAGCTACTCCGCTTAAGACGCCTGCGCATCGCTGCTACTACATCGGATTCTCGATACCCGGATTGCTCGTATATCTCCTCAAATGTAATTCTATCGGCCCAAGCTGCCCAAACCACCCAGTCTTCCGTACCCTTTGTAGGCTCCAATTTCTTTACCCGCGTGATGGGCCGCTCTCCTTTTTTTCGCTTCACGACGCTTTTGAAAAGATCGAATCTCCAGTCACGCCGCAAACCAATCCCTGGATTTAAACTGGCCCGAAAGCTGTTCGTTTTCGTTCCAGACTAACGTCGTACGCTACAGATTCACCTTCGCCAAGACTCCGGCTTTACGGGCTGTCGCTGGTTCCGCATTCAACGAAATATGATCCCCAGTTCGCCGGGCAGCCGGATTTGTATTCGAGCGTCTTTGCTTTCCGAGACCTCTGTAGGATCGGCTTCACGCCGCGATCCAGTCGTTCTCGCCGGGTTCCTGCCCCTTTCCTCACCCTGATCGATCGCGAACGATTCATAGCTGGCGTAGTCTCCGTACACAGGGTTGGGGCCTATTGCCGAAACTGCAAAGTTTGAAAGTGTAATTGCGCAGTTTGGCGGTTTCTGCTACTGGGATAATGAGCCTCGTGCAGACGCACGCTAGATTGTCCGAATTAACTTAGAAAAGCGGAATATTTCTTATGACAAACGATCCCCTTAACAGACGGAACTTCATCAAAACAACCGGAGCGGCCAGCGTGGCATCGCTTCTAGTCGGCGCCCAGAACCTCCATGCTGGAGGCGCGAACGATAAGATCAAAGTCGGTCTCATTGGCCTAGGTGGCCGTGGCTGCGGAGCGGGCATCATCGATTGCGCGGAGGCCGATTCCAACATCGAGCTTGTGGCCATGGGCGATCTTTTCCCGGATCACCTGGAGCAAGCAAAAGACAGAATCAAGGCCAACATGGCTCGCCGCAAGCTGCCCTTCGATGACATTTTCAAAGTCACTCAGGACACAATGTTCTCCGGCTTCGATGCCTACAAGAAGGTCATCGCTTGCGACGTCGATCTGATCATTTTGACCACGCCTCCCGTATTTCGACCTCTTCACTTCCGGGCCGCGGTGGAGGCCGGGAAGCACGTCTTCATCGAAAAACCAGTAGCGATAGATCCGGTCGGCGTGCGGCATATTGTCGAGACATCGGAGATGGCGGAAAAGAAGGGTCTGACTGTGGTCGCTGGAACGCAAATGCGGCGAGCTCGTCACATCATGGCTGGCATCGAGGAAATTCACAGTGGGGCCATGGGCGATCTACTATCTGGGCAATCGACCCGTATTGGAGGGGCCTTGTCCAATTGGCGCGAAACCGAAGCCATTCGAGACCGCAGTTGGTCTGACATGGAATGGCAACTACGGCGCTGGCTATTCACCACTTGGGGATCTGGCGATTTCATTGTCGAGCAGCACGTGCACAATCTCGACCTCGTCGACTGGGTCATGGGATCCCATCCCATCAAAGCCATTGGTACCGGCGGGCGCAGTAGCCGCACTGACTCAATCTACCCGAATGTCTGGGATCATATCTCCGTAGAATACGAGTATCCCAATGGAGCCCGAGTAACGCATATCGGTTCGCAAATGGACGGGGTAAGTTCTCGCAACGACATGCGCATCGACGGCACCAAAGGCCGCCTTTTCCTTAGCTTCGCCAAGGTCAGTATCGAAGGAAAAAAGCCTTTTACCTATAAGGGCCCACGCCCGAATCCCGCGGTAGTTGAGTACAAGGACACGCTTGATGCTATTCGCTCTGGCAAACCCATCAACGAAGGCAAACGTATCGCTCAAAGCACCATGACTGCTCTTCTCGGCAGGATGGCCGCCTACACGGGACGAACTCTAAGCTGGGACTGGGCCATGAAAGCATCTAAGCTAGACCTGACTCCCAAGGAATGGAAGTTCGGCGACCTGGCTCTCGATCCGATTGCCGTGCCCGGAGAAACGGATCTGGTTTAGGGTTATCGCAGCCAATCTATTTATCGCGGGATAAACCCGCTCCTACAACTTGGTTTAAATGTAGGAGCGGCTTTACTCCGCGATCCAGCCGCTCTCGCCGGGTTCCTGCTCCTTTCCTCACCCTGATCGATCGCGAGACGATTCATAACTGGCGTAGTCCTCGTACACAGGGTTGGGAGCCTCTCGCGGGGTAAACCCGCTCCTGCATCTTGGTCCCGTACCTAACATCGATTACAGCCTTGAGTCCCGGGGGTGATTAACGTGAGTTTGCGGGTAGCCCTGAACATCCTCAATCCCTCCACAATGTCTCTGATCGACTCCTCTATCGTCCTCCTATACCTCTCCGCCGTTCTGTTCATCGGCATCCGGTTTGGCAAGCGGGACGAATCCATGGAGGGCTACGTGGTTGGCGGCCGTCAAGTTCCTTGGCTCGCCGTTCTGGGATCTCTGATCGCCACTGAAATCAGCGCCGCCACTTTCCTTGGGACGCCGGGCGTGGGCTATGCGGAAAACATGGGCTACCTGCAAATGGGGATCGGCTCCCTGCTCGCTCGCTTCGCCATCGCCTTCCTCTTCCTCGGGGCCTTCTACAAGCTGCGTTGCCTGTCCATTTACCAATACCTAGCGGATCGGTTCGGGGGAACCAGCCATTATACAGCTGCTAGTTTCTTTCTTCTCTCCCGCGTCATGGCGTCCTCCGTGCGCTTGATGATCGCCTCAACTGGCCTTCACGTCATCCTCGGGCTTCCCTTCGCCTGGACGATGATGGGGTTCGCAGCTCTCTGCCTCACTTATGCGGGCATCGGCGGGATTAAAGCGGTAATCTGGACGGACTGCCTGCAAGCGATCGTTTTTCTTACAGCAGGCATCATCATGATTTGGATGCTCCAGGACTTGGTCGGCTGGGGTGAGATCCTGGAGATTGGTCGCTCGAACGATCGATTGGAAATCTTCCAATGGTCCACTGATGGAAGTTTTTGGACGGACCCGAAATGGTTCTTTCTAGCGGCCATGTTCGGTTTTATCAATACACTGGCCATGCAAGGGACCGATCACGATTTCACGCAGCGTATGCTCACATGTCGCAATTTAGGACAAGCGCGAAAGAGCATCATATTGAGCGGCTTCATCTCATTGCCCGTAGCCGCCTTATTTCTACTCATCGGGGTTGGCTTATACGCCTACTACATCCAATTTCCCGACGCATCGCTTCCCACCAAACAAGTAGAAGGCGTTTCAATCGTCGATTCCGACAAAGTCTTTCCGCACTTTATCGCCACGGCCCTTCCAAACGGGCTCCGTGGGCTACTCCTTTGCGGCGTTCTCGCGGCAGCCATGTCTAGCCTTGACAGTGCTTTGGCTGCCCTAAGCTCTTCCGTAGTGGTGGATCTTTATCGTCCCTTGATCGGCAAATCGCTCAGCGCCACCCGACAAGTCTGGATCGCCCGGGTCTTCATGGGGATCGTCGCCATCGCAATCGTATCCATCGCTTGGGCACTACAGCATGGTGGACAATTCATTTGGCTGGCCTTCAAAATCGCCGGAGTCACTTATAGCGGATTGCTCGGGGTATTTCTGGTCGGCCTCCTTTCCCAGCGAGGAAACGATCGATGGAACTTACTGGCAATGCTGTTAGGCAGCGGTGTAACTGCTTCTCTTCTCTTCCTATCCGAAAATGGAGCCATCGACCTCGCCTGGCAATGGCCCATGCTCTTCGGGATCGCTTTCACGTTTCTCATTGGCATCATTCCGGGGAGGACTGGGGTTGAAGGATGAGTTATGAAAGATGAAGGTGGAGGGATGAACTATGAAGTTTCAGATCCTGGAGATTGGGTGGTTGAGGAGAAAGGACGCGACTTAAGGGAACGAACGAAGGAGCATTCTCTACGGATCATTCGTCTTTACGGTATCCTGCCGAGGACTACTGAAGCTCAAGTGATCGGCAAACAACTGCTTCGATCCGGAACATCCGTCGGCACAAACTACGGAGAGGCCTACCGAGCTCGCTCTACCGCGGAATTCATAGCCAAATGTGGGGTTTCTCTCCAGGAAATAGAAGAATCAGGTTACTGGCTTGAGCTATTGATAGGTGCTGAAATCGTACCCGGCTCCAAACTGACCAATCTCCAAAACGAAACAAATCAGCTCCTAGCGATATTCACCGCAACATCGAAGAAAGCGAAGTCTCAAACTTCATAATTCATCCCTCATCCTTCAACCTTTCAACACCATGCAACTAATCGCCTGCCAATACGATATCCAATGGGAAGACCGCGAAGCTAATTTCAATGCGATTCGCCAGCTACTTTCCTCGATCGAGATTAGACCGGGAGCTTTGATCATTTTCCCAGAAATGTTTTCCTCCGGCTTCAGCATGAATATCGATCGCGTTGCTGAATCAACTCCCTCCCAAGCCGAAGCGTTCCTCAAGGAATTAGCGGAAACCTACCAGGCTTGGGCATTGGGGGGACTGGTATTCAAGCATTCCGATGGGCTTGGCAGCAATGAGCTATCGGTATTCAATCCTGAAGGACAGTTAATTGGTCACTACCAGAAGAATCACTGCTTTAGCTACACCGCGGAATCCGACTATTACGAAAATGGGGAAGACATCCTGCTATTCGAATGGGGAGGATTCATTGTGTGCCCGTCAATATGCTACGACCTCCGATTTCCAGAACTCTATCGACGCGGCGTTAAAGCCGGAGCTAATCTCTTTCCAGTGATCGCCAACTGGCCTGATAGTCGGGCCCAACATTGGACCACCCTGCTTGAAGCCCGCGCCATCGAGAACCAGGCCTTTGTCGTCGGCGTCAATCGGACGGGCAAGGACCGAAAATGGACTTATCCGGGGCTATCGGTAGTCTACGGACCCAAGGGCGAGGAAGTGGCAATCGCTGGCGACCAGCCCAGCTGCCTAATTGCCGATATCGATCCTGACATCGCTAAAAAGTGGCGTGAAGAATTTCGAGCTCTCGGCGACATGAAGCTCTAACAAAAAAGCGGAGCGACCTAAATCGCCCCGCTTGAGCTTGATCGATTGGCCCGCCGAATTTCAAGGTGGCTCCCAAAACTACCGCGGGCAGGAAGCTCAGAAGCACTGCAACGAGAAGAGCCTGCTTTTTCATAATTTAATCTTCGAATATCAACCACCGTTTCTCGATTATGTAATCATGAACAATTTACTCTACTGGTTATTACCGATAATCCCTTCTTGATAGCGTCCAACATTGTCTCCATTTAGACATTACCGCGAACTACATCCCGATCTCGGAAACTATCATGACTTCACTCTCGGGCCGTAATTGGCACCTATCCTCTTTAATCGAATTATCCGCTGCCACGCTGTTTTTTTCCGTAAGCGGATTACAGCTTTACGGGCAGTCGCTTGCGGATTCGAAGGCGGCTACCTACGCGGCCACTCGCATCGAAAACCGGATCACGATCGATGGGGACCTATCCGAAAGGGACTGGAAAGAAGCCCCAAAAATCGCCAATCTAACGCAGCGGCAGCCAAATCCTGGGGAAACTCCCAGCGAGAAGACAGAAGTCACGCTTTTGGGGACTACCACCGAACCTACGAGCGGCTCTTTGCTCCTTTCCAGATATCTCCCGGCGTCATCCTACAACCAGGAGAGTACTCGAATAATCGATACGGATTTAATTTCGCTTCGGCTCGAAAACGCCGGGCCACCCTCTCCATCCGCGGAAGCGTGGGGGATTTCTGGTCTGGCACGGCCGAACAGGTCTCCACGACATTCACCTACAAGTTCCCTCCAAAGTTCAATTTCTCTCTGGCCGCCAACCAGACCTTCGCTCACTTGCCAGAAGGCGATTTCATCACGCGGATTTTCACCGCCAATATCGACTATTCAGTGTCGCCCTTTCTCTCCTTCACCAATTTGATCCAGTATGACAATCGCTCGCGCAATCTGGGTTGGCAAAGCCGAATGCGCTGGACCTTGCAACCGGGTCGCGACCTCTTTCTCGTATTCAACCAAGGTTGGCTTCAGGACCCTCTCGGCGGACTTCGGTTTCAAGCCCAAGACACGAAAATCGCCACTAAATTTCAGTATACGTTCCGGTTTTAGGAAAAAGGGCGATTACTCGCGCTTCAGCTGATAAGCTTCATAGCCTTGCGCAGGGAATCAATCGTCGCTTTGCAGGCGGATTCGTCGTCGAGATCGCGTAAAGTTTGATTAAAGGGTTCGGCCCTAACGGGTCCATCGTATCCAATCTTCACCAACGCGTTAACGAAACCCTTGGCGTCGATGACTCCCGTAGCCATCGGTAGTTGGCGCTGACCATCCAACTGGCGTTGCTTGTCGATGTCTTTTGGAGCGTCATTGAGGTCTACCAAAATGATGTCCTTATTACGCAGCTTCTCAATATCGGATAAGGAATCCCCCGCCTGCCACCAATGCCAGCTATCCAAGACGATTCCAGCGTTTCCGGTACCGATTGCGTCGACCAGTTCCAGGGCTTCGGCCATAGAGTGGATAAATGGATATTTGCGAGAGACAAGCAAAGTAGTCGTCCCCACATACTCCATACCAAAGCGGATATCATTGTCTTTAAGTATCCGGCACACTTGCCTGAGTCGGTCAGCGTGCTGCTTGAAATTCTGGTTGTACGTCAAGTCATAATGAGCGGGCCTAAGCCAAGTGCTCACCCGTTCGACTCCCGCCCTCTGCAAGCCTTTGGCCAGTCGAGGCAATTGCTTGATGCCTTCTTTGAACTTCCTCTCATCACCCCTAAAATCAACACTCAATCCTGAAGTTCCCCAAACAAGCTTCCGGTCTTTGAGCAAACGCTTGAGGGCATCTATTTCCCCGTCGCTCAACGAAGCCAGGTAGTCTGCCTTGGCTTCCACCGACTCAAATCCATATTTCGATGCTAGTTCGATCGCTCTCTTCTGATCCGCTTTTACACCGATGGCTCCGCAAACCAGGTTTAGGGTCATCTTCCGCTTCGGATCGCGCGACTGAGCGAATGAATTAACATTGAGAAAGCTAGATGCGGCGCCAGCAATCGCTGCCGTTTTAAAAAATTCTCTTCTCTTCATATAGGTAAGCTAAACGAAGAAACCAGTGAAGCATACCAGCCCAACGGGTCAACGCAGTTATAAGACCAACCAATAAGATTGAGTACGTGGTGACAGTCCCCACTTGCTATGCAACGAATGCCACCTATCAATTCCAGCTCGCTACGATACCAATCGACCATTCAATTGATTTTGCCCAGATGCTAAACTTCACCCTCTTCAGAATTCCAGTTTCCATCCATTGGATGTTCTGGGCCCTGGCCGCATTCCTGGGAGGCGCTTTGCGGGCTCAATCAGCTCAAGACTGGCATCGCGTGATTCTATTCATGGTGGCCGTGTTTATCTCGATTCTCATTCATGAGCTTGGCCACGCCCTGGCCGGAATTCGTTTCGGCGCTTCTACCCCTCGTATTCAGCTTCATGGAATCGGCGGCTTAGCTCGCTTTCGCCAAGACCAGCTCAATCGACGCCAACGCATTTTGATAACCCTTGCCGGACCTGGAGCTAGTATTCTCTTGGCGATCACTTTCTTTGTCATCGCCATTGCCCTAAATCAATCTGGACCTCCCGCGAGCTACCCCCAAACCTTGCTTAACTTTTTCGTGGATGTTATGGTGGCCATCAACGTGTTTTGGACCATCATCAATCTCTTCCCTGTGCTACCGCTGGACGGCGGGCAAGTTCTAAGAGAAACCCTAGGATCAAAGCGAATCCGGCTAACTTGTATCATTAGTCTAATGACATTGGTTGTCTTAGCGGGCCTTCTTTGGATGGAAACCCGATCCATATACAACATGATTATCATGGCCTTCTTGGGATCCTACACTTGGAATCTGCTGCAGCAGAGCAAATAGCTTACATCATTCGCGTAGACTGTCGGAATTTCACAGTCAACAATCGATCCTCTGCATGCCACTTGATCGGAGCGTTTCCGATCAATACCTCAGCTCTAATTGAAGAATGAAAACTGACCCCAATCTGAAGATGGCACGCCGAGAGGCGATGAAAGTCCTTGGCCTCGGCGCTGCCACCGGTTCCCTTGGCGGCTATACGGCAAGTGCCCAAGGTTTTCCCAAAAACGAAACGCTCAACATTGGTCTTATCGGCCTCGGAGGCCGCATGCGTGGCCGCCTGGCGCCAGCCATGAAAAAGATAACGGGGCTTGAGATCGTCGCGGTCTGCGATGTCTAGGACGATTTTTTTGTTCATCGACAAGACTGGATAGAGTTCTCGCCCCCTCTTGATCATCAGCTCTCCACCGACGAAGAGATATATCTTCTCATCTTCATTCGTCGCCTCAGCATTAAACGAATCAGCAGTGAAACCCAGACTTATTCCAAATACCAAGAGAAGCAGAAATATCCAGCGATTCCATCTCCTCCTCGTAACGTTTGTTCATCATAGCCGAATGTTCCTTTTCTTGACTCAGTATCGGGAATCGTCACAGCGACAGATTCAAATTGAAAAAGGGCGGCCTCATCCGGAGTCGCCCAAAATAGATTTCACAATCGATATGATCGAGGATTGAATTAGCCATCCACGGTTATGGGCACCGAAGCCATCCATTCGCCCCATGAGAGATTCAAATGGGCGCCGGTATCGGAAAGCGTATCGAAACCGATGGTAAACCACTCGGTCGCCCCAGCCTTTTTCAGTGGTACCTTGATTCGCTTCACATCCATGGCAGCGTCGTACCTAGTTCCCCAGGATAACTTGGAATTAATAATGAAATAGAAATCGTCTCCTTCGGTCAAAGAATAGAGCGAATAGGTTCCCGCAGCGATCGACTCTCCTCCCACTTTCACGTCACTGGAGAAGGTGATAGCTGTCGATTCGTTGGCGCCCGTTCTCCAAACCTTTCCGTCTGGAACCAGCGATTCTACAGCCCGTCCTTTAAGTCCTGGCCGACCATAAGTAATGGACACCACGGTCGTGCCTATATTCTGGCTAATGGCTGCGTTGGGACTTGGTCTAGGGCGGCCATTTCCACGATCTTGAGAATAAGCGTCAACGCTAGCTAGCAACGCCACTGCTATTAGGGCTAGACTGAATTTCGTCAGAGATTTCATAAACATACTCTTTAGGTTTAGGTTTATTTGGACTTCCAGATTATGTAGGAAAAACGGGAAAGTACATAAGATGGTTGCACGCCAATCTTGCGAACCGCATCCTTCAATGTTCCATGGCTTCTTCGATATCGACAGCCGGCCCGACGCCTTCTGGTTCCCGAACGGAATCAATCAATTCGAGCGCCGCTTGGCCCGGAGGCGGACAGATGCGGGATAGCCCCAAGGTCACGATGAAATTGAGCAGCATCCCTATGGATCCAATGCCTTGCGGCTTAATGCCATGGTCGAATATTCCAAAGGTCCACGGCTTCATTCCTCCGTAAACAGAGGCTATTATGTAGAATCCAGTGAATGCTATACCGACGACCATTCCCGCAGCAGCCGGCACCGTGCCCACCCTTTTTGAGAATATGCCCAAGACCAGTACTGGGAAGAAACTAGCCGCTGCCAGCCCGAACGCGAAGGCTACCACCTGTCCAACAAACCCAGGTGGATAGATACCAAAGATTCCCGCTATTACCACAGACACGCCAATGGTCGCCCGACCCACGAGCAGTTTCTTTTTCTCATCAGCATCCGGGTTGACGATCTTGGCGTAGAGATCGTGAGCGACGCTGGAGGAAATCACGAGCAAGAGGCCACTCGCCGTGGAGAGAGCCGCGGCCAATCCCCCGGCCGCTACAAACGCGATTATCCAGTCTGCCAATCCAGCCATCTCTGGAGTCGCCAGAACTATGATATCCCGATCCGGACCGGCGATTCCCTTCTCCCTCATCAGCAATCTACCGTCGATCCCTTCCGCCCCCCTGGTCGCTTTCCAAGTGGCGTGAGAAGCGATGATTTCGCGAATCTCAGCGGGGCTGCCTTTAAAGTTGAAGATCTCATTGTCAGCCTCGTTGCTGTATCTAACAACTCCGTCGCCATCATCGAACCACATGACTAGACCTGTTTCTTGCCAGCTTTCGAACCACTGGGGGATCTCGCTCTCGGTCTTGCCGTTCAAGCTTTCAATCATGTAGTAGCGAGCGAATCCTGCCATCGCAGGCGCAGTGAGGTACAGCAGAGAAATGAACAATAGAGCCCAGAACGCGCTCCAGCGAGCCGCCTTGATATTGCGAACCGTGTAGAATCGGACAATGACGTGAGGCAGTCCTGCTGTCCCAACCATTAGGGCTAAAGCCACAAAAAATACGTTCGCCTTATCCCAGCCGCCAACGAAGGTATCCGTGTAGCTGGAAAACCCTAGGTCCGTTTGGATCTGGTTCAGTTTGTCAAGAAGATAAAGCCCCTTCTCTCCTGCAACCGATTCCTTGAGTGTGGATCCCAATCCAATTTGCGGAATCGGTGTACCCGTGAGTTTGATACTAATGGCGATAGCAGGAACTAGAAACGCGGTAATAAGTACCCAGTATTGGGCGACTTGCGTCCAAGTAATGCCCTTCATTCCACCCAAAGTGGCATAGATGAAAACAATGAGCATACCGATGATGACACCCTCGGTAACATCCCGCTCTAGGAAACGGGCGAAAACCACACCCACTCCGCGCATTTGGCCGGCAACATAGGTGAAGCTAACGAATATCGCGCAAACTACGGCAATCACCCGCACGACATTAGACTCGTAACGATCGCCCACAAAATCCGGAACGGTGTAGCGACCGGATTTTCGCAAATAGGGAGCTAGTAGCAAGGCTAGCAGCACGTAGCCACCGGTCCATCCCATCAAGTAAACCCCACCTGAATATCCCATGGTCGAGATGAGCCCGGCCATGGAGATAAAAGAAGCCGCGCTCATCCAATCGGCTGCTGTCGCCATTCCATTGGCGTGAGCCGGTACTCCGCGATCGGCTACATAGAAACCTTTCGTATCCTTTACCCGACTACGCCAAGCGATAAACAAGTACAGGGAAAAACTGAGCCCAACGAAAATCCAAGTCCAAAGAGTGACGCTCATATGCCACCCCCTGACTGATTCTCTTCATCTTCAATCTCTTCGTGATGCTTCAAGTCCCGTCGATTCATCACAAGGCAGAAGACAAGAATAAGAACCACAAAAACTATGATACTGCCTTGCTGGGCAAACCAGAAACCGAGCGGGAACCCTCCAATGTTGATTCCATTTAAGGTATCCGCGAACAGAATGCCGCAACCGAGTCCAGCCAGAGCCCAAAAGGCCAGCAGGCTAAGCATAAGGCGGACGTTGCCTGACCAAAATTTCTTTAAATGGGCCTCATATGAGGACGACTTGCGACTGGGGATCGAATCGGGAGGTGACTCGCTCATAGATTAAAAGGGAAAACGAGGGTTTGGGGATTGGCCCGGAGTATGGAGAGCGCCTGACGCTCGCGGCAAGCCGATTCTTGTCCGTTCATTCTCCCTCCTCAGCCGACCCTCGAAAAGAGGCGGAGCGAGCAAATCTCCAGGCCCGCCATAGTCGAATCGCGAACTAATCGGGCCGACGTCGATGAACTAGGCAGATTTCATCTACTTAGACAAAATCTTCGCCCAATGCCCATCCGCTTCCTTCACCAAACTCGATTCGGGGGTTTTCTGCTGTTTATTGTTCCAGCTTTTAAGCGCATCGCCCCAGAACCCGTCATCAAACAGATAGGTCGTTCCTTCGATGAGCTTTAAGCCCATGGGGTCGACTTCGACATTATCGCCATCCAGCATGGCATAAGCGCAACAGCCCCATAGGCGGGCAGATACATCTCTGGCTTCTTTCTGAAAGTCTCCAGATTCTCCTTACCGGCAAATCGATATTCAGCGTCGCCATACTGATGGCTCCACTGGTCCTCGCCCACTATAGGAGCGCCGTGATGATAGGAAACCGCATCGTAGCCGGAGAGAGCGTCCTCCTTTTCCAAATTGAGATCTATACTGGAACCAGGCTAGCCGAAGCAGCAAAAATAAAAACAAAGGGAAAAGCGTTTCTCATGGAAACAAACACGACTAAGGTGGCCATTTTATTTCCGAAAATCCACTGCGATGCTCGCGGTAGCAAGCGCCAAGCCTGCGAAATTCGCTACCGTGCAGAGAATCGAAAGATGGTCGTGGACTTGAATTCCTCTTTCGGATTGAGGCGGGCCGACGGAAAGTTCTGTTGATTTGGCGAGTCCGGGAAAAGCTGGGTTTCCAAGCAAAAACCCGATCTAGCACCATAGGCTACGCCAGACTTCCCCTGAAGGCTGCCATCCAGGAAGTTTCCCGTGTAGAATTGTACGCCGGGCGACGTAGTAAATACTTCCATTCGACGCCCAGAAACAGGCTCGAATACGTCAGCAGCTTGGACTAGTTCCTCCGTCGCCTCTCTTTTGAGAACGAAATTGTGATCGTATCCCTTGCCACGCTCCAACTGCGGATGCTGAGCATCAATTCGAGCGCCAATTGGCTTCGGAATCCGAAGGTCGAAAGGCGTTTCATCAAGTGCGGCGATTTCTCCCGTAGGTATCAGATTCGAATCAACCGGAGTATATTCGCTGGCATTGATCTGAATCTCATGATCGAGAATACTACTACCAGCTCTCCCGCTCAAATTAAAATAGCTATGCTGAGTTGGATTGAGGATTGTGGGCCGATCCGTGGTGGCAAAATATTCGATGATCCATTCATTGTCGTTCGTCAATCGGTAGGTGACGGAGATATCCAGCGCTCCTGGATAGCCCTCTTCCCCTTCCTCGCTTCGATATCGCAATACCACACCCTCAAAGCCTTCGCCTGATACGGCTTCTCCATCCCAAAGAACACTGTCGAACCCCTTCTCTCCGCCATGCAGATGATTTGCCCCTTCGTTAGTCGCTAACTTGCAGACCACTCCGTCCAACTCGAATCTGCCTTTAGCTATTCGATTCCCGAACCGTCCAATCAATGCTCCAATGTAGGCCGAACTGTCTTCGTAGGCTTCCATAGAATCGAAACCCAGTACAATGTCCTCAGATATGCCTTCACGATCGGGAACACTGATCTCCCTAACGACTCCACCGTATTCAGAAATCCGAATACGGAGACCATTGGTATTGGATAAAACAAAATCCTTCATTGCGAATACTTCCTTCACAGTGCCCAATTTCAAATCTTTGGGAAGAGCAAATTGGAAAACCGCCTAGATTTCCCTTTCCATTTGTCATCATCTTTCTAAGAACGACTCCTAGCCTGGTTAAACCGATCAGCTGGCGCCATGAGCAAGAAACCCAATTTCCTCCTCATTCTCTCCGACGAGCACCAAAAGCACGTCACGGGCTGCTACGGCAATCCAACCGATGTCACACCAAACTTGGACGTGCTTGCGGCTAGAGGCACGCTCTTCACTAAAGCCTATACGACCTGCCCTATTTGCGTGCCTGCTCGCGCTTCTTTGGCGACCGGAAAGTACGTCCATGAGATTGGCAATTGGGACAATGCTTTTCCTTACCATGGAGCTGAGCGATCCTGGCATCACGAATTGCGCGATGCCGGTCTTACCGTGGATCTCATCGGGAAGCTCCATTTTCGAAGCGAATCGGACGACAACGGCTTCAGCAAAGAAATCCAACCACTGCACGTCGTTGCCGGAGTTGGAGACCCAATGGGATGCCTACGGGAAGATCCGCCTATACGCCATCGCCGCAAGGGAATCAACTCGGCTGGCGAGGGAATGACGACCTATCAGGAATACGATATCAAGAATGCCGACGAAGCAATAGAATGGCTCCAATCTCATAAAGACGACTCAAAGCCGTGGACCTTGTTTCTATCTCTCGTATGCCCGCATCCACCCTATCGAGTTGAGAAGCCTTACATGGATAAATTCGATCGCGAAAATTTGCCACGACCGCCGCAATGGAAAGAGGAGGATTGGCCCCGACATCCAGCCTACGCTCATATGAGGAAGTACTTCGATGCTGAAGAGCCGCACACGGAAGAACAGATAAAGAACCTGATCCACGCCTATTACGGATTGGCCAACTTTCTTGATGCCCAAATCGGAAGAGTCCTCGATCAGCTAAGCGCTCTAGGGCTAAGCGAAAATACACACATTTTGTATTCAACCGATCATGGAGAGTGCCTCTCCGCTCGCGGGCTCTACGGGAAATTTACTCATTATGAAGAATCTGGCGGCGTCCCCATGATTCTGGCGGGACCGGGCGTCCCCGAGGGAGAGATCTGCGAAACGCCGGTTTCCCTATTGGACGTTCACGCGACGATCTACGACAGTCTAGACCTGGATAAGCCCGTGCACCGCAACGCGGCTTCCCTAATTGAGCTCGCCAACAAGCCTGAACAGGAACGGGCAGTCTTCGGGGAGTACCACGCTTTAAACAGCGCCAATGGGTCATTCCTATTGAGGGACAACCGGTATAAATTGATATATCACGTCAACCAGGATTCTCAGCTATTCGATCTTGATGAAGACCCAGGTGAGATAAATGACCTGTCCCAAAATCCCGAATACCGTTCAGTTCTCGATACTATGATCAATAAGCTCAGGGAGATTTGCGATCCCGAGGAAGTGGATCGGCGAGCCAAGGCAGATCAGAAGGCTCTGGTGGAAAAACACGGTGGCAGAGAAGCCATTCTACAACGTGGGTTCTTCGAAAACTCTCCCGTACCTGGCGAAAAGCCCGCTTTTCGAGCCCCAAGTTAAAGGTTCTTTTAGGGCAAAATCGCAAGCTAGCGCTTACGCCAACTCCTTGGCCGCCGCTAAAACGGAATCCAAAGCATCGCTTCCAACTGGATCCAGAGCCGGCTCTTCCTGATCCTTTTTGGCCAACGGTTTTATTCCTACAGGCGGCTTATACCCGTGATTCGGCTCGCCCTTCCCTTCTAAGGGAAACTGCTCCTGCATTTTCGCTAGCCGGGCCAACACCTTGCCCAGCTTAGGATCAATCTTCGCTATTGTTTCGTTCTAATTCATTATAGGCTCAATTACTATACCCCGTCGCCAATAGGTATTCGGTCACGAGATACTTCTTTGTCATTTGAGCAAGCATCCGGGTATTCTGGATACAGTTGAGGACTATTTTGGGCATGAACGGAGGAGAACCCTACCGTTAATGCCATGGCCACGAGGGCATGGAAACCGATACGCGACAGTACACCGCAGGAAATAATGGCTAAGCGAAAACTGAAGGTGAACATGATAACAATAATAACGGAATGAATAATGGTATGGGATGCTTATCGTACCGCGCCACAAACAGTCTCAGGAAATTCTACGAGCTAATTGGAATTAGCAAAGAATTCATGTGCCCCTGGTATCTTGAGATTATCGGCGCCTAAGGCCACAGAATGAGCCAAGGCAATACTTCGGGCAAACTAACATGGCGAGCTTCCTCTATCCGGCAAGAACATCTAATCGCGGCCGGAACTCCATCTAGCCACTTCTGAAAAGGGCACCCTGCCACCAAAAATGTCTAGAGCGCTCCCAATGGTCAAATCCACGCGACCTTTGCCTAGCGTGTCGACTAAATCCAAATCAGCTAGCCGACGAGCCCCTCCCGCGTAGGTGACGGGAATCGGCGAATGCTTTCCAAGCAACTGAACCAACTGCTCTTCGATTCCATCCATCTTCCCTTCCACATCGACTCCGTGCACTAGGAACTCATCGCAATACTTCGACAATACGCCAAGTGTGTCAGCAGACACGTTTAGCTCCGTAAAACACGTCCATCTGTCGGTCACTACCCAGTAGGCACCGTCTCGAAAGCGGCAGCTCAAGTCGAGAACTAATCGCTTGGATCCGACGACCTTTACCAGTTCGTCTAAACGCTCGTAGTCTACCACTCCCTCTCGGAATACATAAGACGTTACGATGACGTGACTCGCCCCTGCATCTAGAAAGCCGCTAGCGTTGCCCGGCGTTACCCCCCCACCGAAATGCATTCCGCCTGGGTAGGCATTCAGGGCCTCAATCGCCGCATCCCAGTTTCCCGGCCCAAGCGAGATAACGTGGCCACCCGGTAAATCGAGCTCTCGATAGCGTTTGGCGAAATCGCTCGGACTCGAATCCGATTCAAAATTGCTTTCCGCTTGAGTCCCATCAGAAGTCAGCGTTCCCCCAACGATCTGCACAACCTTCCCTTCTTTCAGATCTATGCAGGGCCTAAACTTCATCACGTTCAACTACTTGAAATACTCGCTTGGCCTGTTCACCCAGCGAGTTCAACTCATTTTCAATTTTCTTCCGAGCAAGCTCTAGCTCATCATCTTCCAGTTCCCTATCAACCAACACATCTTCCCCGACGACAACTGAAATGCGAGCAAATGGCTTGGGAATGATCATCCTATCCCAAGACGGGATTCTCCAGTATCTATCGGCTGCATAGGACATCGGAATAACCGCCGCTTGCGTCATCTTGGCAAGCGTAGCTACACCCATTTTCGCTTCGTACTTGGGTCCTTTGGAACCATCTGGCAAAATAATAGTCGAGTAATCCTCCTTCTTCATGAGGCGGTAAAACCGGCGGAATCCTTCGGTTCCTCTACGATGGGCAAAATGTAATCGAAAAATGATGACTTTCGCTGTTCGACATTGCCGATCAAAGCGAAGTCGGGCATAGCCTCCTCGTCCTCGGTTATCAACGTGTCCAGCCCAACAGACGTTAATATCAATAGTAAGCAGGCCCCCGCGATCAGCGCGGCTAAATCCTTTTGAGATCCGTTTTCCCAGTCGATCCTCCGGATCCACCTCAAATTTGGCTTCCGTTTCATAATTTCCCCTCCCCTTTAGAATTCGCCGTCCTACAAATCTCGCCGCTTGAGGTAAAGGAACCCCTCTCCGTCTATCCAGTAATCGATGTACCTGGCCTTCGTTTGCACCCAATCCGTCCAGCCACAAGGCGGCTTTCCCGCATTGGCCGGCGACACGAGCTCGTGCCCACCTAGAAACCACTCTCGATAGCTGGAAAACCTCTCGTTGGAGATTTTCACAACCATCCGTTTGTCCTTGTGAGCCGGAAAAAGTTGCAAATGAATGTTCATTTCTTCGTCGACCTTCACGTCGTTTACGATGTCTCGATTAATGGCGATCGCCTGGTAGGGACCGAACACCCGCATTTCCGGGCCTGCTGGGGCGCGGCCCACGGACGATCCCGGACGCGTTGGCTCGGACGTTTGCTGACCCCAAAGCGACGTGCAAAGAACGCCTAAGAACAAGAGCACCAGCGCTTGAAGCTTCCCACCCATACTCATCTGAATATTAAGATTCGTACCTAATTGTCAAAGCTCCTGATGTAGAGAATTTACCTCAAACCCGCCCATTCAGGTCTTTAATTTGACCGACGGGGGCCTAGGTTTCTCCCGGATGCCCGGCAAAAACGATCTCTAAGCGGCCATTCAAACTCAAGCTTGTCCGAACCTCCAAACCGCCACTTAAAATAGCTTAATCCCAACTGGCTTGGCAAGGAAAGCTCCCAGGCTAAGTCTAGAGTCCGAACAAGCTTGCAAATCATCCCTTTTCGTATGATCGACGAAACCTTGATCGCATGATTGGGCGAATTGGCAGAAAAGGCATTTCTTTTGTCAGCGAGCTGGGAGAGTTGACCCTATTCAGCGCCTTGTCGCTGGGCTCGCTCTTACAGGGAAGGCACATGCTCGAAAAGCTAGTTCGGGCGATTTACGAAATCGGCGTTCGCTGTATACCCATCACACTAATTGTCGGCCTGTTTACCGGTCTCGTCCTCGGCCTACAACTCTATTACGTCTTGACCAAATTCAGTTCCGAGAGCCTGCTCGGCCAGGCCGTTGCCCTATCGATTATCATGGAAATCGGTCCGGTATTCACGGCGATAATGATCGTGGGCCAAGCGGGTTCGGCGCTGTCCGCGGAAATTGGAATTCAGCGGAATGCGGAGCAGGTCGACGCACTGAAAACCATGCAGATCAATCCGCTCGGGTTTCTGGTGTCCCCGAGGCTCTATGCCGCTTTGATCTGCTTCCCGATTCTAACCGCGTTTTTCGACATCGTCGGCATTTTTGGCGGGCACCTCACAGGCGTGAGCATGCTCGGTGTGGATGGGGGCGCCTATTGGAATCGCATCTATGAAAGCGTTAGTCTGAGAAACGTGAGAGACGGCTTCATTAAATCACTAGCCTTCGGCCTGATCACAACGGCAATCTGCGCCTTTCAAGGTTACTTCACTCACACCAAGGCGAGCGTTCCCGGGGCCAGAGGCGTTTCCCAAACGACAACCCGAGCTGTGGTTCTTTCTAGCATCGCCATCTTAGCTTCCGACTACCTGCTCACTTCGTTCCTCCTCGAAAAATGAAAAGCTCCAATTTGAAGATTCGAGGGCTCAGCAAGCGGTTCGATGATTTGGTCGTACTTGATGCAATCGATCTGGATATACCATTGGATTCCCACACGACCGTCATTGGGAAAAGCGGTATTGGCAAATCCGTCCTCCTCAAGTGCCTTTCCGGCTTGTTGACCGCGGACTCTGGAGAGGTATCACTCGACGGGGCGCCCGGGAAATTCCCTCAGTGTGCCTATATGTTTCAGCAAAATGCCCTCTTCGATTCGCAAACGGTCTGGGAAAACATCGCCCTGCCGCTGAGCGAAAAAGAACGCATTTCCAATAAGGATCTGGCCCAGAGGGTGAACTCGCTAGTTGAACAACTCGATCTCGAAAACGCCTTCGACAAATATCCAGCCGAAATCTCCGGAGGAATGAAAAAGCGAGTCGCATTGGCTAGGGCGCTTATTACCAACCCGGAAATTATTCTTTTCGACGAGCCCACAACGGGACTCGATCCGGAACGCAAATTCGCCGTCTTCGATATGATCCGCTCTTATCGGGAACGTTTCGGATTCACCGTTATTATGGTGAGTCACGATGTTCCCGAGGTTTTCGGTATCACCGACCAAGTAGCCTGGCTTGATGGAGGGAAATTCAAATTCTGGGGGACTCCAGAAGAGCTCAATCAGTCTCCCCCCTCTGAGCTGGAAGGCTTTCTCAATCCGAAACTTTCTTCCCAATCGTCAGTCGCATGAATCAAAAACGAACCGAATTCGCCGTTGGCCTCTTCATTCTCGTAGGCATCCTGGCCATCCTTTATCTCGCTATACAGATTGGCAGTAGCCGTATCCTCGGATCTGATTCCATGGTCGTAGAAGCCCGCTTTTCGAACATAGGGGGATTGAATGAAGGCAGCAATATCATGATCGCTGGAGTGAAAGTCGGTGTCGTGGGGAACATCCGACTCGATACGGAAAGTCTCTTCGCCATGGTCGAACTGAAGCTGAAGAACGACCTTATTATCTACGACGACGCCATCGCCTCGATAAAAACAAACGGTCTTATAGGCGACAAGTATGTGTCCCTTGATCCCGGCGGGGGCGGACTTGAGCTTGAGGAGGGCGAACCCATAGTGGATACGGAATCCGCTCTGGATGTTGAAAGCTTGATCAGCCGATTCGCCTTCGGATCCCTCGAAGAAAGCGAGTAATTCGAGATCGACCCAACCGCCCGCCTCCCACGCCTGAAATCCAGCATTTGGTCCTTTCAGAACCGCTTTTCTCATGAAATCATAAAAAAGTTGTTCAGCGGATCACTTTTAGAAAAAATTTGTCGCTAACGACGTAATCCTGAGCCCTGTTGCCTGCGTATTTCATACCAACTAGATATTTCTCATGAAACACCGGTCCTTAAACTTCTCTATGATGCTCGTCGTTCTGTTGGCAACGACCACTAGCCTGCGCTCGAACGACGAATTAGAAGCCTCTAAATCAGCTCTTGAATCTACAATTTACGAGCTCCTCGAAGTCCTTCACGCAGATAATGACCAGCTGCCTTACGATGCGAAGCGCGAGGAGATCATCAGCATCCTCGGTCGGCAGTTTTCATTCGATGTCATTATCCAACGGGCGCTCGGTCGAAACTGGAAACTCTTGGATGAGACCCAGCAAAAGCAGGTTTCCAGTCTCGTAACAGACCTGGTCCTGCAAGCCTACACGAAAGAGCTACAAGACGGACCCAAGCCCGTACTGACCTTCAACGAGCCCGAAGTTCTGTCCAAAAGCAAGATCGAGATAGATTCGACGGCCGTGCTCAATGGAAAAAAAGTTAATTTGAGCTACCGGCTCGCCAATATACGGGGGCGCGGCTGGCAGGTTTACGATGTGCTTGTCGAAGGCATTAGCATGGTAAGCAACTACCGTAAACAATTCGACGAGCACTTCCAGACGAAGAGCGCCAGCGATCTAATAAGCCTACTCAAAGACAAACTCAACAAAGTATAGCGTAATGAATTATCTAATACGCTTAATTCTCGGATTGAGTCTTTTAACATTGCCCCTAAACTGGGCTGACGATCTCATTGACCTCGACGATCTTCTGGACATCGACAATCCCTCCGATGAAGTTTCTTCTTCCGGCCAGTCTGCGGAAATCGCCGATCCTTTTGAAGGTATCAATCGAGCCATTTTCGGATTCAACGACTTGACCTACAAAGAGATATTCGAGCCTTTCACCAAAGGCTATGTTAGTGTCGTTCCCCAAACTGCCCGCAAAGGGATAGGCAACTTTTTCAACAATCTCGAATTCCCCACCCGATTTGCTGGAAGCCTTTTGCAGTTCAGATTTGGCAGAGCTTCGCAAGAAACCGGCAAGTTCCTGGTCAACACAACGGCGGGCTTTGCTGGATTCATGAATGTAGCTCCCGAGTTTGATGGTCTCAATCCGTCCATCGAGGATGTTGGCCAGGCCTTTGGAGCTTGGGGCATAGACCACGGATTCTACATAGTCGTGCCATTTATTGGCCCTTCCAGCTTGCGTGATTTCGTCGGAAGATTCGGAGGACGAGCAGTCGATCCGATTCCCGAGCCTTGGACCCAGGTCGATGACGACGGAGCTCGGTTAGCCCTTCAAGCAACCGATGTCATCAACGATCTTCCCGGCATAATCAACGTCTACAATAAGATTACCGAACCAGCGATAGATTCCTACGCGGCTGTTCGTGATGGATATGCCCAGTTAAGAGCAGCTCGGATAGCCGAATAAAATATTCCCGCAAATAGGAGGCGACTATTCGCCCGCGCGCACTTTTGCATCATCTAGAATAGCGGCCTTCAAGGCCTCCAGACGGTCACGCGTTTTCGCTTTCGTTTCCTCCAAACGGGACGCATCCTCTACCGCGTCGTTGCCGAAAAGATAGAACTTGATTTTCGGCTCTGTCCCACTACCGCGCACCGCATACCGATAGCCATCTTCTAGCTCCACGAAATAGAGGTCTTGTTTGGGAATCTCCTTACCATCTGGATCGGTTACTGTTTCTCTTCCGAAATCCGTGAATCGATCCACTTTCGACGCAAGAAAACCTGTTGGAGGATCCGATCGATAGCTCGCCAATATTCTAGCGATTTTAGCGGCGCCCGAAGCGCCTTCGTAGAAGATTTGGCCAAGGGTTTCTAAAAAGTAACCATGTCGCAAATACAGCTCATCCATGTATTCGAGTATCGTCCGACCCTCTTTTTTCAAACTGGCAGCCAACTCGCAAAATATTATGCTAGCAGCATTGCCATCCTTGTCTCGCACTGCATCCGTAGGCAAGTAACCGTAACTCTCCTCGCCCCCAAATACATAGAAAGTGCTGTACTTTTGCAAAATGGATGCCCGTTCCTTCTGGTCCAGGGCATCGTAATCCAGCGACTCCCCAGTTTCAGCTTCGTAAGATTCCTTCAACTGCTCCTCATAGATCCTCAGCTTTTCGCCGATCCATTTAAATCCTGTAAGCGTATTAATAACTTTAATGCCATGAGCCTTACCGATCGCGTCTTGCAGGGGCGAAGTGACATAGGTCTTAATCAAGGCCGCCGACTGAGTCCCTTCTTCGGGAATCCATCCCATCGCTTTCAGACTGCTTATCCGATAGTCTGCCAACATCGCGCCGATCTGGTTCCCAGTGATAAGGGTCATTCCGCCATCGGGATTCTTGGCCGCCACACCCATTCTGTCGCAATCTGGATCCGTACCCATCAGAATGTCCGCGCCCTCCTTCAACGATAGCTGAATAGCCATATCCAAAGCTTCGGCATTTTCAGGATTGGGAGATTTTACTGTTGGAAACTCCGGATCCTGCACCATTTGCTCTTCAACGAGGATAGGCTCCAGACCAAGTTGCTCCATGGCCGGCAACGTAGAAATGGCCCCTGTTCCATGAATTGGAGTAAAAACTACTTTTAAATCAGCGTCCTTGAAGGTCTCTGGGTCGATCACTGTATCCACGACGGCATGTACGTAATCGTCGTCAATCTCTTTCCCCAGTGTCTGCGCTTCACTCAAATCGATTTTCAGGTAGTCCTTTAATTCGCTAAGCGTGATTGCCTCTACCTGCTCAATGACTCCGGTATCATTGGGCGGCACTAATTGACCCCCATCACTGAAGTACGCCTTGTATCCATTATCGTGAGGCGGGTTATGGCTTGCGGTGATCACCACTCCGCAAGTCGCTCCTAGCTCCCTGACCGCGAAACTCAATTCAGGCGTAGATCGCGGTCCATCGAAAATGTAGGCCTTACCCCCGCACTGAGTCCATACCGAAGCCGTAAGCTCGCAGAAGAAACGGGAGAAGTGCCTGACGTCGTGAGCGATTATTAACTTCGGACTTTCACATTTTGCCGCTTTCAACGCATAGCGGTAGAGCCCTAAGGTCGCTTTCACTACCGTGTACTCATTGAGCATATTCGATCCGACGCCCGGTCTGGAAGGCCCCTGATCACCCTTCTCCGAACTCGTAGCCGTCATTCCGATGGTACGTCCTCTCAATCCTCCCGTACCAAATGCGATGTTCTTATAAAACCGGTTATTCAGCTCTTCGGCATTCCCGGATTCGATTAAGCTCCTCAAGCTGTCCAACGAAGCTTCTGACAGAAATCCTCCTTCGAGCCATTCTTTCAAATGGGTAGCCGCATCCGGCAATAACCCACTGCTTTCGACCATTTTCGTGATTGTATCAGCAATCATATCATTCATCGCTACCAACTTGTGTCCGATATTAATCGAGAATCAAATTCTTTTGTCCGCCCTGCAATAATGTTTAAATTACTGATTGCCGGCCATTCGGTAGTGGCCATCTTCCTTTGGATTCTCATTCTACATGGTCTTCGCGCTTTAACGCCGCTTCAAAAAACCGAGTACTGAAAGACAGCTAATGTCACACGACGAATTCACTTACATCATCGGCCACAAGAATCCCGATGCCGATGCTATTTGTTCAGCAATCGCCTACGCCAATCTGAAAATTCTTCAGGGCCACAAAGGCTGCATCCCCGCCCGTTGCGGCAATACGAATGCCCGAATCGACACGATTCTGGCAAAGTTCAGCCAACCAACACCACTATTCGTCGGAGACGTCTCCCCAAGAGCCCGAGACATCATGGTTCGCGATGTCGTCAAGGTTAGCGAAAAGGCAACGATATCCGAGGCCTTGGAACTGATAGATGAACACGACGTACGCGTCCTTCCCGCTGTCGATGAGGAAGGACGCCTTAAAGGACATGTATCCATTTTTCAGATGGGCGACTATTTTGTCCCGAAATTTAATGAACCTCGAGCCATGCGACACGTCCACACCAGCATTAACGACGTTGCCAAAGCTCTAAATGCCGACGTCAAATTCGTCCGGGACGAAGATAGTCTGGAGGACATGTATGTGAAAATCGGGGCGATGGATATTCGCTCCTTCGGCAAGTTCAACGGTTCGGATGCGATTCCTGCTAATGAAACAGTCATCATAGTGGGCGATCGCTGGGACATCCAGCAGAGATCCATTCAAATAGGCGTTCGCCTACTTGTCATCACCGGCAGCTTGGGCGTTGATCCGGAAGTTATCGAAGCGGCAAAAGAAAAAGGCGTTTCCCTGATCATTAGCCCATTCGACTCAGCGACCACCGCTTGGACGATTCGCACCGCATCGCGCATTTCTAAACTAATTGAATTCGACAGTGCCACGATAAGCCCTGACGAGCCTCTTAGGCACTTGAATCGCCGCATTGCCAATTCCAATGCCCAAGCTTTCATGGTCACGGACGATAAGAATCGGTTGCTCGGCCTTTTCAGTAAGACCGATATCCTGAAGCCAAACAAAGCTAAGTTGATCCTAGTAGACCACAACGAATTGAGCCAAGCTGTTCAAGGAGCTAGCGAAGTGGACATTATTGAGGTGATCGATCACCACCGGCTGGGAATCAACACTGCTCAGCCCATCCGATTCATTAATGATCCAGTCGGTTCAACCTGTACGATCATATCAGAACTATTCCGCCAGACAGGAATCGATCCTTCCCCGGAAATCGCGGGGATAATGATGTCTGGCATTATTTCCGACACGCTGAATCTAACAGGTCCCACCTCAACTCAACAAGACAACGAAGCGATTACATGGCTGGAGGAAATGGCAGGCATCCAATCTGATCAGCTTGCTCAGGAGATATTCAATAGCGGATCCGTAATTCTGACCATGGAGGCAGACCAGGTCATCAGATCTGATCAGAAATTCTATGAAGACAATGGATTCAAGTTCTCGGTTTCTCAAATCGAGGAATTGGGATTCCAAAATTTCTGGGACCATGCCGAGTCCATATCGAATGCATTGGAAAACTTTGTCCGCCAAGAGTCTTTAGACTTCGCCTGCGTTTTGATAACCGACATCAATAAGCACAATTCCCTTCTGGTAGCCCGCGGGGATAAGGAATTCATTCGCAATATATCATATCCTACTATCCATGCAGGATTGATCTTCGACCTGAAGGGCGTCGTCAGCCGAAAAAAGCAGCTTGTTCCATTTATCGCAAGCTCACTGAAAGGCATGGCTCCGGCTACTCAGTAGCCACGGCCATCAAACGATTTTAGCCATCGCCAAATCAACGACCACAGGCTCTGCGAATAGAGCGTAGCGTAAGCGAAGATACCGGCTCACGCCAATCGAGGAAACATATAATTGGCCTCCGTTTAAAACGGTGGGGATTGTTAGCATCGATGGCTGTCCCATATCAGCCAACGAATTCATAAAACCGCCTCCCAAATTCGCTATTTCACAAAAAACATCAGAAACCATCTCCAACCCGACTTCGTTCACTTCGGTAACCCTAACTGTCGCCTTCCTCATAACCAATTGGCTCGCAATAAGATACAACACGCCGCTTATGTCGCCGACGAACCCGACCGAGCCCACATAAATTGTTTTTTCCAGCGAATCAAATTCGACAGGCGTCTCCACTTTTGAATTTGAAAGATCTTCGGCTGTCGCTGTCTCGCTTGGCTAGGCCAGCATTGTCCCAAACACATTGGCCACTGACCGGTTCAAGTATTGCTCTAGCAGTTCACGGGAAATTTCAGACTCGCTAATTAGATTGTTTACCGCTCCCGATTTATCGTCTAACCCTCTACTCAACACAACGCCAAAATACGAGCCCAGGATCTTGGGCCTGCGGTCCTATGGCCAACCCATCAAGTCAAACGAATTTCTACGAAACCGACAAAGCAGTGTCAGAGTATCTGCTTTTTCACTACGGATCTAAAGAGGATCTCCTTTTAAAAGGAATGGGTCCCACCGAAGCGCTGAACTTCGCGCAAAGATGCGGGCGGCTACACGAGAATTCCGATATTGAACGCAATAGAGCTCTGGATCTCGGCTGCGCTGTGGGCGGTTCAAGCTTCGCTCTGACAGAATCGTTTCACGAAGTCGTCGGAATCGATTTTTCCCGCGCCCTCGTCGAAGCCGCAACTCGACTAGGCCGTCTAACCAAGATGGAAATCAGTATTTCCGTGGAGGGCGAATTGAAAAGGAAAATTGCCATCGCCCTTCCCAAGGGATCGAATCCTGCCCAGGCGAAGTTCCTTCAAGGGGATGCCATGAATCTCGACTCCCAATTGGGGACATTCGATTTTATTCTCATGGCTAACCTCATTGATCGCCTGCCTGATCCCGCCCAGTGCCTTGCGGCGATCCCCCGATTTTTGAATACAAATGGTCTGCTCGCCATCACCTCCCCTTACACTTGGCTAACGGAATACACCCCAAGAGAGAAGTGGCTGGGAGGCTATACGAGAGATGGCGAATCCGTAAGAGCATACGATCGGCTGGCAGAGCTCCTTTCATCTAGCTTCCGTTTTATCGAAGAGCGAAATCTCCCATTTCTCATTAAGGAGCACGAAAGGAAGAATCAGTATTCGATTGCCCATGCCACTCTATGGCAGAAGCTGTAGTCAGCCCTAAACGGATTCGGAAAGTGAAAAAAATCGGCCTGAATTTTACAACAATTGGCATAGTCGCCGTAGCCTTCATTTTTAACGGTTGCTCCAAGAGTAGGCCCAGCAACCTGCTAATAGTAGGAATGGAACTATCGTACCCTCCCTTCGAGATGACCGATGAGCAGAACGAGCCCACTGGTATTAGCGTAGAGATGGCGCAAGCTCTGTCTCGCGAGCTCGGTAAAGAACTTCGGATCGAAAACATTCCCTTCGCTGGACTCATTCCATCACTAAGAACCCGAAAGATCGACTTGATCATTTCTTCGATGACACGAACGGATGAACGGGCCCAATCCATCGACTTTTCCGACTCCTATTTGGATACGGGGCTGTGCATTCTAGTGCCTAAAGACTCCGATGCGAAATCGATAGATGACATAGACGTTCCAGGAACAATGGTAGCAGTCAAGCAAGGGACCACCAGTCACATTTATGCGAATCAGTATCTTGGGGGAGTCCAACTTCTGCTCTTCGAAGATGAGGCCGCAGCGGCCCTCGAAGTCGCTCAGGGCAAGGTCGACGCCTTTATTTATGATCAGATTTCCGTTTACTTGAACTGGAGAAAACATACCGAGACCACCAACGCTTTACTCAGGCCATTCAACCAGGAATCGTGGGCAATTGGAGTCAGGAAAGGCAATACAGCCCTATTGGAGGACGTTAATGCATTTCTAAAAGAGTTCGATTCTAGCGGGGGATTCGACGCTTTGGGCGATAAGTATCTCTCCGAAGAGAAACGGATTTTCAAAGAGCTAGGATATCCCTTTTTCTTTTGAACCGACATCGATAATTCTTCGTGCCATCCACTTCCCTATTCCTCGAACCGCGAAATGGCGATACCGCCAAGAATAAGTCCGTTCGTAAAGCGGTCAGCTTTCTAGTCGCTATCTTAATTCTCTCCATCGTTCTTTTCGCATCTTTCTCGGCTCTAAGCTATCAATGGAATTGGGAGGCCGCATTCCGTTACCGCTTGAAGTTTTTGGAGGGCTGGCTCACGACCCTGAAGATATCCTCGGTATCGTTCATTTTCGCCTTTGCCATTGGTTCTCTCTCGACTCTTTGTAGCCGGTCGCGATTCTTGCCGCTAAAGCATCTCTCATCGCTATATGTAGAATTGATTCGAGGCACGCCTTTGCTCGTGCAGATTTTCCTTTTCTACTACGTCATTGCCGATGCAGCTAACGTCCAAAACCGCTATGTGGTTGGCGTGGCGATAATGGCGATTTTTAGCGGGGCCTATATCTCAGAGATTCTTCGGGCCGGCATCGAGGGCGTCGGTAGATCTCAACTCCTCTCCGCCAAGTCGATTGGATTTACGGAGTATCAAACATTCAGGCATGTTATCGCTCCACAGGCTCTTCGCAGCAGTCTTCCTGCCCTAGCAGGACAAACGGCAAATCTGATCAAAGACTCCTCCCTTCTTTCCATAATCGCCATAAGCGAGTTCACTCTCAATGCACAGGAGGTCAATGCCATCACCTACTCGTCCTTCGAGAGCTTTTTCCCCTTAGCCATCGGCTACCTTATAATCACTCTCCCCATCATGAGGCTGTCACGCTATATCGAAGAGCGGCTTCGCTACGACACATGAAGCTGATTCTAAGGGATGTCGTTAAAACTTATGGCGGTCTGCGAGCGTTGGACGGCCTCAACTTGGCCTTCGAAGACACAACCTGCCTAGCATTGATCGGCCCTTCTGGCGGAGGGAAATCCACCACGTTGAGACTGCTTTCCGGACTGGAAGCTCCGACCTCGGGGAGCATTGCCGTCAATGGGCAAGAAATAGGAGAAGACACTGATCGGCGCCATCAATTCAGGAAGCAAGTGGGTGTCGTATTCCAGGCCTACAACTTGTTTCCCCATTTGACAGCCCTGGCCAATGTCGCCCTTCCCCTAGAAAAAGTGCATGGGTACTCAAAAGCGGATGCCATCCTTAAATCCGAGAGTCTGTTCGAGCGTTTCCACCTGGAGGACCATATGATGAAGAAACCAGCGGAACTCTCGGGGGGCCAAAACCAGCGAGTGGCTATCGCTCGAGCGATCGCTCCAGATCCGGATATCGTATTTCTGGACGAGCCAACCTCCGCCCTTGATCCCGAAATGACGGCGGAAGTCCTAGATGCTATCTACGGCCTTATCGAAGGGGAAAAACGGATCGTCATAGCTACGCACCAAATGGGCTTCGCCCAGAGAGCGGCTGACACGGTGGCTCTGATTGCGGAGGGAAAACTGGTAGAAGCCGGACCCTCCAAGCAGGTCATAGAAGCCCCCAATACCCCTCGGGCCCAGAAATTTGTTTCAGCCTGCCTCGATCGCTAAATCGCCATTCGACTATCTAGAAGGCAGATAGCTTGCTTGAGAAACCTTACCCATGCTAGCTGGAGAGAGCACCGACCGCTTCTTCGTTACCGTATCAAATAAAACTATACGCTCCGAAGATTGGGTACGCCAAGTATACAGCAGGTGGCGGCCGTCGTTCAACCAGCATGGCTGAATGGCGTCTCCTCTTTCATTGGTAAGGAATTCGCTCTTTCTTTGGGAAAAGCTGTATTGGGCAATCTGGAATTGCGAGGTGACTCCCACAGTAAACGCGATGAGGTCACGATTCACGTGGTTCCAATCAGGCTCCGCACAGTATCCGCTAATCTGGGTAGGAATGTGGCGAAATTGACCGCCAGATGCTGAACCCCGGTATAGAGCCAGGCCGCCATTGCGATCAGAAGCGAATACGAGTTCACTCCCGTCTCCAGACCAGCAGGGCGTGGCTTCCAATCCATTGGAATTCACCACTCGCTTCAATCCTTTGGCTAGATTCGAACCCACATAAATATCGGCGTTTCCAGGTCCCGTCAGGACCATGGCCAATCGCGAACCATCGGGGCTATACCGAGCGCTTGTATTCGTTCCCTTAAAGCTGACAAACACCTCCGATCGTTGGCCACGCAGATCAATCCTCCTGATATTCGGGAAACCCGAAAGATAGGAAGTGTAAACAATGTAGCTGCCGTCAGGAGACCAACGAGGGCGAACCGCTTCCACTCCATGGTTCGTCAATCGCTTGCCTTCGCCAAACAGGAAATCGCGGTAGTAGATCTCCATCCCTCTACCCGATTCTCCTACGTAAGCGATCTTTCCGGAGAAGAAACCTTGCATGCCACTGGTTTTGCGAATCGCCAAATCGATGGCTCTGAGAATCGAATTGCGGGGCGACTCTCCCTGCACCTGAGTATTGTACTGCAGCTGTTCGGGAATCCCTGAAAATATTTTCAGCGATGAATGAGTCGAGCCAATGGGATCGACATGAATTGCGAAAGACGCCTCCTGCATGGACGCGGCTACTCGATAACGGCCATGAACGCTGAAAGCGGTTTTCAAAATGCCCAAGGCCTGGCTATCTTGCGACCTAACTACGACTGGGATTACCCCCCTCCGAACGTTCACTTCACCCACTCCCAAATCGCGTTGGGCAAAACTGGGGACCGAGAATTGGAAAAGAACTAAGGCGAGGATTGAAGTGAAAAAGCGGGTTCGGATATTCAAATAATTCATTCGCCTAAAGGCTGGACTTAACAGGTAAAGGTATGTTTCAGGTTTCTTTGAGAGCAACTGGATTTGTTTTTGATCCAATCGGGAGGAAAGGTAAAGGGAAGTGACCGCAAACATCAATATGCCGTGAGTAAAGAAGCTATCAAAAAAGTGCTATCGACCGTCAAATATCCCGGATTTAGTAGGGATATCGTATCCTTTGGGCTAGTACGGAGTATAGAATTTCAAGACGGCAAAGCCCAAGTAGGGATCACCGCCACGACAAATGACCACAGTATCGCAGCCCAAATACGAGATTCTGTAGAATCGGCTTTAAGCGACCTTCCAGATGTAGATGAAGTGGAGGTTAGCGTTTCGATAAGTGCGGGAAGCAAGCTGGGAGAAGCAGCCAACTCCGAGCAATCGAGTCCCTTGGATCTGGTCAAACACGTCATCGCTGTCGCAAGCGGCAAAGGAGGCGTTGGCAAATCCACGTTTTCATCGAATCTGGCCTGCGCCTTATCGAGCATCCTAGGCAAGGACGGCAAGAGCGTTGGTCTTCTCGACTGCGATATTTACGGACCTTCCATCCCTTTGATGATGGGCGTCAATCAACGCCCGGAAATCGAAGAGGAATCAATCATCCCTCTCCAAAACCATGGCATTAGCATCATGTCCATGGGCTTCCTCATAGACGAGGATACCCCGGTTGTTTGGAGAGGACCGATGATCCAGAAAACCATTAGCCAATTCGTCAATAACGTGAAGTGGGGCGAGCTTGAAATAATGGTTGTCGATCTCCCGCCAGGCACGGGCGATGCACAACTGTCGCTCGCCCAGACCATACCCTTGAGCGGCGCGATCATCGTGACGACCCCTCAATTGGCGTCGACTCAAGTCGCCAAAAGAGGCGCACGCATGCTCGAGAAAACGAACGTGCCCATACTTGGAGTCGTCGAGAACATGAGCTACTTCTTGGATCCGAATGGCGAAAAACAGGCAATCTTTGGCGAAGGTGGAGGAGAAAAGACTGCCAGCGACTTGGAAACCCAACTCCTAGGGGCGGTGCCCTTGGATCCAAAAATTCGAGAAGCTGGAGATGAAGGAACCCCTCTTTCGCTGGCCAAACCAAACTCCCCCACATCGGAATCGTTTCACTCGATCGCCGAAAAAATCCTGGAAAAACTTGGGCAACAAAAAGGTTAACCGCTCATCCGCTAGCGTGCCCGTTAGCCAGAACAACCCTTAAAAAATCCCAGGCACTCCAGATAAGGGTAAAAATCTATTTTATCGGATTATTGCCCCGATTTTATTCGAAAGTTGTTGGCTCTTCCCCACTTAAGGCCAGGCTAACTCTCGACTAATCGGACGACCGAAACCGAGACCTTTCAGGCCACCAGAATTTGCTGGGCGGGTTGGGATAAACAGGATTCGCGCATAGTATCCGTTAAGCGTTGCAAAAAGAGAACCATGACGAAGGGGCGAGTACGTTATTAATGTCTGAAGAAGATCCTACATCTAACGGGCAGCATGATTTCGTGAAGCGCTCTAGCCTATACCAAGAATTTCTCGCCGAGCGGGAAGAAATCCTGCGTTACAAGTGGCTTGAATCAGAACGGCTCGGCAAAGATATTGGATTCGAACGGGCTCTGCTGGACTGGATTCGCAAGCATCGCGATGGATGGCGGTCAGCCAGGCGCAGCGCTGATTCCGACAATGTCGATACTACGGAAGGCTCGTCCGCTTAACGGGCCTATCTAGACTTCGATCGGGCGGCTTTATCAGCCAAGAACAAACGCTACTTGATCTCCTTATGGAGCGTATGGCGCTTTAAATGCGGGTTGTATTTTTTCTTCTCTACTCTTTCCGTCACGGTTTTCTTATTTCGCGAGGAAAGGTAGCGGGAAACAGGTTTTCCTTCCGCTTTAGCTTCTGTGCACTCTAGAGTAATTTTTTCGCGTGGCATAATTCTATGGTTTGAGAAGCGTGGACAATCAGGGCTTCCTAAGAAAATGCAACCGAAAAGCTCGCTGAATTCAAAAGCGCCTGAGGCGATTGCTGAATCTAGCCATCAAAAGGCTTTTCCATCAGCGGCAAGGCAATGCCGTTGCGGAAGAGCGTCACTTGACCTGTGCTTGCCGACACGACGATAGCCAAGCAATCAGCCGCCACGGAAATCGCGGCGGCAGCGGCGTGTCGCGAGCCAAAGCCGCTCGGCAAAGAATGCAAATAATCCGGCGCGTGAATGAGACTGCCCGCGGAAAGTAGCACTCCATCTCCCCTAACGACGAAGGCTCCATCTAGGCCCGAGTATTCTTTTACCGTCTCATCCATAAAAGGACTCAGTACGTTTCTATCTTCGTCCTTATATCCAAAAAATGGGTTCAGAACTAGCGGTTTGGTCATATCCTCGACCTTTTCGCTGTCGCCAAGCACAAACAAGGTTCCTACCGGACGCCCCTCCCTTCCTTCTACGGAGAGCTCCATGGCTATTCCAATAACGCGCTCAAGGACCTCCGGAGAAACATCCACTGGCAGAAAGTCGTCCTGATCGGCGAGCAAAGCCCGGAACTCTTTCCTCATATCTATCACGACTATCGTATCGAATTGATCGCTACTTGGAATGCCACCTATGCAGCAGATCTTATCGTTAAGACTAAAAACGCCGCGAGTAATGCCGACTAGGAACGCGGATCTCGCCTGGGCAAGCCTGCCTTTAGAAAAGGATCTTACCTGGATGACGCTGTCGAAGGGGGAATCGTCGAAATCGCCCTCTTTAGCCCGACGCGTCACCAAAACTGTTTTGAAATCGCTGAAACCCTCTGGAGGAAAGATCGGGTTTGAAATGACCGTATCCCCGAATACAGCGATGGAATCGCAATCAGCTCCTTTGGCGATCTTCGTCGCCTGGTTGAATATAAGCTTATTGATCGAGCTTTCGCCCTGTTTTCCCGTAGTGGATTGCAGCCCACCAAACCCGACCATCAATCGATCGCATAGCTCATTCGTGTCTTCCGCTTCGATCAGATTGTCGATGAAGGTCTTGTCTTTAACCAATCGAGCAACTGCAGCGAGCACGTTAAGATAATTTTTGGCCGACTCTCCAGCCAACAAGAGAAGTATCAAATGGACCTTCTCTTCTTTTTTCGGTCCTTCGTATTGAATCCCCTTCTTGCTTCTGCCTACCGCGAAAACGTAGCGGCGGTTCATTTTGACACGCAAATGCGGCAGGGCGACCCCATGACCCAAGTAAGTCGTCATGGTGTTCTCCCGCTGCAATAGGCCGGCCAGCAGGTTTTTCTTGCGACTGAGATCTTTGAAGCTTTCGACCGAGACTTTAACGAGCTCCTTCAAGCAACCTTCGAGCGTTTCGCTTTCAAGCTCAAGCACCCGTTTGCGTGAAAAGTATCGATCTAACCGCATCTAGTTTGGGGTATACGGCATCCGCCGTTCTATGAATTGGGAGAGTGCCAGCGACTCACTTCTCCCACTCGAGACCGCCTTTCTTGATTTCATAAACCAGCCCGATGACTAGCACTGCCAGGAAGAACATAATAGGACCGAGGATCGGGAGGCCTTCAGCAAGGAAGTCTCGATAGATCAGAGCCCAGGGAATCAAGAAAAGCACCTCGATATCGAAGAGGATAAAGAGCATCGCCGTGACGTAGAACTTGACCGAAAATCGCGTGCTCGTCTTTCCTTCAGACTTTATCCCGCATTCATAAGCGGAATCTTTTATGCTGCTCTTCCGACTTCGTTGACCCAAAAAATGGCTCGCCAGGATTATAACTCCCGCAAGAACGGCTGCGAAAATGATTTGAACCAGAATAGGTGCGAAATCGGAAACCTCCATAACTTAGCGAACGTCCTAAATCCTATCTTCGATTTCAAGGCAAATTACTGACCTTCAGTATATTTCCGATATTTTGATAAGCTTGCGGACCAACCGTTGGCTCAACAGCCTTTAGACGCCGAGAGCTGGGCAAAACAAAGGCGGGCTCTCTCGCGAAAGAGCCCGCCCGATTAAAGTATTCGACCAAAGAATACGGTTTACTTGGTGGCCTGGTCGAGGATATCTCCCAGATTCATCAAGTCTCCGCCCTCCTTCATACTCTCATATGTCTGCGTTTCCGCCGCCAATTGCTCATCGTCATAGTTAGCGGCCTTTATGCTCAGGCCAATGCGTCGCTCCTCGCGATCTATCTTTATCACGCGAGCGGTGACCTCGTCGCCGACATTCAAGACATCCTTGATCTTCTCGACACGATCTTCGCTGATCTGACTGATGTGAACCAGCCCATCAATGTGATCCTGCAACTCAACGAAAGCCCCGAATGAGGTGATCTTGGAAACGACCCCCGTAACAACATCGCCGATACGGAAACGCCCATCGATATCTTCCCAAGGATCTTCCGCAAGCTGCTTCATGCCCAAGGAAATCCTCTGGTTGCCGGTATCGACATCCAAGACGATAGCGTCCACTTCGTCTCCCTTCTTCAGAACTTCACTCGGGTGATTCACCTTGCGGGTCCAAGACATATCGGAAACGTGCACCATGCCATCGATACCCTCTTCTAGCTCCACGAAAGCCCCGTAAGTGGTGATATTCCGAACCTTTCCGTGGACGTGAGCGCCCACCGGATAGTTGTGAACAACCATATCCCATGGGTTTGGATCGAGCTGGCGAATACCCAAGGATATCTTTTCCTCGTCCTTCTGGATACCTAGCACGACGGCTTCCACGTCGTCTCCAACGCGAAGCAGTTCGCTTGGCTTGGTAATGCGTTTCGTCCAGGACATCTCTGTGACGTGCACGAGACCTTCTACGCCCTCCTCGATCTCGATAAAGGCTCCGTATGGCACCAGGTTGACCACCTTGCCATTGACGTGAGCGCCAATTGGGTACTTGTTCTCGATATTTTCCCAAGGATTGGACTTCGTTTGCTTCAAGCCTAGAGAAACCCTCTCCTTGTCGCGGTTGATTTCGATGATCATCACCTCGATCTCTTCGCCTTGCTTGAGCATTTCGCTTGGGTGGGAAATCCGACCCCAGCTCATATCCGTGATGTGCAAAAGACCGTCCATCCCATCAAGATCGATGAACGCTCCAAAGTCTGTAATATTTTTGACAACCCCTTTGACCAGATCGCCAGGATTGATTTTCTCGAGAAGCTCGCGGCGCTTCGAGGCCCGTTGCTCTTCGATCAATTCCCGTCTGGAAAGAACGATATTCTTTCGCTCGAGGTTAATCTTCAGCACCTTATAGTCATAGGTTTGACCAATGTACTGATCCAAATTCTTCGGAGGCTGGATGTCGATATGGGAAGCGGGCAAGAAAGCATCGACGCCCATCGCAACGATGAGACCACCCTTAACTTTGGCTTTCACTCGTCCCTGAACGATGGAGCCCTCTTCACACTTGGTGATAATGTTTTCCCAATTCTTCTTCTGCTCGGCCTTATCGAAGGAGAGAACTGGGTTTCCGTCGCGATCCTCAAGTTTTTCGAGATAGATCTCGATTTCCTCACCTATTTGTAGATCGCCTAAATCCGCGAATTC
>Ga0208624_1000121_pt1 | contig 40389 bp, 38 predicted proteins | sample Knorr_S23_td_DCM_FD_185607 | JGI IMG/M metagenome (GOLD analysis project Ga0208624, IMG submission 185607) | Marine microbial communities from Southern Atlantic Ocean transect - Knorr_S23_td_DCM_ad_71m_LV_A (SPAdes) (version 2) | ecosystem: Environmental > Aquatic > Marine > Oceanic | place... | reverse complement strand
TCATATTAAAGTTATTTAATATATTAGTTTAACAGTAATCGATTTTATATTTTTTCAAGAATTCAAGACTATCATAGATATGATGTATATCCTTCATTTCACTTTCACTTATTCTATGTAAAGCATCAGCAAGCTTTTGTCTCACTTCTTTTACCTTAATTATTGTGACCTCTCTTAAAGGTCTAACATCGCAATCGTAATTACCTCCTACTCCACCACGATATTGCTTTATATTTATTTCAAAATCCTCATTGCTTAAATCGTCCTCTAAGATATTACCGTTTTCGTCGATAAAGAGTTTTTGATAACTCTTTGATTCAAGAATGGGTTTAATTTTGTTAGCAGTTTTAATATAATCTTTGAGTAAATTCCTTAGATTTACAAGAGGATTACAGGTTTCATCTCCTAAAACTGTTTTTCCTTTTTTTTCACTAACCTTAGTTTTGGCATATTCAAAAAGTTCACCTACACTATTTAATCCTAGTTTTTGTAAGACCTTATCAACGCTTCTCTTATGTTCATCTAATCTCTTACTATAATGACCAATATTATAATATCCCGTGAATATGTCTTCATAAAGACTTACCAGACTAAAATATCTTCCATTTAGTGTTATATTTTCCATTCTTTTTTCTAATTTATCATGCTCGTTATTTAAAATAGTCATAGTATCATAAAAACCGGAATAGTACATATTTTTAACTTTAAAGCCAGCACCTTCAAGATCCATTATTTCTCTTTTGATTCTACTTATAAAAGCTCCCAAATAATCCATTCTACAATAATATCTCATGCCATTCCAATCAGCAAACATTTCATTTAATTTTTGGCTTGATTCAATTCTTTTAAATTGATTATCTAAATTACCATCCCATTTTTCTATTTTTATTTTATGTTCTCCAGATGATATAATATTATTAGCATTTTTGATAAGTTTCAATATTTCATTCTTTTTGTTTGTAAATCTTTCGGTACATTGTTCTACGCTAAGTTTTTTCCAATCGCTCCTAGCAAGATTTCTACATATCTCTTTTCTACCGCATAATTGCTTTTTATGTTGCTCCTTAAACATATGACATGGTTTATGATATCCCAAAAAAGATCCAGCATTTTGAACGTAATTATTTAATATTTTTTTTCCTTGAACAGAATCTACTCTACATTTTCTATTAGTTTTAGGATTGACAATATAATTGTATTCCATATAAATTATATAGAGATAATTATTGTCTTTACTAATATAAACACTAAAAAAAAATATAAAAAACACTAAAAATATAATTCTTTTATCAAGACTTAAAAAGATTATAAGTAAAATAATATATCATATAAAATGGCAAGTTTAAAAGAAGTATGTCTTTTTTTAAAAGAGAATAAAAACAATGAATTAAAATATAAAATTATATATGATAATTTTGTTGAAAATGTGAGAAAAAATGAAAAATTATATAATAGTTTTGCTTCTTGTGAAGGTTTTGGGGAAGAAGCATTCACATGGAGTTGGAAAATATTAGTAGATTCATTACCTGAAGACTTTAAATTCTTAGAAATAGGCGTATATCAAGGAAGAGTATTAAGTCAGGTAGGAATGTTATCCAAAAATATAAATAAAAAATGCTCTATATTTGGCGTAACACCTTTATCTACAGCTGGTGATAAATATAGTAGTTATAAAGATATAGACTATTTAGAAAAAATTCAAAATAATTTTAAGAAATTAAACAATACAATTGAAAATCTAACCATTATAAAAGGATATTCACAAGATAAAGACGTAATAGAACGTGTTTTAAAAGAAGAAAAATATGATATGATATTTATAGATGGTTCCCATGATTATAAGGATGTGGTATATGATATATTAACCTATTCAGAATTATTAGTAATTGGTGGATATTTAATAATGGATGACTCTTCATTATATTTAGAAAATTCATACGGAATGTTTAAAGGTCATCCTGATGTAAGCAAAGCATGTAAAGATTATATAGAAAATAATCCAAATTTCGAAGAACTATATGCGGTAGGTCATAACAGAGTATGGAGAAAAATATCATAAATACAAAATACATGATATAATCTTTCTTATTTAATACCCTTTTGTATTAAAATAAACGACCTTAATAAATCTAATTTTTTTTATTATATTCTTATTTCTTTGTTATTAGCAGTAAACAATAACCCTTATATGATAATATCATATTAATGTTATATCTTAAATAGATTTTTTTGATTATAGTCTTGGTTACATATTTCAAGAGTTTCCTCTATATTTTTTAAACCTAATCTATTATTTCTTATTCTAATATTTATTGTATTATTATTCTCTTCTTCTTCTCCTAATACAAAAACATAATTAAATTTCATCTTTTCAGCATTTCTTATTTTTTTGTTTAATGTTTCCAAAGTATCATCAACATTAACTTCATATTTATTAAAAATGTTTTTTATTTTATTACAATAGGGTAAGTATTTATTTGATACAGGAACTATACAAATTTGTCTTGGAGATAACCAAAAAGGAAGTTTCCCACTTGTATGTTCTAATAATATAGCCATAAAACGCTCAACCGAACCAAAAATAGCCCTATGAATAAGCACCGGTCTTTTAGGTTCACCCTCATTAGGTATATATTTAAGGTCAAACCGTTCAGGGAGGTTGAAATCTAATTGAATAGTTCCACATTGATGCTCTCTTTTTAAAGAATCACGAATTTTTACATCTATTTTTGGTCCATAAAATGCCCCATCTCCTTTATTTATTTTCCATTTTGGAATCATTTTTATCTTCTTTTCTAATATCTGTTCAGCTTTATCCCAATTTTCTAAATCACCTATGTATTTTTCTGGACGTGTCGACAATTCTACCTCAAATTTAAAATCAAAATGTTCATATACTTTCTTTAAAAATAATAGATAATCTTCTATTTCCTTTTCAACCTGTTCAAATGTACAGAATATATGAGCATCATCTTGTTGAAATCTTCTTACTCTCGTTAATCCTGTAAGTGCTCCTGAAAATTCATTTCTATGTAAAACACCAAAATCAGCCCATCTGATGGGTAACTCTCTATATGAAACAGATAAATGTTTAAACATAACACAATGTCCTGGACAATTCATAGGCTTAAGACTATATTCATTTTCTTCCTCTTCCTTATCAGCTAATTTTCGTATTAAAAACATATTTTCTTTATATTTATCCCAGTGTCCTGATATTTCCCATAGATTCTTATTATAAAGATTTGGTGTTATAACCTCCTTATAACCAAGACTTCTATAACAATTTCGTAAAAAATCTACAAGATTATTATAAATTTTGGCACCATCTGGTAGAAAAAAACAACTTCCTGGACTCATTTCATCAAAAAAAAATAATTTTAATTTAGTTCCTAATTGTTTATGTATATCACTCATTTACAAGATTATATAAATATGTCTTTATGTATTATTTAAATAAACCTCCAAAACTGTCTTGTTTATATTGTTTTTGTACTTCATTTTTTATTTCTGTATTATTAGCTAAATTTACCATCTCCTTTTTTTGATTTATATATCCTTCTACTCTTTCTCTTTTGAAATCAAGCGTATATATTTCACCAGTAAATTGTGAATTTAAAATATAATCATAGGGGATCATTATAAACCCATTTGTACCATAATATTTACCAAATGTTGTAGCCATTATAAACATTTTTCTCTCTTCAATATAGCCTACTAAAACACCTGTTATACCTCCCAATTTTTTGTCCTCATTTTTATCAGGCAACCACATATATGAATCAATACTTGATAAATCGTAATATACCGAAAAACCTACTAATAAAGGATACTCATTTTTTAAAAGTATTTTTATAGTATCAAGGTCTTGTGTAACCCTAAATACTTCTATAAATTTAAAAGCACATGATTTTTCTTGTAATTTATTATTTATAGGAACATTTAAATGTTCTTCGCATGTTGCTAATTCATTTTCTGAACAAAAACCATAATTTTTTATACTATTGAATATTATCTCAAAATTAAATAATGATTTAACATTTCTATAAAATTCGATATTACGATAAATATACATTGCCGATGGAGGAAAAATAGGTAATTTATTTTTCAATAATTGAAAATGTAATAGATAAACAACACTTATGATTGGGTTAAAAGGTAAATTATTTATAGATACAATTTGAGGAAAATTATTACGTAAATCTACATAACCAGGTAATTCATCGTCAATTGAAAACCTTCGTGATAATAAATTTTTAGTTAAAACCTCATATTCAAAGCCTGGGTGTGATGGGACCCAATTATATTTATCATATAAAAACTTTTTATTATGTTGTTTAGATTCAATTCCATCTACATTATAACTTTCTTGATGACTTTCAGCATTTCCCATTTTATATTGTTTAATATTATATTTTTAAGTATATTTATACTTAAAAAAAATACATTTTATTCTATTTCATGAATCTTTTAGCAAAATCTCCGATTCTGTACTTTAGAAAGGGTTGTTATACCCCTTGGAACCGTATATGTATTATTCATTTGTGAATACCTCATTATATCTACAGGATTATATCTTATATCTTCGACACACATCCTATTTATTCTCTGTTGTGTGCGTGTATCAAGTGTGTTTCTATCAAGTATTCTTGGTCTAGAAGAATTGGTTTCTTCTCTTGGAGCATCAGTAATAAAGAGTCTTTTATACCATGGTAACGCATTTTGTTTATGTTTGTTAATCATAAAATTCATATTTTTTTGAAAAATTGATTGTAGTTTATATTTAATCTCTTCCCAGTATATACGTTCATTTTCAATATCAAAAGTATCACGTTTTACATTTTCAAAAAAGTCCTCGTTGTATCTATGTACAAAAAATCGACCCATTTCTTCAATATTATGTTTTTTCATAGGAAGGTCATCATCGCATACTAAAAATTCTCCCATAGATTCAATAAAATCTGTAATATTAGATGCGCTTTTGAGTATTATGTCTTCCATCAAGTATTTATTTTCATACATTGCGGCTTTTTTGTATTTTGATATAGTATTAACCATTGTATCACCTAATTCAGACGATAGTATATTTAGAGAAGTATATTGTCCAAAATCACCTGTTTCCTTAGCATACCTAATAATCAAATCTACAAATTGGAGTAGTGGTTGTTCTCCATTTGTTAATATCAGTTCAGTTGAAGTTTTAGTGGGAACGTTGTAGGGAACAATATCCATAGCCTTTAAAAATTTAAAAAAAAATATTTTTTTATCAAATTTTTTTCTCAATAGATTCTCAATTTATAATTTTAATTATAATTCTAATAATACTGCATAATAGCACATGATAGCATAATTATATCATTTATGGTAAAAAAAAAATAAAATTTGATTAAAAAATATTTTTTTTTAAATTTTTTAATGAAAAAACATGGGCAATGTTGCCAGCACGATAAAAACCGCCATAGTTTCAACTGCCATAGCAGTGGGGACAGTAGCTATGGGAGTAGCAAGTATTCCTATTGCTGCTGGCGTTGCCGCAGCAGCTACCCTTGCCGGACCTATGGCTCGTGGGGTAAATTATCTAAGGAAAAAGAACGACCCTACTTATGGTGATAATTTAAGACAATATAATTCAAAATTTGCTAATCATACAGACACAATCATTGAACTTTGGGAAAGGATTTATCAGTCACCTTCATTAAATATTCTTGATAGGTTTAACAATATTATTATCTATCAACCAGTAACAAGTGATATACAAACTAAGTTTTCTAATTTTGATATGGAAAACTATATGACACTATTTAATAAATGCGATAAACTAAAATACCTTATCCAAGAATTTTATGTTGAAAATAATAATAAATCCAGAGATAATTTTGTTCTCTTTGATAATCAAACCATAAAATATAATGATTTTGAAAACACCAAAAAAATTCTTGAAAGTAAGACATTTAGTACTCATTGGTTAAATGGAAAAAGTTCAAGTAATAATCCGATATTAAAATCAATATATGATTCATTTATTGAAAAAAATACAAAGGTTATTAAGAAAATGATAAATGATATAGATGATAGTTGCTGTAGATTATCTGATGATATAATCTGGTCAGAAAAATTCTCTTTTGACGAATTTAAGGCTTATGTGTCCTCTTTCAAAGACCTTAGTGTTATAAATTTATTAAATGCTATATCTTTTCAGACATTGGCATTACAGTTTAAATTAAAAAACGAAATTAACTATTATAGAGGCATTGATAGAACAGGCATACAAGTTCTTAAAGCATGGACACAGGGTATGGTTGATATTCTTTACAGAAGTGGTTTTTCAGCAGATGAGACGGCAGATGCCTATGAAAAACACATAGATGTGTTTTTAAGAGGTATACTATATGGTTCAGGTTATGGATGTATAGATCTAAGTAGTTCATACAAGAACGCATTTAATAAGATAAATTCTGTAATAGATGACCTATCTTATCTAAAAAAACATATTAATCCTCATAATAATTCTATTAAGATTTTCAAGGAAGATAGCTTTTATAATATTTCTATTCTTCCTCATGAAATTTCAACCTTGGATAATATTGGAAAAAGACTAAATGAAAAATTGAATGAAATTGGAATTAATTGCTCTTATAACAAGAGTTCTGGTAAATTCCAATTTTGGAGCCCACAAAATTTTAGGATTGTGGGTAGGGGAACTACTATATTCAAGTGGATTGGCTTAGAACCAAATGATTACAACGCAGTTGATAGTGGTGATAGACAAACTAACAATATTGTGAGGGCTGTAACTTCTCAAAATGTATTTCCTATAAATCAGTTTGAATTAGGTAAATATATTGACAGGATAAAGATTAATCATGAAACCCATACAATTAGAGAAATTAATGATAATATTAGATTATTTCTGGTTAATATGAAAAGAGTTACATACTTAGAAAGAATGAGGGTAAACTCAGAAAACTAAACCCCATATATGCTAAAAAAAAATTAAATTTGATTAATTTTTTTTTTTTTATTATTTAATAATCCATTTTATGAATGTTAAACCACATGATATACCTCACGGAAACACTTATGGAAATATAACCCCATACCGTTATAACAGCCAGAGTATCACACTTAAACATGGCAATAATAATTACCAACCATATAGTCCTAAATTTACATCACATGAAGTAAAGAATTTTCTTCTAGCCAAATTTATTCGAACTATTACTGATAAAAACTTTAATGGGGATTTAAGTAATTTTATACCAGAATTTATATCTGAATTAGTATCAAACAAAATTAATAATAGTATTGTTACAGAATTAACATCCAAAATATCAAAAAATGCTAACATTTTTGTAAAGTATGGATTATTTATAGGCGACAAATCTGTTTGCGAGGATAGGCTAAATGATTTTCTAAAAGATAATAATGCGTTTCGTATAGAAAACTCGTTAATCACCCAAGGTTACTGTAATAAGGTAGCATTACTGAATGCAATTCCTGTCAGTAATAGTGGGCAAATTATATTAAAGTCTGCTATGCAGTCACATATTTCTATGACTCCTCAAGAATTGTTTGATCTTACCCCTAATAGTCTTATAGAGAGAAGTTTTCTTGAAAAAACTGGCGATATTGTAGCATATGGTAATTCCTATGTACAAGCGATTATTGCCTCTATTTATAAAACTTCACAACTTCCTGGAGAAATTGTAGGCGAAATGCTAACAAATGGATACCTTAGTGTAGAAAGTCTAACCAGGTTGATGCTTAACAGTGATATAGAACCAGAGGGTATAGAAACAATCAAAAATGAATTTATACAACAAGAACTTCTGGAAATAGCCCAGTTAGCAAATATTAATGAGGCTGATTCACCTCTTTTACTAGAAGATATTAAATATGAATTTACTCCTAAGAAGGATACCATACCTGAAAGTAGGGACTTACTATATGATGACCTAGTTTCTACAGAAACGCTAATGGAACTTGGTATTGAACATGATGATATTTGTAAAAATGCTACTGTTGATTTAGAAATAGATACAGAGGATAATTTTCTAAAATACAGCAATACAGTATACAGCTATGCATCAATTGTAAAAGAGGGGCTAGATTGGATAGCATTCTTTACAAGGTTGAACGAAATGTCGGATAAACAAATTGTCCGATATTTTTTAGCAAGATTTTTAGTCTTTGTTTCCTATGACTCATCTATATCATATGGAAATGTGCTTGTTACTTTAGCAACCTTTATAGAAACAGGGAAAATACGTGTTGAAGAGGCATTAGCAGTAGGTGTACAACTTTTAACAGGAGTTCCTTGTATGGGAACTTTTAGACTTCTTGGTGATCTATTACATAAAGGCAAGACAGACACTACTACAGTAGTTCAGTGTGCTGTAGAGATAGCATGTTTTGTATATCCCCCATTAAGAGTTGTAGTCGTGCTTTATCAAATAGGAACTGTTGTTTACTATTACTATAAAGACTATGATGTAGATAATGATAAAAAGGTGTATGGTTTGGGAGTATCAATTGTCACTTGTAGAACATGGAAAGGTTGGTTAACCTGGAAAAGGGAGGCAAGATTGAAAATGCCCTTATTAGATATAGATATAAAGACATTTGGAGATAGCAATGAGAAATCTAAAGAACAAGCATTAGATATTGCTAAAATACAAGTAAAAGATAGGGCATATTCCTATCTTGGTATATCATACATATTTCTAGACGAAAATTATTCTAGAAGTAAGACAAGACTTGATAATTACAGATTTGCTTTATTGTATGAAATTTTAAATAATAATTGGAAAACTGTTGCTAATATGACACCTGAAGAATTGGCTATATATGAAAACTTTACTCAAGCAAAGGAAGACAAGGATAGAAGAATTGATCTACAAATCCGGGGTAAAATAGATAGCTTTTATAATCTTCACAAAAATGAAACAGTAGTCACATTTATCGCAGGATTTATCATAAAACTACAACATTGTAAAAATAATACAGAGATAGCATTTACACTATTTAATCTATTCTCTGAAACTGGTAGAGATAAGGGTAAACAAATCAAAATAACAGGACATTTAAAAAGTCTACTTATATACTTTGGTGTAGACGTTTCAACTCTGGAAGGACTGATTAATTATCAAAAGGACCTAACCCAAGAACAATATGACAAGGAAAAAGACAAAATAAATGAAAATGAATATAATGAGTTTTATAGACTTGTTCATAACTTGAGAAATGGATTACCTGCTGGTTCGGCAAGTAAGAGATTACCTCAACCTAATCGTAAACCACTAAAAAAGTCTGATAAGAATTTAAAAGATACTGAAACTACGGAAATTAGCGATTATGAAAATGGTGAAGGTAATTACACGGTAAAAAATATTATCATATATGCGAATAAAAGATTATTTCAAATCGAAATATCAATGGGATATGCAGTAGGAACTGTTGTATCTGGAACGAATAGTGTTTTAATATCAAGCGTAGCTTATTTAGATAAAGAATTATTAGCATATTCCAATGGACCAATCATATACTTTCCTAATAAAATCAAACAGATATGTGTGACTTCTCTACAAAATTACATGACCAATGTGATATCTTCTCATATATCATTATCTATATCACTATTGCCAGCTCTACAACATATTGATGATGACTATTTCAAATACATCTTTATACCAAATTGTAATCTTTTAGTAACATATTCTATGAGTTCTTTATGTTCTCACATAACAAAAAGCGATGATGGAATGAATAAAGGACAAAGGGTATTTTCAAGAATAAATAATACCCTAAGAACTAATATCTCATCTATTAATGAGATGTTAAAAGATAATACGAAAATAGCAGATGAATTATCAAAAATAATAACAACTCCATTAAATTATTTAGTTGAAAATACTCCAGAGATGATTAAAGAAATTATTGCCGAATTAAAAGACTCCAGAGCTTTGAATCTTGTCTTTAATAGTATTAGGACTACCCTTGAAATAATCAAACCAAAAATGATTAGTATGGGAGCTAAGTTTATTCCTACCTTTGTACAGAATAATATTTTAGGAATAACTGCTATGGTTGGGTTTAGAATAATCGAGGGTCTAGTATTTTGGTATAAATTACCCAAAATAGACTGGAAACTAGTATACGAATATGAGGTTTTTAATCGTGAGAGTAATAAAATGATGACTCTCGTAAAAATCCTAGAAGATGAAAAAGCAAATTCCCAAGATAAGGACTTAATTACTACTGAATTAATGATAAAGGGATATATTGAAAATATCCCATTAAACACGGATATATATGACGCATCGGAAAATATCAAAACTATAAATATTGACACATACTATGGTGTTAATAATCCAAATCAAAATACTATTGATACAAAAATAAAACCAGAGAGAATGATGATGATTGATACAAAAATAAAACCAGAGAGAATGATGATGATTGATACAGCTATTGAACCAGAATATACTATGCCTATGATTGAAATATAGATCTTACTCAATATATATTTGTTCATTATATAGTGATTTTGATATACTTGTGATTTCACCTAATTCAGAATCATATTCTATATTACCTTTTTTATTTAATTTTTTTTGTTCTAAAAGACGATAAAGGTGTGCTATACATTCTTTAACGCATGCTTTATCTAGGTCACCATGTTCAACTTCTTTTTCAATAAATTGTGCTATTTTTTGTTTTTTACAGTATACATCAAGTCTTGACCATTTTTTCTTAAATTGTCTTTCTTCCATAATACTTTGTAATTCATCATAATTATCAAAGGTTTCTCCTACTCGTGTTCTTATCTGTTTTTTTTCTTTTCTAAGATTATTTTTATATTCCATATACTGAATAGTATTTTTGTATGTATCGAGGTCATGTTGATTGCCTCTATAGATTTTATTTGATTCTATTTTATTTCTTGAATTTTCTGGATTACTGTTATTGAACTCTTGAATAGATTTATACAACTTTTCAAATTCCATAGTATAAACGTATATAATTTAACATTTAAAAATCAAATTTAAAAATTGATTTTATTTAATTAATATTTAAAAGATTAAAGCATATATATGTATAAATGGTAGTTTGGATGAAACAATTTAAAGATGATATACAAAATATCACCGATGATATTTTACAAGAAGAACCAAATATAAACTTAGATCATCTTATAAATTTAATATTAATCATTTTGGAGGAATCTTTATTATATTCTAAACAGGATAAACATTATTGGACATTTATACCTATTATAAAACAAATTATAGCTGAATATAAACCGGAACTTTATGGGTATTATTATAATAATTTTAATTTACCAGATAATAGTAGTCGTGTAGAATATTTAAAATCATTACCACAATATGAACAAAGAACGCCAGAATGGTTTAAACAAAAAAAAGAAACAATAGGAGCAAGTGAATCCGCTCCTCTTTTTGGCTTAGGTTATAATAGAAGTGAAAGAGCAGAAAAAATAATAAAAAAAAAGAGTGGTTTTGAAGAACAGGTAAATAACTCCTCGTTTAGTATGCTAAGTTGTGAACATGGTACAAAATTTGAACCAGTTGTTCAAATGTTGTATGAATTAAAAGAAAACTGTACATTGTTAGAATTCGGTAGTATTGTTCATGAAAAAGACAAAATGATAAGTGCCTCTCCTGATGGAATCACAACAAATGGAATCATGATAGAAATAAAGGTTCCTAAAAGTCGTCAAATAACAGGATTTCCACCTTTATATTATTGGGTTCAAATGCAACAACAAATGGAAGTTTGTGATTTACCTATTGTACATTTTATTGAATGTGATATAAAAGAGTATTCAAGTGCCACAGAATATTTTAAAGACTATAAAGATGATAAAAATAATCATTTTTCTAGCAATGGAATGGAAAAGGGTGTATTAATATCATATTTATATGGTATTGATAATGAACTAAGATATATATATCCTGAGAAACTGTTAAAAAGTGATGAAATAGATGAATTTATTATTAATACTACTAAAAATTTAAATAAAGATGAAAATGTAAGTTGTATAGTCACAAGATATTGGAAATTAATTACGTTTAGTAAAACGTGTGTATGGAGGGATAGGAAATGGTGGGAAACAAATAAACATAAATTTTATGAATGTTGGGATAAAATAGTATATTATAGGAAAGCAGGGTTAGAAGAATATATTAAAAATGAGACTAAACAAAAAAATAATGTTAAAGAAAATACATTTAAAGAAAACATTATAAAAAAAGAGGTATGTCTAATAATTTCGGATGATGAAGATAACGATTTATCTAAAAATAATAATAAATTAATTAATAAAAATAATTCCGAATGTTTAATAATATCAGATGATGATGATTAATTAGTAATTTATTAAGTTATAAATTGTTATTTAAAAAGTTATTTTATATAAGAATTATGAATGAATTAAAAAACTATACTATTATTAAGAAATTAGGTTCTGGTGCCTTTGGAACGGTCTATAAAGCTAAGAATAATAAAGAAAATAAAATTGTAGCTATTAAAGTAGAAGATAAAGAAAAAACAAGTAGATTAGAATACGAAGGCAAAATACATAAGGATTTAGATAATATTGTAGGTTTTCCCAGATTTTATGGAATTATAAAGACAAAAAAACAGACAGTTTCTATTATGGATTATCTAGGTCCTTCTTTAGAAGATTTATTTGAATTTTGTGGTAATAAGTTTAGTGTAAAAACGGTATTAATGATAGGTATACAAATATTAAACAGAATTGAAAGTTTACATAAAAAGGGTTATTTACATAGAGATATAAAGCCAGATAATTTCTTAATAGGTACTGGAAAAGAAAAATCCAGAATATTCATGATTGATTTTGGTCTTTCAAAAAAATATGTTGTAAATAGTGAACATTTAAAATATGATACTAATAAAAGTTTTACTGGTTCATTTCGCTATTCTTCTATAAGAAATCATAAAGGAATAGAGCAAAGTAGAAGAGATGATTTAGAATCAATAGGTTATATGTTAATTTTTTTTTTAAAAGGGAGATTACCATGGCAAGGACTAAATGGTTCAACTAAAAGTAAAAGATCACAGAATATATCAAATGTCAAAAGTAATACATCACTAAATGATTTATGTAAAAATCTACCAAAAGAATTCCTTTTATATATTAAATATTGTAGGGTATTACAATTTAAACAAGAACCTGATTATAATGTTTTACGTAGTTTACTTATTACATTATTTAAAGAATCACAATATAAGTTAGACTATATTTATGATTGGAATATAGTTGCTAAAGAAAAAAAGAAAGTTTTATTAAATAATAAAACGTAACTACAAATTAATTTAAAAATTATTTATTAATTAATATTAATGAATAATATTAATGATATCTCAATTTCCATGTTGATAGATAATGATTTAAAAAGTAGTGTTAATAAAACTAATATTAGTGAATTCAAACCACTTCCTCTAAAAAGTTCTATAAATATTGATGAAAGAAGGATTTATCAGTGGGTAAAAGATGAAAATGTTAGTCATTGTCATACATGTAATAATATATTTTCATTATTAAATAGAAAACATCATTGTAGAAATTGTGGTAAAATATTTTGTAATCTATGTTCTAATTATTTTATTGAAATACCGAATAATATAAAAACTGTTCCTAAAGAAACTAATTTATTAGATTATAAAACATATCTTGAATATTTTAATATAGGAGGTAAGGATGAAAGGGTTTGTAAAAAATGCTATGATAAAATATTTGAATTAAAAGAATTAAATAAAACAATTAAGTTTATAGATTTATTACCTTTAGATATTAAAGATTTTAAAAAGATGGCTGGGGTATGTAAATCCTGGAATAAAATATCTAAGTATTATTTTTCATATTTTAGAGAAATACAATATTTTTTTCCTGACCATATTTTTACAAAAAAAGAAAAGGATATTCTAATTAATAATAAACATAATATTACAGGACATTCGAAATGGTTATTACAACTTGTATTTATTACAGATTGGGAAAATGAAAATGCTAGAAATAAACAGGAAACTATGAATATTTTAAAGTCTAAAAATAAAGTTTTAAATTGTTGGGAATTGATGTGTACACGTTCATGTTCTCAAGAGTTACAACCAGAAGATATAATCATCATTTTATCAAAAAAATATACATATTACCCGCTTATTCAATATCTAATCAAGTTATTATATAATATATCTGAATATGAATTTACATGTTATGTAACATATATAGTAAGTTTATTACATTTTTATAAGAATTTCAGTAATATATCTAAAGAAATAGAACAACTTTTATTAGATAAATGTAAAGATAATATACAATTATGTAATCAACTTTTTTGGACAACTACACAATGTCTATCAAATCCTGAAAGTCATAATTATTTTAAAAAATTTAGACAACAATTAGTTAATATTTTAGATAGAAAAGATTATAAATTATTTCAAAATGGATACGATTTTACATTAAATTTAATACAATTAGCAAATACATCTAAGGATAATTTATTAGAGAATATAATAAAGTATTTAAAAGACTATAAGTTTGATAATAATAGTTTCAATTTACCTATAGATTTTAATAAAACATTTGTTTCTATAGATATATCTAAAATAAGAGCAATTGATTCAAAAACTAAACCGATAATATTGCCTTGTAGATATAATTCTACAGACATATTTAATATTATGTTAAAAAAAGAGGACATAAGAAAGGAAGAAATCATTATGAAGATTATAAAGCTAATGGATTATTTTCTTAAAAAAGAAGAAAATATTGATTTATTAGTAACTATTTATAATATTCTACCTATATCAAATGAATATGGATATATAGAATTTGTACAAAATTCTAGCACTCTTTACAATATTAGAGAAAATCTAAACTTTTCTATACAAAATTATATATTAGAAAATAATCGGGAATTAAATATTCATGATTTTAGAGAAAGACTAGCTAAAAGTTCAGCTATTTATTGTGTAATTACATATTTACTAGGTATAGGTGATAGACATCTAGATAATATTATGATTACTAATGAAGGATGTATTTTTCATATAGATTTCGGTTATATATTAGGACAGGACCCAAAGCCTATTTCTCCTGATATAAGATTAACTCCTGAAATGATAGATGCTTTAGGTGGAACAAGTTCAATTTATTATAATAAATTTAAGGAATATTCTGGAAAAGCCTATAATTGTTTAAGAAGACATGCCCCTATATTCTATATTTTATTACTAAATCTTATAGACCAGCTTCCTCCAATTAATGATACTTATTTAACTAAATCTCATATACGAAATCATATAATACAAAGATTTATACCTGGTGAAAATTATAAAGACGCAAATGAACAATTCAGCTATAAAATAGATAAAAATTCTAATACATATTCAGAAGGTATAATAGATTACATTCATAAAAAATATAAAAATTCATCTAATTCCAATTCACAAGAACAACAGGGTATGTTTGATTTAGCTTTGAATACTACAAAATCTGTAACAAATACAGTTACTAAAGGTTTTACAACTATTTTTGGATTATAGATTATTTAAATTTAAATAAATTAATTTATATATTTTTATATATAAAATGTTTACAAAAGTATTAGACAAAATAAAATCAATTGAATTTCCTGAAATGTCATACAAGTCAGGAGTATTATTAGTAGGAATTGTTGGAAGCGGATATCTAGTATATAATTATGGTCAAACTACAATAAATAATGTATATAATTTAGGAAGTACTTATTTTAATAAATCAAATGAAAATAATACAAAAAAGGAGGAAAATGAATCTTCTGAATGTTAATTAATATTAAACTATATGTTTAATATTAATTTATAATCTTTGTAATAAGGTTTTAGAACTCTCTATTTCTTTTAATTCTTTATCTAAGGCTTTAGTAAAATCTTTGAAAGGTGTAGCCTGTGCGGTTTCAATCAAGCTATCGGGTACTTGTCTTGAACTAAAGTCACCACACCATATAAATGGTACGTCTTTATTTTTATCATATTTAGGAAATTTGTCAACTACCTTTTTTATCGCACCATTCCATTCAGAACATTTTTCAGGAAATTTAGAATTCATAACTGTAAATGAATAATTATCTGTATTACTTATCATAGAATTTGAACATGTACCTTCATCGGCGTTTTTTCCATCTAATACACACTTAGTTACAGGTCCTGATTGAATTGTCATATCTACTTTTAAAACTGTTGTACCAGCACCACCAGTTATTCCATGGGAAATGTTATCTTCTTTAGTATCTACTTTAACAACCCATTGTGGTATTTCTGGATAAAATACATATATATTTCTTCCAGTTGAACCTGAACCACCCTTGGTTTTGACTTTATTATACCAACACCCATCAGACGCATCACCAGCATATTTCTTTTTCGCATCACTGGTACATTTGTATTCAGAAAAAAAGGTATCCCCGAATTTCATAGGATTTTTTACACCTTGTAAACATACAATAAGAACTTGTTTTATATTTTTTTCAATATCCTTTCTATGTTTAGTAGGGATATTTTTCCATGGAGTTCTTTCAACACCAAGTTTATAATTATAAGGGTTTACAGAGTATTTCCATCTTTGTACAGTATTACCTAAAATATTAGCTACATTATTCCATTCAAGATTATCAGTATTAAAAACTATAACTCTTGCTTTTAAAGGACCTAATTTAATATCAGACATTATAGGAATATATTTTGAATAGGTATCGGACCCTCTTGGTTCAAATATAGTTCTGGTAAAAGAATCACTGGTAATTATACTTTTACTATCAGGTCCTACAAATATTCTTTGAGGATAGCCCATATTTCTAAAATTCAGGTCATTTTTACCCTTTTTTTCACATAAATTAAGATTTCTAGGTAATACTCTTCCAGTTATTGCATTTTTCCTATCAAATGTATTATATCTAAATGTAGGTAATCCATCCTTTCTCAGAGGAGGCTCATTTTCTATTGAAAATGTAGTACCAAGCTCTTTAATATGATGGGTTTGTAAAACTCTTAATGAATCACTTGAAAGTCGTGCTTTAATTGCTACTTCTTTTCCTGTTTTATCGTTTGGTAATTTAACATCTATAGGTACAAAATTATCAAAACATGTTAAAGGACGTTCAAACCCACCGCTCTGCATATGTTCTACATATTTTTGAATAATCTTTTTTCCATTTTTACTATAGATATTTACTTTTTTACCAGTTATAGGATTTTTTATAAAGTTATATTCCTCCATTATATAATATAATAACATTATTTTTGATATTAACAATATTATGTATAAAAATACATATTTTTTTCCTAATAAAATATAGTAACAATATGATTAAATATATGCCTAAACAATTTATTTCTACAATTGATCCTCACGATAATAAACAGTTAGGAATTAATGGAGAAGAAAAAAAAAACCTATTAAAAAAATATACTAAATCACTCTCAAATAAAAATATTAATGATTCATTACTTTATTCAATAAATTTACATCTTTCTGGTAATTTTGATCAGATTTACTCTAAAATTTTTAATTATTATATAAATGAAATTAATATTACATGTCCTTTAGGTATAATTTTTTTAAATAGATTTAACAAATATTATCATAATAAATATGATTATAAAATAAAAAAAAAACATCCTATCATAATTGTTAATGACCAGGTTATAAGAAACTTTGTTTGTTTTTTTACTACACTTATATTATCCAGTCATCAAAATAAATTACTTAAATTGCCTAAAATAGATACATCCGATTTTAATTTGTCTAATAAAAAGGGAAGTTTAGTAAGTACTAATCTTAATTTGGTCACCCGATTTATACATAAAAACGACCCGAAAGAAATAATAGTACCTCTATCCGAAATTTGTAATTATTTAAAACAAACATTAATAAATAATAGAGAACATAAAATAATATATTGGATAAGTTGGTTATTTGAATATGAAAAAACATATCATAAGGGTAATTTAATTGTAAACATGAGAAATATTAATAATGTTGATAGTAAATACTTAAACGATTTTGTTTGGATATTATGGGATATTATAAAATATTATTCAAGTGATAATAATAAAAAATTAATAAATGGTCTTTTTGAATTGTATACGATTAATTATAATCGAGGTTCTAAAAAATCTAAGGCAAATATTATTATTTATGCTATACTTTTAATAGTTAACCCAGATCCTAAAATTAAATATCCAGTTGAACCTATTCAAAATGAAATATATAGTAAATGTGCTATAAACTCCCTTAAAAGTAATAATTATTATCTTAAATTATTACAAACAAGTATATTAAATAAAATATAAAATATAAAATGAGTAGGTTTATTTTATTATTTAAAGATATTATTTTATAATATAATGGATTTCACGGTTATATTAATATCAACCGGCATATTCCAAGAATACGTTATTTATAATATAGAACAATTATTAAGGTTAGAATATAAAGTTCATGTTATAACAGAAAAAGAGTATTTTGATAACCTTCAAAAATTTGGTAATAAAATAACTAAAATAGATACAAAAGATGTTGAAGGTAATTTTGAAAGCAAGTCAAAACTTGATAAAATTTTTAGAAATGGCTTTTGGCATAATGCCTCAAAGAGACTTTTTATATTATATGAATATATGAAAAAATATAACATACAAAATGTAATTCATCTTGAAAATGATGTATTGTTATATAGTAATCTTGATTATAAATTTGAAGATAAGGTATATTTAACTATGGACACCCCTGATATTTGTATCCCTGGAATTATATATATTCCAAGATATAACCTTTTAGATGAATTGATAATAAACTATGATTATACTATTGATGATATGTTGAATATGGCTAAATTTTATAATAATAATAGGGATAAAGTAACAACATTTCCAATTATAAATGATTATTATACAGAATGTATATATAATGTTAATTTTACCAAATTTAATTCTATTTTTGATGCCCGAGCAATGGGTCAATATTTAGGAGGAGTTGATCCAAGAAATATTTCTGGAAATACAATAGGACATGTAAATGAACTTTGTCAAGTGCCATACAATATATTTAAATTTAAATGGTTTAAGAAAGGAAACTATTATTTTCCATACCTTATTGTAAATAATAATATAATTCCTATAAATAATCTTCATATTCATAGTAAAAATTTACAAAATTTTGTAATTGATTATAAAAACAATGTAGACATGGATTTTATTACAAGTGAAAAGATAGAATCATTATGTAATCATTTAATTGGATACAAATCAGATTATGAATCAAACCCTAATCTTATAAATTGGATAGATTGCTTTATTGAATTTGATTCAATTAATAATGAAATAGATAATAAACCATACGTATTTACATTTATACATAATCTAGAATATATTGAAAAATTAGTCAATACACTTAAATATTTTAAAAATCCTTTTTTCCTTATTCTTCATAATTCAGATAATAATTTTGAGAAAAATCATATTATTTTATTTAAATTACTTCCTAAACTTAAAAAAATATTTACACAAAATATGAATGTAATAGATGACAGAGTTACTCCTTTACCTATAGGACTTGGTAACTCTATGTGGCCACACGGAAATAGTACTATACATAAGGAAATATATAATATTGATGTATCTAAGACTAAAAATATATATTTTAATTTTAATATAAATACTAATTTTGTACATAGAAAAGAGTGCTTTGATAAAATTAATAAAAAAAATATTCCTTGGAATGAAAATAAACCATATAGAGAATATCTTATTGAACTTAAATCTCATAAATATTCTATATGTCCTGATGGAAATGGAATAGATACACACCGATTTTGGGAATGTCTATATATGAATACAATACCTATTTGTAAAAAAAATATATTAGTAGAATATTATAAACAATATTTTCCAATTATAATTTTAGATGATTGGGAGGATTTAGATATAGAATATCTTGATAAAAAATATGATAGTTTAATAATAGATCATAAATATATTGATTTACAATTTATTAAAAGTATATTAAGCTAAGTATATTATATTAATAAATGAATAATGATGAGTGTCCGATTTGTTTTGAATCATTGAAAAATAAGTTTACTATAGGTACACCATGTTCACATGTTTTTTGTAGTAAATGTTTTATTCTTTTAAAAGAATCAGAATGTCCTATTTGTAGAAACAGTTTCAATAAAAAATATATTAGTAAATTAGTCAATAAGTTTAAAGAAAACACATTATTTAGTGATTATGATTTTCCACCTCTATCCTAATTAATAACAGTAGGTATACGATAATATAATTTAGCAAATCCCCATTTTGATATACCTTCTAAAAATATACCTAATCCTAAACCATTATTAATTATACTTATTTTACTTTTTTTTGTTTGACATACTATATGAAATAATAAACCTATAAAATAGTGATGAATATGTAGAATATACATGCTATCTAAACTGTATGAGATTGTCAAAAATATAAAAAATCCGCCTACAACTAAAAATGCTAAATTTATTTTTTTATATGTACTTTGATATAACTCATTCAAAAATATTAAAAATAAATACAGTATTAGAGAACAAAATAAGGCAATATACGCAGGATTATCTATAAAATCTTGTGTATTAAGGACAAATTTTTGGAAAAAAGGAATATAATCTAAAAATCTAATACAAAATCCCAATATAATTGATGTAGGATAATAGTATTTTATTATTTTTTTATCATTTTTCATAGAATAAAAAAATATTTGTCTAAATGCTAATTTATAAAAAATAGGTGACATATACAAAAAAAAGATACTATCTATTGGAAATATGTATTTTTCACGTGTACTTCCATTTATGATAAGTGTAAATAAACTTGTAAGTAAAATATAATAAAAATATCCCCCCAAATTTGTAATGTATAGATTAGCATCATTAAGAATACTTTTTCTTTTTCTACCTGGTATTATATTTTCTTCATTTTCTGATTCACTACTATCTTCACTTATACTTGAAATACTATTAACCGTACTTATTGAATTAATGGTCCTATCTCCCAAATTATTTAAATCAATTCTGATGTCTTCATTTTTTCTATAACAGTTTCTTTTACTAAGTATATTATTATAATTATGATTAGGCGAAAGTTGTGATAAATTATTTGTAGAACTCCATGATTTTTGTTTTGTGATATTAGCAAAAGGTGAACCTATTACGGAAGATAATTCACTTTCATTTAAACTTTTATTTCTTATATGATGTATATCAGATTTATCCATTTTATTAAATATTAATAAAGATTTTATGTATTTTTAATTTTATTAATATTTATTTTATTATTCCTAAGATTCAACATCCCAAGGATATACTATCCACTGATCACCTGTTTCTTCTCCTGGAATGTAAATTACATCTTCTGGTAAAATAAACTTTTTTGATTTTAATTTATTATGAGTAACAGATACTATTATATTTTTCGGAGTAGAACATTTCTTTAATTCTTCAATACAGTGATATAGAGTTGTTCGAGTATCATCTACTTCATCAACTACCAATACAGTTTTTCCATCTATATATTCTTTTATTGTTTGCTCTTCTAACCATTGTGTCTTTTTAATATTTTCCATAATTTTATCTTCTTCATTATATAATTGAAATCCTACTGTAAAAAGTGGTTTTTTTATATGTGTTCGCATCATACGTCCAGGTATTAATCCTCCTCCGCTTATAGCAATCATTACATCGGGATTGTATTCATTAACCTTTGTAGCTACATTTTTAACAATTTTATGTATATCATTATATGATGGTGTCAACTTATTCATTATATATTTAATTTAATTAGTCTTTAAATAAACTATTTATTTTATTGATAATTCTAAAATATTATATTTTTATTACATGTTTAATTTTTATTTTATTAATATTCATTCTAATTAATATGAATATTAAATTAAGTATTATTCAAATACAAGTAGTTTTTATTTTAGTTTCAATCATAATATTATTAGTTCTCTCCTTGTTTAAAAAAACACATAACTTTTGGAATAAACAACCTGTTATGAGAGATAATACATTAAAAGAAGGTGTAATATCCAATAAACCTTATTTTAATATCAAAATAAAGAGTATAAATCATTCTATTCGATATGATTCTACCTTTGAAGATGTAAACAAATTCTTGGTAGAGAATTTTTCAGAATATTATACTCTTAATCAAGATTATATTAAACATGTATTTAATAAATCACAGTCAAAAAATATTACAATGACTAACAAAAATAAAATAATAGGGTTTATACATAGCACACCCATAAAAATCATATATAATGATAAACCCATAAAATTTCAATTCGTCGATTATTTATGTATAGATAAAGATTATAGAAATAGAAATATAGCCTCAATATTAATATCCTCTCTACTCAACGCATTTAAAAATAATAAAACCCCTTTTTTATTCAAGATTGAAAAAAATCCACTTCCATTTAAACATATTATTAAATCAAGTTATTTTATAAAGGACTTATCATCATTTGTTCCTAATGAAACAAAAAATATAAAAAAAATTGATGTATTTAGTTTTTATAAAGTACTATCATACACTAATAAACTGTTAGATAGATATAAATTTCATAAGAAATATACTAAAAAAGAATTTTTTGAAATATTCATAGAAAAAAAACTTTTAGAATTGTTCATTATAAATAATTCTTCGGGAAATGATACTATTATTATAGGTAAGAAAACTACATATCGTTTATATAAACAGATATACAATTGTTTTGTAATAGACTATATTATAGGTGAAAATCGCTATTCTTCTAATGTAATAAATATCTTGTCAAATTATCTTAAAAATATGGGATATAACTATATATGTATATCTGGATTAGGTTCTAATTATAATTTTATTAAAGATAATGGATTTATAAAGGGAGATTCGCATTACTATTATACTTATAATTATGCTATAAAAGATATGAATACATATGATTTTTGTTTTAATATTGACTAAACTTAAAGAAAAGACGCATATATAATTAAATGTCTCTTGATACTAAAAACATATTAGAAATTATAATGGTTTGGGGATTAATAATAGGTACATTAATATCATATGTACCTCAATATTATAGAATTTATAAAATTAAAAATACAAAAGGAATAAATGAAATTATGTTAATTTGTGGTATGTTTAGTAGTTATACTAATGTAATAGGTTCTATTCAAGAAAATTTCAAAAATCTAATAAATTGTAAAGGTTATGATTGTTATGATACATATATACCTATAGTACAATTATTTAGTCCTTTTCTTTGCGCTGTTATATTTTATATGTTTTTTTTGTTTTATTTTAACTATAAAGATAAAAATAATTCTTCTATTAATCATTTATATTTAAATCATACTAGAAAAAAAGAAATATACAATGTTAAGTTAAGAGCTAAAATATCATTAATAACTACTATACTTTTATTTCTTTATCTAATTTTATTAAGTGTCTATTTTGATAACTATTATATAGATAATTCTGGTAAAGTTTTAAATGTAATAAGTACAATTTTAAGTCTTATTATGTGGTTACCTCAAATATACACTACGTATAAATTAAAAAATAATCATTCATTATCATTAATAGCACTTTCAATTCATGCCTTTGGGTGTTTATGTACAGTGATATATCAATCTGTGTTTTTAAAACAACCTTTGTGGGTAATTTTATGTTATATTGTAGGGTTTATTTCTGAAACATCTATAGTAATTATGTGTTTGTATTATAGACGTAAAAAAAATAATTTAATAAATCAATTATCAAAGGATTTATTAGAGGATAAAAATACACCTATAAATTAAACAGATATTAATCTAAATATTAAATATATACTTAAGTTAATATGAGTAGTGTAAACGCATACTTTATTGTAAAATGGTATAATTTAGTAAAAAATGATATTAAAAATAAGAATTCGTTAAAAGACAAAGACTCATTTAAAAATGTATGTATTAATAATACCTGAGTAATATTGAATACCACTAAAACAGATCTATGTTGGAGTTATAATGACTTTTTTCAAAAAAAAATTATTAATAAAAAATTTTAATTTATTAATAATCAATTACTTATTCTATTTAAGAAGATTGTACTACACGGCTGAGAAGTCCGTTGATGTTCATGAAGGTGTAGGTTTGCTTCTTATCGAGGTTGAAAAGTTTTACAAGAGTAGCATCAGGTTTCCATGATTTGCGGTTTTCAGCAACTTGAAGTTCAGCCTTTTTAATGTAAGCAGAAACAGCTCTCATCATAGCTTGACGAGTATAACCACCATCTTGAGCATCTACACTTTGTGCGGATAGCCATTTAGACATAGCAGCAGTTACATTTACTGGTTTTTGGGTAACAGTTCTGCGAGGACGGCTAGTCTTTTGCATTCTCTTAGTTTCACGTTCTACTTCAGTAACTAGTCTTTTAAGGTTGCGATGCATTTCACGAGTAGCTTGGGCTTGACTGCCAGCCATATCTACTAGAGAAGCCAAAAGTGCTTGAACACTTGAGGTATTTGAAGAGTTATCTTGATTGACTTGGGTTTCGACTTGTTGTGCGCTCATTATATATATGCTTAAATGTTGAGATATTTTTAAGTAATTATCATAAATGTTAATCAAATTTTTATATTAATTTAATTATACTTAAAGAACCAAGTTAAATCGATAATATTTTTTTAATTTAATGACAAATTACATAATTATTTAAATTTAAAATATTCGAAACTTAAAATTAGTCTACATTAGAATTATATATGCTCCACACTAAATCCAAATTAAAGTATCTGGCAAATACTTTTATACGTAAATATAATACTATTAATACACAGAAATTATTAAAATTACATCAAAATAATATAGATTCAAGGGCAGTAACTCTTATTTCCGATCTACACAAATCTAAAGGAAATTATTTAATTGATATTGATAATAATAAATATCTAGACATGTATTGTAATATAGCATCACTTCCTCTTGGGTATAACCATCCTAAATTATTAAATATAGATATTTCCAAAATTATGCCCCTTATAATTCATAGACCAGCTTTAGGAATTAATCCATCTTATGAATGGATGGAAGAAATAGAAAAAACCATGAAATATTTTAAACCAAATGGTACAGATTATATGTACACAGGCGGTAGTTGTGGTTCAAATGCTAATGAAAACGCATTTAAAGCAGCCTTTATTAATTATACTAAAAAAAATAATGTATATGACGAAAATATTAAACTAAATACAGTATTACACAATAAACATCCAGGAACACCTAATCTTTCCATATTATCCTTTTATAAAGGATTTCATGGTAGAACTTTAGGATGTTTATCAGCAACACGTTCAAATCCTTTTCATAAAATAGATATTCCCTCATTTAATTGGCCTGCCGCACCATTTCCTTCCATAAAATATCCTTTACATGAAAATCTTGAATATAATAAAAAAAATGAAGAACTATGTCTAGAAGATACGGAATATATTATTGATAATTCAAGTGAACCTATTGCTGGCATGATTGTTGAACCTATACAATCAGAAGGAGGTGATAATCATGCCTCAATAGATTATTTCAATAAATTACGTAATTTGGCTTTAAAAAAAAATATTACATTCATAGTTGATGAAGTTCAAACTGGTGTTGGAGCAACAGGAACTATGTGGGCACATGAACAATGGAATTTAGATACGCCCCCTGATATAATCACTTTTGCCAAAAAAATGCAAATTTCTGGATATTTTACAAAAAAAGATTACATACCTGATAATAAATTCCATATATTTAATACATGGATGGGTGACCCATTAAGAATATTTATTACTAACTTAATAGGTGAGGTTATAGAAGAAGAAAATCTTTTAGAAAATGTTAAAAATACTGGAGATTATTTACATGAATCCCTAAATAATCTAAACTCAGACCTTATATATAATATCAGAGGAAAAGGAACCTACATGGCTTTTGATTTAGACTATGACCCTATAACATTTACACAAATTGCCAGAAAAAATGGACTTAATATTGGAACATGTGGAAATAAAGCAATTAGGTTAAGACCTTCACTTACATTCACTAAAGAAAATGTAGATGAATTTATTGAAAAATTAAATAATACAATTAAATCTTGTTAATTGTCATTTTTTTAAACAACAGAAAAATAATTAAAGATAAAAAAATATTAAGATAATATAATGACTAAAGAATCTGATAATAACGTTAATCTTAGTACAAGTGAGTTAGAAAAATTAAACGATTACTGTATGACTAATCTTAAAATACTTGCAAGTATAAAAGTAGGTAATAAAATATGCTATGATAAACTATCCTCAAAATTTATGATAGATGAATGGTCATATTCACAACCATTTACTAGATGGTGGAATGATGAAGGTAGAAAGGTTACTGTTAAATCACTTGAAGAGTTTATTCAAAAAGTGTTTAAAGCAATAAATTCTATCTATTCAAGCGAAGTTAAAGAACCATATGCTGATGTACAAAATACATATTATACTGAACTTACACGACCACAAAGTATCTTTAAAGAAGAAAATTCAACTTTATTACTATCATTTGTAAACGAAATGCAAAATTCCGTTAGCGGACTTAACAATTTAAAACAAACATATAAGGATGATATTTCTATAGTTTCGTCTTTAGATATTATAGTAGAAAAACTAAATGTTAGAATTAAGAAAATACAAAATATCCTAAGTGTTAATGTAAATAGACCAGGGTCAGCACAAAAATAGATAAAATATTAATTAATATTTTATTTATAATAATAACATTACTGCTAATACAGCTATTAAAATTATATTACAACTATTATCTATATACGGTTTCAAATACTTAACTATATTTTTATTTTTATTTAATTTCGCATATTTTTTTATAAATCTATCTAAAAAAACTCCTACAACAAGTGCAAATATCACTTTTAACAATCCCATTATTATATATAAATAATAAAATTTTGATAATTTTTTATATATTCTTTTCATATAAAGATTTTATATTATATTATCCATTATGAGAAGAATCGCAATTGTATGCATGAATTACAATAATGCTATAGGAATTAATAATGATCTTATATTCGATATTCCTTCAGAAATGAATCTATTTAAAAAGCATACTAAGTCATTGGGAAATAAACAAAATATTGTATTAATGGGAAGAAAAACATTTCAATCTATAGGCTGTAAACCATTACCAAAAAGACATAATATAGTTATAACTTCAAACAATTTAGAATATACATCTATGTATAGATATCCTAATCTTGTATTCAAAAATGATATTGAATTGGCACTAAAAAGTATAGATGAACAAGAATATAATGATTTATACGTATGTGGAGGTGAGGGCATTTACAAATACTTTATAGAAAATAATCTTTTGGATTTATTATACGTTTCCACTATAAATAATCCTAAATATGATGTAGGAAACGTATTTTTCCCTGATTATAGACAACTATATGGTAAAAATATACAAAAAATATATAGTGAGGATTTTTTAGACCAATATGCTACTTATAACTTGAATGGTGAAAATGTAAAGGTTGATTACAATTTCAGTATATATTATAATATGTTATCAACTAATCTTAACTCTCTTGTTAAAAACACAATTTTAAACGATTTACCCTATTACAATAATAAAGAAACAAAACACCCTGAAACCGAGTATTTAGATATCTTAAATAATGTTTTACAATGGGGTTCTCCCAGACAATCTAGAAATGCCCTCACTATTTCTAAATTTGGAAAAACCATGGAATTCGATATTTCATCTAAGTTTCCACTACTTACCACTAAAAAAGTATTTTGGAAAGGAGTATTACATGAATTATTATGGTTTTTGAAAGGTGATACTAATTCTAAACATCTATCTGATAAAGGTGTAAGAATTTGGGATGGAAATACTACTAGAGAATATCTTGATAGTATTAATCTTAAAAATTATTCTGAAGGAGAATGTGGACCTATATATGGATATCAATGGCGTCATTTTAATGCTAAATATAGAGGATGTGAATCAGATTATTCGGAATCTGGAGTAGACCAATTGCAAAATATTATCAATTTAATAAAAAATGACCCAACTTCCAGAAGAATGTTTATGTCCGCATGGAATCCAGAACAATTAAAAGAAATGTGTTTACCACCATGTCATGTATCATATCAATTTTATGTGAGAACAAATCCCTCTACACACCAAAAACATCTTTCATGTTCTATGTATCAACGTTCTGGTGATCTATTTTTAGGAGTTCCGTTCAATATAGCGTCTACCTCTGCATTAACTTATATACTCGCAAAATTGACAAATTGTAAACCTGATAGAATAATAATAAATATAGGAGATGCTCATATTTATAAAGATCATATTGATGCTGTACAAGAACAATTAAAAAGAAAACCATATGAGTTTCCAACACTAACAATCAATGGCGAACATAATAAATTAGAAGACTTTAAATTTGAAGACTTTGTTATAAATGACTATGTATCTCATCCAACAATTAAAGCTAAAATGATAGCATAAATATATAATAAAATTAGTATTATATATTTATTTTATGTTACATATAATAATTTACATATTCCATTTTCAATTTTTAATATATTATATGTAGTTGTTAAAATATTAATATTATACTTATAGCCATTTTTTACTATTGATTCATGTAAAATAGGATTTTTTAAATCTAAAATAAGCTCTATTTTTTTTATTGCCGAAAAATTACATGAACCAGATGGTTGATATTTATACGAATCTATACAAAATGAATAGTCTATACTTCCTGGACAACTATTATTATAGTATAAATAGGGCTGAATTTTATTGAAAAATTCATAATCCCTACTATCCTGTCTTACATCTCCATTATACTTAATTTGTAGAGTATTTAATATACCCTCACTAAAGAATTTATAATTTCCACTATTTATACTTGGTATTTCATTATACTTTCTAAATTTCCATATATTAGCAAATTTATATATATCAAAATTCCGTAAAGCCTCTTTACCCTTGACATAAAAATCTTCCGGACAAAAAATCCCAGATGTCTCATATACAGTATTAGAGATTTCCCATCTATTGTTTATAGAATCAAAGGTTATCTGAGGATAATCATCTCCTATAATAGTTTTATATGTATAGTTAAAATCGTTTCTATGTATTTTTATATCCGATTTATTTTGGTCTGTTCTAAATAAACCAAGATATTGAATAGGACTTATATCACTCATACTCGGCTTATAATTTCGTTTTTCTTTAATAGATACCGTTTCATTTATTACTGTAACAAGGTCATATTTACTTTCTAATATCTTATTAAATTGAATATCTAACTGTTCTAGTTTTTTTATTATAAGTTCATATTGTTTGTAACATATATTATAATAATAATTTTGATAACTAAGGTAATGTTCGGACGCTTCTATACTATCAAAATTCGTACTGTTAGAAAATTGGTTAGTTTCATTTATGTCATCTCTATTCATGATTAGAGTAATATCTTTTGAAGGATGAAATAACTCTACCTCTAATACAGAATTATCCTTATAACCTATATATTCACGTTTTACTAATCTTTCAATTAAGTAACTGTGTATTGTTTTTAACATTACCATTTTTTCGGGTTTATCTAAAAATATATAGTTCACATTTAAAATAGGATTGAGATTCCAGTCATTATTATTTAGATAAGTATAATTTTTAATTTCTTCTCCAAATGTATCTGCTTTTTTATATTTTATTTTATTTATAGTATTATTACTATATAAAACATTTCCATTTTTATCATATTTTTCATCATTACTATGATCAATCTCATTATTATTAGTGTTTTTTGATGCTTTTAAATTTATAGTTTCATTTATACCTACCGTGTACAGTGAACGGATTGCTTTTAACTCTAACTCTATTCTGATTTTGTTTGATTCTAGTGCTACTAATGGTAATTCTAATCCATCGTGTTTTGTAAACCAAAATGGTATTGGAATGATAACTTTTCTTCCTCTTATAGAAGGAACTGTATTATAATATTTTTCATTAATTATATTTTCATAAATAGGATAGATTTCTTCAACTGTTCTATAAGGTTTATAAAGATTTTCAACATTAGCTATTAATTTATTATATGTCAGTTTTTTTAGATTATCTAGTTTTTTTGTATTATAATTATTAATATAAACTCCGTCTAATTCCTCTATTAATCTATTATCTATATAGAATTTTACACTATTGATTATAGAAGTTCCTATATTTTCAATCCATCTAAATTCATTGTTTTCAGCGTATATATCAGGTAAGTCAAACTGGAAAAAAATATTAGAAATCAAATCAGCATTTTTTGGAATGTCTATATAAAATTTAGAAGGTTCATTATAGGATAATCTATCATTTCCATCAAATAATATTCCTATATTTTCCATAGAAAAATTACTAAAACGTTTATAAATACTTTTATAGAAAGTTATATTAGGATTACTTGTAAAATATATATCTTCGCTTCCTATAGCTACTAATTGAAGTAAAGAACCAGTCATTTATATATAACATATTTTATAATCCTTAGAATTTTTATTAATTATTTTTTTATTAATTACTTTTTATTAACATTAAATTACTTAAAGAAAAAATGTAATATAGATATATTATATAGAGATGAGTGCGAAAATAGGCATGATTGACCCAAAAGATTTCAGTAAAACTGTACAAAAGCTTCGTTCCTTTTTTGAAGGTAAAGGATTTCAAGAAGTTCATACCCAAAGTAGATTAAGTATTCTTGCGGCATGTGAAGACCCAAAAACTATTTCTACTTACAGTTATGCTGGACAAGTATGGCCTCTTCCACAAACAGGACAAATGTGGTTAGAATTCGAATTACTCAAAAATCCTAACGCAAAAGGTTTCTTCTGTGTAAGCACAAGTTACAGAAATGAACCAAATCCTGTTGCTGGTAGACACGATAAAATCTTTCCTATGTTTGAATTTGAAATGCCTGGTGGCATGGATGCTATGATTGAAATGGAAAAGGAATTACTTGACCATTTAGGTTTTAATAAATTTTACAACCAACGTCCATATCCTGAAGGTGATTATATGGCAGTAGCAAATAAATATGGTGTAAAAGACCTAGAACATGAACATGAACAAGCACTTAGAGAGGAATATGGTCCAGTTTTCTTTTTAAAGAATTTCCCTAATTACAGTTCCCCATTCTGGAATATGAAACAAGATAATGAAACAACCGTAGAGGGAGGAAGTGCTAAAAAGGTAGATGTAATTTTAAATGGTATGGAAACTATTGGAAGTGCTCAAAGATCAGCTGACCCTAACGAAATGAGAAAACAATTTCATACTATAAGTGAAGGAGGTTATGCTAATATATTATTTAGTAATTTCACAAGAGAAAGAGTAGAAAAAGAGTTAGATGAGTTTTTAAGCTTCAATTTCTTTGAAAGATCAGGTGGAGGTATTGGACTTACAAGAATGATTAGAGCTCTTAAAGAATGTGATTTACTTGATTAAATTATAACTAATAAATATTTATTAGTAATAATTCTAGTCTTTGAATATTAGGTCAGCCATTCCAAAACGTATTTGTAGTATATTATAATATTTTGTATATATATTTACATTATATTTGTATGTATAGTTAGAAGACAAAAATGAGGTATCTTTTAATTCAATATTAAATGTTACGTCCTTTATATGACTAAAATTACATTTACCTGATGGTTGATAATTATTAGGTTCTAAACTAAAACTATATAATAATACATTTTCAACACTATTAAGTCCACATAAAAAGGGTTCTATTTTATTAAAATATAACCCCTCTCTCTTATTTACTCTCTCTACTTGATCCAAAAATATTTCTACATTTTTAATAATATCATCTGTATAAAAGTTATTATTTTGTCTATCGATATAGGGTATATATTTGTAATCTCTATATTTCCATATATCTAAAAAATTTTGTATATCTTGACTTTTATAACAATTTTCCCCTTCAATGAACATATCATTTGTTAGTGAATTCCATTCAGAATCTATTAACTTTAAATCTGTTTGGTTTACATCACTCGTAAATCCTCCTAAATAGTAAATTGGGGGTTTAATATTATTATTGGTATCTGATTCTATTTTACTTATTCTATAAAAATTGTTTTGATAATCTCCATAATTTATTTCCATATTGTCATCATTGTTTCCAAAATTTAACCAACAATTTCTTTTATTTACATCATCTCGTTGCCCTACTATATATATTTCTTTTACTGGATGTTTTAGTATATCTCTATAACTTATTTTTCCATTTACAGAATTAAGAGCAATATTATTTATAGGCTCTACAATATATTCTAGTGAACCTTTCTTGAAAAGTTTTTTATCATTTTCAGATATAAATATATAATTTACATCTACATGAGGTTCAATTGTCCATCTATTATTTTCAAAATATTTTGTTATATCACTTTCATTATAACCTAATTCTGTAGGAGTTTTTAATTGCCTATGAAATATATTTGACATGTTATTTGATACTACATTACTATCATTTTTTGAATTTGCTGCTAAAAATTCAACAGATTCAGTTTGACTATTACTTGTCATAATAAGACACAATTCTTTTATTGGTCTTAATGTTAATTCTAATATAACATCATGATATTCTAATGTAAATATAGGTAGTGAAAGTCCGATATTCCTATGAAACCAAAATGGTAATGGTATACGAATTGTGTCATTACTATAAGAGGGTATACTCTTATATGATTTATTATAATATGTATTTCCATTTTCTTGAAAACTTTCAGTATCTGTATAACATCGGTAATCATTAAAACTATTTATATTATTCTTTGTAATATCATTATAAATTTTGTTTTTTTCTGTTTCTAAGCTGTTTTTATGATAAATATACATGTATTCACCAGTATATTCTTCTATAATTTCACCCCCTATAAGTATTCTTCCTGATTTTATTATTGATGAACCTAATTTATCTATCCAATAAAATTTTTCACTATCTGTATTTCTACTCGCTAATACTTTAGGAAGCTTTATTTCAAAAAAAACTGTATTAATCAGTTCAGCATTTTTTTCTAACTTAACTTTGATTTTAGTATCTGAATCATATGAAAGACTATCAATTGTATTAAAATTTAATCTTATATTCTGCATAGCAAAGTTACTATAATGATTATATACAGCCTTAAAAAAACTTATTTGTGGATTTATGGTTAAATAATTATTCTCTTTCCCAATAGCTGATAATTGTAGAGATCCACCTCCCATTTATAATATAGATATAATTTCTTTTTAATTTGTTTACTAATCATATAAAGACATATCTAAAGTATTTTCACAAAATAATAAGTATTTATCCATATTATTATTGATTATATCAATAAGATCGATACAGTTATCTACATTATCTAATTGTTTATAGAATAACTTTTTTTCTAGTAATCTTTTTGTTTTACAGTAATAACAGACAAAATCTTTATTAGCGCTATTATGAAAAATAATACATTTTTTTTTCATGGCTAATTCAGCTTTTAGTCGATTGAATATATAATATTTCATAGAAATACTATAATAATTATCGTTATCAAAAAATATAGACATTTTATTTATACTATAATTTATATAATTTTAAATTATAGAAATTTATTTTTAAATTTGAAACAATTTATTTATTTATACATAAAAATATCTTTACATATATATATAATGAATAATCAAGATTTTGGAGGCATAATCGGTGGACAAATAGGTGGAGACATAGGTGAAGTTGCTGGAGATTATATTGGAAGTAAAATTGGTATGGGTTCTGAATTAGGAGAAGTTGGTAAAGAAATCGGTACACATTATGGTTCCGAATTAGGAAATTATGTTGAAAATGAAGTAAACAAATATGATAATTAATTTCTACTATTAATGTATATGAATAAATATATATTAATAGTTGATAATGCCGAGTCAGAAAAACATTTTTATTTTATGTTAACAGACTTTTTAAAAAAAAATAAGATTAAATATATTGAAATTTCGGATATTAATCAATTATATGGTGTTAAACAGTTATGGAACAAAATTTTTGGAATTATATTATCTGGAAGTGATAGAAGACTTTCAAATAAACAATGTGTACATGATTTATCTAAAAACATAGCTCCTTTAAATTTTTTAGATGTACCTGTTATGGGAATATGCTATGGATTTCAAATATTAAATATGATTTTTGGAGGAAAAATCAAAGATATGGGAAAAACTTGCGATAAAGTATTAGATATAAAAAAATTAGTGGACCATCCAATATTAGATGGCTTAGGAGATACATTTAAAGCACGATGTTATAATAATGATAATATACCGGTCATTGCTCAACCATTCAATCTATTATGTAAAAGTGCTAAAATGAATCAAGGTTTTTTTAATGATGAGCTTAGATTATATGGTTTTCAATTTCATCCAGAATCATATGAAGACACCGAAGTTATTTTAGATAATTTCATACATAAAATATGTAAAAAATGATATTTTAGATTAATTTATTAATTATAAATCATACTAATTTTATTATATTCATAATAATATATATCTTTAAATGATTAGTACATAATCATAGTTATATATTAATCATTTAAAGATATATATTAAATTATAATTATTACATGTTTAGTTTTACTAATGATTGGTTTATTTTAAATAAAGTTAAAAGAAGCTTTGATAAACTAAAAAATACTATAGATTTGAATTATGAATTAACAATGATTGAAATAGGATCTTTTGAGGGGCAATCTACATGTTATTTTATAAATAATTATTTATCGCACCCAAAAAGCAAAATATATTGTATAGATACTTGGTGTGGTTCAATTGAACATTCACAAGAAGAAAAAAAAGGTTTATATGAAAGATTTATAAATAATATCAGAAATACTGATAAATATGAAAAAGTTATAATAAAAAAAGGCTTTTCATTTGATAAATTATGTGAATTGTGTATAGAAAATGTAAAAGCTGATATTATATATATAGATGGATCGCATAGAGCATGTGATGTATTAGCGGATGCTATATTATCTTGGAATTGTTGTAAAATAGGTGGATATATAATATTTGACGATTATTTGTTGCAACAAGATAATATTATAAATATGCCAAAAATAGCCATTGACAGTTTCATTAATATTTATAGTGATAAAATTAGGATGCTGAGGGGATGGACTAGCTACCAATTTATAATACAAAAAGTTAAAGAATAGAATAGGTACGCCCTCTTCCATTACATAGTGTTCTATCAAAGCCTCGAAAGTCTTACCCCATTTTTACATTTGTGTATATTCTTATAAAGTATTGTATATGCTATAAAATAAAAGATCATCGTAATTTTATTATATTTATAAATGGTATTATCAAAAAATATATGTGTATATATAAATGGAATATCAATTTATTGTTAATCCAAATACAAACAGAAAAGTTAGGATAGATACCCCTTTAGGTAAAAAGATTATTAAGGGATATGCTCAAACAGGGGGTGCCTTTGGATTAGGCTGTGCTACAAAAGCTTGTAAATATAGATGTGAAGCTACAATAAAAGACCTTGTAGATCAAAGTAGTAATGAAAGAATTTACAATCATAGAATGAGACCTGATAATAAAGAATTATTCACCAGTAGTTGTGATGCCCATTGTAGAAATACATATGATACAAGGGCAGTTCCAATCAAGAATTGTAGAGATGCGGTAAGAGTACTTGTTAGAAAAAAACAACTTGCTAAACAAAAGGAACTCGCTAAACATAAAAAACCTGTTGTCGATGATAATCAAACAATGTTGGCAAACTGGTCTCGTAAAGCAAAAAAGGTAACCCTTCCCAAGGGAACTAAATTATATGGAACTTATCCCACCACATGTAATGAATTAGAAGCAAGATACGACGAGGAAACTGGTAAACATGGTAAATATTTTTCTACAGGTATATATATTCCTTTGGGTATGATCTTAGAATACGATAACCCAGCCAATTTGTGTACATTTGAATTATTAGAGGATGTTGAATGCTATGTAGGTAAATACTCATTTAGACAACTTGAAGCAGATAGATTTTATAAAAAGTATGAGGATGCTCCCACTAAAAAAGGAAAAAAAGATAAATTTGTTTACGATACAGACCCTATAAAATCTTATAATCATTTTGATGATAAGGTATTCCCACTACACGACTTATTTGATGACAACAGCCTATGGGATGGAACAGAAGGAGAAGTATTTTTAACAGCAGAATCTCTTAAAAAAGTAAGATCAGTTAATAACGGAGAAAAAATATCAGTAGGCAAAGCCAGAGAAATGGTAGAAAAAAAATTAAAAGAACTTGTAGGATAAATAATACCTAAAAATCTCTAATCAATAATAGATTTACACTATTTTGAAATATTTAATATTATTTATATAAAATACAGTTTATATAAAACATATTGATTTTATTTGTTTCCATATACTAATCCACCCATTCCATGACGTATGTCTAAAATATTATAATTTACAAAATAAAAGTCTAAATCATATTTATAATTTTCACCATACACTACTGGCTCTTTCATTTTAATCTTAAATGTAATATTTTCTATTTCTGAAAAATTACAAATACCCGTTGGTTGGAATATTTCAGGATTTTTTGAAAATGAATAATTTAAAAGACCTTCTATATTACTATTATTATGATAACTAAAATTTTCGACAAGAGCATAATATTCTATATCCTTTTTCTCTAACCTTTCATTATTATTTATTAAAATACTCATATTTTCAATTATGTTTTCGTCATAAAATTTAAAGTTGCTTTTATTTATGGAAGGTATATTGTTGTGATTTCTGTATTTCCAGATATCTAGTAATTTTTGTATATCATCTTCGCTATATGCCTTTCTTCCAGGAATATCTAGGTTTTCTGAAACCCCATTCCATGTATTTGGAATTTTAATATTAGTGTAAGAACCATCTGTTCTAAATGAACCTAAATTTTGAATAATATTTCCATTACTTTGTTTTGAACATAATTCAAGATAGTGCGTTTGAAAATCATACAAACTTTGACTTTTATAGTCTTTATTTGTAAAATTATTCCACTGATTAATTTCACTCATATCATTTCTACGAGCATGTATATATAATTCTTTTATAGGATGAAATAATTCAATCTGTACATTTTTTTGTCCAGTTATATTATTTACCTTTCTGTATTGTACCTGTTCAATTAAAAATTGGTTATTTCTTTTTACCAATTCATTTCTCTCTGTATTATCTAAAAATATATATGATATATCAAGACATGGATTCAGATTCCATTGATTACCATTTAAATGGTTATCTATATTAAATGTATTATCTGGTTTACAATCGTAATATCTTGTCATTTCACTTTCTGATACTAAATCCTCATCATTAGTATTTATTGACTTATTTAGCGTTATCACTTCCTTTTTTGAAATTAATACTAAATCTTTTAATGGGCGTAATTCAATCTCAATATAAACAGTATGATATTTCAAAGCAATTATAGGTAATGATAATCCATTAAATCGTGTATACCAAAATGGTAAGGGTATATATAGTGTTTTACCATTAATGGTGGGTTTGTTTTCAAAATCCTTATCAATCCAGGTTTCACCATCTTTACTGTATGTGCTTGTATTTGTTGAACCTCTATAATTATTATCAATATTTCCAATAGGATTATTTAATTCAGATGTATTTCCGGATATATTATTTACTATATTGTTTTTATCATGTGTATTATATAAATTATTATATATGTAGATGTATTCTCCTGTTAATTCTTCAATTAATTGATTTTCTATATATAATTTTACAGATTTTATTATCATTTCTCCAATATTTTCTATAAACTTGAATCCTTGTTCTCTGGAAGAATAAATATCTGGCAAATTTAGTTTTAAAAATGTCTGGCTTATAAGGTCCGCATTACGTGGAATTTTGATTTTAATAAAGGTTGATTCGTTTAATTTTAATTTTTCAGATATATTAGAATTAACTTGAATTGTATTTTTAACAAAATTAGTATGACGCATATAGATTGATTTAAAAAAACTAATTTTGGGCTTACCATTTAAATAATTATTTTCATCGCCTAGAGCATTAAGTTGTAATAATCCACCTGGCATTTATATTATACTTTGATAATATTAGAATCTTATTACCGAAGTATTATATTTGTATATTATAAATGTTTTATTTTGTAAAAAAAGCGAATTCAGCCTATATATTAATTGGAGGAGGGTTTATAGGAACTGGGGCATTTGGGTGTGTTTTTTATCCAGATATAAAAAAAAAAGATCCAAATATTGTTTCTAAACTTGTAATGCGAGCTGAAGGAATAAAAGAAGTTGAAATATTAAAAATAATTAAAAGAATTGACCCAGAAGGAAGTTTTCATAGTTTATTATTAGAATATTTTAATTTTGAAATGGATGAGGCTGAATGGAGAAGAGAAGTATTGAATGATTGTAAACCAGTGGGTTGGAATGTACCTGCTAAAGAACTAACCGAAAAAGGATGGTGGGATACTCATCTTGTTGTATTAAATATTAGTTATGTTGGTTCATATAAACTTAATGTATATATTCGAAATATTCTTCCTAAATTAAATTATGATAAGTTAGGTTTATTTTTTGTAAGATTATCCAATATATTAAGAGGTCTTTTCTTATTATCAACCAATAAGATTATTCATTCAGATATTCATACGGAAAATATAATGTTGTCTGGAAATATTGATAGGGATATATATGATATAAAAATAATAGATTTTGGTATTTCAGAACAAGATATGGGTGGATTGTATGATACTACAACCTTCTTTGGACAAATTCTTGAAGAATTTAATACACCATTTGGAAAAAAACCAAAATCTAATGGTACAAGTATTTTCGAAGATATGAAAATGTTATGGACACAGTGCGGAGAAAGGGAAGTAGAAAGCCAAGGAGTAGACAAAGATTTTATATATATTATAGAAAAATATTTACAGTTTATAGACAATAGTTTTGGAGATATACTCGCTAAACAAGCATTTAGAGAATATTTTTCATATATAATTAGACCTTCATAATCTCAAAAGTGTAAAGAAATAAGTAAAAATATTATCAGTTTTATATACATCAATAGTTTGGTCGTTAGTATCAAATTTAAATAACCAGTGTCTTGGTATAAAAAGAATGTTATATTCACGTATTATAACATCTATGGATTGAACCTTATTAAAGTTAGATTTATCTAGTATATATTTTTTAAGATATTCATCTTTTTGTTTATATTTAAAGAATTTTGTGAATTTAGGATTAACTAATTCAATTCTAACCTCTTTTTTAGGTCTTATAAAAAATAATTCATTATTGTGTAATAGATAATCATTATTAGGATTATACTTTCCTGTCTTTTTGTTTATACTTAATGGAGAATATAAACTATATTTAGAAATATTATTATATAGACTAATTTCTTCTATAAATGTGATAATAAGAGGATCAAGTTGATTATAAAGTTCTGGTCCTTTAATATAGTCTAGTTCTTGTTGATCGATCCGATATTCATTTGTATAGTTTCTATATTTTCTGAAATGCAAAAATAATATTATAACTATTACAAATATGATTACTTTAAATATACTCTTCATTTAATATAAACAAATATATACTTTTTAATATTTAAACTATTTTTATTTAAAGTTAATGTGTATTATTATACATATAATATCATGTCAACAGAAACGAGACAAACCGGAAGAGTAAAATGGTTTAACCCTAAAACTGGCTTTGGATTTATAACTGATACCACAACGTCTGAAGATGTATTTGTACATCATAGTCAAATCACTACTACAAACAGTGTTTATAAAACTCTAACTCAAGGTGAATATGTATCATACAGTGTTACTCAAGACGAGAGTGGAAAATCCCTCGCATCTAATGTTACTGGTATAGGTGGTGGTCCTTTACTATGTGAAAGACCACAAACCTTTAGAAGAGGCACTGGTGCCCCAAGCAGAGGCGGTGCTGGTCGTGGTAGAGGACGTGGCGGTAATAGAGGTGGTCGTTCTTCTACCAGAAGAACTGACTCTGAATCTGCTCCTAGTAAATCCGAGTAAATCCGAGTAAATCCGAGTAAATCCGAGTAAATCCGAGTAAATCCGAGTAAATCCGAGTAAATCCGAGTAAATCCGAGTAAATCC
>Ga0208624_1000120_pt1 | contig 40452 bp, 36 predicted proteins | sample Knorr_S23_td_DCM_FD_185607 | JGI IMG/M metagenome (GOLD analysis project Ga0208624, IMG submission 185607) | Marine microbial communities from Southern Atlantic Ocean transect - Knorr_S23_td_DCM_ad_71m_LV_A (SPAdes) (version 2) | ecosystem: Environmental > Aquatic > Marine > Oceanic | place... | reverse complement strand
TCCCAGTTGTCGAGGCAGCTAAGCTGCAGACGTGCGGAAGTACTTGAGCTCATGGGGTGAAGCTCGAGAGAGCTACACCCCGTGGACACAGGCGAGATTAGGAATTCCGAGAGGCCTGTTCCACCTCCACTCCGGGGGAATCCTTGGACATTCCCAACCCCCCGTCGAGACAGGCTGCGCCTCGTAGGGCTAAGGCCCGAGCGCTTGGCGCCCGACTCCCTAGAAAAAGCCAAGCGCGCAGCCCCTGGCTTAGGAGCTGCGCGCCTCAATGGCTCGCCCCTACCCATGGCGGGAGCGAGAGCGATCTGTCGCCGCTAGTTGGAGCCGGGCAAGACCTTGTCGAAGTCGAAGATCTGCGCGATCGGGCGGGCGAGACCAGAGATCTGATCGTTGGCCACCGCCATCACGACCGGGATACCGAGGATCATGATCACGCTGGTCACGACCAGGAAGCCCTTCACCCAGCCGGGCTCGACCTCGTCCTCTTCCACAGCAGCAGCTGCTGCAGCGCGGCTCGGACGCTTACGGACTGCCGTCTCAGTCATCGGAGCGTCCTCTTCCTCGAGCTCGATCTCTTCAACGTCGTCATCTTCCTGGAGGATGGTCTCGACGTCGGCGATCTCCTCAGTAGCCATCCCGGCCTCGTCCGCGATGTCTACGTCGTCCTCGAAGACGATCTCTTCACTTGCGCCAGCGTCGACGTCGCCGGTGAGCTCAGAGCGGAGCGTCTCGACGTCCTGCGCACGGAGCTTCATGGTGTCGCCTTCACGGAAGGCACGAATTTCGCCTTCTGAGACGAGGCGCTTGAGCTCCTCCTCTTGCAGGCGGAGCTGGTCGAGGGCGTCTTCGAAGCTAAGGAACTGGTCGTCGGCCACGGAGAGATCTCCTGGAATGTGGGTCTGGGGGGATGGTTGAGAAGAGGTCAGGGGACCTGCGTACCTGTCGCTTAGTGTAACGACAAACGGTGAGTTCGGTCCAAAGGAACGGCTCCGCGCTCAGGAATCCTCCTCAGCGGCGGGGCCAAACATGTCTCGGAGCGCCTTATATGAGTGCTCCGACTTGTCATTGTAGCCGTCGAGCTCGAGGTCGAGCCCGATCCGGCGGGCAGCCACCAGGCGGATGCCCTGGGAGCTCTTGGCCCCCGCAGAGGCCTGATAGACGGCGAGGTGCTTACTCTGCGTGTCGATCACGTAGAGCACCATCGCGCCCGTCATGTCCGTACCCGTGACCGCGATCATGCTCCCGTTGGAGTCTGCGGTCGCCCCACCGGGGCTCTGGAAGGCGACGGTTTGGCCTCCAGGGAGGCCGCCGTCTTGTCCTAGGGCGAAGCCTAGAGCTGCCAGCAAGGCTCCAGCGATCAGGACACCGAGGGTCCTCGCAGGTTGGGTGATGGGCTCAGTCATAGCGTCAGAGGGGGTGCTTCCGTTGGGGTTGCGCGGGCGGCTCCGGCCCGCACGAGGTCAAATATCCTACTCGGGGCAGGAGGTTGCGGCCAAGTCGTGAGATTCCATCACCAGCTCCCTAGGTCTCCGGAGATCTCCTCTAGGAGGTCTTTCAGGGCCACCAGGCCGAGCGGCGCCTCAGGCGTACCCACGATCGCCATCCTGACCCCGCGCATGCGCAACCGAGCTAGGGCCCTGTCTACGGGCGTGCCTGCCGGAAGGCAGAGGACCTCACGCAAGTGTGAGAGGGGTGTCGACGGATCCGAGTCGCCGAGGACCTCTAGCTGATGTAGGTAGCCTTGGACCACGCCCTCAGCGTCAGTGACCGGCACGCGGGAGTACTGAGATTCCCCCACTTGCTCACGTAGATTGGAGGCCTCGACCTCTGTGCTGACCCGTATGACCCTCTCCCACGGTGTCATCACCCGCTCAAGCGGCACGCCACGTAGCTCGAGGGCGTTACGCGCGAGCTCCTCAGCCCGCGGTTCGAGAGCACCGAGCAGCGCTCCCTCTTGGAGCAAGCGCTCTACGGACTCCCGCGTGCCGACGCTCTCTCGCTCCTCACCCTTGAGCCCGAACAGGACTCCGGAGAGCTTGCTGATGAGCGAGAGCACGCGCTCGGCCGGCCACAGGAGGAAGCGCGCAATCAGGAGAAAGTCCGCTGTCCAAGCCATCGTGGCGTGAGGCCTGCGACGGAAGAGGTCCTTGGGCAGGGCCTCCCCGAGGAAGAACACGATCGGCGTGAGGATAAGGGCGACCAAGAACTCCTCGCTGAAGCCCTCCTCGCTGCCTCCGCCGAGCTCCTTAGCCCGCCATGTAAGGATCTCCAGAGCGATGTTGTTCCCCACGAGGATCGTCACGAGCACAGCTGACTCGTGGCGAACGAGGTAGCGCAGGAGCTTGGCTGAGCGACGCCCTGCGCGCGCGTCCACCTCAAGCCTCGCTTGAGAGAGCCGATAGAGGCCCGTCTCGCTGCCTGAGAAGACAGCGCTCGCGAAGAGCGCGACGAGGAGGATGACCCAGATCACGCTGACTCCTCCCCAGTGGCCACCTGCAGGTCCACCGCGACGACGCGACGACCGCGAGCGTCAGAGACTTCGCACACGAGGGGTCCGACGCGGACGCTGTCGCCGACGCGCGGGATGCGACCCAAGACAGCCGTCACCATGCCGCCGACGGTCTCGAACTCTGTCGGCACGACACGCTGCCCAAAGTGGAGGTTCCAATCTCGGATGGCGAGGTTTCCAGCGACCCGATACTTACCCTCACCGAGCGGCACGACAGGGTGCTCGCGGTCCTCCCCTTCGGTGCGCAGCTCTCCCACGAGCTCCTCGAAGATGTCCTCTACCGTGACGACTCCAGCTGTCCCGCCCCACTCATCGACGACGACCGCCTCTGCCGCCCGGTCGCGCTTGAACTCCGCCAAGAGGTCGAGGACCCCTGCGACCTCCGGGACGAATTTGATCGGCATGGTCGACTGAGCCACCGCGCGCCCCGGACTCTTCAAGAGATCCTTCACTCGCACGCAGCCGATGACGTGGTCAGCGTCGCCGTCTACGACTGGCAGGCGAGGCAAGCGCGCTTTTACCGCGGCGCGCACCTTGTCGCTGTAGTCTTCGTCCTGCACATCCAAAAAGAGCATGTCGACGCGCGGCGTCATGATCTCTCGGACTCGGGTGCCTGCAAGCTCCACGATCTCGGAGAGGACCTCAGCTTCGATGCGGTCCAGCTCCCCGACCTCGCCCGCGCGGCTCAGGACCTCGTCCAAGATCTCTGGGGTCAGAGAGTCTTCCTCAGACTCCGACTGCCCTAGCACACGTCGACCGAGCTCGAGGAAGCCGAGGATGCTCTTCCTCAACGGACGAGTCAGGCGCACGAAGGCGGTGAGCGGGAGCCCCGTCAAGAGGACCACTCGGTTCGGCGCCCGCAGCGCGAGGGTCTTCGGCAGGATCTCGCCGAAGACCAAGAGCATGAGGAGCACCACGAGCCCAGCCCAGACAGAGTCCTCCGAGACGAAGTCCAAGCGCGTCGCGAAAGAGAAGTAGAAGAGGTTCGTGACCAGGTTCCCAAGGAGGATGGAGACGAGGAGCTCACGCGGCTGAGACAGGAGGTCCTTGACGCGCTGGGGCGCGATCGCGCGCTGATCGTTCGAGAGCCTGAAGAGCGCCGTCTCAGAGGCGCTGAAGGAGCCTGAAACGACGAGCAGGGTCCCCAAGAGGAGCCAGAGGAGGGGCTGCGTATCCATCAGCTTTGCTCCTTAGCTATAGGCAAGCACAGCTCAGCATGGAAGCCCTCGCTAGGAGGGCTCGAGAGGAGCAGCCGACCGCCGTGCGCGCTTGCGACGTGCAAGGCGAGGGGAAGACCGAGCCCTGTACCGCGGCCGACCTCTTTTGATGTGTGGAAGAGGTCTGTGAGGCGGCCGAGGCGCTCTGGCTCCACCCCCGGGCCGTTGTCTCTGACGCTCAAGATCAGCTCCTCTCCCTCAGACCGGAGCGAGACCTCCACCTTGGGAGCGGCCCCTTCTGCGCGCTCCTCGAGGGCATCGAGGGCGTTCTGGAGCAGGTTCAGCGCCGCTTGGCCAATCTCGCTTTGGTCACCACGGACACGCCCTTCCTCGACCGACTCGAGGTCGAGGACGAGCTCAACGCCTTGGGCGCTGGCTCGGTGCTCGACGAGCGCGACCGCGTCGCGCGCAGCCTCCACCAAAGAGAAGACCTGCTCCGAGAGGGTCGCGCGCGGCGTGAAGCGCAGGAGCTTTCCGACGATGCCCTGGATACGTGAGAGCCCGCTGTCGACGAGCTCTAGGTAACGCTCCCTGCGTTCCTCTGGGAGCTCTCCGCGCTCGAGAGCCTCGACCGCGTTGCGCATCCCACCCAGAGGGTTGTTGATCTCATGGGCGATACCCGCAGCGAGCTCCCCCATCGCAGCGAGCCTGCGCTGGGTCATCGCCGCCTCCTCCGCCGTGCGCGCCTTCCGGCGCTCATCTTCGGCGACGTCTTCGAGGTGTGCGCGGGCCCGCGCTACCTCACCCGCCATCTCATTGAAGCCCCTCACCAAGTCCCCGATCTCATCTGTGTGGGGCGGCGTCTCTAAGCGGACCTCGAGCTCTCCTCCTGAGAGGCGCGCAGAGGCAGCGGCCAAGTCCTCCACGGGCTGCAGCACGTTTCGCCTCAGGACCCAGAAGGTCACGAGGGTGAGCAGGAGCGTGCTGCCTAAGAACCAAGGCAAGAGCCCCATCGCGAGCTCCCCAGTGCTTGCGCCGGCAGGGAGCTGGAACCAGCACCCGCCCCAGACCGAGCCGCTCGGATCATAGATCGGGATCGCCACGCCCTCAGCCGCGTCGACCCGGGCCTCTGCCTCCATGGAGGCGGCGATCGAGCCCATAACGCTGGCGTGATCGAAGTTGGCCTTCCGGTGCGCTGCGCCCACAGGGTTTAGGTGTACACCCCTAGCGACGAGCTCACCTGCGCCGACCCGTCCGAGCTGCCGATCGACCAAGATCGCATCGGAGAACTCTCCCCACCAAGGCCACTCCAAGATGGAGGCGACCTTCAGCTCGCCCTCTGGGTTGATCGTCGCCTGCAAGGTGTAGAGGAGGAGCTCTCCAAAGCGCCCAGACTGCTCTTCACGCTCAGAGGCTATGCCTCCCGCGAGGAAGGTCAGACCCGCTCCGAAGACCGCTGTGTTCACCAGCGTGACCAAGAAGAGGACACGTAAGCCTAGAGAGAGCCTCATCGAGGCCTCCTCTGCAGGAGAGCTGGCGTTGGAGGGGTGCTCTGGATTCGTGGGTTCATGATCGGTCGGTCACCTACGCGCTGCCCAGCTGGCTCATGATCTCCATGAGGGGCATGAACAAGGCCACCACGATAAATCCTACGACACCAGCGATCATGATGAGGAGCGCAGGCTCGAGGAGCTTGAAGAACGAGTCGATCGTGCGGTCTACCTGCACCTCGTAGGCGTCAGCGACCTTCAACAGCATCCGATCCAGCTCTCCCGTCTCCTCACCCACGTCGACCATGTTCACGACGAGGTCATCGAAGAGACCCGTCTCTCCCATGGGCCGGGCGAGGCCGTCGCCCTCGCGGACGACGCGCCGAATATCCTCGATCGCGTCTGCTAGGACGTCGTTCGCCGTGGTGTCGCGCACGATGGAGAGCCCGTCGAGGTGAGGGACACCCGCTTGGATCAGGGTGCCGAAGGTCCTCGCGAAGCCTGCGACGATGGAGTGAGAGAGGACCGGACCGAGGCCAGGGATCTTCAACAGCAGCCCGTGCATCTTGAAGCGATAGGCGCCGCCTCGCCGCATCGCGGTCAAGTGCAAGAGGACGAAGACGATCGGCAAGCCGAAGACCAGGTACCAGTAGTTGACGCAGGCGTCCGAGATCGAGAGCAGAGTCTGGGTTGAGCCGGGGAGGTCGACGCCGAAGGAGTCGAAGATCTCGCGGAACTTCGGAATGACCCAGGTGATGACCGCGGCGATCACCCCCACCGCGACCGTCAAGATCACCGCCGGATAGATCATCGCCCCACGCACGGTCGCCTTGATCGCGGCTGCCTTCTCGCGGAAGGTCGCGAGTCGTGTCAGCACCGTGTCGAGGATCCCGCCCGCCTCGCCGGCTCGGACCATGCTGGAGTAGAGGCTGTCAAAGACCGGGTCGTGCTTAGCCAAGGCCTCGGAGAGGGGCGTGCCGCCTGAGACGTCATCGACGACGTCCTGCAGCACGTACTTGAAGGGCCCAGGCCGGGTCTGTCCCTCGAGGATCGTGAGGGCCTTCACGACGGGGATGCCAGCCTCTGAGAGGGTCGCGAGCTGGATCGTGAAGTCGTTGACGATCTGCGGGGCGACACGACCGCGCTTTCGCTTCTCGCGTGCCTGACCGCCCCCCTTCGCGCCGCCGGCGCTCCGCTCCGGCGCTGCCGCCGTCCTCTTGATCTTCTTAGCCATCTTGATTCGCCGCGCCTCTGCGTGCGCCGCAGCCCTGCAGCCTATCAGAGGCCACAGCCTGCGCGCGCCCTAGACGATCGTCTCCCTAAGGACCTCCTCAATCGTCGTGACGCCTTCCAAGACCGCGTTCAGGCCAGACTCTCTCAGAGAGCGCATCCCAGAGGCCCGCGCCGCGTCTCTGAGCTCATTGGAAGAGCCCCCACTGAGGATCGAGCGCTTGATGCCAGCGTCCACGCGCAGGACCTCAAAGATGCCCATACGTCCGCGGTAGCCTGTGTGGTGGCACTCGTCGCAGCCCTTACCGTAGTAGAGGGTCGCGCCCTCAAACTGCGCCCCGTCAGGGCCAAGCTCGCGCAGGAGATCCTCGTCCGGCTGGTATGCCTCCCTACAGCTGGGGCAGATGCGCCGCACCAGGCGCTGGGCCACCACCGCTTCCAGGGTCGCAGAGATGAGGAAGGGTTGGATACCCATATCGACGAGGCGAGTGATCGTGCTAGGCGCGTCGTTCGTGTGGATCGTCGAGAACACCGTGTGACCTGTGAGGCTGGCCTCAACAGCTACCGAGGCGGTCTCCTCGTCACGGATCTCTCCGACCAGGATCTTGTCAGGATCCTGACGCAGGATCGTACGCAGCACCGCTGCATAGGTGACGCCGATCTCATGGTTCACAGGGACCTGGACGATGCCCTCGATCTCGTACTCGACGGGGTCCTCCGTCGTGATGATCTTTAGGTCTGGCGAGTTCGCCTCCTGCAGCATCGCGTAGAGCGTCGTGGTCTTACCCGAGCCTGTAGGCCCAGTGATGAGGACGATGCCGTGTGGGAGCTCTACGAGGTCGCGCAAGATCTGCTCTTCGCGCTGCTGAAGCCCGAGCGCGCGCAAGTCTAGGTTGACCGAGGAGCGGTCGAGGATTCGCAGCACGCAGCCCTCACCGGAGATCGACGGGAGCGTCGCGACGCGGAGATCGACGGGGCGACCATCAATCGAGAGCTCGATCCGACCGTCCTGCGGGACGCGAACCTCGGTGATGTCGAGGTTACTCATGACCTTCACTCTGCTGACGAGCGGGAGGGCCAAGTGCGGCGGCGGAGACTCAACCTCGTAGAGCGCGCCGTCTACGCGGTAGCGGATCCTGAAGGCTCCCTCGAAGGTCTCGAAGTGCACGTCGCTCGCGCGATCACGGATCGCGCGGTGCAGGATTGAGTTCAGGAGACGAACGACAGGCTGGCTCGCGGCCGCTGCCTCTGCGTCGTGGTCCGTGACCGAGGCGGCGGCGTCGGCGATGACATCGGAGAGGCTCTCCTCCGCTCCATAGAGCTCCTCCACCCACTCAGAGAGCTTCGAGGCATCCCCCACCACGCCGCGCACTGGCATCCCGGTAGAGAAGGAGAGGTCCTCTAGGACCGCTGTGTTCAAGGGGTCGCCGATCGCGAGCACCAACGTGTCACCCTCCAAGCGGAGGGGCAGGACCCCGAAGGTATGAGCCGTTGAGGCGTCCACCCGCTCGAGGGCCTCTGCCGTAGGCTCTGTGGTCTCAAGGTCCACGGTCTCTAGGCCAGCCTGCTCCGCGAGAGCCATGGCCACGTCTGCGCTCGTCGCGTGCCCGAGCGCGACGAGGCATTGGCCGAAGAGCCCGCCCTGCTCCCGCTGGGTGTCGAGGGCCTCCTGCACTTGCCCCTCCCCGAGGACCTTGCGGGCCTTGAGGATCTGACCTAGGAGCCGGCGGCCCTTGCTCGCCTCGTCGCTCAAAGGCGCGCCTCCATATCAGCCCTGTCTTGCGCAGCGTCGAGCGCCACCTTGGGAGAGATCGTCCCCTCGCGAACGAGCTCGAGGAGGTAGTCGTCGAGGGTGACCATCCCCATACGGCGGGAGGTCTGGATCGTCGACTGGATCTTGTTGGTCTCGTTCTTGCGCACGAGGTTCCCCACCGCCGGCGTCATGAGCATGACCTCGAAGGCAGCGACACGACCAGAGCCGCTCTTCTTCGGCAAGAGCACCTGACTCACGACGGCGATCAAGGAGACCGAGAGCTGGGCGCGGATCTGCTCTTGCTGATTCGCCGGGAACGCGTCGATGATCCGGTTCACCGTGCGTGCGCTACCGGTTGTGTGGAGGGTGCCGAAGACGAGGTGGCCAGTCTCTGCGGCCGTGATGGCCGCTGAGATGGTCTCGAGGTCGCGCATCTCGCCGAGCAGGATCACGTCCGGGTCCTGCCTCAAGACGCGGCGCATCGCCTCAGGGAAATCGGGCACGTCGCTGCCGACCTCGCGCTGGGTGACGAGGCCCTGCTTGTGGGAGTGGTAGTACTCGATCGGATCTTCGATGGTGACGATGTGCCGCTCAGAGTTCTCGTTGATCCAATCGATCAGGGTCGCGAGGGTCGTCGTCTTACCAGAGCCCGTTGGACCCGTGACGAGGATCAACCCGCGCGGCGAGCTCAAGAGCTCCTGCACCGCCTCGGGCACGCCGATCTGCTCGAAACTCAAGAGCTCCGAAGGGATGAGGCGCAAGACAGCTGAGTAGCGGCCGCGCTGGCGGAAGACACTCGCGCGAAAGCGGTTGCCGTCTCCATGAGCGATGCCGAAGTCCGTGGAGCCGACGCTGTTGAGCTCCTCCCACTGCTCGTCGTTGCAGAGCTCTTTCGCCAGAGCTTCAGCCCCGGCCTCATCGAGCACCTCATCGACGAGCGCGACGAGCTTTCCGTCGAGCCTCCCAACAGGCGCACGGCCCGGGTTCAGGTGCAGGTCGCTCGCGCCCCGCTCGATCGTCAGCCCCATCAGCTCTCTTGCGTTCAACACGATGAAAGTCTCCTCATCAGATCGGCTCCTCGACGCCAGTGCGCGTCACGCGCATGACCTCGCTCACACTCGTGACCCCTTGCAATACCTTGCGCGCGCCGTCCACGACGAGCGCCTGGAGCTTGCCTGAGCTCTCCGCGACCTCTGAGATCCGCTCGAGGCTCTCTTGCCTGAAGGTCATCTCGCGCAGGTCTGGGTCCATCTCGAAGGTCTCGAACAGCGCGACCCGACCACGATAGCCGGAGCCCTCACATGCTGGGCAGCCGCGCGGCCTCCTGAAGCTGCGCCCCTCCACCTGAGAGGGATCCAAGCCTAAGGAGGCGACCTCCTCGGGCTCCGGCTCGTACTCTTCTGAGCACTCCGTGCAGAGTCGCCGTACGAGCCGTTGAGCGATAATCGACTGGATCGAGGCCGACACCAGGAAGGGCGCGACCCCGAGGTCCTGCAGTCGTGTGATCGCGCTCGGCGCGTTGTTCGTGTGGACCGTGGAGAACACGAGGTGGCCTGTGAGCGCCGCTTGGATCGCGATCTCGGCGGTCTCTAAGTCTCGAATCTCGCCCACCAGGATGACGTTCGGGGCGCAGCGCAACATCGCCTTCAAGATCCTCGAGAAGGTCATCCCCACGCGCTGGTTCACTTGCACCTGGTTGATGCCGTGGATGTGGTACTCCACGGGATCCTCAGCTGTGATGATCTTCACGTCGGCGCGGTTGAGCTCACTCAAGGCCGCATAGAGGGTCGTGGTCTTACCTGAGCCCGTCGGACCCGTCACGAGGCAGATGCCGTGTGGGCGCTGAATGATCTTGCGGAACCACGCGTGCGACTCGTCGTCGAAGCCGAGCTCGCGCAGGCCTAGCAAGCTCGCGCCCTTGTCGAGCAAGCGCAGGACCATCGACTCACCATGGCTCGACGGCAAGACAGAGGCGCGTACGTCGACCGCGCGGCCTGAGATCTCTAGGCCGATGCGGCCGTCCTGCGGCTTGCGCTTCTCCGCGATGTCCATCGCCGCCATGATCTTGAGGCGTGAGAGCAGCGGGGTGGCGAGGTGCTCAGGGTGCTCAGCGACGTCTCTCAGTACGCCGTCGATGCGGTAGCGGATGCGCACGCGGCCGTGACCAGGCTCTACGTGGATGTCGCTCGCCCGGAGCTCGAGCGCGTCCGCAAACATGCGGGTCACGAGGCGGACGATCGGCCCCTCCCCTTCATCTTCTGCGTCGGCGCCCATGCTCGACGCGACGGCGTCCTCAGACGCCTCTCCGAAGTGCAGACGCACTGCCTTAGCGAGCGCGCTCGGCGTAGCCAGCGCGCATGTGATCTCAGAGTCGACGACGAAGGTGAGCTGGTCGACGAGGAGGCGCTTGACCGGGTCGTCGATCGCGACGACCAGCTTGCCCCCCTTCTGCATGACCGGCACGACGCCCTGCTCGAGGGCGAACTCGCTCGGCAGCAGCTCGAGCACCTCCTCCTTGATGCTCCCCTTGTCGAGATCGACGAAGGGCATGCCTGACTCCTTCGCCAGGGCGCGCATGACGACCTTCTCCTCTGCGAAGCCGCCTTGGATCAAGGCCTGGGCCAAGGTGATGCCCTGGTTACGCTGCTGCCCGAGGGCCTGGTTCAGGTCCTCTTCCCGGAGGGCGCCAGACTGAATGAGGAGTTCGCCGAGGGTAGGGCTCAAGAGCGTTCGTGGACAGGGAGAGTGGATGAGGGAGGGTGGGCGTCGCCGTCCTCTAGCGGGAGCGTATCGGACCGCCCGCTAAGCCTCCAGATTTCCTACCCGCGTGTGCCCACGAGGCTACGACTTCCTTGAAGAGCTCCTCGCACGCTGCGCGTCGCTCTCAGCCCCCAGCAGGCCTGTTGGGAGGGACGACACCCCCCCTGCAGACGCCTGTAATGGGGATGGCGAGCTCCTTCTTCTCATCATGAGTGAGGCCAAGGATCAGGGTGCCACGGAACGAACCTGAGAGCGACTCAGGCATACCCTGGCACGTCAACTCGACGTCTACGGAGTTCTCGCCGGGGACAGGGGTGACCCGCGGCGTGAAGCGATCAGCGTGGATCCAGTCCGGATAGGGCTGGTTCGCAGGCGCGATCCCCTTCACGGAGACTGTGGGCAGGTTCTCAGCGAGGGGGAAGTCCGGGTCGTGGCTGGTGAGGCGGATGGAGCGCGAGAGCACCTGGCCAGGGCGCACGAGCCCCATCGACATGTACGGCGGGTTGAATGAGAAGGGCCCGACCACCCTGGCAGAGAGGGTCACGGAGACCTGGAACACAGCCGGGCTGCCATCAGGGTTGGGCTTACCGCCTTCGATCACTTTGTCGCTCAAGACCATGAGCGTGCGCGCGAGGTTGCCCTCGACGAGGTCAGGACCAGCGGTCGCCTTGAGCTTCCAAGCGGGCGAGCGCCCCTCCTCTGTCACCGCGCCGGTGGGCCGCAGGTCAACCGTCACACCAGCGGGGATGCTGGTGGGCTCGACCGTCATCTTGAGCGCCTCGCTCTTGACGGTGGAGATCTGGAGCTCAAGGGTCTTCTCCTCGCCCTTACGGATCTGACCAAAGTTGAGGTAGGAGGGCATGACCACGAAGAAGGGGTCGATGTCCGCCTCGAGGCCGAGCTGAGTCTGGCCGCGCGGATCAGTAGAGGTGATGTTGATGCGCGTGTTCTGATGCCCGCGCTTGCCCTTGGTGTGCAGCTTGGCAGGAACCCAGATCGTGGCGCCCGCGGGGATCGGGTTGCCGTAGGTGTAGGCGAGGCGCTCCCCTTGGGGACCCTCGTAGTACACCTGCGCGACCGTGCAGCCGCAGGTCGGCTTGACCTGGCGGATGATGAGATCCTCAGTGCCCGACGAGTGGAGTGTGAACTCGTGCTCGGCGACCATGCCCTGCAAGAGGTTCCCGAAGTCATGCTTCTCGGCGCCGATGTCAAAGGTAAGGCGCGCGCCCTCGTTGGTCGCGGGAAGAGGCTTGTTCGCCAGCTCTTGCGGCTTCTTCTTGACGCTGTGCTCGTGGTGGTGGTCGTGGTCATCCTCCGGGTGGATGTGATTGCCATCCTTGTCAATGAGGTGACCCTCTGAATCACGCAGCTCCTTCAAGGGCTCAGCTTTGCGCTCCTTCTGCTGCTGCATACGAGCAGCCATCTTGGCCCGAAGCTCAGACTGAAAGCGTTCTTGGTCCGAGAGGTTCTCAGCAGGTGTCGCTACTGCGGCACCACCCGCGCCGGCCTGGCCGACCTGCACCTCCTCTTCGCCACCTTCATGATCATGATCCTCCTCGTCGTGCTCATGATCATGATCGTGATCATGATCGTGATCGTGATGGTGATCGTGCGGAGGCGCCTGCCCGCACGCGAAGAGTACGCTGAGGCAGAGAGACAAGATCGGGAGGCTGGAGATGCTGGAGTGAGATTTCATGAGGATTCGGGGCGATGGGGAGCGATGCGGCGGGGCGGCTGCGTCTGCGCCTCAATTTCGCGAGGTGATGAGCTTGATCTTTGGACTCCCCTCTACGGCGCTACTTGGCGGCTTGATGGCACCAAGATGGGACTTTTTTGGCCCCAAGCGGCCCGTAATGGGAGCTTGTAGTGACGGAGAGCATACGAGCGATGTTCCGAGCCGTCGACAGAGAGCGTTGTATAGGGAGTTTCCATGCCTAGGATCGGCACTGTGACCACTCTGACCCGAGCACTTTTCTTGTCCGCAGCGTCCCTGGGAAGCCTCCAGGCGTCCTGCGTCACCCCCCCGTCGGCAGAGGAGCTCATGGACTTGGGCTTCAGGAGCCCTGAGCAGGCCTTCAACACCCTCCGCGCAGGGATCCGAGGAGACCTGCCTCGATTGGAGTACCGGGCCCTCTCTGGCGGCTTCCGCAGTCGCAACGGCCTGTCTCAGCTCAGCTACAGGGAGTTCAGGGAGCAGTGGTTCCGTGAGAACCCCTGGCTCAAGGCTGCCGTCAGCGAAGCAGAGGTCCTAGAGCGAAGAGATCACCCCAGCGGACGCAGCTCCGTCTTGCGCGTGGGAGTCCTCGGACAAGAGGCGCTCGTCTTCCTTGTGGCAGAGGACTTCGCGCAGCTCTGGGATCGTGATGAGCTGAGGGAGGACGTCTTGGTGGATGACATGGGCGCCCTCCTCAAACAGCGAGAGGGGCGCTGGGTCGCGAGCGTCCCCGGCGGCGGAGCGGCACCCACCGAGCTGCGCCTCGGACGCGAGTGGAAGATCGACGGCATCGAGCGCGTCGAAGAGCCCGCGCCCTGATCAGACGATCGAGAGATTCGGGTCCTGCCAGCTAGCGAGAGCCTCGTAGAGGCGCACTGGATCAGACTCGACGATGAGCAGCGCGCGGTGGTCTGCGCGGAAGAAGCCCTCTTCGACAGCCCGATCGAGCGTCGCGATGAGCGGCGCCCAGTAGCCGTCAACATCCAGGAGAGCGACCGGCTTGGTGTGATACTTCAAGACCGACCAAGTGAGCGCCTCCAAGATCTCTTCGAAGGTACCGAGACCGCCTGGCAGGGCGACGAGCGCGTCTGAGAGCTCATGCATCAGGCCCTTGCGCTCGTGCATCGTCTGCACGACGTGAAGCTCGGTCAGGTCCGGGTGGGCGAGTTCGAGGTCCATCAGGGTCTCGGGGATGATCCCGATCGTCTCACCGCCCGCTGCGATGGCACCATCTGCGGCGGCGCCCATCATCCCCGTTCGTCCTGCCCCGAAGACGAGGGTCGACCCCCGCCGCGCGAGGAGCTCACCAAAACCCCTCGCCGCCTCGAGGTATGCCTCACCCACAGCAGGCTTTGCTCCACAGAACACGCAGACTGCGAGGGGTGATCTAGGTGTCTCCGTCATCGCTAACTCCTCCAACTAGCCCTCAGCCATCCCCAGGTAGATAAACCCAGAGCTCAGGCCGACCGGAGTTGCAGTGTACTGCCCGAGGCAGCAGGGAGAGACCCACGTGCGACAAGAAGAGGGAGGTGCGAGCCAAGTGCCAAGCACCCGCTCGCTCTGCCTCTCTCGCAGCTTTGGGGCTTAGTCGTGTTGAGAGCGACGGGACTGGGTGGAAGACCGACTCAACGCCGGGGCTTCGGCTCGGCTCGTCATCCTGTAGCTGATCGATCGTTGAGAGGGCGGTGAGGAATCGCTCGCGCGCCCCGTCGTCTAGAGAGAGGAGCGCGTCTGCCCGGTGCGTCCCCCTACGACTCAGCGTAGGCAGCAAGAGGAGGCCGATGAACGTCCATAGAGAGAACCACAAGGCCGTCGTCACGAGCTCAGCGACGCTCTCGACGCCTGCGCCCGGTAAAGAGCAAGCGAGCCAAAAGCCCGCGAGGTTCCAGAGCAAGCTGAGAAATGCAGTCATCCCATGCGCGTGAGAGGACATGATCCTTCGGCGTCGCTCGACCAAGGTAGCCAAGGCGTCTGGGTCAAGCAGCTCGAGCCAGCGCTCGGGCAAGATGACCTTCGCCGGCACCCCAACGAGCCCAGTGGGAGGGCCAGAGAAACCACCGGTGAAAGCGGGGTCCTCGCCCCGCAGAAACAGCAGCCCCTTCCCGAGCCCCTGCGGAAGTGCTCCCTGAGGCTCAACCTTTCGTAGACCTCCGACGAGGCAGGCGAGCGGTGCTTGGATCCAGAGATAGAGGTTCCCGATGATCACAAAGAGCGCGAGCGCCAGAGGTACGCCGGCGTAGCGCCCAGCCATGAGCAAGACAGAGCCTGAGAGCGACGCCATCGCTGTGAGCACCGTGACGCCCCGTAGCCACCTGCCAAAGAACCTAAGCGTCGTAGGGGCCGGACGACCGAAGCGCCGCGGAAGGATCAGCCCCCCTGCTAAATCGAAGGGGAGCATCACAAGCGCAGCCACGCTCAGCACACCGAAGAGCGAGACGAAGTCAGATCCGAAGGCTCCACCGGAGCCCCCCAGCAGGTCTTCGCAAACACCCGCGCTGAGCAGCCAGAGAGAGAGAACTACGACAAATCCAACTCCGGAGATTCCGGTCCATAGTCGTGCGCGCGCGTATGTCATATGTGTCAGCTCAGAAGTCGAGCGTATCGGTCTGCATGGCGTCTAACATTCGGACCACAGTCCGCACAACGCGACAGATCTTGTCGCAATCCACCTTGTCTGCGGTGTCGCCAGGCTGGTGGTAGTCCTCGTGGATGTCGGTGAAGAGGAACGCTACGGGGATCCCAAGTCGCTCGAACATGGCCTGATCAGAGCGGTGGTAATAAGCGTCCGCGCTCTGAAGCTTGGGGAAGCCCTCGAGCTTCGCGAACTCCTCCATAAACTTGACCATCCCGTTGTACTTTTCGTGCTCAGGGCTCGGCGTGATCATGAGCTTGTCCGGCTCATTGCGACCGATCATGTCGATGTTGAGGTTCGCCACGGGCCTGCACCCCTCCGGCAGGTGCGGGTTGTCAGACCAGGCGCGCGAGCCCCAGAGGCCCTTCTCCTCACCCGAGACCCAGATCAGCATGACGGAGCGGCGCATGGGACCGTAGGCGTGGAGCGCCTCCGCGATCGCCAGCATCCCTGTAGTTCCTGAGCCGTTATCGTCTGCGCCGTTGTAGACCTCACCGTCACGCGCGCCGACGTGGTCGTAGTGTGCGGAGACGATGATCACGTCCTTAGAGAGCACTGGGTCGCTGCCAGGCCAGAAACCGCAGACGTTCTCTACGACAATGGTGTCTTCACCAGCACGCTTGCGCTTCTCAGTGAGGCTTATCTCCATGTTGAGGCCGCGCTCAGGCTGCCAGCCCTCTGCGCCAGCCCCCTCAGGGCAGCGCGGCGACGCCTGGCACAGCCCAGCCCAAGCGCCTTTGGTCAGGTACAACACGGGGAAGAGCTCCCTATCACGGCTCGACCCACGCTCTCGCGATGAGGGATAGCTAACCGCCCCCTCTGCCATGCGCTCCACGTTCCCCTCGAAGCGCAAGCTGTACTCACCCGCTTGCGGCTCAATCAGCACCAGGCCTGCTGCTCCGGCTCGTTCGGCGTCCCTGCGCAAGCGCCCGGTGGAGCGGCCGGCATCTTCAAAGGCTAGCCATGTACCCTCGACACCCTCAAGGTCGCTGAGGTCTCGGTTCTCCTCGGTCGAGCCGGCAAAGACCACGCCACCGGAGCGCGAGAAGTCCTCGCTCACGGACCGAGCACGGAACCAGTAGTCCACACCTAACTCAAAGCTCGGTCCCCCCTCGATACTCGCCGCACTCCCAGCGAGATCTACAGCCATGTTCGTCAGCGGGTACTCATAGAAGTAGCCCTTATGGCCCCCCTCTTCGAAACCTAACCTCATCAGCCGCGCTTGGATGAAACGAGCCGCGATCCGGATCTCAGCAGAGGGCGTGTCACGACCTCGCATCTCATCTGATGCGATGAAGTGGATGTCAGCTTTCACGTTCTCGGTCTTCACCGCTTCGAGGGCCGGCTCTATGCCTTGCGCGAGGGCGACTGCGGGAGTGGCGAGGAGCAGGAGAGCGGAGCGGAGAGCTGAGTTCATTTGGGGGCTCATAGGAGATTAGGGGCGTATTTCGACCGCATATGCTACGTCATCCCGACCTCAAAGGGGGTCTTGCGCAGAGGAGAGCTCTGAGCCGCGAGCCCCGCTGCTCAGGAGTCGCCGTCTGCCCTAGAGGCGGCCTGAGAGCGGAGGAACTCCACGGTCGAGGCCTGCATACGGTCTAGGAAGGGATCCGCGCCCTCAGCCTCCCCCTTCGCTAGGTCCTCGTAGTTAGCCAAGCAGAACTCGCACTTCATCTCGTCGAGGTGAAAGCGGACAAACTCCATTGGCTCCTCAGGCAAATTGCCAGCGATGAGCCGCGCGACCCAGTAGCGCGCCGGGCAGCTGACCCGCCCAGACTTCCAAGCCTGCATCACGCCCAACTCAAGGTGTGTAACCCCGTCCCCAGTCGCTACAGCGAGGCTCGGTAAGAGCGTGCCGCTAGGGTCTCGGCGCTCTGCGAGCAGCCTCATTCGCTTCAGCGCTCTGAACTTGATCCCAGCGACCGCAGTCTCATCCTTAAGCCCGAAGCGCTGCCAAGTGTCTCGGTTGCGCCACCCGCCGTGGAAGAGCGCCTCGATCACCATCAGGCGCTTGAACTCACCGAGCTGCCAGGTCTCTTGGACCCACTCCCGCAACACCTCCACGAGGAGCGCTTGACCTTGGTGTGCGAGGTCTCGCTCACTGACCACTCCGCTCGGGGTCTCCTCCTCGTTCAGCAAGTCATCTAGGCCAGGCAAGCTCTCGCTCGACTCCTGGGCCGCGCCAACGCCGCGGGCGCTCCGGCGACGGAGGTGGTCGATGGTCCGGTTTCTGCAGATGCCGAAGAGGTACTGCTCGAAGGTATAGATGGCGTCGAAGGAGCCGATCCCTCTCACCGCCCCAAGAAAGACCTCTTGAACGACGTCTTCACGCGCTTGAGAGTCGTCGACTCGCCGTCCGACGTAGGCCATGAGCCTGCCGCAGTACTCACGCTCGACGCGCATCCACTCCTCATCGTCGTATGACTGCAAGCGCTCGATGTCAGGGGTCCAATCAGCCATGAGTTCAGACGGGGAGGTTGGAGATCGCGAACAGGAGCAGCGCCCCCGCAGAGAACAAGAGAGTCAGGAGCATCACGACTCGTCCAAGCTGGATGACCGGAGCGTTTGAGGCAGCCTCTCGGTCTGCGAAGGCCCAGCGCAGTCCACCCCCGACGAGCGAGAAGAGCACCTCGAAGGCGAGCACCAGCCCTGCGCCCACGCCGCTGACGATGCCACCCCGAGAAGCTGGCGGGACGGGGACGGTCTCCCTTACACCTGAGCGCGGGGGCGCGGGGGTCGGCTCCGAAGGCGCCTCCTTGGACTCGGGTGAGCCCGCCTCAGCGGCCTCTTCCGGCTCTGCCTGTGGATGGATCGAGGCGCTCCCCTCCTCAACCTGAATCGCCGCTCCCGCCTGGGCGCTCTGGCCTAGGTGCGAGAGGAGCTCAGAGACGGTCTCATGTCGAGCGGCGGGGTCCTCCGCGAGGGCCTTGCGTAGCGGCTCGAGGAGCGCCTTTGAGACCCCCTCAGGGAGCTCCACTTCGACGTCTGAGTCCCGCAGCGGGATCGGTCCGCTGCCGGTCGCCTCGAAGGGGACTTGCCCCACGAGGGCCTCATAGAGGATCACGCCGAGGGAGTAGATGTCAGCACGGTGGTCCGCACGCCCCTTCAGGATCTCGGGCGCCATGTACTGGGGAGTCCCACGACCGACGCTGAGGGTCATGTCGCTCTCTCCCATGAGCTTGGCGAGGCCGTAATCCCCGACCCGCGCGACCTCTCCCCGTAAGAAGACGTTCGATGGCTTGAGGTCGAAGTGCACCAGCCTGCGATCATGTAAGGCGGAGACGCCGCGCGCTGCCTGGACAAAGTAGAGCAGCGCGTCTCGATGTGTGAGAGGCCCAGACCGCAGCTTACGCGCCAAGGTCTCCTCTCCGGCGTAGCCCATCACGAGGTATGGGACGTCCATGACGACACCCATGTCTTCTATGGAGACCAAGTTGGGGTGGTCGATGCCCGCGAGGTGGCGGACCTGCTCGAGCTCCCGCTCCACCATCCTTCGCTGAGTCTCCTCATCGAGCTTCAGGAACTTGATGGCGAAGGTCTTTCCGATCGATGTCTTGCGCGCCTTGAACACCTCACCGAAGGCGCCCCCGCCGAGGCGGTGGAGGATCTCGTAGCCCGGGATGAAGTCCGGGGTCCGAAAGCGCTGATAAAAGGTCTCCCAATCCATCATGGTCTTGGCTCGCAGTCGGCCATCTTAGGATCTCGGCCCTGGCTCCGCCCCTCCGACTGGCGTGAGCGGCGCGAGTATCACCCCGTACGGAGGTCTTCCGGCGCGGCTCTCCCCCACCAGGACGTCTATATGCTCGCTCGGTGGAACGCGGATCGAGAGCTCACCTTCTAGCTCCTGCTCTGCGCCGGCCGCGCCCCCGATACGCAGCGGCATCGCAGAGCGGAGCCTGAGCGTCCGCTCTTCGTTGAGGCGCAGGCGAAGCTCCTCCTCAAGCGCCGCGACTCGAATGGAAGAGCCGCCTCCTCGGCCTAGCGTGAGCTCCCCAGCTGGCCCGCGCCCCATCAACAAGAGCCTAGTCGCGCCCTCGCACTCGACCTCCCCGACGAGCCGCAGAGCGACAGAGCTCGCTCCCTCTCCGAGCCCATCGACCCAGAGCTGGACGCGCGGAGAGAGCGCCAGCAGAGCTCCAGGAGAGAGCGTGGCGCCCTCCTCTCCTACCGCTCGCCCGTCGAGCTTCAGGCTCGCAGAGGCGAGCGGGGCGACCCGCCAGCTGTGCCCACCATGAAAGGACTCCTGTACATGGAAGCGCGCGTGCAGCGGCTCGAGGTCAGCCATGATCCCAAAGTTTGACTGTCCCGCGCGCGCGTGACCGAGGGTGAACTCTGTCTGCAGCGGCACGAGATACTCGCCGAGGTCATCCAAGATGAGGCGGAAGGCAGGCGCTGCCGCGCCCTCCTCAGCGACGCTCTCGTTGCGGAGGTTCTTGAGCACACCTGAGAGCGCGGCAGAGATGCGCTCTCTGCTCTCACGCTCGACCGCAGCGCTCTCATCGGCGAGCAAGCGCGCTCGCCACCGCTTGGCGAGGAGCGGATCCACAGAGGCCACTCGATCTAGGTAGCGGCTAGCCTGCTGCTGATCGCCGTCATCAGCGAGCCTCGCTGCCTCCCTGCACAATATCCCCACGACGCGACCCCTCAGAGAGTCTGCCTCCGTCGAGAGGGCGAGGATGGGGTCGCTCAGTCGGTCAAAGGCCTCATGCGGCGCGCCGCCTAAGAGCAGCCTGCGCGCCTCAAAGAGGAGCTTTCTACGACGTATAAAGGAGGGGAGCTCGGGACACATGACGTGGATGCACCCCTTGCGCAGTCAGGACCCCACCATTTCCAAGGAAGGCGGAGATAGAGGCTAGACGCCCTAGCAGCTCGCGACGCCGCCGCCAGCGTTCCGCGCAGCGACGAAGGCCTCACGGGCCCGGGCGTAGAGGTCCTCTTTCTGATTGATGGAGTCCAGGGGATACCAAGAGATACCAACAGAGATCTCCATGGGGTCGCCGACGAGGTCGCGAAGGCCACGCTCAGTCGCCAACTCGCGGACACGGTTCGCCATGATCCGAGCGCCGTCAGGACCCGTGTTAGGGAGCAGGAACAAGAAGGAGTTCTCGTCAAAGCGCCCGAGGACGTCTGTGTCCCTTGAGGTGCACAAGAAGATAGAAGCGAGCTCACGCATGCAGTCGTCGCTCGCTTGTCCCTCAAAGCCGAGCATCACGCAGGAGAGCGGCTGGTGGAAGCGCCGCGCTCGCTTGAACTCTTCGTCGAGCTTGTAGTTGAGGAAGGCGTAGTTGAAGAGGCTCGTCTCCGGATCAACGAGGGCGTGCACGAGGTTCTTGTCTTCTTTACCGGTCGCAATCTCGACTAAGAGCGCCTCGGGCAGTGCCTTTGAGTCGACCTCTCCACCACGACGCTCCTCGATCATCTGCGGACGCGGGCCGCCGCTCTCGTCGAGGACGACACGCAGCTGGCTGGCAGAGATCGGGCTGCGAAGGACGCCGGTCGCGCCGCAGAAGCGCGAGATAGCCTCAGCGTTCTGGTTGTCGTACTCGCAGACGACAAAGATGCGACAGCGCGTCTTACCGACGAGAGCTGCGCAGGTCTCGTAGACGTTGCCACCCCGAAGGAACTTGTCCACGAGGACGACGTCGCCCTGCGCGGGGGGCTCACTCAAGAGTGACTCAGAGTCGCGGCGGACGCCGACCTCCCAACCCTCAAGGCTCGCGCAGGCCGCGCGGGTCTGCGCGACGATCGACTCGTCGGTGGTCACGATGTGAATAGTTCGCAGGCCGTCGCCCATAGTGCTCATCTCTTATTCTTGGGTTGGTCGTGCCCAGCGCCCCTCGGGCGCCGAACTGAAGATGGAAACTAGTCTCCTCAGACCTGAAGTCAAGGAGACTACCTCGCCACATGGAGCGGGACCCGAGGCGCGGTCGAACGCGCCCTGCCCGCTCAGTTCTGCCTCAACCGCCCTGGAGCGAGCGAGGCGGGGCTCTCAATCGGGCTCGAAGCCCTCGGGGAACTCGTGGTTGGCGTAGACCGACTGGACGTCGTCATTCTCCTCGAGGGCGTCGAGGAGCTTGAGCACCTTCTTCGCATCCTCAGCGGTCTCGAGCTTGACCGTGTTCTGAGGTAGGTAGCCCGTCTCTCCGCTGAGGAGAACGAGCCCAGCAGCCTCGATGGCCTCCTTGACGCTCAAGAACTCCGTCGGATCAGCGATGATCGTCGCGAGCTCCCCGTCCACCTGGACGTCCTCCGCTCCCGCCTCGATCGCGATCTCAGTCATGTCATCCTCGCTGCGGCCGCCGGTCTCCACCACGAAGATGGAACGGAAATCGAACATGAAAGAGACCGAGCCCGAGGCCCCCATGTTCCCGCCGTGATGCTCGAAGGTGTACTTAACCTCAGGAGCCGTGCGTTTGCGATTGTCCGTCAATGCGGAGACCAAGACGGCGACCCCGCAAGCCGCGTAGCCCTCGTAGTTGAGCTCCTCGAAGTCGTCTCCTTCCTTCGTACCAGACCCTGACTTGATCGCGCGCTCGATGTTGTCCTTGGGCATGTTGCCCGCCTTGGCCTTCTCGATCGCGTACTTGAGCTTCAGGTTCTGGTCGGGGTCCGGGCCGCCCTGACGAGCGGCGGAGATGATGCCTCGGGCGAGCTTGCTGAAGAGCTTGCCCCGCTTCGCGTCGACCGCGTTCTTGCGGCGCGCGACGTTCGCTGCGTGTGAGTGACCAGCCATAACGAAGTGATCTTATCGGTGCGTCTTGGGAGGTGAAATAGAGACGGGGTCGGCTGTGAGAGCCGACCCCGTGTGCGAGCCTGGGTCGCTGAGCGGCCCAGAGGATCCTGGAGGAATCAGCGCTTCGAGAACTGGAAGCCGCGACGCGCGCCACGACGACCGTACTTCTTACGCTCGACCATCCGAGCGTCACGCGTGAGGAGTCCCTCACTGCGGAACGGCTCGTCGAGGGCCGGGTTGAGCTTGCGGAGAGCGCGGGCGAGGCCGAGCCGGACGGCGTCTGCCTGGCCGGTGACGCCGCCACCCTTGACGTTGCAGTAGACGTCGTAGGCGCCTTCCGCCTCAGCGGTCACGAGGGCCGCGCGGGCGCGGAGCTGTCCCTGCAGAGTGCAGAAGAACTCCTCGATGGGCTTCCCGTTCACGATGAAGACGCCGGTGCCGGGCTTGACGCGCACGCGCGCGATGGAGCTCTTACGGCGACCGAGGCCCCAGGTGTAGGGATCGTTAGACGACTTGGGAGTCACAGGGGTCATCAATGTATCAGCGCTCATAGATCTACAGCTCCTCGACGATGACGGGCTGCTGTGCTGAGTGAGGGTGCTCAGCGGTGGGGTATACGGTGAGGTTCTTCAGCATGCGGTGTCCCAAGCGGTTCTTGGGGAGCATACGTCGGACGGCCAGCGTGACCATGTCGTTGGGACGCACCTCGCGGATGCGCGACGCAGGGACGACCTTGCGGCCGCCGGGGTACCCGCTGTAGTGCTGGTACTCCTTGTCGTCGCCCTTTGTCCCAGTCATCTTGGCCTGGGCCGAGTTGATCACGACGACGTGCGTGTTGCCGTGTTCACTGGGGGTGTAGGTGGGGCGATCCTTACCGATGAGGCTGGTCGCGATCCTGGCCGCCATGCGACCGAGGGTGTGCTTTGACGCGTCAAAGAGCAGCCAGCGCTCTTCGACGTCAGCCGCCTTCACGTGGGCGGTCTTTTGAGTGGGTGTAGAAGACATGGGGAGAGAAATGGTTCCCAAATGCAGGGTCTCAAGGCATCCAAAGGCATGCTGTACGCAGCCCTCTGCCCCCGGATCGAGACTTCGACCCGGCGAGAGTGGCCGAAGAGAGTATCCGCAGCCACCCCCGGCGTCCATCCTCCGGTGCAGGAAAGACGGACTGGACTCAGCCCTTCCCGGGCAAAATCACCCTGACCCAGGCCTCTTGAGCCCCTGCGGGGGCCTCTAGGAGCCTCCCGACCCACACCTCAGCCCCTGGAGAGGCGCCTGAGCGGAGCCAAGTGGGCAGGAGACCCCCCTCCTGAGCAGGCGGCAATGACGCTCCCTCGGCCCAGGAGCCGTGCCAGCTCCACTCCCCCGCCGCCGTCCGCCGCCAGAGCTCCTCGAGTGGCCGGAAATTGTTCTGCGCCTCGTTCAAGCTCACCTCCGAAGAGCTCGGGCTGCGCGCAACGAGCGTGGTCGCCTCGCCTGCCTGAGCTGCCCAGCTCCGCACGGCAGGGTCGCGCGCGTCCACGACCCACTCCCAGCTCGCGCCTGATGGCCGCGTCTCGAGCTCCAGCTCCGCAGAAGGCATCGGCTCTACAGAGCCACGGCCGACCTGCACCCACCACGCGCCGAAGCTGCCGACCTCTAAGACCGCCACCACGGGCCGCGCTGGCGTCGTGAGCGGCAGCGCGCAGAGGATGACGCTGAAGAGAGCGCCGATGGCGGCTGCGCCCATCGGTCGACGTCGCGCTGCCATGACCGCGAGCAGCCCACCGATGAAGAGCCACCACCCGACAGCTGAGATCCGCGCGGGTCGTTGGACCGGCCGCGGGAGCGGGCGACGAGCCAGAGCTGATGGCGCTCCTCCAGGCGCAGCCTGCACAGACTCGACCCGCGCGCTTCCATCACCTTGGATCAAGCGCAGCGCTGGCTCAGTGTCCGAGTCGACCGGAAGCCAAGGCACTCGGACCGTGAGGCTCTCTGCTGGCCCGAGGTCTGTGAGGACGCGCGTCGGTACCCGCACCCCGTCTAAGGAGACCGACTCCAGCGGGCCCTCAAGGCGCAGCTCAAGGACGCCGTCCTCGGCGGGCAGCGCGGTGAGCGCGAGGAGGATCGAGAGCAGCGGGCTCACGCCGGCCCCTCCCCCTCTGTCGCTTGCGCGGTGGCGGCGACAGAGAAGAGCAGCACCGCGACCCCGAGCGGGAGCCAAGGCATGGGAGCCTCACCTGCTGCGCTCGCTGCTAGCCAGCGCAAGGGGCTCAGCTCTGAGAGGAACTCGAGCCAGCGAGGGAGCGGAGCGCCACCCCAGGTCCCGAGGGCGTGAGACAGGAGGGGCGCGCCTGGAACAAGGAAGATCCAGAGCAGGGTGTGACGAGCGGCAGCGTCGGTCGCCCGCGCCCTAGCGGCCGCGCCTCCCAAGAGCACCGCGAACAAGAGCGCGGGCCAAGCGATGTCCCAAAGCTCCTCCACCGAGGCGCCTCGGGAGCGGTCGAGGTGCGCCGCCAGCCCTAGCACGCATAAGCCCAGGCCCAGCCCGACGGACCAGCGCGCGCTGCCCTCCCTCGACTGCGGGAGAGAGAGCGCGGCGACCCAGAGGAGCCCACACCAGGCCAAGCGGGGAGCCTCTCCGAGGGAGGCCTCGACCGCGTCGAGCGGCAGCATGAGCGCGGCGCTCGCTACGAGTGCCAAGAGACAGAGCCAGGGCGGCCTGCCGACTCCAGCCTCCAGGGGCTCCGCGCGCTCTTGGATCTCCATCAGGCCTATCTCCGCTGCAAGATGTCCGGGTCATCCCAACGAATATCGAGGACCTCCCAAGCGCCCTCTTCGCTAGGGGTGTCGAGCAGGTGCTCCGTCAGATGCGCCCACTTCTGCTCCTCAGGCAGCTCGCCGGCGTGCCCCTGCAGCGGCGCGCGCCCGAAGAGGGCGGCGCGTCGCTCGGTGAGGTAGATCACGACGCCGGGGTTCGTCACGCTGGCGAGGGCCGCGCCGCTCGCGTCGATGCGCACAGGACCTAAGGAGGCTCGCACCTCAGCGCTCAAATGCTTCTGCATGCTCAACGCGACGCTCAAGGCATCGTAGTGCTCGTCTAGCAGGAGCTCCTCTCCAACGCGCAAGGCCTTCAGGCTCTCGTCCCATGCGATGAGCGGCGCTTGCCCGACCCCATCGCTCATGGGTGCGACAGAGAAGCCGGGGAGCAGCACGCCGTCTTCAGAGACAGGCAAGAAGCCGTCAGCTGTCCTCACACAAGCGACGATGCGCCGCAAGCGCACGTCAAGCTCGACGCCGTCGGGCACGATCAACTGCGCGCGCTCGACGCTGTGCACCATCGGGAGCGACTCAAGCTCCTGCGCGACTCGCACTGCGGCCTGCGGATCGTCCGAGTAGATGCGCCCGAGCTGTGAGAGGCGCGCAGCCACAAACTCGCTCCAAGCGCCAGGTATGTACGTCCCTTCGACCTCGCTCTCAATCCGGACGCGATCAAGCGGGACCTCAAAGCGTCCCTCTATATACATACGCTCACTCAGCACCCCGGCGCCGATGAAGAGCGCCGCGGCACAGAGTGAGAGTATGATCCAGGTCGGGACTCGCCCGCTTCGAGAGATCGCGTGACCTCTCTCCTGCGAGTCCATGAAGAACTAGGTGCGGTCCCTAGTTGTTCGCGCCGACCATGCGCGTCTGCTGAGCTTCGGCTGCGGGGGCGCTGGAGCCCGAAGACTTCTGACCCTTGGTCGCCTGCTCAATGTAGAGGTCGATCGTGGTCTGAATCTCGGTGACCTCGTCGCGGCTCATGGTGATGGCCTTGCCGGAGGCTTGGGACTTCAGCTCGTGGCCAAGGAGGCGCGAGACGACCTTGAGGGTCGCGATGTGACGTTGGGACGAGGAGTCGCTCGAGCGAGTGGGGTTCTTCATGTCTGTGTAGAGTGTCTTGCTTTCTTGTGTTGGGGACGGAACCTGTGAGCGACCCACGCAGCGCGTGGCCAGCTCAAGGCGCGAGGAGGCGGAGCGCCTTCCGTTTCCATCGCGTGACTGTTTAGATACCCAGATGAGAGGCCCATCTCAAGGATCGGAATCAGGAGATCCGAGTCAGCAGGACTCAGCTCGCCCCCCCCAGGGCCGCGAATTTCGTGGGCTCACCCTCTCCCCATTCCAGGTCACAGCCGTCGAGGCCATTGAAGAGGGCGCCGATGTGCTCGTCTCTGCCCCCACAGGGGCCGGAAAGACCCTCGTAGCTGAGTTCGCGATCCTGGACGCCGTGAAGCGCGGGAAGCGCTGCATCTACACCGCCCCGATCAAGGCCCTCTCCAACCAAAAATTTCATGACTTCCAGGCAGATCCGGACATCGACGTCGGCCTGATGACTGGGGACGTGACGATCCGTCCCCAAGCGCAGGTCCTAGTGATGACGACCGAGATCCTGCGGAACGCGATCTTGGAGGGCTCTGACACCCTCCATGGGGTTGAGTTTGTGGTCTTCGACGAGGTCCACTTCATGGACGACCGCGAGCGCGGGACCGTTTGGGAGGAGAGTCTGATCTTCGCGCCAAGCGAGATCCGCTTCATCAGCCTCTCTGCCACGATCCCCAACCTCGATGAGTTCGGTGCGTGGCTAGCTGAGGTCCGCGACCGCCCTGTCGCGGTGGTGCGCGAGGAGCGTCGGCCCGTCCCACTCGAGCACCGCTTCTACACCGAGCGCCGCGGCAGCTTCGGAGTGGACGAGCTCGCAGGGGTGCGCCGCAAAGACACCCCCGCCCGAGAGCGCAGGAGCTCTCGCCGACCGCAGCGCGGGCGCCGCGGCCGACGTGGTGGTAAAGGAGATGGCCTAGACCCGCGCCCGCCCCTCCCGGGCCCCCTCTTCGACGAGCTCGAAGAGGCAGGCCTTCTGCCCGCCCTGGTCTTCTCCTTCAGCCGCAAAGACTGCGAGCGACTCGCGCGCACCAACCGAGACCGCGTCCTCCTCTCACGTAGAGAGCGAAGAGAGATGGATACGCTCCAAGCAGCGCTCATAGAGAAGTACGAGCTCGGTCAGGACTACATCGCGAGCGAGGTGATGGCGCTAGCCCGCAGGGGCGTCGGCTATCACCACGCGGGCATGCTCCCCCTGCACAAGGAGCTCGTGGAGCAGATGTTCACCTCCGGGCTCCTGCGCCTGCTCTTCACCACCGAGACCTTCGCCCTCGGGATCAACATGCCAGCGCGCACCGTGGCCTTCAGCGGGCTCCGCAAGTTCGACGGCGTGAACTTCGACTACATGCGGAGGCGCGACTTCCTCCAGATGGCAGGGCGAGCGGGGCGTCAGGGGATCGACACAGAGGGGCTCGTCTATTTGATGTTGAGCGAGCGCGACCTCGCGGAGGCTCCGCTGGGTCGGCTGCTTGAGGGTGAGCCTGAGCCCATCACCAGTCGCTTCCATCTCTCTTGGTCGAGTCTCCTGCACCTCGTCTCTCACCTAGGGCGCGAGCGCCTGCCAGAGGCTTGGGAGAAGTCCTTCTCGAACTTCCAAGCGCGGGAGCGAACCCCCAAGCGACTGCGTCGCGAGCGCAAGCGCCAGGCACGAAGAGTGGAGGCGCGCCTCGACGTCCTCCAAGAGATGGGCTATCTGCGCGGCGACGAGCCTACGCCCCGAGGCACCTTGGCCCGCGCGCTGAACGGCTTTGAGCTCCAGGTAACCGAGCTCCTCTTCCGCGGCGTCTTAGAGTGTGAGGGACCCACAGCCCTCGCCGTGATCTTCACAGCGCTCATCCACGAGGACCGCCGTCCCGGCCCCCCTCGCAGAGTACCCAAGCGCTTCTACGCCTCGCTGAGATCCCAAGTCGACAAGGTGATCCGCCAGCTGCGCGCGACGGTGGCCGCAGCTGACGTGGACGACATCCCCAAGGCCGCGGACTGGGGTCTGACTCCGATCGTGATCGAGTGGATGAACGGTGCGAGCTTTGACGAGCTCCTCGAGCGCTTCGACGTCGGCCCTGGAGATGTCTGCAGGGCCCTGAGGATGGCCGTCCAGCTCATGCGACAGGTGAGGCGCGCGATCGACCCTGAGTGGGACGTCCACCATGCCCTAGGGGAGGCCATCCAGGCGATGGACCGCGACGAGGTCGACGCCAGGCGCCAGCTCGAGCGCTGAGCCCTCTTTCAGCCCAAAAATTCGGTACCCGAGACCCCTAGGGGGCCTATCTGGGGTGGCTGAAGTCGAGATTTCAGATACACTCGGAACTTGAGCCTTGTTCGCTGAACTGTGCTCTGAGGCGTCGCTGACGCCTCGAGTCCATGCCTCAGCGGCTCGCCCACGAACCAGCTCGGCCCCCTCTGTCCCACTCACTGAGAAAGAGCGGCCCTTCCCCAGCCCCCATCCCCAGTCACTCCATGCGCCTCCTAGCCTCCCTCACCGTCCTCGTTGGGCTCGCCATGCCCGCCCTCGCAGCCGGCCCGGAGGTCGAGTCGATGCGCGTAGAGACCAAGGACAAGTTCATCCTCAAGGGAGAGTTTTGGAAGCCCCGCAAGAAGGGTCGCGCCCCCGCAGCCCTCCTCGTGCACGACACCACCAAAGACCGCAGCGAGTATGCCGCCGTCGCAGAGAACCTGCACAAGCGCGGCTTCGCGGTCCTCAGTGTCGACCTGCGCGGTCACGGCGAGAGCGCCACGGAGGAGTTCAACTTCTCCAAGATGGACAAGGAGAAGCAGGGCGTCGCCTGGACCCTCGCGATCCGTGACCTCGAGGCCTGCACCGCGTGGCTGCGTAAGCGCGAGGACGTGCACTCGAGCAACCTCTCCCTCGTCGCCCAAGGCTCCGCCTCCATCCTCGCTGCGCGCTATGCGGAGCGAGACGAGAACGTGCGCTGCGTCGCCCTCATCGCGCCTGCGGAGAGCGGCCTCGCCAAAGACCTGACCCGTACCCTCAAGAAGATCGCTGGGATGCCGACCTTGGTCGTCACAGAGAAGGACGGACGCCAGGACGCCGTGCGCCTCGTTGAGGCCTCCTTTGATGAGGACGAGGTGGAGCTAGACGAGCTCGTCGAGATCAGCGTCATGCGCGCAGACGGCGTCGAGCTCATGAAGGACAAGCGCCTCCCCGCGACCGTCTCGAGCTTCCTGCGCAAGCACGCTGTCTCAGAGGACGACTGAGCCTCGCTCAGCGGAGCTCGTAGCCCCACTCGGCGAGATCCTCGCTGCAGAGCTCCTGCACCTTCTCCAGCCCCTCGTCGAAGCCCTCGAAGAGGGACGCTGCGCTAGCCTTCTTCGGGCGGACCCCCTTCTTGGCGTGGATCCCCCTCATGAGCTCTGCGAGCTCATCCCCGAAGCCGAGGCGTGCACCGAGCTCTCGTAAGCCGGCGTCCATATCCTCGAACTGAACCCACTGATCCACGGCGGAGACGCCATCGATGTGAGTGATCCTGCGGTTCTCATCGAGCACGTCGAGGTTGGCCATCAGGAAGCTCTGAAAGCTCTCAGCCGGAGCCTCGCCGTCCTGGCCCCAGAAGTAGCGACTGACCGCTCGCTCGTAGGGGCTCCGCACGACAGAGACCTTGAGATACTCCTCCCACACCTGCTCGGGGACCGCGTCACGGATCATGGAGGCAGGCATGTGGTTGTAGAACTTCTTGGCCTTATGGAGCGTGAAGGTTCTGCGCCAGAGCTGCCGGAAGGAGTACTCGCTGAGCTCCTTGTGGTAGTTCCGCGCCGTCACGAAACCTAGCCCCGCTCGCTTGGCCTCATCCTTGGTCGAGATCGGGGTCAGCACGTCCCCTCCACCGCAGAACTTGGAGAGCGCGATCTCGATGCTCGTACCGCCGACCTTCTTGGGCTTGATGAAGATGAACTTGTGGCGATGGGAGATGATCATGACGCTCCGCGGTCGCCGTGAGGCCCCGCAGGTCGCGAGAGACTACAGCAGCGCCGAGGCTCTCGTCGCCTCTTGATTGAGCAGAGGCGTCCAGCCTTTGCGTGGTTCTGCTTGAACGGCGACCACGCCCTGTTAGAAGGGTCTCTCAGGTGGGGCGCTCCCCGCCAGCGTGACCTTGGAAGTGCCCCACGACCCTAGAGACGATTACGAGCCTGGCGGTCTCGTAGAGCCCACCGCAGAAGAGATCTGGGGTTCCGAGCCTTTCTCTGAGCCTGTCTCTGTCCCGGTCGCCCACTCCCTCACCTGGGAGGAGGCCGAGCCCAAGCTGCACGAGGTCGCGCGACAGTACTGGGGCATCGAGACTCTCAGGCCTCACCAGCTTGAGGCTATGCAGGCTGCCATTGAGGGACGTGACGCCCTCGTCGTCATGCCCACGGGCGGCGGCAAGAGCCTCTGCTATCAAGCCCCCGCCCTGGTACGCAGAGGGCTGACCGTCGTCGTGAGCCCGCTCATCAGCCTCATGAAGGACCAGGTCGATGGATTGAGGCAGAACGGCGTGCCAGCCGCCTACCTCGCGAGCACCATCGACGAGCGCGAGCGAGATCAGATCGAGGACGCGCTCAGGAGCGGCGAGCTCAAGCTCCTCTATGTCTCTCCAGAGCGCATGGTGAGGCAGAGCTTCCTCGACTGGCTCCTGCGACTCGGCCTCGAGGCCATCGCGGTCGATGAGGCCCACTGCATCAGCCATTGGGGGCATGACTTCCGACCCGAGTACCGCCTCCTCGGAGAGCTCCGCCAGGGGCGCCACCTCCCCATCCAAGCGCTCACAGCCACCGCGACCGAGCGAGTCCGCGAGGACATCACGACGCAGCTCGATCTCGCAGAGCCTGCCCTCATCGTCGGCGACTTCGACCGTCCGAACCTCACCTACAGGGTCGTTCCGCGCACTGACGCGCTCGAGCAGGTCGCCGAGGTATGCGAACGGCACAAAGGAGAGGGCGGGATCGTGTACTGCCTCTCAAGGCGCCTCGTGGAGGAGCTCCACGAGGGGCTCAAGTCCAAGGGCGTGCGCTCTGCGCGTTATCACGCGGGGCTTAGCGCCGACGAGCGGAGGATCACCTCCGAAGACTTCAAGGCCGAGCGCGTGGACGTGGTCGTGGCCACTGTCGCCTTTGGCATGGGCATCGACCGACCGGACGTTCGCTTCGTGGCTCACGCGAGCATGCCGAAGGGGGTCGAGCAATATGTTCAAGAGACCGGCCGCGCTGGGCGCGACGGCCTCCCTTCAGAGTGCGTCCTCTTCGCGAAGACCTCCGATCGGCAGAGCTGGGGACGACTCATCGAGCGCTCCACTCAAGAGGCCATCTCCGAAGGAGGCGACGAGGCCTCGCTCCTTGATGAAGAGCGCGGGGCGATGGTTCGCCTAGAGGAGATCGCGAGCTATGCGAGCGCCGCTGGCTGCCGTCACCGCCACCTCGCAGAGCACTTCGGTCAGACCCTCGAGGGCGAGAGCTGCGGCGCGTGCGATGTTTGCCTCGGGGAGCTTGAGTCCGTCTCAGACTCGACGAGCCTCGCGCGTGCGCTGGTCTCAGCGGTCCTCGCCACCGGCGAACGATTCGGGGCCGGGCACGTCTCGGAGGTGCTGCGAGGCTCGAACGCCGCGCGCATCCACAAGTACAAGCACAACGAGCTCCCATGCCATGGCAGCCTTAAGGAACACACGACCTCGGCGATGCGCGCTTGGCTCGAGCAGCTCGCGTCCCAAGGATTCTTGCGTGTGGAGCCCGGCCCCTACCCGACCCTGAGCATCTGCTCCAAGGGACACTCGCTCCTGCGGGGCGAAGGAACGGTCGCGCTGGTCAAGACTGCCAGCACAGAGCGCAAGGCCAAGGCTCCGAGGCGCAGCAGCGCAACGGCCACTCTCTCTGGGGAAGATCAGGCCCTCTTTGAACAGCTGCGCGCCCTTCGGCGTGATCTCGCCGCCGAGCGCAAGATCCCGCCCTACCTCATCTGCAATGACAGGACGCTGATCGCTCTCACCATAGAGCGTCCGAGAGACCGCGCGGAGCTCTTAGCGATCCCCGGAATCGGCGAGAAGAAGGCCTCAGACTTAGGCCCGCTCTTCCTGAGAGCGATCGCAGGCTCCTGAGAAGGGCACCCTCTCCTGCGCCCTCCAGAGGGCACATTTTGAGGGATTGAGAGATTGAGGGTTTCGAGTCCGGTGCCTGGGCGAGCAGTGCTGCCCAGATATCGAGGAATTTTGTCCTTCGGGTGAGCGTGAGCATCACCTGTTCAGTGGAGGAGAACCCCCACATGAAGCACCGCAAAGAGAACCACAGAGTCAGGACCGCTGTCGTAGCCCGCTCCCAGAGCGTGCTCCCCCACCTCTTCTTCCTTCTCGCCGTCTGGCTCCTCGCTGGCCAAGCGAGTGCTCAAGGCTACGGTGGCGGAGAGGTCCGCTGGGAGCGCAAGCGCTGGGAGCATCAAGAGCTCCCTGCCACGCTACCTGCCCCCGTGCGAGACGCGGTGGCGGATTGGGGCCCTTGGGCAGAGGCCAACGGCTACAACCTGCTCCTAGACGAGACACGCCAAGTCTTCTTGGTGGTAGAGCGACGCGATCGTACCGCGGCGAAGCAGCTGCGCGTCGTGGATGAGGCCCTCGAGGTCATCGAAGAGCTGGCCCTCGCTAAGCAGTCAGCCTCCATCCCTGAGACCCACGGGAGCACAGAGGACGCGCCCAAGGACCGCTCCGTAGCCATAGCAGAGCGGGACACAGAAGAGCACAACTGGGGGCGCGCTGCGGGCTACGACGCTGAACGCGTGCCAGTGATCGCTCTGGTCCATAACCAAGCTGCTTTGGACTCGGTACTTAAGCACTGGATGGAGCTACGCCCCGAGCTCAACTGGCACGCCGACATCTCACAAGACCTCGTGAGCTTCATCTCCGAAGACCCGCTCTTTGCCGTGCTCGTCACGCGCGACACCAGCCGCGAAGAGTGGGACCTCAAGCACGAGACTGCGGCGCTCCTGACACGCCTGATGCTAAAGCGCGCCCATGGTCCGCTGCCAAAGTGGATCGAGGCCGGCCTCACCTGGCAGGTCGAGACCCGGCTCTTCCAGTCGATTTGGCACTTCTTCGGTAGGAAGTCCATGTTCGTCGCCTCTTCCTCCCACTCCGGCTGGGAGCGCGAGCTTCGCTCCAAGTTCCGCAGGACCCGTGAGAGCCAGGGTCTCTTCGATCGCACCATCGCCTTCAGCCCTTTGGAGTGGAGTGACACTGAGGCCTACCTGGCTTGGGGGATGATGGGCTTCGTCTCTGCGGAGCTCGGAGATCGCCTCCCGGTGTACTTAGGCGAGCTCGCTGCCCTTCGAGACCAGCGCGCCAAGGTCGTCGAGGCTGACGGCAGCTGGACCTATGACATCACCGCCCTCCCCAGCTCTGTAGAGCAGTTCTCGGCCCTCGCGAGCATCCTCGGGGAGGACTTCGAAGACAGGGCCCTCAGTGGCTTCAAGCGGGGCCTGAAGCGAAGCGGCGAGCTGCGCTGACTTGCCCAAGGCGCACGGGAGCGAGACAATGCGCCTGTGCAAAATCTGCGGCTCAACATCAACGGAGACTCTGTCGAGGTCGGCGCTCCCGCTCACTGGACCCTCTGCGAGGTCCTCCGCTATCGGCTCGGGCTGACCGGGACGAAGCAGGGCTGCGACAAAGGTGACTGCGGAGCGTGCACGGTTCTCATCGACGGACGACCCGTGCTCTCCTGCATCCACCTCGCTGCCCTCGCAGAGGACAAAGAGGTCACCACGATCGAAGGGCTCCGCCCGCTGCATCAGGCCGCTGGCGGAGAAGGCTGCGATCCTGTCCAAGACTCCTTTGACCGCTGCGGCGCTCTGCAGTGCGGCTTCTGCCAGTCAGGCATGATCCTCTCTGCCAAGGCCCTCCTCGATGAGGTTCCGGTCCCCACGGAAGAGGACGCGCGCGCCGCGCTCTCCGGAAACCTCTGCCGCTGCACAGGCTACACGCAGATCTTCCAAGCCATCGAGCGCGCCGCATGCGAGCGCGCAGGGCTTGAACCCACCAAGCCGGCGTGGGCGCCAGAGAGCTCGGAGCAAGAAGCATGAAGCGCGACCCCGAACGCTACGTCCACGGCACGGACGCGCCCTGGGACGAGTTCCAGGTCGTCGGCAAGCCGCATCGCAAGGTGGACGGCCTCGCTAAGGCCACGGGTGAGGCGATCTACGCAGACGACATCCAGCTGCCTGGGATGCTGCACGCGAAGACCCTGCGCAGCCCCCACCCTCACGCTCGCATCCGCTCCATCGACACCGCTCGCGCGGAGGCCCTCGAGGGTGTACACGCCGTGATCACAGGCGCGGACCTGCCTACGAAGTACGGCGTCATCCCTTGGACGCCTGATGAGAACGCCCTCGCAACGGACCTCGTGCGCTTCATCGGAGATGAGGTGGCCGCGGTCGCGGCAGTGGATGAGGACACAGCGAACCGCGCGCTGGAGCTCATCGACGTCGACTACGAGCTCCTCCACGCCTACCTCGAGCCCGAGGAGTCCCTCGAGCGTCACGACCCAGCGATCCACCCGGACAACAAGAAGGGAAACATCTCGAAGCACGTCGAGCTCTCCTTCGGCGAGGTCGATGCGGCCCTTGAGCGCGCAGAGGCTGGCGAGCTGACCCTCATCGAGGACGACTACACCTTCCACGGCACGACGCACGCCCCCATCGAGCCGCACTGCGCCGTCGCGCGCTACAGCCCAGACGGTCTCCTCACCCTCTGGTCCTCCACCCAGATCACCCACTACGTCCACCGCACCCTCTCGGCGGTCCTAGGCTTAGACCCGGCCAAGATCCGCGTCGTGCAGCCCTGCCTTGGCGGCGCCTTTGGAGGTAAGAGCGACCCCTTCAGCTTGGAGTTCTGCGTCGCGCTCTTAGCTATGCGCACGGGTCGGCCCGTGAAGATGCTCTGGACCCGCGAGGAGGTGTTTTACGCCCACCGTGGCCGCCATCCGATGAAGATGCACTACAAGACGGCCGCGGACGCAGAGGGTCGCGTACACGCGGTCGACGCGAAGATCTTGATTGACGGTGGCTCCTACAGCTCCTTCGGCCTGGTCACGACCTACTACTCGGGGCAGCTGCTCACGGGCCCCTACGACTTCCCCGCGTATCGCTTTGACTCGACGCGAGTGTTCACGAACAAGCCCCCCTGTGGACCGAAGCGTGGGCACGGCTCGGTGCAGCCCCGCTTCGCCTTCGAGGTGCAGCTCGACGAGGTCGCCGAGGCCGTCGGCGTGGACCCGATCGAGATCCGCCGCAAGAACTTCCAGGGGGAGGAGACCGAGACAGTCAACGGCCAGCGCATCACCTCGAACGGCTTCCTTGAGTGTCTCGCCCGCGTCGAGGAGGCGAGCGGTTGGAGGGAGCGCCGAGGAAAGCTGGAGCGCGGTCGCGGCCTCGGCGTCGCGGGCTCCATGTACATCTCTGGCACAAACTACCCCGTCTATCCGAACGACATGCCGCAGGCTGGAATACAGCTTAAGGTTGACCGCTCGGGCGTCGTCACGATCTTCACTGGCGGGAACGACATCGGCCAGGGCTCGAACTCGATGGTCGCTTACCTCGTCGCGGAGGAGCTCGGCATGGACGTCTCGCACGTGCGCGTCGTCGCAGCCGACACAGACCTCTGCCCTGTAGATCTCGGCGCCTACTCCAGCCGCGTGACCTTCATGGTCGGAAATGCAGCCATCGACGCGGCTCGCAAGCTGCGCGCGCAGATCGTCGAGGCCGTCGCTGAGGCCTGGGAGGTGGAGCCCGCCCGGGTGCGCCTCGTCGGCGGCCGCGCGATCGACCTGAGCGACTCAGAGCGCTCCATCCCTACCCGCGAGGCCTTCCAGATCGCCGAGGTCCGCTTCGACACGCTCGGCTCAACCGGCTCATACAACACCCCCACACTCGGCGGTGACTACCGCGGCGGCACCATCGGCGCCTCCCCGGCGTACTCCTTCACCGCGCACGTGGTGGAGGCTGTCGTGGACGAGGAGACAGGTCGGATCACTGTCGAGAACTGCTGGATCGCCCACGACTGCGGTCGGGCCATCAACCCGATGCTGGTCGCTGGACAGATGGAGGGCTCCGCATACATGGGGATCGCAGAGGCCCTCATGGAGGAGCAAGAGGTCAATCGCTTCGGCTTGCACCGCGGGCCCTCGCTGCTCGACTACACCATCCCGACCTCCTTCGACACCCCAGAGCTGCACGCTCTCATCGTCGAGAGCGTCGACCCAGAGGGTCCTTACGGCGCGAAAGAGGCGGGCGAGGGGCCCCTTCACCCCTCGATCCCTGCGATCTCGAACGCTGTCTATGACGCTGTCGGGGTCCGGCTGCGACACCTGCCCTTCACCCCAGGTCGCGTGCTGAAAGAGCTGCGCGCCGCGCGTGAGTCACGAGCCGTGGAGAGCACCTGATGCTGCGCCTGCCTGAGTTCACGCTGACGCGACCCGAGAGCCTCGACGCCGCGCTCGCGCTCCTTAAGGAGCACGGTGACGCCGCCCTCCCGATCGCGGGCGGAACTGACCTCGTGCCCAACATGAAGCACGGTCTCTTCGAGCCCAAGGTGGTGGTGTCTCTTGCAGACGTGCCAGAGCTCCACGGCGTGGAGGAGACCGCTGACGGCGGTTTGCGTATCGGGGCGATGACCACTATCGCGAGCCTCGCTGTGCACGACGCCGTCCAGCGCTACCCAGTGCTCGCTCAGGCGGCCTCCCTCATCGCCGGCCCCCAGCTTCGTGAGGTCGGCACCCTCGGCGGCAACGTCATGCTGGACACGCGCTGCCAGTGGTACAACCAGACCTACTTCTGGCGAAAGGCTTTGGGCTACTGCTTGAAGAAGGACGGCACGGAGTGCCACGTCGTGAAGGGCGGCAAGAAGTGTGTCGCTGCGGCGAGCAATGACACCGCCCCCGCGCTCATGAGCCTCGGCGCGGTCTTGGAGCTCGCTGGACCGGAGGGCGCACGCGAGGTCCCCATCGACGAGTTCTACGTCGCAGACGGGATCGTGAACAGAGACGTGCGCCAGGGCGAGCTCTTGGTCGCCGTGCGGATCCCTGCGCCCGCTGCCGGACACAGGAGCGCTTACGGCAAGCTCCGCACTCGCGGCTCGATCGACTTCCCGCTCCTTGGCGTCGCGTGCAGCTTTGACCTAGACGCAGCCGGGGTGATCGCAAACGCCGACCTCGTCGTGACGGCGCTGCAGGCGCGGCCTACCCGCGCGCGCAAGGCGATCGCGCTCCTCGAGGGCGCCGACACCAGCAGCGAAGGCTTCGAAGCGGTCATCGCCGCCGTCGCAGCGGCAGCCCATAAGCAGTGCCACCCTCTCCCGAACATCCCAGGCGACCACGAGTATCGTCGCGAGATGGTGCCGGTCTACGTCACCCGGACTCTCCGGGCGGCGCTCGGTGAGAGCGGCCCGGTCCACCACATCTAGGATCGCGCCTCGACGCCCAGAGAGCCCGCCAAAGGCGGACTCACTCAGCCCTCTTCGTCGTCCTGGATCCAGATCTGGGGCTTGGTCACGCGCAGCTCCTCGAGGCGGTGCTGCTGCGCCAACCACCACTCCCCGTCGGACCAGACCCACTCATCCACCTCGTCGAGGATCTCTGTGATCTTCCCATCACCGTTATCCACCGTGCTGAGGATCGGGTGAGTCGGGGTCCACTGAACGTGGATCTCCACATACCCGCGGTCCTCCATGATCTTCAAGACGAGGGGGTCAGAGGCGTCCTCGTAGACGTGATTCTCCTTCCCGTTGAGGAACTTCCCGAGCGGCATGACGGACTTGAACTCAGGGGATAAGAAGTCATAGACCTGGATCCAGTCGCCAGCTTGCTTGTGCTGCCACAGCTCTGTGGAGCGCTGCAACAGGCGGGCCTCATCAGGGCGCTGCTCGGCCTCGGACGCGACCTCCTCTTGAGCTGCGAGGGGCTCTGTGACACCTGACTGCCCCCCACCGGAGCAAGACACAGACAGGGCTCCACCGAAGATGGAGAGGATCAGGGCGGCTCTTATGGGCTTGTTTGAGTGCTTCATGGTGCTTCTTAGCAGAAAGAAGGGCCAGACCTGCGAGCGGCCTGGCCCTTCAACTCTATCCCTATCCGGTGAGGTGGGTCGGATTTCGATTCGGCTTAGAAGGTGCCGTCGTTGCTGCGAGCGAGCAGGGCTCCAGAGAAGTTCTGACCGGCCTCGAAGGGCAGGTCGCTGACGCCGATGCTGTTGGCCTCTTCGACCAAGACGGCGTAGACAGCAGGGCTGCTGATCGTCGTCGTGGGAGAGTTGGCCATATGTCCGTGCAAGCTGAACCAACCTGACTCGTAGTTAGAAGCGCCGAGGATCTCATCATTGTCGTGGTTCGTGTTCATCTTCAGGAAGTCGTTGGCGAACACGCCGCTGATATCTAACAGCTTGGCCTTCTGCCAGCAGTGGAAGGTGTGCTCGGCAGAGAACATCTCTTCGTTGTCGTTGTAGATCGCGAAGTCGACCGTCGTGTGGAAGGCCGCGCCCCCTGTGAGGCCGATCAGGATGAGCTCACTGGCAAAGCTGAGGCCTTGACCGAAGAAGCGAGGGATCAGGATCTCCCCCGGCGCTCCCTCATACTCAGTGCCATCCAAATCTCGAAGGCCGTTCCCGTTATCCAGCCCGAGCCCCTCAAAGGAGACCGGGTTGATGCTGTAGTCGAAGTTTTCGATCCCGTTGATCACGAGGAGGCTCCCGATGAGCCCGTTATGAACCACCGGAGCACCATCCTCCTTCGCAAACACATATGCGTAGCCCCGCTCCTGCTGCGGGTTGTGATAGCGGGTGAGCAAGGTCAGGGTGTCCATCCCGGTGAGGGTCTCGGTTCGGTTGAACTCCTCACAGTTGACCGGACCGTTGTTGCCCTCCACGCCGATATACATGAACTCAACATCGATCTCAGCGGAGTCGACGTTCGTCACAGTCAAGACCGTGACATCGCCCTCGCGATTGTCGAATTCAGGGTAGAGGAGCAAGCTGCCGGGGCTCCTCCCGTCAGCGTGAGCGCCGGCGCTGAGGCCTAGAGAGGCGATCGCAGCGAGGCCGGCGAAGAACATCTTGCTTGTCTTGGGGGACGGAAAGTGGCTTTTTGGGGTCTTAAGGGGGTATTTCATGGCTGTATAGATATGAGGAAAGGGCCAGACTCACGAGTGAGCCTGACCCTTCAACTCTATCTCTGTCCGGCGAGGGGGGCCGGATTTAGGCCAATTTAAAACTGGCCGTCGTTGCTGCGTGCGAGCAGCGCGCCGTTGGCGTTCTCACCCTTCTCAAAGGGGAGGTCGCTGACGCCGACGTCGCCGGCGCGCTCAATGAGGACACCGTAGACAGCGGGATCTTGAATCGACGTGGTGGTCGAGTTGGCGATGTGACCGTGGAAGCTGAACCAACCGGACTCGTAGTCCGAGGCACCGACGATCTCGCCGCTGTCATGGTTGGTGTTGTCCCGGAGGAAGTTATTGTCGAACACGCCACTGATGCTAAGGAGGCTAGTCTTCTCCCAGCAGTGGAAGGTGTGCTCAGCAGAGAACATCTCTTCGTTGTCGTTGTAGATCGCGAAGTCGACGGTGGTGTGGAAGGCTGCGCCGCCGGAGAGGCCGATGAGGATCAGCTCGCTAGCGAAGGGGCCACCCTGACCGAAGTAACGGGGAACGAGGATCTCGCCCGCGCTGGCCTCGTACTCTGTGCCGTCAAGGTCACGAAGACCGTTGCCGTTGACGTCACCAGCGATGCCCTCGTAGGAGACGGGGTTGACGCTGTAGTCGAAGTTCTCGATGCCGTTGATGACCAACGCGCTGCCGATGAGGCCGTTGTGCACAGTGGCCTGGCCGCCGCTCTTCGCGAAGACGTACACATAACCACGCTCTTGCTGCGGGTTGTGGGCGCGCGTAAGCAGGGTCAGGGTGTCCATGCCCGTGAGGGTGGCCGTGCGGTTGAACTCCTCGCAGTTGACGGGAGAGCCGCCGGCGCCTTCGACGCCGATGTACATGAACTCGATGTCGATTTCAGCGTCTTCAACGTTCGTCACTGTGAGGACCGTGACGTCGCCTGCACGGTTATCGAACTCGGGGTAAAGGAGCAGGCTGCCGGGGTTCCTGCCGTCAGCGTTGGCGCTGGCGCTTAGGCCAAGACCCGCAGCGGCAACGAGACCGGAAAAGAGAAGGTTGTTGAGTTTCATTGTGAATTAGGAAGCTGTTGGGGACTGAGAAGAGAGTTGATGGCTCCCCCCTGCCGCCTTGACCAGGTGGCCAGGGTGATCGGAGAGGACCATTGCATGGCAGAGCGAGTCATCGCCTGGGTCTGCGAGAGCCGCGGAGGGCTGAATAAGCTCGATTCGACTGCGAACTCTGCGACCCATTTGGGTCTCTTCCGAGCGCCGAACCGGCCTTCTTGGTGCCATGCGTTTCGTTTTCAAAAGACTGAATAAGCCTCGGGAAGGATGCTTTTAGAGCCCTTCCTTGGAAATTGCATTATTTCAGTGGCCCCTCAGAAGCGCAAGGGCAAAAGCACGTCAGGGCTCAAAAAAACTGGCCAATCATAGGAGTGCCCTTATCCCCTGGAGATGCCAC
>Ga0208624_1000119_pt1 | contig 40576 bp, 39 predicted proteins | sample Knorr_S23_td_DCM_FD_185607 | JGI IMG/M metagenome (GOLD analysis project Ga0208624, IMG submission 185607) | Marine microbial communities from Southern Atlantic Ocean transect - Knorr_S23_td_DCM_ad_71m_LV_A (SPAdes) (version 2) | ecosystem: Environmental > Aquatic > Marine > Oceanic | place... | reverse complement strand
CCTACGCGCGCTTTACGCCCAGTAATTCCGATTAACGTTCGATCCCTCCGTATTACCGCGGCTGCTGGCACGGAGTTAGCCGGATCTTCTTCTGTAGGTTAAGTCATATCACGGGGCTATTAACCCCGCTATTTCGTCTCTACTGAAAGTGCTTTACAACCCTAGGGCCTTCTTCACACACGCGGCATGGCTGTGTCAGGGTTTCCCCCATTGCACAAGATTCCTTACTGCTGCCCCCCGTAGGAGTCTGGGCCGTGTCTCAGTCCCAGTGTGGCTGATCGTCCTCTCAGACCAGCTATGGATCGTCGCCTTGGTAGGCCGTTACCCCACCAACTAGCTAATCCAACGCAGGCTCCTCCAATAGCGGGAGCCAAAGGCCCCCTTTCCCCCGTAGGGCGTATGCGGTATTAATCCGAGTTTCCTCGGGCTGTCCCCCACTACTGGGCAGATTCCTACGCGTTACTCACCCGTCCGCCACTCGTCAGCCGGAGCAAGCTCCGCTGTTACCGTTCGACTTGCATGTATGAGGCCTGCCGCCAACGTTCAATCTGAGCCATGATCAAACTCTTCAATTTAAGAGTGTTAATCCAGTTTCCCTTGTTACGCCCTTTTGAGGCTCCCTTAGGTCTCTGTTGCGGATTGAGTCCGCAAATCTTTTCAGAGTTCAGAGTCTTACGACACATTCCTCTGGCTCAGCTAAACGACCATACTAAAATATTCGTCCCAATCCTCCTAACGAGGCTGGTGAACATCGTTAATCAAGTAACCGTACACCAAACAAAACACCGAAGTGTCTGTTTAGAGAAGTTCTCAATAAATTGTTGGTCTTGAAGCTGAATGTTTCTGACATTCACCTTTCAAGTACCCACACCTATTGCGTGTTTTCCTAACTGTTAAAGAACTGACAGCGAACCTTCAGCGCGAAAATACCCACACTGAGCTGCTACTCAGCGGGTGTCGCTAAAGGATTCTTTGTCTTAGGATCGAATATAGCCTGCGGCTACCTCCACCCCCCTGGATACTTCCGGCATCCAGCTCGACCCGAGTCGAGGGGCCGAATTATACGCGGGTCGGATCCGAAAACAACACCCGGTCCGGGTTTTTTTAGATATGCCGATTACGACCCTTAGAGACCCGAAAAAATCGCTCCGAATCAATCATCTAAAGCAATTACAGGTGGCCGTTTTCGACGTGTGATACGACGTCTGATGGCGTCGATGGGTCCTGAAGCCGTGTACAGGACGCCGATCATGAGCAGCAGTCCTGGTGGATAGGCAAATATGAACGCAAATAACACGATGACAATCAACATGTAGAAGAAGGAAATTCGGCCCTTCAGATCAATCTGCTTTGGGCTGAAGTAGCGGATGTTGCTGACCATCAGCAGCGCCAATACAACCGTCATGACCGCCATGGGTAGGCCAATCTCCATCCCGGCGGCCACGTCATTATCCACCCAGACCCAGACACAGGTCGCCGTGGTACCCGCGGCTGCGGGGCTCGCCAGGCCAAAAAAAACCGCGTTATCAGGCTTCGTATTGAACCTTGCCAATCGCAGGGCAGCACAGGCCATATAGATAAATGCAACGGTCCACCCAAACTTTTCCAGTTCCGAAAGACTGAAGGAGAACATAAGGACCGCTGGCGCTACACCAAAAGCCACCAGGTCAGACAGACTGTCGTACTGAACCCCGAATTCACTCTGCGTATTGGTCATCCTAGCGATACGACCATCCAGCGCATCCAAAAATCCCGCAATGACGATGGCGATGGCCGCGCTCTCCAGACGGTCGGTCATCGCAGCGATAATCGCGTAAAAGCCAGAAAATAGAGCCCCTGTAGTGACGAGGTTCGGCAAAAGATAGATACCTCTTCGTATCCCTGCACGCTCACCAGATGGAGCGACATCATCGCAGTGAAGAGGATCACCGCCATTGGCATCAGACTGGCGGCTCGTCGTGTTCAACGGAATCACGGGATCCGTACCTTCTGAGCCTTCGGTGTTTACCATCATAAGTCCTCGAAAACAGGCCGGGGAAAACGCTAGATAGCCAGGACTTTCTCGCCTCTAGACAGGCCCGAACTACCTGATCGAACAACTTCCATGATCACAGCATCGGCTAATGCCCCGATAAAAGCATCCAGTTTGTCTTTAGTGCCCGTTAGTTGGATCGTGTAAGTACTACCCGTCACATCAACGATTTGACCTCTGAAGATATCTGCCGTGCGCTTGATCTCCGCTCGCTGACTATTGCTAGTTCGAATTTTGACCAGCATCAGTTCGCGTTCGACGTGGCTACCTTCGGTCAAATCGACCAGTTTTACCACCTCGATGAGCTTGTTAAGTTGTTTGGTAATCTGCTCAATCTCACGGTCATCGCCATGTGTCGTCAGGGTCAGACGCGACAACGTTTGATCTTCGGTAGGTGCGACGGTCAGAGTTTCAATATTGTAGTTACGTTGCGCAAAGAGACCCACAACCCGGGACAAGGCACCGGCCTCGTTCTCGAGTAATACGCTGAGTATCCGTCTCATCAGGTTCGAACTCCTTTCCGCAGCCACATGTCACGCATGGCACCATTGGGTGATACGGCCATCGGATATACATGCTCTTCGGGATCGACCAGGATATCGAGGAATACTAAACGATCTTTCAGCGCAAAAGCCTCCTTCATAACGGGCTCAAGATCCTCGACACTCTCAATTCTGAAACCAACATGCCCGTAGGCTTCAACCAGTGCCACAAAATCCGGTAACGACTCCATGTAACTATGAGCATGACGGCCTTCATACTGCATATCCTGCCACTGCTTTACCATGCCAAGGGACTGGTTGTTCACATTGATGATCTTGATCGGCAGACTGTATTGCAGGCACGTGGACAATTCCTGGATGTTCATCTGGATGCTGCCTTCACCAGTGATGCATATAACCTGCTCGTCTGGATAGGCCATCTGCACGCCCATGGCGGCGGGTAACCCGAAACCCATCGTGCCTAGACCACCTGAATTGATCCACTTCCGAGGCTCGTCGAACGGATGATACAGAGCGGCAAACATCTGATGTTGGCCAACATCTGACGTCACATACGCACCGCCACCAGAGGCCTCGTACGCCGCCTGGACTGCTTCTTGCGGCTTAATCTGCCTATCACTTTCCTCACGGATGATCTTCAAACACTCCTGTCCCCGCCATCCCTCAATCTGACTCCACCAGTCTGCCAGGGCACTTTTTTGACCCTCCGTACGCTCGCTAATCTGAGCATCGACCAGCTGATTCATCTCCTTGAGTACCTGAGTGACCTCACCGACAATGGGGACATCGACCGCTACATTCTTTGAGATCGACGCCGGATCGACGTCAACGTGGACAATCTTGGCAGTTGGACAAAACAGGGAAACTGTATTCGTCACCCGGTCATCAAAGCGTGCGCCAATAGCCAAAATCAGATCGCTGTAATGCATGGCCATATTCGCTTCATAGGTACCATGCATACCTAACATTCCCAGAAACTGAGGATCAGTGCCTGGAAAGGCACCTAATCCCATCAGAGTATTGGTAATGGGATAGCCCAATGTCCTGGTCAGTCGCGTTAGCAGTTGGCAACCTTCTCCCTGAATAACACCACCCCCGGCGTAGATGATGGGCCGTTCGGCTTCCATAACCATCGATATCGCTTTTCGAATCTGTCCAGAGTGGCCTTTACTGGCAGGATTGTAGCTACGAATGTTGACCGTCTCGGGATACTCAAAATCAATCAAGTCAGTGGGACTCGTAATGTCTTTAGGAATATCAATCACGACAGGGCCAGGACGTCCGGACGTTGCAATAACAAAGGCTTTCTTGATCGCGGTCGCAATGTCTTCAGCTTTCTTCAACAGAAAGCTATGTTTCACGATGGGACGAGAGATACCCACCATATCTGTTTCCTGAAACGAATCAGTACCAATCAGATGGCTCTGGACCTGCCCTGAAAGCACAATCATGGGTATGGAATCCATGTAGGCTGTCGCGATGCCAGTGATCGCATTGGTGGCACCAGGTCCCGAGGTCACCAGTACAACACCAGGTCGGCCCGTGCTACGCGCATAGCCATCCGCCATATGCGTCGCAGCTTGCTCGTGACGCGTCAGGATATGGCGCACCTGATTCTGCCTGAACAGTGCATCATAGATATGCAGCACGGCCCCGCCGGGATAGCCAAAAATGACCTCGACACCTTCTTCCTGCAAAGAACGAATGACTGCATCCGCTCCAGATATTCTCTCCACTGAATCTTCCTCTGGAATCTTTATAGGTAACTTTACTCGGATCGGCACGTTACCGAATCAACGTGCAGCAGGCAGCAAACACCGCCTGCGAAAAGGCCCGGCATTCTCAATGAAATCGGTCATATCGTCAATGTTAGCGCCAGTTCACCCGCCATTCGTCCTTCCAATACCTACATTGGGGCTCAAATTAACGCTACGCATTCATCTACCTTCCATCCGGGTGCGAAAATTCTTTTGCGCGCGCTTTTGTGCTTTAAACCTTGTGTAAAAACTCACATCTGGTCTTTCGTCCGCAAGGCATCGATCCAGATGCGTTGGTCGCCGATCAGCGCGCCGCACTCACAGCAGAGGTCGCCCAGACCAGAGCCAACAACTGCAAGATCGCGCGAGACAATCTGAGCCAACTTCACGCGTTTATAGGTAACCCAGCAAGCGATGAAGACGGCCAGGAACGTGCACTTTCGTAGGAATCAAAGCCAGGCAAAAACGATGAGGCCCGGAGATCATCCAGGACAACTGCTAGAAACAACCCCCCGGTCCACCTCGCGCCAGATCAACGCTGCAAAGCGTCTGATCTCCGGTTTTCCAATCTGCGAACCCACCCGATGAGAATAGAGATGATCCTTACCATCGGACAGTGCCGAACAAGCGGTACATCGTTCATCGTCTTTGAGCACCTCTACCCCGCACTGACCCAGTTGATAGCGGGCGATCTGTCGTAGATCCATGCGGAAATGGCCTTCCCGATTGGCCAGAAATCCGATTTGTTGTTCTTTGGGTGCCATGCGATCACGCACGATGGCATCCACCTCATAGTGACAGGGTCCAATACAAGGACCCATTTGTGCTACGAGAGACGACGCATCAAACCTACTCACCGTACGCTCAATAATGCGCTCCGAGAGCCCTCGCCAACCTGCATGTATGGCAGCAATCGCCGAGCCATCGGCACTCGTGATCAGGACGGGTAAACAGTCCGCAACCAGAATACCGAGCGGGGTATCGACCGCTCTCGTATAACTTGCGTCCGCGGTGATCTCAGCTTGTTGAATCGGCGATACTGTCGCTACCTCGTGACCGTGGACCTGTCGCAACCAAACAGGTAAGCCAGGCAACGATGCGGCCAAACGGGCACGATTGCGCGCAACGACATCCGGATCATCATTTGTATGGGCCGCCAAATTCCCATCCTGATGAGACGTTACCCTCACACAAACATTATCAGGCCATCTTACTGCTTTCGTGGCATCTCCTTTTACCATCAGTCATTGCTCAGCCGAGTTCAAGCCCGGCAATCAGAGCCACAACATCCTCGGGCAAGGGTGCCCGAAACGATACGGTTCCCCCATGCCCGGGGTGAACAAAAGAGAGCGAATGCGCATGCAACGCCTGCCGGTCGAAGTCTCGAATCAACCGCTGAAGCTCATCCGATAGGTCCAGGTGCTGACGATAAGTGCCACCATAGGTTGTATCACCAATCAACGGAAAGCCAATGTGTTGCATATGCACCCGGATCTGGTGGGTACGGCCTGTCGCGAGTTTGAGTCTCGTAAGCGTGTGGTGATCATAGTGCGCAAGTGGTTCGTAATAGGTCGCCGCGAACTTACCTGAAGGGTGCACTGCCATTCGGGTCCTGTATACAGGATGTCTCCTAATCGGCTCAGTAACGGTGCCAGAATCAACTAAAACACCATAAACCACAGCCGTGTAATGCCTGGCGGCCGTTCGTTCCTCCAGTTGTTTCACCAGGCTTGTCTGGCTCTTCAGTGTTCTTGCAACTACCATCAGCCCGGTTGTGTCCTTATCCAGACGATGAACGATCCCCGCGCGAGGTACACTTGAAAGTCGCGGGTCATGGTGAAGTAGCCCATTCGCAAGCGTACCAGTCAGGTTGCCCGCGCCAGGGTGTACAACCACTCCTGCAGGTTTGTTGACCACAATGATCTCATTGTCCTCATGGATAACATTCAGCGGTATTCGCTCAGGAACCAATGCCAATTCCTCAATGTTGGCCGCCAACACCAACTCTGCTCCAAGCGGGACCTTGTCCCTCACACCTGATGGACTGCCATCGACTAGCAGTTCTCCCGAGCGGATCCAACGCTGGAGGCGGTTTCTCGAGTATTCAGGGAACAGTTCTCGCGCGACGCGATCCAAACGCTGCAGGGCGAGTTCGGGGGGCACCGTTGCATTCAGGCGAACGGATGTCATAGTGCTAACCGGCTTGGGACTCAGCTGAGGCTATGTTTAAATAACGAGGGTTTCAAGCGCCGTCTGAACGTCATCTGTGATCATGCGCAAAAAAATTTACGTTCTCGTCATCGCGGGATTGTCCGCCCTGTCGGCTTGCAGCAGTCTGGAAGTTGATCCTACGGATGTCGCGATCAACTCTACTGAAGGCCAACTATACACAACCGCACAACGGAGTCTTCGTACGGGGAACTATTCGATCGCGATCGAACAACTTGAACTCCTCGAATCCCGCTTCCCGTTTGGCCGCTATGCCCAACAGGCGCAACTTGAGCTGATCTACGCCTATTTTAGAAGCAGTCAACCAGAGGCCGCTCGTGCTGCTGCAGACCGGTTTATCCGGTTACATCCCCAACACGTTAATGTGGACTACGCTTACTACCTCAAAGCGATGGTCTCCTTCCAGAAGGACAAGAATTTCCTGGAGAGCGTATTACCCATCAACCCTGCACGTAGAGATATTTCTGGTTCCCGCGAAGCGTTCGACTTTTTCGACGAGTTGATCGAGCAGTATCCGGACAGCAAGTATGCACCCGATGCCCAGCAACGGATGGTCTATCTTCGCAATCTTATGGCGGAACATGAACTGGAAGTTGCACGGTACTACATCAAGCGTAGGGCATTTGTCGCCGCCGCGAACCGAGGTCGCAGCGTCTTCGAAAACTACCAAACAACACCGGCCGTTCCCGACGCGCTGGCACTAATGGTCGAAGCCTACCTGTCTCTGGAAATGCCGGACCTCGCCAACGAGTCTCTACTGGTGCTCCAGACGAACTTTCCGGACCATCCTTCTCTTGACAACGAAGGCAATTTTAGACGGGCCGCCGCAGAGCGCGAACGTAGCTTTCTGAATATCATGACCTTCGGACTCTTGGGCTAGTCGCGCACATTCTCGCGACCAACATCCCGATCGGATCTCCGGAAGAACAGCAATCTCAGCAAAAATCCATGATTCTCAAGGTCTACGCCTAGTAAAGGATTTTTCCGTCTTTTCTCTTTCTGCTCCTGCTCCCGGTACCACACAGTAGCCTTCTCCAAATTCATCGCCACTCCCAATTTCTCTCACCTAGAGAGTCACAGTGGCAACTGTGCGAGATGCCTCACTACGGGCAAATGTAAATTAACGGCAAGACAAAAATCATTGCCCGGAGTGACGACGCGATTTCATGTCAATCATGTTCATAAAACTGGGCACCGCTGCGAGCAGCATGATGTCAATCCCCAGCTCTATCAGCGTCACGCCTCTATTTCTAAAGCCAAATGAGGAGTCGTTGTCATGCCGCATTTTCTTATTTGCAACACCAAACCATTACCTGGCTCGATCATCATGAGATCGGTTGACGAGTTCAACAACTGCGCCCTGTCCCCCTCGTGATACCGTTAACGGCTCCGTGCGATCTCATTTGAAACCCGTTCAACCGCCAGGATCGTTACTTCAAATCGCAAATCCTTTCCAGCGAGAGGATGATTAAAGTCCACCGTCGCAGTTTCCGCATCGAGATCAATGACAACACCAGGCAGCTCCGCATCCTGAGCGTCTGCAAACGACACCACTAACCCGGACTCCAGTCCAATATCAGCAGGGAATCGGCCACGATCAATCCGCTGGATATTTTCCTCACGACGTGGCCCAAACGCCTCTTCGCTCAGCACATCAAAACACTGATGCTCATTCACTGACATCCCGAAAAGTCTGCGTTCAAACGCTTCGGGTAGGTTGCCATCGCCATAGAGAAACGTTGCACCTTCATCTGATGTCTCATCAACGAGTTCACCGTCCGTGAGTTCCAGGCGAAATCGCAAACGTATCCGGCAACCTGGCCCAACAACGATAGACATCAGGCATCCTCCGCAACTTGTGATGAGTGTCGTCTCGATGACAGCACGACATCGAGTATCATCAATGCTGCGCCCACTGATACTGCCGAGTCCGCAACATTGAATGCCGGGAAATACCAGTCGTCGTAATAAAGGAGTATAAAATCAACGACGTAACCTTGAAACGCACGATCAATGAGATTCCCTAAGGCACCACCTAGAATCAGACTCAACGAAAGCGCCAATAACTTCTCGCTCGATTTGAGCCTCGTCATCCAGACAGCGATCACAATACTCACTACAAAAGACACCGTGGTCAGGAACCACCGTTGCCATCCACCAGCATCTGCTAGGAAACTAAATGCTGCCCCGGTGTTGTGAACGACGACGAGCTGAAACCCAGGTAACACATCTACCACTTCACAGGCAACCGCCTCACACAGCCCCAACCATTGGCTCATCAAATATTTACTGAGCTGGTCGATGACAACGATCGCTGCAGTCATCAGGAAGTAGGTCATTCTGTCGCCAGCCCAAAAAAACTACGCGCCACAGTCGTGTCGTTCATGATCGCTTCCTTGAGCGCATCGAGCCCTGGGAATTTCTTCTCATCCCTGATTTTTTTTCTAAACGTGACACGTAAACACTGCCCGTAAATATTCTCATTGAAGTTAAAAATGTGAACCTCCAGAACAGGAACCGCTATCTCCTCTTCAATAGTTGGACGAAATCCGAAATTAGCCACGCCAAACAGTATGTTCCCCGATTCCACGATGGTGACTTCAACCGCATAGACACCACTAATCGGTGCTTTGTAGCGGTGGAGCAATATGTTTGCGGTTGGTACGCCGATCGTCCGTCCCAGGCGACGACCATGGATGACCTTCCCAACGATCGTATAGGGGTGCCCCAACAGGGCTTCTGCCTCGGTAAAATCTCCGGATATAAGGCACTCTCTTATACGCGTACTACTCACCCTCAGATCATCTTGCGTCAGTGAAAACATGTCCGTCACCTGAAACCCATGCGCATCCCCCATAGAGGATAGCAACGCAAAATCACCGCCACGGTCTGCCCCGAACCGAAAATCATCACCAACGAAGAGAGCAGAGACCTGAATTCGGGAAACCAGGACATCGACAAACGAATCCGCACTCATCGAGCGTGTACGTTCATCAAATTTGAAGCATAAGACGTAGTCGATGCCATGTTGATCGAGGAGTTCGACTTTCTCTCTAAACCGCGTTAGTCGAGCTGGAGCGTTAAACGTGTGAAAAAACTCTTTCGGTTGCGGCTCAAAACAGATGAGCATCGTCGGCACCTTTAGCTCATCAGCTTTTGCGCGTAAACGCTCCAGAATCTTCCGATGCCCGAGATGAACGCCATCGAAGTTTCCGATGGTTACGACAGCTCGCCGATGCTTCGCCTTCAGATTGATTGCACCACGAACAACCTCAACCACTACTTCAGTACCTGTCTCACGTTAAACCCCAGGAGCCACAGACTTGATGCGTATAGCGCGGCGCCGCCTGCACAAATTAGTAATGTTAAGAGCAGGCGCGGCCAATATAGCATCTCGGACCAGCTACCCGCTGCCCCAATCACCCAGACCAAAGCGATCACGAGTATCACATTGGCGAAAGTGAGCTGTATGAGAAAACGGCGCCACCCGGCTTGAAACCTCAAGACATCCATGCGCCGCAGGCCAAGCCACAGTAAACCCGCGTTCACGAATGCTGCCAGCGATGTCGCCATTGCTAAACCCACATGTTTAAAGTGCCAGATCAATACCAAGTTGAGCACCGTGTTGGATACCAGAGCTATAATTCCGATGCGCACAGGCGTATGCGTGTTCTGACGGGCAAAATATCCCGATGCCAGCACTTTCACCAACATGTGCCCGACCAACCCACAACCGTAGGCAGCGAGGCTCATCCCAGCCATTTCGGAGTCCAGCAAGGTCATCTCGCCCTGGTGAAAAAGCGCCATGATCAGGACATCAGCCATGACAATTAATGCCAATGTCGCAGGGATACCCAGTAGCAGAACCATTCGTATACCCCAATCCAGTGTCGAAGCAAATTCATCCGGATCTTCCTCCGCATGTTGGCGTGACAGGCTGGGCAAAATCACCGTTGCAATGGCGATACCAAAGAGAGCCAGGGGCAACTCGAGCAATCGATCTGAGTAGTAGAGCCACGAAAGACTACCCGTCGGTAGAAACGTCGCAAGAACGGTATCAACAAGCAGGTTGATCTGTCCGACAGAGACACCAAACATCGCAGGTAACATGAGCCCCATAATCTTCCTAACGCCAGGGTCGCGAAAGGATGGGCGTGGAGGCACCAACAATCCGAGACTAGCCAACGACGGGAGTTGCAAGGTCAATTGAACAACCCCGCCTATTAGCACCGCCCATGCCAGTGCCATGACAGGCTCACCCAGGTAGGGTCGAAGATATACCGCACACAAAATCAGCGATAGATTGAGCATTACCGGGGTAATCGCTGGAATGGCAAATCGCCCGTAGGTATTCAGTACACTCCCCGCAAAGGCAGTCATTGAAATAAGTAGCAGATAGGGGAACGTTAGCCGAAGCATATCAACGGCCAGGTCAACTTTGTCGGCTTCTCCATGATAGACATACCCAGCCGCGAAAATACTGATGACAATTTCCGCGCCAACGACACCAATGAGCACGACGAAAACGAGCGTACTTGCCAACGCACCTTCTGTTTTGCCAATCAGGTCCAGCACATCGTCACGATCCCGTTTCTGCCGGTACTCTGTTAGAACAGGGACAAAGGCTTGCGAGAAAGCGCCCTCTGCGAACAGACGACGAAAAAAATTCGGTATACGGTTTGCGAGAAAAAAGACATCCGTACCAGCACCGGCACCAAAAAAGTGAGCAATCACAACATCTCGAACCAGTCCCAGGATCCGAGATAGAAAGGTCAACGAGGACACCACCAGACTGGAACGAAGGAGACCACCACCCGATTGGTCAGGCTTCCCCCCGGTGGGTTCGGTTTCAGGCATAAGATTAGTGGCTCTGTCTAATGTGGATTCGAAGCCGCAATGCCATGTAGCGTGCAATCCAGCAGGGTTTAAACACGGGGTTCATTGACAAAGACGGGCTCGCTCGGCATAGTACCGCACCTTATTTTTTCGGACCATCGAGGTTTTACGACAGTGGCCAATTCTCCACAGGCTCGCAAACGGGCTCGTCAGGCTGAAACCCATCGCAGACGTAATGCCAGTCAGCGGTCACGACTACGTACAGCGATCAAGACCGTGGTCGCAGCAACCGAATCTGGAGATTATAAAAGCGCGAGCGATGCTTACCAAACCGCAGTACCAATAATTGATCGCGCCGTCACGCATGGCTTGATCCACAGAAACAAAGCTGCACGCCACAAATCTCGTCTGAATAGCCATATCAAAGCTCTGAGCACTTCCTAGCGCGACGAATTGCAAATTCGCTGAACCCCTCTGGCTGTGACATGCTCTCAGCCCTGCCAACACCTCTCAAGACCCTCTCGTCCTGATCCGATCTCTTCTCTATAGCCCGTGTATCGCCGTGCTCCAAACTTCAAGCCAGTCGACGCACCAGGCGCGAATTCACGAAACAGATGTAATGATGACCATATTGTCTCGGTGTACCAACTCCTCGTCGCCCTTGTACTCAAGCAACCGCTCAATCTCATGGCTCTCGTGGCCGCAGAGCTTCTCAGCTTCCTCTGCCGCATAGTTGCTGAGCCCGCGGGCCACCTCTTCGCCTTGTTCGTTTACACAAGACACCATATCTCCACGCTTGAAATCACCACTTATTCTGATCGCACCAACGGGTAACAGGCTGACTCCCTGCGATCTGAGCACACGTGCCGCCCCTGCATCGACAACAATGCCACCTTGCGCTGGCAAGCTGGCAAGCCACTGCTTGCGTGATACCAGCAAGGGTTGGTCCGCCGTCAACAACGTTCCGCAAGGTTCTCCATCGGCGATCCTTCGAATAACGTTGTCCTCTCGGCCAGACACGACCAAAGTGTTAGCACCACTTCTGGCAGCCATCCTGGCTGCCGCGAGTTTGGTGATCATACCGCCCCTTCCCAATGCACTACCCGTTCCAACCATTGCATCCAAAGAGGCATCTGAGGCACGGGCACTAGTCACTAGCTCGCTGTTCGTCACGCGCCTTGGATCAGCCGTATAGAGGCCCATCTGGTCAGTCATCAGTACCAATGTTGAAGCGGATATCAGGTTTGCAACGAGTGCTGCCAACGTATCGTTATCACCGAAGCGAATCTCGTCCGTCACGACAGTGTCGTTTTCATTCACGATCGGAATGACGCCCATAGACAAAAGTGTCGTCAGGGTACTGCGGGCATTAAGGTAGCGTTCCCGAGACCTCAGATCCGCGTGGGTCAACAGTACCTGGCCAGTCAGAATGCCATAGGTGTGAAACCGGCTCTCCCAGGCCTGAACCAACGATGACTGCCCGACAGACGCGGCCGCCTGAAGTTGGTGGATCGATTCTGGACGCTCCGATAGGCCCAGACGATTCATCCCTTCAACAACCGAGCCCGATGACACGATGACAATTCGTAAACCCCGCCCATGCAGTTCAGCAATCTGGTCTACCCAGCTATGGAGATGCGACACAGCCAACCCCTTTCCGGGATCCGTCAGTAGGGAAGAACCGAGCTTGAAAACAAGGACTTCGCCTGGCGCGAACGCTTCAGTGCTCATAAACCACCTCGAAGTCATCGTCATCTTTTCCTTGTCGTCGGCGTTGACGAGCAGCCCTTTGTTCTCGCGAAAAAGCATGAACCTCATCCCGAATCAACGTGTCGTCGTCATTCTCCTCTGATGCGGCGTCCAGTTCTGATAGCAACTGGGACACTTCTGAGATTAGCTCGTCCAACGCTGTTCCAGAAACAGCGGAAATGGCATGCACAGACCCTTCAAACAAACCTGCGTTTCGTAACGCTGTGGTGATCGCCTCCACACGGTTGGATGCTTCTTCGGCACCCAGCACGTCCGTTTTGGTGATGACAAGGAACCGTGGTTTATCGGCAATCCCCTGACTGTACGCTGTCAATTCTTCCTCGATGGTTTTAAAGTTATCCAACGGATCCGAACCATCAAGCGGCTCAATGTCGATTAGATGCAGTAGAACCTGGGTCCGTGAAAGGTGTTTAAGGAACTGGACACCCAGACCGGCACCTTTCGATGCCCCTCCAATAAGACCCGGTATGTCAGCAACCACAAAACTGCGGTCCTGTCCCACCCGAACAACCCCGAGATTCGGGACGAGTGTTGTAAAGGGATAATCTGCGATACGTGGTGTCGCCGCTGAAATCCTGCTGATCAATGTCGACTTACCTGCATTAGGCAAACCAAGCAACCCGACGTCCGCCAGCAGCTTCAACTCAAGGCGAAGCCGCTTGATCTCACCAGGCTCACCTGGCGTTGTCTCCCGCGGTGCACGGTTTGTGCTCGACTTAAAGCGAACGTTACCCAAACCATGTCGTCCACCTTTGGCCACAAGCAACTCACGGCGCTTTGCATTAACTTCACCAAGATACTCGTCTGTTTCATCATCAAAAATGGAAGTACCCAGAGGGACCCGCAGCGAAATATCATCACCCTTGCCCCCTGTCCGATCGGACCCTCTACCATGCTCTCCTTTCGGCGCCTTGTAGATCGGTTGATAGCGGAAATCCACCAATGTATTCAGCGCATCGTCTGCCACGAGATAGACACTACCACCGTCACCACCATCCCCACCGTCGGGACCACCTTTTTCTATGTACTTCTCTCGACGAAACGACAAACAGCCATTGCCGCCTTTACCGGCTTCAACTCGAATACTCGCTTCATCAACAAATTTCATGGGTATACCTTGCGATCTGGCTAGTTGTCGTCACGCAAAAAAAAAGCCCCGTCGAGGACAGGGCTTTATTCTAACGCGACAATCCTGTCAGGCTTCGGCAGCCACCACATCAACATACTGTCTGCTCTTAGGACCGCGAGTCTGGAAGGCAACCACACCATCGGAGGTGGCAAATAATGTGTGGTCTTTACCACAACCAACGTTACGTCCTGGATGAAACCGCGTACCGCGCTGACGAACAATGATATTGCCGGCACGTACTTCCTGACCACCGAAAATTTTCACACCCAACCGTTTGGATTCTGAATCGCGACCGTTCCTTGTACTGCCGCCCGCTTTTTTATGCGCCATTGAATCAGCCTCCTGAAATTTCTTTGATTTTCACTTGCGTAAAAGTCTGACGATGACCTGCCTGGCGCCGGTAGTGCTTGCGACGGCGCATCTTGACGATGGTAACCTTCTTACCACGACCATGGGTAATCACCTCAGCGGACACCTTGCCACCGTCCACATAAGGCGTACCGATCTTGATATCATCGCCCTCTCCAACCAGCATTACTCTGTCGAAGTCGACGGTGCCGCCTGCTTCGACATCGAGTTTCTCTAAATTAAGAACCTCACCTGGTTCAACACGGTGTTGTTTGCCACCGCTTTCAAAAACAGCGTACATCGCCTAACTAACCTCGGCCATAGGTGGTTATTAATAGATCTATCGCATCTGGCCGATGCTGACGGACTTGCCTCCACTCAGCGTCACCGATGCCGGGGGCGCATTCTACGAGACCTGAGCCTTGTATATCAACCACATCCACTAGATCCAACAGACTAGAGCCCTATATACAGAGGCCATCACACGACACCTGCACTGAGGATGCGCTCGTAGCATCCAGCGACCGCATTCCGTATGCTATTAACGTTTCTTTTTTGTGCACCCATCCTGCCCGCTGATTGATGAAATATCCGTTCCACGCCGCCGTAGAAAAAGATTTCAGTGCCGTTGACCGACTGATTATCGATCGACTCTGTTCGCGCGTACCTCTCGTCGAGGAAATTGGTCACTATCTCGTTGAAGCAGGGGGCAAAAGACTTCGTCCGCTGGTCGTGCTGCTCACCACAAACGCCTGCGGTTATCTAGGGAAAGATCGCCTGAAACTGGCCGCCGTGATCGAATTTCTCCATACCGCTATGTTGCTTCATGACGATGTGGTGGACGCATCTAACCTTCGTCGAGGCAGGGAGACCGTCAACGCAGCATGGGGCAACCCCGCCAGTGTCTTGGTCGGTGACTTCCTCCACTCACGGGCCTTTGAGATGATGGTTGAGATCGGCCATATGAAGGTGATGCAGATACTGTCTCATTCCACCAATATTATCGCCGAAGGTGAAGTGCAGCAATTAGCGAACTTAGGCAATCCTCACATCACCGAAAAAATCTACCTTCAGGTTATTAAACGGAAGACCGCCACCTTGTTTCAGGCTGCGTCGCACAGTGCTGTCGCACTGTCAGGTCAGGTCGAAAACGAACAAGCATTGTCAGATTTTGGACTTCATCTCGGCATGGCGTTTCAGCTGATTGATGACGTACTCGACTATGAAGGTTCTACAGAGCTATTGGGCAAGAACATCGGAGATGACCTCGCGGAAGGCAAAGTCACCCTGCCACTGATCGTCACGATGCGCGATGGCGACAAAAAGGAAGCTGAGATCGTTCGCACCGCTATCCAGCAGCGTAGCGCAGAGAACCTCAATGAGATTGTTAGGATTGTTCAGAACAACGGTGCTCTGGATTACACTCGCGAGCTGGCTAACACCGAGCGGAACCTTGCAAGTGAAATGGTCTGCCATCTTCCAGCCTCAAGCTATCGGGACAATATGATCGCGCTGGCTGACTTCGCAGTAACCCGGGAGTACTGAAGCACCTCGAACTGCCGGGCACCGCGATCCATGTTGCCGCCTCAGACTGTTGGGCGTCCAAATGGCCATTGTCTTTGCTTCATGGACATTGTAAGACGCTCCACATCCAACAAGAATGATGCTTGATAGGTTCACGCTCTGATAGTGGCATCACTCGCCATCTATAAGGGACCATTCTATAATCGGAACCACGTCGGGGTGTAGCTCAGCCTGGTAGAGCACTGTCTTCGGGAGGCAGGGGTCGTGAGTTCAAATCTCGCCATCCCGACCAGTTTGTCCATTAATTTGAGTACCCCACAGACAAACTCACTTATATTAAGCACACAACTTCTGCTTTAGCTGTCATATTTCGCAGATTGAATGCAGCGCTCATAGACCCCGAGGGCTTTGCAACTAGTGTTACCATACTAGTTGCTGCATAGATTCGTGAGAAGCTGATTTGAAAAACCTAAATCAAGCGACAAAATAGCAGCCGAAGATAACGACTCGCGACTAGGTGGGATTATCGCCGCGGTCAGAGACCGTACTGTCGTCCTGGCGTGAATCCAGCAGCTCGTTTAGGTGCAGGTTGTCGAGCCACGATTTCAACTCCAGCACATTTGCTGGAAGAATGATCCGGGCATTCTCAAGATTCTGGATCGTATTGACGTATCGCTCGTTCATCTGGAGTTTGAGTGCCTCAGTGCCACCTTCCTCACGGGTCACGGCAGCGATTTTTGTGATGGACTCAGCCGTTGCACGTGCGATCGCAAGAATCTCCTCCGCCTGTCCTTCAGCTTCGTTGATCCGACGCTGCATCTCACCTTCCGAGATATTGATGACCTCTTTCTTCACACCTTCAGAACGATTTATCTTGCTCTGACGTTCACCCTCACTTGCTGCCAGGATTGCGCGCCGATCACGCTCTGCCGTGACCTGTTTCTCCATCGCGTTACGCACCGTCGTGGGTGGCGTTATATTCTTGATCTCATATCGGTGAACACGGATCCCCCAGATATTGCCGGCTTGATCGAGGACTTCGACGACCTTGGCACTGATCAGATCCCTCTCTTCAAACGTCCTGTCCAGCGGCAACGTGCCAATAACTGACCGAGTGGTCGTTTTTGCCAGCTGAACCGCGGCATCGCGATAGTCCACAATCCCGTAGCAGGCCTTGATCGGATCCGTAATCTGAATATAAATCACACCGTCAACAGTTACCTTCACCTCGTCGCTGGTGAAACACTCCTGAGGAGGCACATCGATCGCCTCCTCACGAAGATCCTGCACATAGGTCACTTTATCTACGAAGGGGATCAGCAGATGGAAGCCAGCCTCAAGTGTCTTCCGATATCGACCCAGCCTTTCAACAATATGTGCAGTCTGAGTCGAGACCAGTCTGATTGACTGGAACAACTTCACGATGAAGATGAGGAATATGACACCCCAGATACCGGTGACCACAATATCCATGATTACTGTCCTCCCTTGATGGTCTGAGACACCTGATCCATCCCTTCAAAGAAACCCTCCATCCGAGCTAACTCTCTCGGGACGACAGATATATCGGCCTCTTTAAACAGCGCGTCAATGCGGCTCACGTACGAACCGACAAGTTCCAGATTCATGGCTTGTGCACCACCGGGTTCATTGATCGCACTCGCTATCAAACGCATCCCTTCCGCAGTTGCTTCAGCGAGAATCGTGATTTCCTTTGCCCGGCCCAATGCCTCGTTAATGCGCTTTTGCCGCTCTCCCTCCGAAAGATTGATGGCTTCCTGTCGATCGCCTTCGGATAGGTTAATCGTTGAATCCCTCTCTGCATTTGCAAGCGTGATCTCTGCTCGCTTCTGGCGCTCGGCCTCCATCTGTTTCTCAAGCGTATCGATCACGTTTACCGAAGGCGTGATGTTCATGACCTCATAGCGCAACACCTTGATACCCCAGGGTTCTGATGCATCATCAATTTCTCTGACGATGGTTTCGTTTAGTTTCTCGCGCTCGGAGAAGGTCTCACCCAGGGTTAGTTTGCCGACCTCGGAACGTACCGTCGTCTGCGCCAGATTCACCGCAGCAACGAGGTAGTCCTCAATCCCATAACTCGCTTTGTAAGGATCCATCACCTTGATGTAGAGCAAACCATCGACGTCGACCTGGATATTGTCTCTTGAAATACAGCTCTGATGTGGAATGTTGAGACACTGCTCCCGGATTTCGTGCCGATGAGCAACCCGGTCTACGAACGGAATCAGAAGATGCAGTCCTGGGTCAAGCACACCTTTGAACTTGCCCAACCGCTCGATAACACACGCTTCGCGCATCGGCACAATGAGAATCAGGTGGTAAAAGATAAAGGCGATGACCAGTGTGATCATCGTCAAGGTGAATCCAAGCATCTTACAACCCCTTAGTTTCTATCGATTTATAGGCGTCGACTTAAATCACTGTACTTACGGCGGGTTACCGTCCGCAGGCACGACCACCAGTGTAATGTTCTCCCGCGAAACAATACGCGCGTTCTCGCCTGCTGCAATCTCTCGACCATCGCCCACCGCCTTCCAATCGGTCCCGCGGAAACTCACGAGTCCTTCTGCATCACCAGGACCGATCCGTTCAATAACCGTCACAAACTCGTCGATGTCATCCAGGATTTCGATGGTATTGCCTTTTGTCGACTCTCCTTGAGCGATACTTGATAAAAGCCCCCGTAGCGCGATGATCAGTGCCATCGACCCCAACATGAACGTCATCATCGCACCAGTCCACGTACTGACGATCCCCAGCCATATCGCCAGCGCCACAACCACACTGGCGAGCCCGAGAAAGAAGACAATGCCCCCAGGGACGATGATCTCGGCAAGCATCAGCAACACACCTGCGACCAACCAACCGAACGCGTTTACAAGAAAATCCATTCGGTCATTGTGGGACGCTCTGACATATTATGTCAATCACGAAGTAAGAAAAGAATGATGGAGGTTTCAGGCGCAAATCAACCACATTTGCGCAAGGTCTGACCAGGCCAACAGGGCTGATCGATCACGAACTGATCGTACAGATTAATCTATGAAAACGACAATACGCAAAGACCGAAACCAAGATCTACCCTCTAGAACTAGTTCGATTCAGCAGAGCCGGAGATTTAATACATCGAGAGCGTTGATGGATGCGACTTGTGGACCTAGACCGGTTCGGTGGCAAGTCGTTCAGAGGTCGGCGCTTCTTCAATCATCCAACCTGCGGGCATTTCATTAAGGGAGACACCGCGCTGCTTGATAGAAGCAGGGTTCAGAGGAACCATCAGACCTAAGGTCTGCAGGTAGCTGCCCTGACCTTCCAGCATTTCATGTGGTACGAAAACTTTCATGGCGATATTGCCTGTTAAGCCGATGTTCCCAGTTAACCTGTCAAAGTCTGAGTACGCGTTGAAGGAAAGTGAAAGATCGACGGAACAATGCTGTAGAAAGTATGAACCTTGCCTTCTAGTGCTAAGATGCGACCGCCCGTCGACAATCTTCGGAAGGGCATGGAGTGAACTTAAGTGGCTCGTCATAAATCACAACGATAGGATCGATCCTACACAAGCTGCTCACTCCAATCTGATACGCTGAATAAAAAGCCGGGTATGAGACAAGATGGCCAAACGCATAGCGATCGTAGAAGACGATCCTGATCAGCAAAGCAATTATGTCGATGCGATTACGAGAAAAGGTTACGACGTGACCGCGTACAGCAGTCGCGACGACGCCATCGCTGGTTTTGAAAAAGAACTGCCAGAACTCGTGATTCTAGACATTATTCTCGGTGAAGAGGTCGATGCCGGTTTCGAGATCTGTCGAGAGTTACTGTCACGTGCCCCCTCGTTGCCTGTAATTTTTCTGACAGAACGTATTAAAGAGATCGACAAGATAAGTGGACTCAGACTCGGTGCCTGGGACTATCTCCCCAAACCGATCACGCTGGATTACCTTGCAGAAAGGATCTCGTCCCTCCTACGTATCAGTGAGGCACGCAACCAGTCCAACGCCACTGGTTCAAACTCTGCGAAGGTAATCGGGGATCTTAGTATCGATCAGGAGGCACTTCTCGTGTCGTGGAAAGGCAACGCGATCAACCTGTCGGGTACCGAATTCAGAATGCTAGCTAAACTGGTACGTCTCCCAGGCCACGCGGTGTCCTACGGAACATTAATGAACGCCACCATGCAGTCACTGGTCACAAACAACACTATCAATACCCACATGCGTAACATTCGGAAGAAGTTTGAGACCATCGACCCGGACTTCAACGCAATCAAAAGTGAATATGGTTATGGGTATCGCTGGTCTGCAGGTTAGGGGGCGGCCCCGAAAATGCTGAAACGCCTATTAAGCTTCAGCGGACCCAGACTCGCCACCAAGTTGTTCATCATCATGAGCCTCTCCATGGTGGTTATCCCATGGTTCAGTTACCTGTACCTTCGGGAAATGGAAGCCTTCCTGATTGATAGCCAGGCCAACGCTCAACGACTGACTGCTGAAGGTATCAGCACCCTGCTAAACGGTCGCACCGACTTGTTTCACGAACTACCTTTGTCACCCGATGGCTATGATCAACTGTACGCACATCCCCTCGAGTCGCCCGTCAGAATCGACGGCAAGGACAACGACTGGGAGGACATTCTTGATTTCGATCTCCAGTTTGGCGAGGAACCTGAGCAGACCGAAGCAGGAACACAGTTCTATCTACTCCTGGGCGAACACAACGAACTGGTCTATGTATTGGTCCGGGTTATTGACGATCAACTGGTTTTTCGCGACAGCACGATCCTTCGCCTTGACGTGTCCGACCACCTTCGTCTGAACTACACTGACGCACTCGACCAAAATCGGAAAATGGTAATCACAATGCCGGCGCCAGGTGTCACTACGGCTTATGATATCGACGACGAATGGCGCTACGCGACACAATCGGGTGCCGACAATCGCGTCCAGGGATTTGTCAGTGAGACATCGGATGGATACATCGCCGAGTTCCGCTTTCCACTCGCCATGCTGGGATCAACCCGTCAACTTGGACTCGCAGTCGTCGACGTGGACGACGCAGTGGAAAGATCCATCGAGTCGATTACCAGCACTTTGCCCTCTGCCGGTCATGAGGCCTATGGACTAGTACTATTGAAGTCACCCGAAGTATTGAAGATCGTTCAGGGGCTGGGGTACTCCGGCGCCAATATCCAGGTCATCGATACCAGCAAACGGGTCCGTGCAGAAGTGGGTAGCTACGACGCTGCCAATAAGCTGGAACCGAACAACGAAGATGCCAGCGCCATCGATCGATTTCTCTCACTCACCAGTGGTCCTGTCGACGCCATCTTCTCGGCAATGGTCGCGAGAGATATTGATTTCAACCCGTTGGCTGCAGATCAGGTCATCAATACCTCCCTGGAAGGTACTCCTAACCATCAACTACGCTTCACGCAACAGGAAGGCGAAGTCATTATTGCCGCACACCCTATCATCGCGCAGGACGATACGATAGGCACCGTCGTGCTGACGCAAAACACCGAGCGGATTCTTGAACTGCGACGCGATGCACTGGGTCGCATCGTCAATTTCTCAGTCCTAGCCCTCTTCATATTTGTCGCGCTGGTAATGGCTTTCTCCGTGACCCTCGCGCGACGCATCCGAAAACTTGGTGCAGAAACCACGGACGCGATCGATGCCTACGGACGGCTCAAAACCAACCGCATCCATAGCGAGACAGAGTCGGGCGATGAGATTGGCGACCTGGCTCGCAATATTTCCAACATGCTGTCCCGGCTCCATCAGCACAACCAGTTCCTGGAGAACATGCCGCGAACACTGCGCCACGAAATCAACAATCCTCTCAACGCGCTCTCAACATCGCTGCAGAACCTTGCTTCCGAAGAACAACCTGACAATCGTGCAAAGTATCTGGACAGTGCCCAGCGTGCGGTACTTCGCATCGGTATGATCGTCCAGAATCTGGCCGATGCAGCCAGTCTCGAAGAGGCATTGGAAGCAGACGATTTTGAAGTCATCGATCTTCGTGAACTAGTCAATAACTATCTGAATAACTGTCGCGTGCTCCACCCAAAGGCTCACTTCGAATATCGCGGTACCCATAAACGCGTTTTGAGCGCAGTCTCCGACTATCGCATCGAACAGTTACTCGACAAACTCATCGACAACGCGGTAGATTTCTCAGTCCCAGGTACCACAATTACCGTCGGACTCACAACTGATGCTAACGAGTTAACGCTGTTTGTCACGAACGAAGGGCCGACTATACCCCATGAAGAATTAGATAATATTTTCGATTCCATGGTTTCGGTTCGTCAGAACAATCCCGACAATCGTCTTCACTTTGGAATGGGTCTCTATGTCGTCCGGGTGATCGCCGAACATCATGGTGGCCAGGTCAGCGCGGTCAACCTACTCAATCGGCGGGGTGTCACTGTTTGTGTAACCTTATCGCTGTATCGCGAACAAACTGAGGAACTGATGGCCGCCATCTGACGAGTATCAGTTGGATGATCGATACTTTAAGCACCGGCCTTTCTGAGCGGTTTCAGAGGATCGATGTCCCGCCTGGATCGCTTTCTCCCACCCCACACTGCTTGGCGGCCGCCCGTAGAGGCCGTGTCAGACTAATATCTATGTCTCGGTTGGTGCTGATATTGATGCCCTGTCCCTCTTTCGGCGCAATCCCAAGGTTGAGCTGAAATCGCTAATCTTCTACGAGACACCGTGTGCGAGGACTGCATCCTGCCCAAGTGGCCCCCACGTAGAGGACTCAAACTGTTTCGACATGTTTGCGGACTGCTAATGCGTGAAGGACTACAACACCTGACAAGCTTCTGGCGCCTATTTGACGACAACGTCAAGATCACTCTCCTGACTCTCTTGATGCGCTCGCCGCAAGAGCATCGTTTAACGCTAGGAAAACCAGAGACGAAATTCTGATTGTTCTGTCGTGTGCCACGAAGAAGCATCCGGCCTTCTTCCGTAATGAACACCACCTGGAGCTAGCTGATCGCGCCACGCATGTCGCTACCACTCGCATGCACCAAGTACGTCGCCCAACACACTTCGATAAACATCAAAATATGTTGATGTTTACTCTAGGTCACACTATAAAAACCATAGTTATTGGATATACGCTAATTTCCAGGATGAGTGCCCTGCCACAACATGAGGTCAACAGAGACCTTTTGGTCGTCTGCAAAGCCAGTGCTGATAAATTGAGATTGCAAATCCTGGGCATACTGCAAAACGAATCCTTCGGTGTGACTGAGCTCTGCCAGGTCTTCAACGTCGCTCAACCCAACATGACACACCATCTGAAGATTCTTGCATCCGCAGGTCTGGTACAAACCCGTAAGGAGGGAACCTCCGTCTTCTACCGACGGGCTCTCATCGCCGACGCTGACCCATTTTCGGGTCTCAAACAAAAACTCTATGACACTGTCGACCTTGAACCCGTCACAACAGCTGTCACGCTTGGGGTCAGTAAAGTTCACCGACAGAGGGCTCAACGATCACAGTCATTTTTTGCACGATACGCAGACCAGATTTCAGAGAATCAGGACCTTATCGCGCCCATAGGAAGTTACTTGCCAACTTTATGCGAGTGGCTCGAAGAACTCCCACATTCGTCGAGCGTGATAGAGATTGGGCCTGGTGAAAGTCCTTTGTTATCGAAGTTGGCTGACCAGTTCAAAAGGGTCACCGCACTGGATCATTCGATATCAATGCTTCAGAGAGCCAGAGTGCGGCTGAATACAACCTCTTCGCGTCATGTTAGATTCCTTGAAGCCGACATCAGCGATTTTGATGGGCCGATGGTAGACCTCATCGTGCTCAACATGGTGCTGCATCATCTTTCCTCACCGTCTATGTTCTTCCGGGACGCCGCAAGACAACTGAAGCCCGGCGGGACGCTACTGATCGCGGACCTATCACCACACAAGCAAGACTGGGCGAGAGAGACCTGTGGGGATCAGTGGCTGGGTTTCAACCCTGTTGACCTGACTCATTGGAGTGAGGACGCTGAATTCACGCCTGAAAGACAGAGCTTCCTTGGTCTCAATAACGGCTTTCAGATCCAACTTCGACAATTTAGGTATTCACCGACGCTTTCATGGTCACATACTTTTCGTATTAAAAAGGAGTAACGACATGGCGGATGACTTTAAAGTTGCAAATATTTCCCTGGCTGACTTCGGTCGTGCCGAGATCACGCTTGCAGAAGCCGAGATGCCTGCGCTGATGGCGCTGCGGGACAAGTATCGCGATGAGCAACCCTTAGCCGACGCACGCATCATGGGGTGCATTCACATGACGATCCAGACCGCCGTACTCATCGAGACTCTCGTCGATCTTGGCGCCGAGGTCCGTTGGTCTTCATGCAATATATTCTCGACCCAGGATCACGCAGCGGCAGCGATCGCCGCGAGCGGCGTTCCGGTATTCGCGTGGAAAGGTGAAACCGAAGAAGAGTTTCTCTGGTGCATTCGCCAAACCATTGAAAAGGATGGACATCCCTGGGATGCGAATATGATTCTCGACGATGGCGGCGACCTCACGGCGATGGTCCACGAGGACTACCCCGATATGCTGGACAAGATTCATGGCATTACAGAGGAAACAACGACCGGCGTACATCGACTCTACGAGATGCTGGCAAAACAAGAACTCAAAGTCCCTTGCATCAATGTCAACGATTCCGTCACCAAATCGAAGAACGACAATAAATATGGCTGTCGTCACAGCCTAAACGATGCCGTCAAGCGCGCCACCGACATGCTGATGATGGGTAAACAGGCATTAGTTATCGGATACGGCGATGTTGGCAAGGGCTCTGCACAAAGTCTTCGCCAGGAAGGGATGATCGTGAAGGTTGTCGAAGTCGATCCAATCTGTGCCATGCAAGCCTGTATGGACGGCTATGAAATAGTGTCTCCCTATATAAATGGCATCAATGATGGATCACTCGAGAGCATAGATACGAGGCTCATGGGCAACATCGACCTACTGGTCACCTGTACCGGTAATGTGAACGTCTGTGACAGTAACATGCTGCGCAGCCTGCAATCCGGTGCGATCGTCTGCAATATTGGACACTTCGATACCGAGATCGATACCCACTACATGCGTGACAATTGGCGCTGGGCGGAGGTCAAAGAGCAGGTTCACATGGTCTATCGGAGCGATAATCCTCGCGACTACCTGATTCTCCTCTCGGAAGGTCGATTGGTAAACCTGGGTAATGCGACCGGACACCCGTCCAGAATCATGGATGGCTCATTCGCCAATCAGGTGCTCGCTCAGATATATCTGTACGAACGCAAGTGGGCTGATCACGACGACGATCAACGTGAACCCGTAACCGTTGAAGTGCTCCCCAAGAAACTGGACGAGGAAGTCGCCAGCCTCATGGTCGCAGGGTTCGGAGGTGTGCTTACACAGCTCACTCAGAAACAGGCGGACTATATCAACGTGCCTGTGACAGGTCCTTACAAGATTGAACAGTACAAGTACTAGATGAACCAAGTGCTTGCAGATCTTCTTGATCTCCTGGATCTTGAGAAGATCGAGGAGGACATGTATCTGGGTGTCAGTCCCAAGACAGGCTGGCAACGCGTCTATGGTGGCCAGGTTCTGGGGCAAGCACTCGTTGCTGCGTCGAGAACTGTCCCTGACGAAGATCGCATAGCACATTCACTACACGGCTACTTCCTGCGACCTGGTGATACAACGATTCCAATCCTCTATCAGGTTGATCGTATTCGAGATGGCAAAAGCTTTACGACACGCCGTGTTGTGGCGATTCAACGAGGCCAGGCCATTTTCAATATGTCAGCGTCATTCCAGGTCGTGGAGCCCGGACTCGACCATCAGGTCACCATGCCAAAGACAGCGCTCCCTGAAGATTCCGTTAGCATGCGTGAAAGGCGAGAGGCTTTTATAAGAGAACGGGGTGGTACGCAGGATCAGACCTGGCTAGATCGACCCGAACCGATTGAGATGCGGTTCACCGACGATTTCAACGAATTTTCGCCGGAAGTAAGAGATCCACTGCAGAGAACCTGGATCCGAACAGTCGATACGATGCCCGACGGTGTAAGGCTCCACCAGTGCCTTCTCGCTTATGCCTCCGATATGACACTGCTTGACACCAGCTATCGGCCACACGCTATTGCCTGGACGGATGACAACTTTCAGGTTGCGTCGCTAGATCATGCCATGTGGTTTCATCGTCCGTTTCGGGCGGACGAGTGGCTGCTCTATGATCAGGACAGCCCGTTTTCAGGCGGCGCAAGGGGTTTCAGCCGTGGCGCTTTTTTTGATCAAGGAGGAAGACTGATCGCGTCGACCGCCCAAGAAGGATTAATCCGTTTACACGGAAAATCAGACACTAAGGGTAGTCATCATCGATGGTGATCAGGAGCGATAGGGCAACTGCCGTTGCTGTACAAACCCTGAGCACACCTAGATAATGTCGGGCTTTTGTGTCCCTGGTTAGTTCGCATGATCTTCGGATCGAACGCCAGCAATAACACCGAACCCAAGACGACGCACCCAGGAAATAAGAAAGGGGCCAAAAAGTGGCGCTCAAAAACGATGACCGGCTTGCCAGTGTTGATGTAATTCAACAGAACTTTGAAAGCCGTAACTACATTGCGAACAAGCAGATCGCGACAGCCGTGTTTCTGGCCTACCATCTGGAAAAGCCCGTCCTAATAGAAGGGCCGCCTGGCGTTGGCAAGACCGAACTTGCCAAAACCACAGCAGAGTTACTCGATCTCGAGTGCATCCGTCTGCAATGTTACGAAGGACTGGACGAATCGAAAGCGATCTATGAGTGGAAATATGGAAAACAGCTCCTCTATACACAGGTCCTGAAAGAGACTCTCGACGAAGTCCTGCAGGGCGCAAAAGGTCTCTCACAGTCTATTGAGAAGCTGCACGAATTCGGAGATATCTTCTTTTCCAACGAGTTTCTTGAACCGCGTCCGCTATTGAAGGCCCTGCGTTCGAACGAAGGCTGTGTGTTACTCATCGACGAAGTGGATAAGTCCGACCACGAATTCGAATCGCTATTGCTTGAAATGCTGTCCGACTTTCAAGTCTCGATCCCGGAAATCGGGACTGTCAAGGCACACACAGATCGAAAACCGCTGGTCTTCCTAACCAGCAACAATACGCGCGAGATCAGTGATGCGCTCAAGAGACGCTGTCTGCATCTGTATATTCCGTTCCCCGACGCAGACCTTGAAAAACAGATTATTCATGCACGGGTTCCGGAAATTGCAGAAAATCTGCGCAGTCAGCTCGTGAACTTTGTGCAGGAATTACGCGAAATGGATCTGAAGAAGGTCCCCGCCATCAGTGAAACGATCGACTGGGCACGGACGTTGATCCTTCTCCATAGCGAAACGCTCGACCAAGATCTCGTGAACCAGACACTGAATGTGATCCTTAAATTCCAAGAGGATATTGAATCGGTCGAACCGGAAATCGCAACGCTAACAAACAAGGCGTTGAAGAACGCGTAGATTAGGCCATGGACCAGACGCTCGTCGAATTCGTCAAGACTCTGCGCACCGCGGAGATCAAGGTGTCGCCTGCAGAAACGCTTGACGCAATGGCGTGCCTAGATCGAGTAGGCTATGACGATAGAGAGTTCCTTAAAAACTCACTCGCACTGGTCCTGTCAAAAACACCGGAGGAGAAAGAGGCTTTCGATACCTGTTTCGAGAACTTCTTCAATTTCGACCACTTTGAAGATAGCGATTTCCTGCGTCACGATGATGATGAAAACGCTGGCGAGGGAGACGGAGATAGTAACTTTGAAGCCTCCGGCAACAGCGGTGAAGCAAGTTCCGGCGGTGGACAGGGTGCTAGCGGTGCAACACCGGAAGATCTGCCCGAGCTGAAACTTCAACCAGAATCCGAACTGGGCAGAATGCTCATGTCCGGAGATCGGAACCGTCTCACGGTTGCACTCGTTGAAGCAGGACGTGAGGTGGGTGTTACCGACATCGTGGTGTTTACACAAAAAGGTCTCTATACGCGCAAAATCATGGATGCGATGGGCGGCAAAGCCCTGGGCGAGGAAATCACCGAGCTACAGGGACATGGTGGCATCCAACAGAAAATGCTGTCTGGTGCGCTGAAGAAGCACCGCGACCGTCTTCGGGATCGAATTCGAGACTATGTCGAAAAGCAATTTTTCCTGCATGCGGATGAGTCTGGGAAACAACTTCGCGAGGAACTACTCAAGAAGGTCAAGCTTTCAAATATCGAAAAGCGCAACTTCAAAGACGTGCAGGAAGTGGTGATCAAGATGGCCAAGAAGCTCATCTCAATCCACTCCAAACGTCGAAAGACGTTTAAGCGCGGACAGCTCGATATACGCAAAACCCTTCGTAAAAACATGCAATACGATGGCATGTTCTTCGACATCAAGTGGAAAGCCCAGAAAGTCGACCGCCCCAAGGTTATGGCTATCTGTGACGTCAGTGGCAGTGTTTCCAACTACTCACGCTTTCTCCTGATGTTCCTATTTAGCCTCGCAGAGATTTTGCCCAAGATCCGATCTTTTGCCTTCTCATCTGATCTGGGAGAAGTGACCGATCTTTTCGAACACAGTACGCTTGAAGACGCGATGGCGAAAACCATGCGGGACTTTGGCAACGGCTCGACGGACTACGGTCAGATGCTGGCAGACTTCAAAAGCCACTGTATGAAAGATGTAAACAACAAAACCACTATTATCATTCTTGGGGATGCACGCAACAATTATGGTGATCCCAAGAACGAGGTACTGCGGGAGATCTACGACAAATGCCAGCGGGTCATCTGGCTAAACCCAGAGCCGAAGATGAGCTGGTCAGTGGGTGACTCTGAAATGAAGAAATATGCCGCCGCCTGCCACCAGGTGGAGGTCTGCAACTCCCTTGTTCACCTTGAACGCGTTGTCGGCAATTTGCTGCGCAATGTATCCTGATCCAGATTCAGGCGCTCGTCGATATCAGCTGTACCTCACGTGCATCCAGATCAACAATCGCAGGCGGTGACACCTGAACAGGGACGCCTGCCGCTTCGACTGCTCTGATTGCTGCGTCAACATCCGAACACAGAAACGCAATCTCGGCACCCGTCTGGGCCGAGGCTTGTAGCAGCAGGGCAGGACATCCTGGGCGGGGAGTATGTGTGCCGCCACGGGTGTACCGCAGCAGCGTACCCGCCTCAATCGTCTTCGCTGTAAATCCAAGTCTGCGATAGAAACTCGCGCTGGCATCCGGATCGACAACGCTCAGCCGAATCACCAGATCACCCAACGGAAATGTCACCGGTATGGGTGACACACCATTGGGGAATACCGGGTGAGCGGCGCTATCGAGCAACGACTCACGCTCTCCAGGGTTCGTGTTAAAGCAGAGGCTTAGACCGTCCGGGTCATTCACTGTGAAGTCACCACACTCAAGGATGTCCGGATACTTATCGCGAATACCGCGTGCAACGTCGTTGTTAGGGAGTTGATGTGCGTATGCCTTGCGACCCTCATCCCAAGTCAGCGTGCTGCCGTTGGCGATCACAACCTCAAACCCCAACGCCCTCAGCTCGGTGGCGAGGACTGGGATATCAGGCCCCCTGAAGCTCAGATCGAGTTTTTCGTAGAAGTCGAAGAATGCGATCAGGTTGTGTCCTTGTACGACAGTGCGTGACTCACCGGGAATGTTAAAACCTGCGTACTCAAAGCCAAGACGTCGGTAGCACTCCGCAGTCTCATCTACGTTCGCCGCGTAAGTGATCACCGAGTAATAGCCAAGATCGGGAAGCTCCACCATTTTCGCTCTGATGCAACCTGAGAGAGACCATTCGTTCTACCATATTCGGACAGTGCTTCGCACCGTTTATCATCAGTTTTAGTATGACTCATAACACACAGCACGGCGATCACATGATCGCAGTTGTGGACAGGAAGCTTGCCAAACACCTGTTCAATACGGATCGCGGCCGGCTGGAAGTTCATATCCGGATTTCTTTCCAATACGACCTTGTCAGCGGCCGTTTCGTCGCGGGATCCACGGAACGTCAAATGCTCTACAATGACAGCAATGCTCCGCCGACTACCGGGCAACGATGCGACGCTCTGCCTTCCGATATCGATATAGTGGTCGACCAGATGCTGACAGAGCACCTCTGCTACAGCAGCCATGCCACTACCGAAGGCGAATTGTATAAAAAGGAATCGAACTCATCTGCCGAACCAAAGACCCGTGTATAGTCTTCAACAATCATCCTCCCATGCGGTACCAGCGAAAACCGTATTCGTCCTGATACAGAAAACATCGGCCGATACACGCTTTCGCTCCCGGAAACTTATCGACGACTGATACACTCCAGCACACAGATATTGCTGCTTATAAGCAAGACCGCGACCGTGACAAAGGGGTTTTTAGTGTCCATCAGAAACGTGATCTCATTCCTTGGCCAACAGAGACTTTGGGCGTTCTTCTGTCTGATCATTCCTATCGTAAGCCTGGCGGCGGTTAACGGCGAAACTCGTACCATCACTATCTCACTCACCGAAGAACCCCCACAGCTGAACAGCATGAAAGCGACCGATCAGGTGAGTATCTTTGTTCTGGGCCATCTGATGGAGGGTCTTGTTCGTTATGATCCACGAGGTCGGCTAGTACCCGGCGTTGCTAAATCCTGGGATGTCGAAGATCTTGACTATACATTCCAGCTCCGAGACGACGCGAGGTGGAGCGATGGCAAACCCGTGACGGCGCATGATTTCGTATTTTCATGGCGAAATGCACTGGATCCAGCAACGGCCAGCGAATATGCCTTCATCTTATATGCGGTCAAAAACGGCGAAGCAATCAACAAGGGCGAGCGCCCGATTACAGACCTCGGGATCCATGCTCTGGATGATCACACGCTGGTTGTCACGCTGGAACGGCCAACCGCCTATTTTCTCAAATTGTGTGCGTTTGCCTCCTACCTCCCTGTTCAAGAGGACATGGTGCGAGCCAAAGGAGATCGCTACGCCGCTGACGCCGGCGATTTTCTGATGAACGGCCCATTCAAACTTGAAGATTGGGTACACGGTGCTTCGCTCAGAATGATTAAAAACGAACACTACTGGGACCGAGACAACATTTTCCTAAATGAGATCAATGCGGACTACATCACGTCCGATACCCGGGCACGATTGAATCTTTTCCTGGACGACAAGATTGTCTATACCTCGCTTGATGGCGACACCTACAAGGATGCGTTGGCGAACCAACTGCGCATTCGCTCGTTTACAACAGGGAGCGTGTTTTTTCTTGAATACAACCACCGGGACGGTCGCTTGACCTCAAACCTGAATCTTCGCCGCGCTATCCAATACGCCTACGATGCTGACGAGATGGTCAACAAGGTGCTTGCAACCCCAGGTAACTTACCCGGCATCAGTGTCTTTCCCGTCTGGCTGGACGGTGTCGAAGGCAAATTCCGGGATGAATATCCGGCGCCGAAAGCAGAGCGCAACATTGTGCGCGCAAGAGAATATCTGGCGCGGGCAAAGGAAGAGCTGGGCGGGGATATCCCACCCCTTATTCTACTCGTCGGCAATAGTCCAACTGCATCCAAGCAAGCAGAGTACATCCAGGGCGAGCTCCTGAATACTCTAGGCCTCGACATTCGTATCGACAAGCAGATTTTTAAACAACGACTCGCCAAAATGACCTCTGGTGACTTCGACATCGTCGGCGCCGGCTGGGGGCCCGATTTCGACGACATCATGACCTTTGGTGACCTTTTCGCCAGCTGGAACCTGAACAATCGTGGTCGCTACAACAATCCCGACTACGACCAACACATACGCACCGCAATGAACAGTGTCGATACGTTAACGCGTATGGAGGCTATGGCAAACGCTCAACAGATCCTGTTTGACGATGCCGTCGTGCTGCCTCAGTACGAGCAGGGTGTAATTTATCTGTTACATCCGAAATTAAGAGGTGTCGTCAGACGCGTCACCGGCGTTGATCCGGACTTCACCCGGGCGCGGATCTTACCCTGATTCGAAAATCCATCATCTAGGCTACATAGTCCATGTTCCGATATATCGCTAAGCGATTGCTTGCAGGTGTGATCACCATCTGGTTCATTGCAACCGCAACGTTTTTCGCCATGCACGCCGTACCCGGCGATCCGCTAATGAACGACAAGGCGGTATCCGACGAGGTCAGGAAGAACCTGGAAGCCCGCTACGGTCTCGACAAGCCCCTTGGGGAACAGTACATCATTTTTATCAGTAATATGTTGCGGGGCGATTTCGGCATCTCTTTTACGCAACAAAATCGCCGGGTTAACGACATCATTCGTGAGCATTTTCCGGTCTCGGCCATCCTGGGGATATTCGCGATCATCATCGCCGCCCTAGGTGGGATTTTATGGGGTGCCCTTACCGCTCTGTATCGCAACCGCCTCCCGGACATCCTCATCATGTTACTTGTCATCCTCGGCATCTCTGTGCCGGGATTTGTCTTCGCCGCTACTGGCCAGCTCGCCTTGGTCCATGTGAACGCAATATTTGGAGTCAAGGTTCTGCCAGTCGCCGGCTGGGGAACGTTCAGTCATATGCTGATGCCCGCGCTTGTGCTGGGTTTGGGTACGATGGCACTGCTCACGCGACTTATGCGTACATCCATGATCGATGTGATGGGCGAGGACTACATCCGGACCGCACACGCAAAAGGCTTATCCAAACAACGAATTTTCCTGAGGCACCAGCTTCGCAACGCCATCTTACCGGTCGTCACTGTACTCGGACCCCAGATTTCTGCGATTACAACAGGTGGCTTTGTCGTTGAGTACGTCTTCGCGATCCCTGGCCTTGGCCGCTATTTCGTGCAGGCGGTGCAGCAACTGGACTACACCGTAATAATGGGAACGACTGTTTTCTATGGCGCCTTCCTGGTGTTGATGGTCATACTCGTCGACATTCTCTATGGGTTCATCGATCCTCGTGTGAGGGTGTCTGCGTGAATTATCGTGCACACGATCTCAAACGCGAGGACTTTGCGCCTCTTGAAAAGAGTCAGCTTGACGAAGTCGTGGCGCGACCATCCCTGTCGTACTGGCAAGATGCCTGGCGACGATTCAAACAGAACACCCGCGCGATCATCTCCATGTACATTCTGATTGCGCTTGCCGTTTTCACGCTAGGAGGACCGCTCCTTTGGACAGTCGATGCATCCAAGCAGAACCTGAACCAGACATCTCAACCCCCTGGCCTCGCGAAACATGCATTGGTTGTCTCAGCATTTGAACGGTGGACCCTGCCAACCGACCCCTCACGACCCGAATATGGAGACCTGCCACCTGAGGAACTGGCGAACCCCGAGGGCCTTAGGGCCGCAGAAGCGCCTAATACTCAATCCGTGAGAATAACCTGGCGGCCGGTAGCGGAAGCGGGTGGCTACAACATCTATCGCCATACACGACCGCCCACATCAATGCAGGACCTAGGATTGCCCCTGGGCAGCATCGAAACCGGAAATGTTCACGGATACGAAGATCGCCTGAATCTCAAACAGGAGGATTATTTCTATTCGGTCGTCGCGACCGATGGTTTCGATGAAGCCGAAACCTATGCCACACTGCAGCTGCGCCCACAGCTTGCCATTACGCGTGAACATGCACTTGAGCAGGGGCTTTCCGAAGATCCAAGGGCAGGTGATACGGTAACCCTGGCTTTCTACCCGCTGGGCACAGACTATTTGGGTAGAGATATGCTCGCACGATTAATGGAAGGGGCACGTGTATCGCTTTTCATCGGCGTCATCGCTCCACTTGCTTTCGTCATTTTCGGGGTCGCCTATGGAGGTTTTTCCGGCTACGTTGGCGGGACTATCGATAACATTCTCATGCGTTTAGCTGACTTTGTTGTGGCCCTCCCCTTCCTGCTTTTCATGATCCTTTTCAAAATTGCATTTGGCATTGGACCCGGCGAGAGCGGTGTCATACCAATGTTGGTCGCCCTCGTGTTACTGAGTTGGCCGGCCACTGCGCGACTGGTAAGAGGTCAGGTGCTCCAGATCCGAGAACAGGGTTACATCGATGCGGCTAGATTGATGGGCGCCAGCAACCACTACCTGATCGCCCGGCACATACTGCCAAACACCATGGGAGTCGTGCTGGTGACGTTCACTTTCGCAGTCCCAATGGCCATCTTCGCCGAAGCATTTCTCTCGTTCATTGGCATGGGTGTAGCGCCACCCACGCCATCCTGGGGGTCCATGTGCAACGAAGGTGTCAAAACCATGCTCTCTCATCCGCACGAATTGATTCTTCCAGCCGCGCTGATCAGCATTACAGTACTGGCCTTTAATCTATTTGGAGACGGACTGACTGAGGCGCTGGACGCGCGCATGCGAGGCAGAGAATGACGGACTCCATCCTGTCAGTCCGCGATTTGGCCGTCGAATTCGATACCTTCGGCGGTGTCGTCAAAGCAGTCCGCAACGTTTCGTTCGACCTCACCGCAGGTCAGACACTCGCGATCGTAGGAGAGTCTGGTTGCGGCAAATCTGTGACCGTACAAAGCCTCATGGGACTGATCCCAATGCCACCGGGTCGTATTACGCACGGCAGGGCATTGTTCAAGGACCAGGACCTGTTATCGACAGGCGCTCGAGGGATCCGTGGTCGCCACATGGGCATGATCTTTCAGGATCCGATGACATCGTTAAATCCGACCATGCGCATCGGCGATCAGATTGCCGAAACGTTGGTTGTCCACAAGCAATACTCGCGAAAACACGCAAAAGACGAGGCCGTATCACTCCTTGCGCGCACCCATATTCCTGAACCTGGACGGCGAGCCAATCAATATCCGTTCGAATTCTCAGGAGGCATGTTGCAACGGGCCATGATCGCTCAAGCGCTTGCCTGCGAACCGGCTATCCTGATTGCAGACGAACCGACGACAGCACTGGATGTCACAATACAGGCACAGATCCTAGAGCTCATGAAAACACTGCAACACGACAATGGGATGTCAATCATTCTCATCACCCATGACCTAGCGGTGGTCGCTCGCATGGCAGACCAGGTCGCCGTGATGTATGCCGGGGAGATCGTCGAAACTGGATCGGTTGAGGACATCTTTTACCAACCTGCCCATCCGTACAATCAAGGACTGCAGCAGGCCATGACCTCCAATCACGAGCCTGACCGGGTGCTCTCGCCGATACCAGGGAGCCCACCTGACTTGTTTTCCCCACCTAAAGGCTGCGGATACTGTAAAAGGTGTCCCCATGCCATGTCGGTCTGTGCAGAACACCCGCCATACCTCACAGCCGTCGATGCATCTTCACATCAGTCCCGATGCTGGTTACACCACGAACTGGCGCCCGTCCACAACAATCCAGTGAGAAGACCTTAATGATGGCGCTCACCAACGTTAGCAAGTTTTTTCCGATGGGACGGGGGAAACAGCTTCACGCAGTAGAAGATGTCTCTTTATCAATCGGCAAAGAGCAGGTCGTTGGGCTGGTCGGTGAGTCCGGTTCTGGCAAGTCAACACTGGGCCGAATGATCGTTGGACTTCACTCACGTGATCAGGGGGACATCAGCTACGACGGTGAACTCCTACCTACCCGCTTTCGCACCCAAGACCACCTGCGATATGCACGTCGTCTGCAGATGATTTTTCAGGATCCGTATGCGTCACTCAATCCACGGATGACGATCTATGACATTCTTAGTGAGTCACTCAGACTCCAGGGGCGTACAGATGCAGCCGCGGTGACGGGGGCTGTCACTGAGTGGCTTAAGACCGTCGGTCTTCATCCGGATCACATGACAAGGTACCCGCACGAATTTTCCGGGGGGCAGCGGCAGCGTATCGGTATCGCCAGAGCGCTGATGATCCAACCCGACTTTGTGGTCTGTGACGAACCGATCTCCGCGCTTGATGTTTCGGTACAGGCGCAGATCATTAATCTATTAAGCGAACTTAAAGCATCTATGGGATTGACGTTGCTCTTTATCGCACACGACCTGTCGATGGTGCGTTACATCAGCGATCGAATGGCCGTCATGTATCTGGGCAAGATCGTGGAAGAAGGACCAGCCAATGAGGTGTTCTTCAATCCACAGCATCCTTATACACAATTGTTGATCGCATCCAATCCGGAACCTGACCCGGCGGCAGAACGTTCACGTACCGTGGTGCCTATTCGCGGTGAGGTCTCATCACCCGTAAATCCTGGACCTGGCTGTCGGTTCGCAGATCGCTGTCCGAATGTGACCACTCAGTGTGCCCTGCCTCCACCAGAGGTGATTGTCTCTGAGGGACATCGGGCCAGTTGCCACTTATTAAATTGACTCCACGTACACATCCCACATCGAATAGCTAAAGCTGATATGAAGTATGTCGTTTTTTTAGCCGTTCTATATAGTCGAGGCGTTGGTTTCACGAGCGCGTGGTTGATCTTGTCGATAGACCGGACCTCCATAGACATAGTCCCTGGTCATCCCCTGCACTAGGATTGATATGAAAACACTGAATCTAATCGTTAATCGCCGGGAAGTCTCCGTAGCGATCGACCCCAAGACGCCATTGCTGGATGTACTTCGCAATGAGTTAGACCTTGCAAGTCCTCGGTTCGGCTGCGGCGAAGAACAATGCGGAGCATGTCGAGTCAAAGTCGGTAGTCACTTGATGTACGCATGCACGACGACCGTAGGCGAGGTTCAAGATGCAGTGACCACGGTTGAGGGGTTGGGGACATTAGAGACTCCTCATCCACTTCAGCAAGCGTTTATGGATCTGAATGCTGGTCAGTGCGGATATTGCCTCTCGGGCATTCTGGTCACAGCCTGGGCGCTGCTCAATGCCAATCCTGCACCAAGCAGGTCTGATGTCATGGCAGCGCTAGATGCACATCTATGCCGATGCGGCGCGCATAACCGGATCATTAACGCCATTCTCAAAGCGGCAGAAGATTCGTGACCCTGCCGTCTTCATTGCAACACAATCCCAGGTTGTCCACCTGGATCCTAATAGAGAATGACCGGCTCATTGTTCAAACCGGCAAAGTAGAACTCGGTCAGGGCATTAAGACTGCGATTGCCTCGATCGTCGCATTTGAACTGGACTTTCCGATATCCCGGATTGATCTGGTTTCCGGCAGAACATCGGAGGGTCCAGAGGAAGGGATCACCGCGGGGAGCATGTCCATTGAAACCACTGGAGCTTCGGTTCGGCAGGCTGCTGCAGAAGTCAGATCCCACCTGATCAACCTCGCGTCGCAACACCTTCAAGTGGAACGTGATGCACTCTACATTGAGCAAGGTCTTTTAAGGCAGCATCGCCGAAACGAAAGTCTGAGCTTCAGCGAGCTTCTGAACGGAAAACAGATCGACGTGGAGGCAACTGGCGAACCAGCACCAAAGATCGCGGCCGCATCTGAAACACTACTCGCAAGAATCGATCTCCCTGGGAAACTCACGGGAGGACGTTCGTTTCTTCAGGATTTGCAGATTCCCAACCTGCAACACGGACGCATCGTGAGAGGACCGTCAATCCACCACAGGCCGACCCACGTTCGCCCCCTCGATACCTCGTTAGGTGTCGTTACCATTCACGATCGCGACTTTATCGGTGTTGTCGGCCGGAATGAAAATCAGGCTCGGTCAGCACGCCAACACCTGCAGGATGCCATCACCTGGCAATTAGACCCGTCACTTGAGCTTACCGACGGTACGGACTGGCTGCGGGAAACCGACATCGGTCTACTGGTGGTTGACGGCACACCCGGCGATGAGCCGATTCCAGACGTGCCTCCCTGTCACTTTCGTGCGACCTACACAAAGCCCTGGCACATGCATGGATCCATCTCTCCGTCCGCCGCCATCGCTCTGTGGGAGGATAATCACCTCACAATCTACAGTCATACACAGGGCCCATCTCTTCTGCGTGATGCCATTGCAGGTGCGCTTTCGTTGACACGCGATCGGGTTACTGTCATCCATGCTGAAAATGCGGGTTGTTACGGCCACAACGGCGCCGATGATGCCGCGATGGATGCTGCACTGCTCGCCATCAATGTTCCAGGAACGCCCATTCTCCTGAAGTGGGAACGAGAGGACGAGCAACGTTTTGAGCCCTACAGCCCTGCTACTGTCATTGATGTAGCCGCGAATATTGATCACGGGCGCGTTCAGTACTGGAGCGCCGACATCTACAGCCAGACTCACTCGGGACGTCCTTTCGGAATGCAGGGTGCGTCCAACCTGATCGCTGCGTGGGAGCAAGCCAAGGCGCTGCCCAGGCCAATCCCACAACCTGGACGCGGCAATCACTCCGGTATCCACCGAAACGCTGATCCGCTCTATCGATTCCCTGATCGACGAATCGTTAAGCATCTGCACCAGGATCAACGTATTCGAACATCATCCACAAGAGGACTCGGCGCTTACGCCAATGTTTTCGCCATCGAATCAGCGATGGATGAGCTCGCATCTATAGAAAACATGGACCCAGTCGCGTTCAGACTGAAGCATTTGGCAGACAAACGTGCGAGAGCAGTCTTGAATCGGTGTGCTGACCTGGCGGGTAGACATTTACCAAAACCCAGAGACGGTTATGAGACAGGACACGGGTTTGCGTTTGCGCAATACAAGAATCGACAAACCTATGCTGCCCTTTGTGTGTTTCTACACGTCCACGAGAAGACGCTTTCTACCGAGCTGGATCACGCAGTGATTGTCGCGGACGCAGGACGTGTAGTCGATCCAGATGGCCTGCGGAACCAATTGGAGGGCGGTTTTATCCAATCCGCCAGCTGGTCGTTGAAGGAGGCGGTCACGTTTGATCGATATGGCACAACATCAACCAACTGGGACAGCTACCCCATTTTAAAATTCTCAGAGATTCCGACAGTCTACATCGATCTCATCGATAACCCGAAGCTGCCATCTCTGGGGGCTGGAGAGGCCCTTCACGGACCAACACCTGCAGCGATCGCAAACGCGATTGCTCACGCGACAGGTATCCGCGTTCGTCAGATTCCACTGACCTCTGACGCCACTCGACGTGCGGGTCTACAGGACTGAAATCCAGATCCACGTATAACTGATCCCCTGCTAGGGCCCATCGATCACTATCCAGTGCGACCAACGCCGTTGAACATGCATTCATGATATTGAGCTGCATTTCCCGGTAGGCATTAGGGCGATCTTCACAGTTGTAACACGTAAATCCTTTCTCAAGTGACAACTCTCGTGCATCGATGGTTTTCCGTTCCTCACACCTGGCCCCTGGTCGATCATTTCGAGTCCGCGGCTACATGTCGGAGTCTGGGTAATGGTCTAAAGCCCGCTTCCAGCTTAGACATCGTCAGGTGTGCCATAAAATCACTACTGTTGAGGATTTGGTTGCCTGGCCTACAAGGATACACCCCGCTATGCTGCACGTGAGCCCTCAAGATTGTGATGAAAGATCATGCCCCTACATCCTCAGACCGAAGCACTCGTCAATTCCATGGCCGCGGCCAACGAAGGCCGACCTGCGACACACGAACTACCACCAGATCAGGCGCGCGCAGGGTATCGCGCTTTGGGTAATATGCTCGGTCACGTACCCGACGTCACGAGCGTTGAAGATCGAACCGTTCCTGGTCCTACCGGCAACATACCCGTGCGGGTCTATTCACCACAACCGGATGCCTCCCTTCCCGTCGTCATCTATTTCCACGGTGGCGGCTGGGTGATAGGTGATCTTGAGAGCCATGATCGTGAATGCAGACTGCTGGCGAACCAGGTGCCTTGCGTTGTTGTTGCTGTAGATTATCGACTCGCACCAGAGCACCCATTCCCCGCCGCACACGATGACTGCTGGGCAGCGACGCAACACGTTGTCGCCAACGCAGCAGATTTCGGCGGGGACCCTTCCAACGTCGCGCTCGCCGGAGACTCCGCAGGTGGAAACCTTGCAGCCTTTGTAGCATTGGCAGCGCGAGACGCCGGCCTTGAACTCAAGCTGCAAGTATTAATCTATCCTGCCACTGACGCAAACGGTCATATTCCAGGAACCACTGAGAACATCCGACAATCCCTCATCGACAACAAAGATGCGCCTTTTCTCACGCTGGATTCAATGCATTACTTTTTTCGCCATCTCGCAGGTGATCAGGATCATCAAGTGGTGGCGAATGACTGGCGCATGTCACCGCTTCTGGCAGACAGTCTTAGCGATGTCGCTCCTGCCTTCATCGCTACTTGTGAATATGATCCGATCCGGGATGAAGGTAACGACTATGCCAAGGCACTGTCAGATGCAGGTGTCAGTGTTCAACACAAACAATGGGAAGGACAACCCCATCTGTTGTTTCAACTGTCCCCCATACTTGATGACAGTAAGA
>Ga0208624_1000117_pt1 | contig 41045 bp, 31 predicted proteins | sample Knorr_S23_td_DCM_FD_185607 | JGI IMG/M metagenome (GOLD analysis project Ga0208624, IMG submission 185607) | Marine microbial communities from Southern Atlantic Ocean transect - Knorr_S23_td_DCM_ad_71m_LV_A (SPAdes) (version 2) | ecosystem: Environmental > Aquatic > Marine > Oceanic | place... | reverse complement strand
GCTTCTTCCATTCTGTCAGCAGCAAGATAAGCCGCCGCTAAATTGTTGCTCATATCGACATCATCTGGTGTCGCCGCGACTAGTGGCTCCAACAGGACAATCGCCTGATCATATTGCCCTGCCTCCATGAGTTTCTCGGCTGCGAGCAATCTCCCCATCGCACCTCTCAGGTACTCACGTTTCTGTTTCTGTCGCGGGTCCGGCCAACTGACGGCCGCGGAAGCATCAGGGGAAGTCGATACGGGTTGTCCCAGTCGACGCTTCGCGGTGTTGTAAAGCCGAATCACGTGAGGGTGCGGGTACTGCAGCGCCAACTCGTTCAATAGCGCTGCAGCGGTCCCTGGGTCATCCTGCCTGAGCAGCGCTCTCGCTTGTCCAATTTTGGCTGCCGCCAAAGCGTCCTGATCGCGTGCCAATTCAACAACTTGTCTATAGACATCGCCGGCTTCTCTGAAACGATCTAGATCGAGAAGCAACTCACCTTTGATTAACATCGCGGGGACATAGGTCGGATCGATCGCGAGCGCTCGGTTCAGATCATCGAGAGCCTCTTCAAGGCGAACAAGCTTGATGAGCGTCACCGCACGAAAATACGGCCAGCGGAAATCTGAGGTATCCAGGTCCATCGCCTGTTGATAGGTTGCTTCCGCAGCATCGTGAAATCCGTTGGCCTCATAGGCCATACCCAACTGCCCACGACGACGTGATGACTGTTCTTGTGCACGCACAGCGTCGATTTTTCCCTGTATGAAACTAACTAAATCCTGGTCAACCCCATCAAGACCTTCCTCTATCACATTACCTACAGAAGAGTGACCACAAGCTGTCAGCAACAGACACACACCTGCAAAGCACAAAACACATCGCGAAACGGTCACGTCAATCCACCACCGTCCCGTTGATGTAACGAACACTTTCTGCAAACGCGTCAAGACCTACCCGCTCACCAATGGCTCTGCCGGGAATATCATCGACCGGCGGGTGGATACCACCCCAGATACGAGACAGGCTGCACTGGTCAGCGGCATCACGGTACGTCGCCCACTGCAACGTGACGTCCACCGAAGGACCACGCTCAAAGACAAGAAACTGATCCGCGGGTGCCTCGAAGCCGCTCATCCCCCCAGGGAAAAATGGATCGCCTGTCAATGCCGTCAATACTTCTGCTGCGGCGCGGGAATACGTGGAGTGGCCGGAAACAAAACCTGCGAATGGCGGTGTCACAAAACTGGGACGCTGGTAAGGCCACCAGTCCTCCGCAAGTATCCAGCCGACGCCTGCAGGTTCACCATCTTGTCCAATGAACGACGGACCACGCCAGCTATAAAACTTAATCTTCCCCACATGCTCATTGTCATCGCCGGACAAAGGATCACCATTTTGAACCAACTCGATATACCCATCAATCAACGGGATGCCCTCCTCGTTGTAGGACGCCTCGGTGACCTCGGTACTTTGCCCCAGATCGGCTAGCGCTCGGAGCGCGGAAATCGGTCTGATGTAATCGTAATATCCCTTGATGCCCCAGGCCGCAATCGCTGAGTCATGCATCGCGCCACCTAGCATGAAGTAGGTCATGACATCCCACTGCAGCCGGTCGAGCTCAGTCCCAACACCTTCGAATCTTCTTTGTAGCAGCGGATGTTCATTGACGGTATTTGCAATCACGAACCAGTGTCCCGGGGGAGTCTCAGACTCCGGACCATCCGCCCAGAATTCTGCTAAAACACGCCCATAATCTCCCCTCGGGATCATCTGAGGTACGTAGGGTGCCCCAGTAACAGGATTGGTAGCATATCCAGGGCTAGGATCTCCCCCCTCAAGAAAATCGTAAAACTGATCATATTCGTCATACGTCGCGGGGTAAGAAGAGACGTTTCCCACTGAGGCTGGAGATATGTCGATGATCACACCGTCATCGGGGTCCAGATGCGACCCCCAGACCGCGACTAAAGAAAATGCCCAACGATAGAGATCAGCGTCGACACCATTTATCAAAGGTGGAGGAACTGGATCATGGTATACCCAAAACTCTTCAACTCCCGGGTTGTAAATGGTCAGATCCGAAGGCGATAGTGCGAATGGAATCACACGCCCCCATTCCGCGCCCAGGAATGATGGCGTGTCGTCCACGATGTTTCCCGCCTGATCAATAGATGTGGATAGTGTCAACGGCTGCCAATGGTTGAGGTCCACGACATCCGGATTGCCCGGTTGTTCCGGCAATAATGGTGGGTTGACTGGCTCATAAAATAAATTGGCATAGCCATGCGCCTCATTGGAATTGTCAGATAGGCCATAATCAATGAAACAATTGGCGATATGCTCGCCGAGCGCTCTTCCATTACTCACAGGTGACGCACCGGTGAGGTCAATGCCCAGGAATCCGGCCAGCGCATCTGTGTCCCGTCGTATCCCACTAAATCCAGGCGCCGCTCTGAACCGGTGTTGGATCAAGCGATAGGCTGCTACCCCGATTGCGGTATCTCGTTCAATCACGTCATCGACATCTTCAGGAACCATTTCTTCACAGGCAACATCGTTTCGCGTACGTCCGACGAGCCAGGGAACCGATACAGGGTCAAACAAACTCCAGGCGTCATACATAGCGGCAGACGTGTGAAACAGATTGCGCGCATGTACTGTTGGACGTGCAAAGTCATTACGTATTGCCTGAAGAAGCACTTCATTCCAGCGTCGCGCGACACTAACTTCGTCGTCGGGTCCAGCGCCAGGAATATAGTTCGCAGTAATGGTGACCGCCGCGTCCGAAACAGTGAATGTCGTGCTAATGGCACTTGTGTCAGCGAACACACCATCGCCACCGGTACTGCTCCAGTGCGAGAAGTGATAGGCATCCGCAGGAATATCTGCGGTGATTTCAACTACGTCCCCACTTTCGTAACGGCCATCACCAGAGCCAGACATGACCGTGACCCGGAAATCGGATGTGGCCGGCTGCACTAACGTCAACAACTGATCGGCCTGGACATCGTTTAGGCCGGATGTCCGTCCATCCGGCCAATGGACTTCTACATCGACAACATCATCCGTACCCAGCCCCACATGAATCTCTGTCGGATTCTGCGACACAAAATTGCTGCCACTTCGCATCTCTCGCACCAGCGTCATCTCGTCCGTTGTGACCGTCACTCTCGCCCCAACACCTAGCGTGTTCGAGGTCTCGCTGCGAAGCCGTATCAAGAGATAGTGGTTGTCATTGACAAGATTGTTGCGATATAGCCGCAGTCGATTCTCACTATTGTTGTAGATTGCAAGGTCCTGATCACCGTCCTGATCGAAGTCCAGACACGCGACGCCGCGACCCTGGTCGCGATCCTCAACCCGAAGATCAATTGCGCGTTCACTGAACGTACCATCCCCGTTAGCGTGCATAAGCACGGCCGGGTCATTCGCGTATTCATCGAGTGTCCAGCCATTGGTGTGGAAAATATCGAGATGACCATCATTGTCGAGATCGGCAAAACACGCACCCCATCCCCAGTGTCCATCACGAACGCCAGATGTCTCGGTCACATCCTCGAAATTGCCCGCGCCATCGTTACGATACAGTCGATTTCCGGTTGCTGGTTCTGCATTGACAGTGCCTAAGATCGAGGTCACGAACCAGTCCATATCACCATCATTATCGTAGTCACCCACCGCGGCGCCCATACCAAACTCGTCGTTCAGTACTGACTCGTTTTCTGTAATCAGTGAAAAGGTGCCGTCTCCATTATTAAGGAAGGACCTACTGGTCCCGAAATCCGCGGCAAACAGCAGATCCGGGTCTCCATCGTTGTCGATGTCGCTCAGGTTGGGCGTAAACGTATGATCAATCAGGTCCTGATTGGGTTGTACACCCGGTGCGTCGCCCAAAAGCTGTGCTGCAATGCCTGATTCAATCGAATAGCTTTCAAACGTTCCGTCTCCGCGGTTCCGCCACAGCGTTTCTGTATCAGTACCGCCGTCGGCACTCCAGTGGCTAAGAAAAAGGTCAAGATCGCCATCCAGGTCGTAGTCGGAAAATGCAGCAGACATGGTATTCCCAGCAGTCAGGTCGATCCCTGACGTATCGGTGACGTCAATATAGTAACCACCGTCATTGCGCATTAGATAGTGGCGCTCGCCGTCCAGACCACCAAGGAAGAGGTCCCTGTCACCGTCGCCATCAATATCCGCAAAAGTCGGACCGCTGCCGTTGTGGGTTAGGTCAAGTCCAAAATCTGCAGCTCGCTGCGAGAACGTTCCGTCACCGTTGTTGATGAAGAGGGGATTCGGCTCATCACCTTTTGCGACCAGATACAGGTCGATAAATCCGTCACCGTCGACATCCGACGCAGCAAAACCTCCGCCCGTGTACGATTGCGTAGTTGTTGGTTCTGTGAACGGATTTGATGTAGGCAGGCCTACTGCAGAATCCACCAGAGAAAAAGAAAATACATTTCCTGTTGGGGGCGCTGGCGGATCGCCGCTATCTCCCGAGGGGCTGCCGCCAGAACCAGGAATATTTGTATCCCCGCCGCTACATCCCAGCAGCAACGCAAAAAGGCAGAACGCTGCCAGAGCCGGAGGTAGCCGCCAAGCCATCGCCATGTTCTCCTTCAAGAAGAAGCGTGATCATAGTGACTCTAAAGCATCGAGACTAGTTCCCCAGGAAATGAAAAATTATCGCGGACCACCCCCTCCCTGACCGTTACCTCCAAGATTACCATCGAAGGAATACGCGCCTAATTGACTTCGGTTGGCCTCGTCCCACTGATCCGTCAGGAGTGCACCATCCGGGTCTGTCAGAACACAGTTAAGGACCCGTATTTTCGATCCTTGCCTATTAACCCGCTGACACTTCATACCCGTCGCATCGGTGCCATATTTGTCGACAAATTGATCAACAACCTTCTGATATCCACTCTGATGTTGCTCAGGAATTCGTTTCCAGACATCGTTGAACATTTTCCGAATGCTAGGTTCCGTGCGACCATCTGCTGCGACACCCAACCAACCCAGTGCATAACGCGAATCTTTCTTGGCACCGCCCAGACCATTCATATGCATATAGCCAAGTCGCGCCTGGGGTTGTTTGAAACCTCCTCGGGCTGCTTCCAGCAACAGTGGATAAGCTTCGTCAAACTTGTCATCAGCAAATAGGGACAACCCTTTCCGTCGAGCCTTGTACAACTCGTCCGCGCGATCACGAAAATCACTGACCGTAGATTGTGTTTCATCATCAGCCAGGGATACAGGGCCCAGCATGAGTGAGCAGATCAGCAACGCAACAACACGCATAACAAAATCTCATAATAAATGTCCGAAGCTCAGTTTAGTCAGACACAGTGAGGACGCCAGTATCCGATGTGCTAATCGATTCATTTTATACAGTTTCCTGACACTTTCCCGGCAAACTGAGAACTAAGGGACGGGCGCTCCGAGACCACGGACCAGTTGAAGCACGCCACTTCTCGATTGCAGATCGCCAAAAGACTCGCGTTCCCCATCCGGCCAGAGCACCACGACATCCACCAGGCCGGTGGCAGAACCAAGACCAAAGTGCGCCGCCGGCTCGTGGGCTGCGACATAACTCCCAGCCATCTGCACCTGACGAGTCAAGACCCTCTCGGATCCGTCCAGCCGACCTGAGATGAGTGCATGGGGAACAATACCTTGATCGTCGGTCGCCACGATGCGCAGCCATTCGTGTTCACGCTGCTGATTAATCAGAACATTGGGACGGCTATCACGGTTGGCAATGATGAGGTCGAGCGAACCATCGCCGTTGAGATCACCGAGGGCCAGCCCTCTACTTGTTTGAAAGACATCCTGACCCAGACCGCCCTGCGGTAGGACTTCGAAACGGATACCTGAATCCATCTCCTGTCCCCGATACAGCACATTCGGTTCCGCATAGACATCAGCCGGATCTTCAGGCTCAGGTGTATACGTAACACGACCGTTAGCCTCATAAAGATCAAGGACGCCATCATTGTCCAGGTCTGCCAGGACCACACCAAAACGTGTGTAACGACGACTAGTACTCCCAAGCCCAACACGCGCTGTCGCGTCAATAAAGTAGTCGCCCTCGTTGCGAAAATAGCTATCGGTTTCGCCCTCTATGTTGACGACCAGGACATCCATATCGGCATCGTTGTCGACGTCCCCGGTAACGACCCCCATACCCGCCTTGGCGATGCCATGGTCATCTGTCGCGGAGCCCCACTCCAAAGCTCTGTCTTCAAAACGCAGATCTCCCTGGTTGATCCACAACTGATTCATGGTCTTGTCGTTCGCCACAAACAGATCAAGGAGACCATCACCATCGAAGTCCGCTGATACTGTGCCCAGTCCATTGCCTGTCACACTCGTCAATCCTGCACGCCTGGTGATGTCGGAAAAAGTGCCATCCCCATTGTTCCGGTAGAGCCGATCCTGCGCAGGAGCATCATAGTTCCCAGGATCACAGTAATTGCGCGCACCGGTCCCATAGTCGTGGCATTGGCGTTCAACCCCGATGCCCCAGGCGATGTAATTCACCAGAAATAGGTCCTGGTCCCCATCGTTGTCGGCATCAAAGAACGTCCCCGCAGTCCCAAACCCGTCGTCTCCGACACCACTGTCCTCTGTGACATCAACATACCGTCCGAGTCCGTCATTACGCAGCAGGACGTTGGCGCCAACATTGGTGACATAGATGTCCATGTCTCTGTCACCATCGTAGTCACCCACAACAACGCCAACACCATATCCCTGATCGGCATGTCCGGGGTCTGTCGAACGAATGAACCTGTGCCCTTCATTGAGGTAGAGGATATTGCCATCGTTGGGTTCGACCTGACCAAGTTCGTCCAATACACCCGATTGCACCAGGTACAGATCGAGGTCCCCATCACCATCGACGTCGAGGAGTGCGACGCCGCCTGCCATAATTTCAGGTAACAGGTAACGACCATCCGCTCCCGATTGGTGCACAAAGTCGACACCCCAACGCGACGCTTCGTCAGTGAACCACAGGACATCGGTCAATGTTTCAGGGGCTTCCGTGGCATCACGCTGGGGAGAGTCTGGATCGCAGGACGCCAAAAGACACCACAGGCCAACGACCACTGCGGGTGCCCTCCAGATATGTGTCCACCGCCTCATCCAGTACTTTGAAGCCTTCCTTTGTCAGGACGCTAGTATCGCACACCCATCCTGATCGTTTATGCTGAGCCACGTTCAATTAACCAAACAGCGTGTAACCAGCACGTTTCTATGTGGAATCAACATGCCATTTGACACACTGATCAAAGCAGGGACAGTCATCGACGGATCTGGCGACGCACCCGTGACAGCAGATATTGCCATCAAGGACGGAATCGTTTCAGAAATTGGTCGTATCAATGCCAGGGCTACTAGAACCATCGATGCTGACGGCGCCCTGGTGACACCTGGGCTTGTCGATATCCATACCCATTACGACGGCCAGGCAACCTGGGCAAGCCGCATGGCACCCTCCAGCCACCATGGCGTCACAACAGTCGTCGCCGGAAACTGCGGCGTAGGATTTGCGCCAGTGCGCCCAGATGACCGGGAGAAGGTCATTGAGTTGATGGAAGGGGTCGAGGACATTCCTGGCGTTGTATTGAATGAAGGCCTCGAGTGGGCCTGGGAGAGTTTTCCGGAATATATGGACTACATCGATCAGCGTCAATTTGACATGGACATTGGCGTTCAGATTCCACACGCACCGTTGCGCGTGTATGTGATGGGACAACGTGCACTGGACCGGGAACCCGCAACACCCGAAGACATAAAGGCGATGCGAGACCTGACCCGTGAGGCCATGGTGGCTGGTGCGATTGGATTCTCCAGCTCGCGTTCCATCAACCACCGCTCCAGTAAGGGTGAACACACACCATCATTGCAAGCAGAACTGAACGAAATGGCCGGTATTGCCGCAGGTATCCGTGATGCCGGTCGTGGCGTGATCGAACTGATCTCGGATTTTTTTGATCTCGACGAAGAGTTCGATCTGCTGGAAGGCATGGTCGCGAGTGGAAGTTGCCCGCTGTCATTTACACTTGCGGAAGGTATTGGCGGCCCTGATGGCTGGCAACGACTGCTTCATCGCATCGAGCAAGCTAATGAGAAAGGCCTGACTATTCGCGGGCAGGTCGCAGCGCGTGCCATCGGCATCACACTGGGCCTCACAACTACACTGAACCCTTTCTCAGGCAAACCGACCTATCGAAAAATCTCAAAGCTCCCACTGGCAGAACGTCTTCACAAGCTTCGCGACCCTGACGTCAAAGCGCGCATCCTTCAGGAGGAGTCCTCTCACGGATTCACGCAGCTCTTCAAACGTATGAGCGATATGCATAATGTCTGGGAACTGAGTGGCGATCCCAACTATGAGCCTCTGCCGGAAGAGAGTGTCGGTGGCCGCGCCGCCGCCGCCGGCTGCGACCCGCAGGAATATGCCTATGAGCTCATGCTGGAACGTGAGGGTCTCGCCATGATGTACATGCCCATGACGAACTATGCAGAGAAAAATCTCGACAACTGCCGTGAGCTCATCATGCACGAACACACTCTGATGGGACTGGGTGACGGTGGTGCGCATGTTGGCACCATCTGTGATGCCAGCTACCCGACATTTGGACTCACCCACTGGGGCCGCGACAGATCGCGAGGAGATCGAATTGATTTACCAACGCTGGTCAGGAACCAGACACGTGACACGGCCCGCGCGGTCGGACTCACTGACCGGGGTGAATTAAAGGTTGGGCTACGCGGAGATTTGAACGTCATCGATTTCGACAATCTTAAGATCGGCGCGCCGAAGATGGTTTACGACCTCCCATCCGGTGCAGGACGACTTGAGCAGAAGACCGATGGATACATTGCGACATTGGTTAAAGGCGAACTGACCTACCGGAATGCAGAGCCTACCGATGCGTTACCGGGTCGACTCATCCGGGCTAGCTGATCGTCGATCCAGGAGTCGATGGAAAGGTCGATTGAGATCGATTCAAAGAAGCTCAAACGCCCTCTAGATCAGACTGTTTAAACAGACTAATAATCTTGATGCCCTCGGCGGCACGCCCCTCGCGGCCTCAGGTTTCGCAGTCTAGGATCACTAGCACCCTGCCGACCGTGATCTAGTCAGCACTCAGTGTCCTTGCCAAACCAATATTCGCACCACCGATCCAGACGACATCTTCCACTAGTACCACCGCTTCGTTCTTTTAATCGGGACCTTCTGCATAGCGGCGGGTCCCAAAGTTATGGGTTCTTTGTGAAGGAATGATGCAGGCAGGCCTGTCTTAAATGACAACGCCGTAACCACCGGAATCCGCCCAAGTTTGAGGCCCGGCGATACCGAGATGTCATCTGGCACCAACGGTGCCAGATGATGCGTGATCGGGGTCAGAGTGTTCGGTTTGGATTCATAATGGTATTTGTCGAAGTAGATATTCGCGAACGGATCGGAGCGTGAACTTACCGGTCAGACGACGATTACGATTGATCTCCCGCGCCAGCGGTTCACGATCTATCAATGGCCTGCCCTCTTTAGCGTAAGGCCTGCTCAAAATCTGCCAGCAGGTCGTCCGTCTCTTCAATTCCGATGGAAAATCGAACCAGAGAATCGTCAATCCCCATCGAAGCGCGTCGTTCTGGCCCCATCTCAAAATAAATCGAGTGGGCCACCGGAATGCCGAGTGATCGCGTATCGCCAAGGTTGCTGGTGCAGATCACCAGATCAAGTTTGTTCAGGAACTCGAAGCAATCCATCTCAGTCAGTTCAACACTGAAGATGGCACCAGGATACCTGAACAGCTCATTGGCTCTCTCATGTTCAGGATGATCCGGTAAGCCAGGAAAGTAGACCTTCTTGATCGCAGGATGGGCATTCAGATACTCGGTTATCACGCGTGCGTTCGCGCAGGCCTGCTCCATACGTAATGCTAGCGTATCGGAACCGACAGAAATGTGATGCGCAGCCTCCGGTCCGAGGGATGCGCCGAAATCCCGAATCCCCTTCTTCTTGATCTGTTGAATCGCCCAGCCTGAAGGATCGCCCTTTTTATAATTATCGTAGATATGGGGAAACGTGGACCAGTCGAAGTTGCCGGCTTCAGTCACAGCACCACCCAATGCATTGCCGTGCCCCCCGATGTACTTGGTGAGCGAATTGATGATCAGGGATGCATCCACATTCTTCGGCTGAAACAGGTAAGGGGTTGTCATGGTATTGTCGACGATATAGATCAGTCCCCGATCCCGGCAGAGCTGCCCTATGCCAACAAGATCCGTGACCTGTGTTCGTGGATTTGAAATGGTCTCCACAAACACAAGCTTAGTCGAGCCCTTAACCGCATCCGCCACCGCATCTGTGCTGGTAGCATCCACGAACGTGACCTCGATACCGTGCTCGGCAAACGAGTTGAACAGGCTGTTAGTGTTTCCGAACAGGAACGAGGATGCCACCACATGATCACCGGCTCGAAGAAGTGCAAAAAAGGTGGTCCCGATCGCCGCCATACCGGTGCCGAACGCCGCCGTGACCACTCCCTGCTCCATTAATGTCACCTTGTCCGCAAGCGCCGTCACCGTTGGATTGACCTGTCGACCATAGGTATACCCAGGCTGATCGCCCTGGAAGACAGCCGCCAGATCGTGGGCATCATCATAGGCATACGTGACAGCGGTATGAACGGGTTTATGGATCGAACCATGTTCGATGCGACCGCGCCGATCTGCGTGCAAAATTTTGGAGGTAAATCCAGTCATGGTGGGTCCTGCTGTGATGTTATGAACATAAGTGAATCAGGAGAGGCGTGCAAACCCGGGTCTCGAATCGGCACGTGATCCCCATGATTTGCGTCCAATCTAATTCCATTATGAATAGCCCAGATGGGGCTCAATAATGGCGTAGCAGACGGGTGTCGTAATGTGGTGGTTGTTAATATCTAGCTCCTTTTGGGATCATTGGGGCGCTTCCCGGGCGGTGTGCCCACCTGGAGTCTCAAATCATTTTGTTTTGACCCAATTCTCCCGGAAGGCTGGCCACCTTCCGAAGGATACGGGAAAGTCAGTGGGTGGCACGTCCCATCAGCATCATCATGTTGTGCGTATTGTGAATGAGTTTGAAGGTCACGTTGTTCTCTCTTCTATTTTCTCCAAATTCTTGTCAATTGACCGGTCAACTTAAGGCCGGCCATCTTAGTTGTTACACTGACACTGTCAAATCGCGTTACCACAAGTATGACCAACATGAACAAACAATCCTTTGTTGACGGACTACTGTCGTTTATTGACGCAAGCCCTACCCCGTTTCACGCCGTAGCCAATATGGCTTCGATCCTGTCTGACGCCGGATTCAAAGAGCTTGATGAGAGGGACCTCTGGGATATCAATGCCGGACGCTATTTTGTCTGTCGCAATGGTTCTTCGATCGTCGCCTTCATAGTTGGCAAACAACCGATTACCGAAACCGGTGTCCGGATGGTCGGCGCACATACGGATAGCCCCTGCCTTAGACTGAAACCCAATCCCGATCTGACGACGGCCGGTTATCTGCATCTGAGTGTGGAGGTCTATGGTGGCGTTCTCTTAAATCCTTGGTTCGACCGAGACCTGTCACTTGCCGGGCGCGTAACGATCAAGACAACTGAAGGTATCGTCAACGAACTGGTCGACTTTAAGTCGCCAATCGCTACGATCCCGAGTCTTGCGATCCATCTGAACCGAGGCGTGAACGATGGGCAGAGGATCAATCCACAAACGGACATTCCGCCTATATTGATGCGAGCCAAAAAAGGAATCACGTTTGATGATCTTCTCACAGCGGAGCTGAACAAAGGCCGGCGTCGAAAGATCTCACTTCTTGGTCACGAGTTGTCGTTCTACGACACCCATGCCCCCGCACTGACGGGCATGGAAGATGAGTTCATCGCCAGTGCCAGACTAGATAACCTTCTGAGCTGCTATACAGGCCTCGTCAGTCTGCTAGACGCAGGTGACCAGTTCACCAGCGTGCTCATTTGCAACGATCATGAAGAAGTTGGCAGTGCGTCTGCAGAAGGCGCGGAGGGGCCCTTCCTCGGGTCGGTCCTTTCACGAATTTTACCGGATCCTGAGTCCTACTATCGCACCATTGCAAACTCGTTAATGATCTCGACAGACAACGCTCACGGTATCCACCCGAACTATGCCGCCAAACACGACCGCAATCATGGCCCGCTGATCAACGATGGTCCCGTGATCAAAATCAACGCCAACCAGCGTTATGCCACCAACAGCGAAACAGCAGGATACTTTCGCGAGCTGTGTCGTCGGGCGAAGGTCGGATGTCAGGCCTTCACCGTTCGTTCGGACATGGCCTGTGGTTCGACCATTGGGCCGATCACCGCCAAAGAGATTGGTGTCCGGACACTCGATGTAGGCGTACCGACCTTCGCCATGCACTCGATCAGGGAACTCGCGGGACGCGACGATGCACATGCGTTGTACAAAGCGTTGCTCCAGTTCTACAAGGACAAAGGGACGCCTGGGGCTCTTTAGACGGCTCCTTAATGGCCGTACGAGTGTAGCAAAGGACCAAAATACATCCCCTGTGGCCGAATCAAACGGTTTTCCGCTTTCGCCTCCAGGTAGAGTGCCAGCGGACCCATAGGCCGCCGGCATTACCACGGCCAGAAACGCCGCACCTTTGTAGAGCTCAACATTAGAATGGATATCCTTGCCACGATTTGCCATCTCCACAGAAAACTGATCGTCGATGGCGGCCAGCGTGTTGCAGAGCGCCTTGTTGCCTCTCCTTCACAAAGCTCGATTGCCATGGGATTTAGGATCAGAGCGCGGGGATCCACTGTGCGTTATTCACTATGGCCCATCCCCATCAGGTTCCGCTTTTCGCACAGCAGCTCGTTGGTATGCGAAGACAATGCGTCGGGAGAACCGACCGATGCTTCCGTGCTGGTGTCTCTGACTTGTTGCGGCAAGTCCCACCGATCGACTCGCGTCTCTAAGACCCCGTGGAACGACCTACAGGTACCAACTTACGGGACGCCTTTGGCACGTCACCGATCTATTGCTGCGGCTCTACCTCTGCAGACAAGGGCGTGCCATGTGATGTCTCGATCATCGTTTGATGTCGGGCGATGGCAAACAACAACTCATCGGTGACACTGGACGAAATCGCCTTCAGCCGGATCCCATTGATCTGGTGCATCTTCCTCACAAAGGATAAACCGCTCTCACGGAGTGCCATCGAGTTTATCGAGTACTGTCGATCGCTGGATTTTGCCAATATCTGAACGAAGGCCTGGCATACTACTACTCGGGCAATTTGCCGGACAGCATATGAGCCGGTACCAGGGACTTCTCAAGCCTGTCGAACAGAAACTCGGCGACGATCGCGAGCAACGCGGCTGGGATCGCACCACGCAGAATGAGCGACATGTCGTTCAGCGATAACCCTGTCACAATAGGTTCTCCCAGGCCGCCGGCACCCACAAAAGCTGCCAACGTGGCCGTACCAATCGCGATCACCGTAGCCGTTTTGATACCCGAGAGAATATTGGGTAATGCCATAGGCAAAAGCACGTAACGGAGTTGCTGTGCGGTGTTGAGTCCAATCGCCAATGACACACGCTTCAGTTCCGGGTCGATGGTGATAAGCGCAGTGATCGTATTCCTCAGGATCGGCAGCAGTGAGTACAGTGTCAACGCAATGATTGCTGGAACTGTACCCAGTCCGAACAAGGGAATCATCAACGCCAGCAATGCTAGCGACGGTATTGTCTGCATCAATCCTGCCACATATAACACAGCTCTTGATGCCCCAGGGTTCGGAAACACAATAACCCCCAACGGAATACCAATGGCGCAGCCTACGAAAACCGCAATTCCGGTCAGGACCAAATGATTGGTCGTGTCTGTCAGGATCAGCTCCCATGTTCCGGGCATATGAATGGTGACCTGCTCACTCACCAGTCCACTGTTTACAAGGAAGTCCCTCGCTACGGTTACAAAATCATCGTTATCAACCACCACACGGGCGTTCAGTGCCCGCATGGATGCATCATCGAAAGCACCAGCCAACTGACGTAACGCTGCGATCACTTCTGATGGAAGATCGTTGCGAATAAACGGAACGGCGAAATACTGCGGAAAGTATCCTTTGTCATCGACGAGGGTCGTCAATCCATATCGTTCCAGATCACCGTCCGTTGAGTAGGCATCAGTGATATCAATTTTCCCCTCATCGATGGCTTGATAGGCAAGCCCATGCTCGATACCCGTGGGTTGTTGATCGAGCCCATACTTCTCCGCAAGACCAGGCCAACCGTCTTCCCGATTCAGAAACTCATGACTGACGGCAACCTCGAAGTCCTGCCCTGGCAGTTGCGACACCTTTGTCAGTCCCCAGGACTCTGCCAATGTCGCCTTCAGCGTGATGGCATAGGTATTGTTGAAGCCGAGCGAGGGCAAAACAGACAGGTCGTCCGGAGCCAAACCGGTATTCAGCTCCTCCAGAGTTGGCGCGAGCGCACCCGTTTTCAGAATGACCTGGCTGAGTGTCCCGGTGTACTCTGCGTAGACATCGATCTCACCGGACTTCAATGCCTCGTAACAGATTGTGGTCCCGCCAAGCCCAGTGCGACGATCAACTTCGAATCCTTTTGACTCCACCAGCTGAGCCATGATTTCCGCGAGTACGTAACTCTCATTGAAATTCTTGCTGCCGATCACAATAGGTTCTGCGCGTGCGGCCATCGACAGACTGAGCGTCAGCAACGCACTAGTTGCGACGACAGCGTGCATAAACCGCTTCACGCCAAGACCTCAAACAGATGTGATACGTACTCATCGGTTGGCGCAGAACGGACGGAGCCAACATCCCCCTCCTGCATCACGCGCCCTTCTCGCAACACGACCAGGTAGTCAGCAAGGCGAACCGCCTCCGCCATATCGTGGGTCACCAGCACTGTGGAGTTCGTCGCGCTACGGAGCGCATTAAAATCTTCATGAATGGATGCACGCGTGATCGGGTCGAGAGCCGAGAACGGTTCATCCAGTAGAAGCAGCGCTGGGGCCAGCATGATCGAGCGAGACAGACTAACACGCTGTTGCTGTCCGCCGGACAATTCATGCGGGTAACGATCTGCCAGTTCACCCTGGAGCGAGAACAACGCAAACAATTCTTCGACCCGCTCAGACAGCTTGGCCTCTGACCAGCCCTCAAGGCGCGCAACCAGCGAGATGTTGTCGAACACGGTCATATGCGGGAACAACCCGCCACCCTGAACCGCAAAACCCATCCTGCGTCTCAATTCGGGCAGGTTGTGATAGTCAATAGGCGAACCAAAGACACTCACCGCTCCCCGGTCCGGACGAAGCAATCCGTTGGCGATCTGGAGCAGTGTTGACTTGCCACTACCGCTCTCTCCAACCAACGCAGTCACCGTCTCTGATGGCAGGGCGAGATCAATGCCGTGCAACACTTCCGTCTCACCCCAGGATTTGGTGACACCGGAAAATTGAATGCAGCTTTCTGAGGTACTTGTCTCCATCACCGCTAACCCCCCAGCGTCCTGAGGTATCCGAGAAGATCCGAGAGTGCTTCGTTTGGTGCATTCTGAAGACGACTCTCCGCCTCGGTAATCGCGTTCTGCAGTCGGTCATCAGTACCGAACTGGTGCTTCCGATAGTCATCCCAACTCGCCCGATCCTCAGTAGAGAGTGTCTCTGGGAAGTTGCGTGCACGGTAACGGAACACCATTTGCGGCACGCGAGGGTCGTCAAAAGGCGGCGTACCAGCCGCCAGCGTCATCGGGTCCATGCAACGGAGTTCCTGCATCTTTGCCCGATCACCATCAGAGAAGAAACCACCACCATACAGCATGTGATCCGGGTCCGTCACCGGATCAAAATCCCGAGGCGAAAACGCCAGTTGAACGGACGTAGCCAGCGCATCAGCTGTGTCTGACTGCAATTGGGTCGCATGAGCTGCAATTTGATCAAGATCGAGGCCGATTCGTTCAGCATCATGCCGTCGGAGCGTGGTGAGTGGTGACAATGCCGGACATCGGTTCAGATGCACGGTTTTGATCGGCAATCGTATCCAGCCGTTTGCTTCAAGGTCGATTCTTGGTGTGAAGATGCGATCACGAATTTCCTCGGCAGAAAGCGTCATAAATGATGCTGGATCTACACTTAAGTCGTAACACAAGACACCATTTCGATTGTCAGGATGCGCACAAAGCGGCATGACCACACTGAGGTTGGACTGTTGCCCTGAATACATCGACGAGACGTGAACAACAGGATCTTTTCGAAGTGGATAGATGATTTTCGAAACCGCACGCTTATCACGAAGACGAAACATGAAATCAAACAGCTTGGGCTGCGCCCGCCGAACCAGACGAGCCATTGCGACGGTGTGCAGCACATCAGTGACCGCATCATGCGAGTCTCCATGGCTTATCTGGTTCCCTGCGGCCAGATATTCGAGGCGAAAATCCGGGGAACCATCGTCATTGTCCGGCCACACGACGCCATCCGGTCGCAAAGCCCTGGCCATTCGGAACAGGTCAATGACATCCCACCTCGAGTTACCGTTACGCCACTCGCGGGCATAGGGATCGATGAAATTCCTGTAAAACCCATACCGGGTGAACTCATCATCAAATCGAATATTGTTGTACCCGAGAACGCACGTCCCAGGCACTTCGAATTCACGTGCAATCGCCGCAAAGAAAGACGTTTCGTTCATGCCCTTATGGATCAGTTCAGACATTCGAAGACCTGTGGTGGCGATCGCACCAGGCTCAGGAATGAGGTCGTCACCAGGGAAGCAGAACAAATTCACCGGTGCATCGATGGACTCCAGGTTCGTGTCTGTCCTGACACCGGCAAACTGCAGCACCCGATCACGCCCAGGATGAGTACCACTAGTTTCAAGGTCGTACCAGAAAAAACTGGCGCTCATTCGGCCATCCTCACGGGACTCATAGGGAGAGTCCGAACACGGGCACGACCATGGGTTTTGAATAAATCCACATGCTTCGATGATCACACAGCGGTTCAACGTCTACCAGCAGCCTCTGCTGGTTGCGCTGTCAGCCATACGCCCATGTATACTCCGGCTCGACATTGGGGAGCCACGATGTTTGAAAATCACAAAGTACTACTCGCTATTTTAGGTCCTGTTTTCAGTGCAGTCGTCGCCTACCTGCTATCGCTGAATGGTTGGGAAAGCCCAGCATGCTGGACAGGTGCTATAGCCGCTTTGACCGCATTCTGGTGGATTACCGAGGCGATTCCCATACCGGTAACCTCAATGATTCCGTTAGCGGGTCTGCCTGCAGTAGGCGTGCTCACGCCTGCGCAGATTGGGGCGTCTTATGGTCACTGGCTGATCTTGCTGTTGCTCGGTGGATTTATCCTCTCGACCGCAATGGCGGCCAGTGGTGCACACCGACGTGTCGCATTGGGCATGGTCTCCCTGGTAGGCGGTAGTAGCAGCCGACGCCTCGTCTTCGGTTTTATGGCGGCATCGGCCCTACTTTCGATGTGGATCTCAAATACCGCCACCACGCTGATGTTGTTACCCGTCGCTCTGGCGGTGCTTGAACGCTCACCCGACAAGGCACTCGCCACGCCCTTGTTGCTGGGCATTGCCTATGCAGCCAGTGTCGGCGGCATCGGAACACCCATCGGAACACCGCCAAACGTGGTCTTTAGAGACGCCTACCAGCGAGCCACCGGCACCGATGTCGAGTTTTTGACGTGGATGGCCTGGGGCGTTCCTGTCGTCATCGTATTAGTGCCCCTCATAGCCATCTGGCTGACCCGAAGACTCAACTACCAGGGCGCTGTGGAAGTCCCATCGGTTGGACGTTGGCAGGCCTATGAAACGAGAGTGTTCATTGTTTTTGCGCTAACGGCACTCGCCTGGATCACGCGCAAAGAACCGTTTGGTGGCTGGTCCACCTGGCTAGATCTGCCTACAGCGAATGATGCGAGTGTTGCGTTACTGGCTGTGGTCGCCATGTTCCTAATTCCCAATGGGAAAGGCGGACGCCTGCTTGATTGGGAAACCGCCAACAAGATTCCCTGGGGCATGCTGATCCTGTTTGGAGCGGGCATTGCACTGGCAAACGCTTTCGGCGAATCCGGGCTGTCTCAAGCACTGGGCGATGCACTCGCGGGTATTGCGGACTGGCCGCTACTGTTGATGATTGCAGTAATCTGTCTGACCATCACGTTCCTGACAGAAATCACGAGTAACACCGCAACGACCGCTCTGATGATGCCGATCCTTGCGGCTGCGGCGCTCGCTGCTGGTATTGAGCCGGCACTGATGATGGTGCCTGCAGCTATGAGTGCTAGCTGTGCGTTCATGTTACCGGTGGCAACTGCGCCCAACACGGCAGTGTTCAGTACCGGTAGATTCACCACCAGCACAATGGCGCGCGAAGGTGCGGCCCTAAATCTGATCGGTGCGTTTATCATCAGCTTGATCTGCCTCATATTGTTCAGCTAGCAGCCTGATAAGCGCAGAACCACTTCGGAGAACCACGATGTCGGGAACAACAGGACCAGGGACAATCACCACGACCGAGGTTGGCACTCATACGGTTGCCACCACCACCTTACTCGACACCCGCTTAGTCATGGCCTACGCAACCAGCATCAATGACGAGAACGAGGCTTACTTCGACGACACCCGCGCAGGCGGCTTGAATGTTCATCCGGGTATCGTTTTCTCACTTCAGTGGAAAAGTCGGTTTCGCCTCGGCCAACCCACCAACATGCGCGCCGCGCCGTTTGCCGTTCACGCGCACACGGATCTCAGGATCTTGCGCCCGTTTCAATCCGGCGAAGCAGTGACGACCCAAGGACGACTGGTGGCCAGAAAGCAGATACCACCGGGTGTTTATAGTGTGGAGCGCTATACCTTGAGCGACACCCATGGTGGGGTTATTGCCATCCTCGACTACAACGGCATTACTCGTGGCGCAACACTCGATGGGGACGATGTCCGTGTTGAGGATGACGTGCCTGAACCTGATTTTACGCCCAATATTGGCGGCCAACCGGAGTGGACACACGAGGTCCATATCCCCTTGCACGCAGGACAGCAGTACACGGAATGCGCTCGTATCTATAACCCCATTCATACCGAACGCAGTGTTGCATTGGCCGCAGGACTACCAGACATCATCCTGCATGGCAGCGCCACGAAAGCCATAGCCCTGTCATCAGTTGTTGATCATTGTTTTGATGGTGACGCACGCTGTATTACGCGGCTGGGTGGCCAGCTTCGCGCCATGGTGTTTATGAATAGTGATATCCAGGTGGTCTGTCATCAGGTCAATGACAGCGATGGCGAGCGCATCGTACGTTTTTCCGTACTGAATGAGTCCGGTCAATCGGCGATCGATGGTGGATTTGTTGTCGGAAGCGCCTAAAAGCGCTCTTCAAAACGATTCTGCCTCCGCCATCAACCGTTGTTCGCGTACTTCATTGGACTGCTTCGCGAGCACCTTCACCTCTTCCAGAAACGCGCGTAAGTTGCCACTTGTCGCAAGGAGCGCCTCAAACTGAGGGACCAGTTCGTGGTAGATCGCTACCGTACCTAGCTGTGCATTGTTGATTGGCTGAGCCATCCACCCCGCATAGGGCCCTTGCGCTCCCCAGGTCTGCTCCAATTCGGCGTACTCGTCCTGAAGCTGCTGAAGCCGCTCATGTTTCGACCTCCGACGAACAGAAGCTTTCTCGTCGGAGGCATAGATCTCGGCCAATGCACTTCGCGCTTTGGTGATGAGCGCGATGGTCTGCTGCCACTTGGCTTCATCCTCAAGATAGGCATCAAACACCGATGGCTGACCTCGTTCAGTCAGCCATTGTCTGAGTAGCGTTCTCTCCACGGTGGTCGCAAAACTTTCATTGAACTGAGTATCTCCTTTCACAAACACCACTCTGTGTGCCAGTTCATGGAACAGCAATGCCGCAAGGCGTTCGTCAGATCGAGCAATGAATGTGTTCAGGACAGGATCATCAAACCAACCCAGCGTTGAATACGCAGCCACACCGCCAACGTAAACGTCCATCCCTTCATCAGCCAGCGATTGTGCGTAGTCTCTCGCAGCTTGTTCCGCAAAAAATCCCTTGTAGGCCAGACACCCCACCATGGGGAAGCAGAAACGTTTTAACTCGGTGGAAAAAGTGGGTGCCGCAAAAACGTTCCAGACCACGTATGCACGGCCCGTATCCACATAGGTGCTGTAGGCACCATTCACTGACAAGCCATTCTCATCTGCAAAAGCCAGGACAGATTGGATGAAATGGAGCCGGTTTCGCAGTGTCTCGTGAGTCGCTTCATCGGCGATCAGTCGATCCAGCGACTTGCGTTTGCTGAGGATTGATAACTGACCAACGAACGCCTGTGTATAGTAACTGACGGAACTACAAGCAGACACGAAAACCAGCATCGACACGGCAAGTAACCGACCCAACAATGACCTCATCAGATTCTAATCACCTCAACGGGAGCGCGGGTGGGATGAGATGGAATATACTCGATTTGTGAACCTATACAACGAATACCTCGACTATTTCGGATTCAGTGAAGCGCCCTTTTCTATTGCGCCCAATCCGGACTATCTCTACATGAGTGATCGCCATCGTGAAGCTCTGGCGCATCTGTTGTATGGCGTGAATACGGACGGTGGCTTTGTCCTGATCAGCGGCGAGGTCGGCACAGGCAAGACGACCCTGTGTCGACATCTGGTCGGGCAACTGCCAGAGCACATCAACGTTGCCTTCGTGTTGAATCCCAGGGTCAGCGCAGCGGAACTGATCGCCACGATTTGCGATGAATTGAACGTCGAATACCCTGACGACGCTAGTATCAAGCAGATGATCGATCCGTTAAATCACTTTCTGCTCGCAGCCAATGAAGCGGATCGCAAGACGGTGGTCATTATTGATGAAGCACAGAATATGGATCCCGATGTACTCGAGCAGCTGAGACTCTTGACGAATCTTGAAACCCATCAGCGAAAACTACTCCAGGTGGTATTGCTTGGTCAGCCAGAACTCCTGGAACTCCTGTCACAGCCCTCACTAAGGCAGTTACTACAACGAGTCACAGCGCGGTATCACCTGGGTGGCCTCAGCAGTGACGAACTTCCAGAGTACGTAGCGCATAGGTTGCGGCTTGCCGGGGGTCGCGGACAGATCTTTTCGCCAGCCAGCCTGCGTCGGATCTATCGACTCACCGGCGGGATACCACGATTGGTGAATCTGATCTGTGATAGGGCGTTGCTCGGTACCTACGTTCAGGAGAAATTATCAGTCGATGTGAAGACCGTGCTACATGCTGCCGGGGAAGTACTTGGTGTGTCTGACCGTTCACCATGGATCGCACCCTTCGCTGCGGTTGCTACTATGATCGTCCTAAGCCTCGGCGCTTACGCCTGGTCAACATCCACTCTATCCAGTGGGCCGCACACCACGCCGGCTCAAGACATTGCCACAGCACCAAGACACACAGAAGCATCGGATAACACAAAGGCCCTGGACGCCATCCGATTACCAACAAAAGTCGACCCGCAGGTCAGCACGGGCCCATCCCTATCGGCCGAAGAGGAAAAGGCGCAGCCCAGATTTTCCAACCCCTTCTTTGGAGGCTATAGAAGTGAACGCGACGCCTTTGCGGAGTTATTCGACAATTATGCCAATACTGTCAACAACAGCGGGGACTGCGGCGAACTTCAACGGTTCAAGTGCGTGTCCATGGTTGGAACACTGGATCAAGTTCGGCGCTTGAATCGACCAGTGGTGGTGCGCGTCGACAACGCAGCCAATGAAACTCGACATCTGGTCATTACAGGTCTCGCAGATGACGTGTTTCTCTCCGATGGAAGACGAGTGAAGTCTGACAATTTCCTTCAGCATTGGAATGGGGAGTTCACTTTGTTGTGGCAACCCCCGGGAACCTATCAACGGGTCATCAGACCCGGCGATCGTCATCCCGCACTGATCGATGTGAGATCGAGGCTGCAAGTTGGCGACGACGCAAGTGAGAACATCTCAAGTTACGACGACCCGCTTGTGCAGGCTGTGAGGCGATTCCAACTCACCCATGGCTTGAAACCAGACGGGCTCATCGGCGTTCAAACACTGATCTTACTGGCCAACGAATCTGCCGTTGATTTCCAAAGACTGGACGAAGCCAAGACCGCCAAATCGGCTGGTGATTCCTGATGTCCTACATCCTAGATGCGTTAAGGAAGTCGGAGGAGGGACGTCAGCCGCGAGACATCGGTGCATTGACTCTCGCACAACGATCCCGCACGCAACGACGATCAAATCCCTGGCTTACGGGTCTTGTACTCGTACTTGTGTGCAACGCTGTATTACTGGGATATCTCACTTTCGGGCGCAATCTGGTCGACAACAACATCTCATCAACGCCACTGGAATCCGGCACAATCACGATGGTACCGACTGTAGGAGAATCTGCTACTGCAACGATCTCGACACCGGCGATTGCCTCCAGAAACACAGCCCAAATGGAACCCAACGACACGGTGCATATTGATGAAGCCGTCACTATTCGACCATTCATACAAACCAATGATATCGATCAGTTGCTGGCGTCGCTAAGATTCACCAGCCATCTCTACGCGGATGACCCAAAGTTGAGCTCGGTCATGATCGATGGTCGCGTCTTTCGGGAAGGTGACACACCAAGGACAGGCGTGGATCTCGTCCGCATCACAAGTACAGGCGTTGTACTACGCTATCGGGGGCGAGAAGTCGCCTACAACGTATTGGCACAGTGGGAATAACCCTAAGGCCTATCAATCGGTTGCAGATCTTTCGAGTTCCACCATTCTTTCGTTCAACTGCGAGCGGAACCGGTTGATGGATTCCACCGCAGCATCGAAATCATCGAGCCGCTGATTGATGTCCAACAGAGCCCGCTGATTGGCCCCCAGAATGTCCGCAACGTCCTGCACTTGTCCTCTGACCAGCGCAACTTCCGTCAGAACCTCCGCGTCCTCCTCCGCCAGCGATTGCTGAATTTCCACCATGTCATCTGCGACAGTGCTGATCCGCACACTGGCGTCGGACACCGCGTTCAACAACATAGCCATCTGATCATCGAGAAGTGAGACTCTTCGGGTCTGCTCACCGATATCGTTCTTATTAGTGGCAATGTCTAGCCGATTGGTACGATAAGAAACTGCCCAGAGTTTATCGATCTCAGAGAAGTTAGTTTTGATCTCATCCTGCATCTTTCGCAGCGTCTTGGACACATCAGTACCAGTGGCTGCCAGTCGTTCGTCCAGAGCTTTCACATTTTCCTGCCCACGTGCCAACAGAGCATTCGCGGTTTCAAGTTTCTGCTGAACCTGCCACAACGTGTACCCGCCAATACCCATCATGATCGCCATCACCACAATCACAAAAACGAGAAGGCCGTTGAAGCTACTCTGGCGCGCCACTCCGGGACGGCTGGCCTTTTGTCGCTGTACCACATCATCCTGGTGCGGAGCGATCGTTGGAATTCCGGTGTCGTCTTTACTCATCGTTCATCCGCAACAGAACCACAAAGCGCAGGAAGCAACAAAAAGGGCCCCATACGGAGCCCTTTCTAATGGTCAAGACAGTCAAATCACTGTCCCGTCCAAATTATGTCTACAGAAATGCGAGGGCGCCGTAGAGTACGGCGGTCAGCACAAATCCACAGGCGATCACACCTCCTACCGAGGTCAGCGGACCCTGCTTGCCCAACACGCCATTGCCTTCGAGTGCCAATACGATCACAGCGGCAATACCCACACCAACCATCGTGCTATCGGAGAGGAAGCCTGTTGGCAAGTGCGCTGACGACCCCATGAAATAGAGCATCGGTACTGAGAACATGGTATTTGTACGTGATGCGAGCGCTGCCTTTGGCGCAGCTCCAGCCGCTTCAGGCAGTGCCTCACCACCGCCTGCCACCTGTTGTGCAGACGCAATAACAATCTTTTGATTAGGCCAGATGATTAACCATACATTGAGGAACATCACGGTACCTAGTAGTGCACCGATGGTAATATCAAGCGTCAGACCAGCATGGCGGTTATAGAGCAATACCAAGCCCGACAAGAAAGTGAGCATGGCGCCCCAGCGGAACCACCAGAGTGCACGGGGGACTAACTTCTGAATGGCACCGGACCGGTGTGCATCTTCAGCTTCCTTGAAGTACTCTGTCTGAACGAAATTGAAATAATACAGCAGACCAATCCAGGTAATGCCGGCGAGAACGTGTCCCCAGCGGAAAAGATAGTCAATGCCATTTGCGGTTAACAATTCCATGATACCCCCTCGTGGTGTTGTTATATTGCATAGGCGCTTTCGCCTAGCATCACCCGTTGATCATAGCACCTGAACTTTACAAAAACCAAGGCAGCCTCCGTGTTCTGGGCGGTCGGTACACGGTTTGATGTTCATGAAAAATCGAACTCCCTCGATCCAGGTCCGATGGACGGCCTGCCTACTCATATCTCCGTGGGCAGTGAATGCAAATCAAAATCTTGGTGTTTGTTGAGATATCGATCTGTGGGCGTTCAGTTGGGTTCGGGCCATTACCCGTTTCGTGGAGGAGTTCGACAGTATTTTCACCCCAGGGGACATCACATTCAGCCACAGCAGGGTGGAGGTTGGTATTGAATAAGGTCCGTGGCGTGTCGATATCAAAGACCGTTAAAACTATGTGAACAGCCACACTGAAGACACCGCATTTGACCATCACAGAAACCGAAACGGACTGACGTTGCCAGACGACCGCGAATACCAGTTTGAACGCGTGCGCGCACGCGGCCTGAGTCTCTATTGATCACGCAGGTTCGGACCAATCGATCTGACTACTTGAGGAACCCCTGCTAACGATCTCTCAGACGTCAAATCAAGTGCTGTCAGCGCTTCCAGCGACCTGGAACCCATCACACCAGAAGTGAGGACGCAGCTAGGCCCTTCTGTCGGGGCTGACTGTCGACAACCGAGACCTCAGCTCCCTGCGTGACCTAGCAGAAGACATCGACGCAAACACCACTAGCGATTACCTCTACGACCAAACTGATTTCGATGAGCCCAGCTACCGTAAACCGGACATCGTTAAAGATCCGAATTCAGTGATTAGCGCCGTTGATTTCAGTGAACCAGGAGGATCGGGGTATTCCGTGGACTTGCTACTGACCTGGCAGGTCAATAATCAGCTCAATGTTTCCCTGAATATCACCGACTTTATAAATCCCTTCAACTGGGATCATGCACCGCGAACCATTACGCACTTTGACCCGAACCTGATACTGATCGACAGTATCGGTCTAGCTCAGGATTTCGTTGATGGACTGATCGTGCGTCCCAATGACCAGGTTGACGAACATCTGTTCATAGAGGTTTTCAACACCGACCAGGAACAATCGTTTGGCATGCGATACCACGTTGCAGGTCGATACGCGAAGAACAGCGTCGTGTTCGGAGAAAAAACACTACCAATTTCCATACTGGTTGAGGTCTTTCGCTTGGAGGGTCAGACATTAACAGCGATTGGTCTGAGCTGGTCACATCGCAGCGCGGTTTACTAGGACCTAAATGTAGAGACGATTCGATTCGACGTCCAGTTGGCGTAAATCACGATGGGCACCACAACTGATAGTCTCGGTGCAGATGATGGACACACCTTTGGGCTTATGCTGGACTTGAATCTCACGCTCCCATAACTGTTGCGAAGCGACTGCAAAACGCAAAAAAAAAGGCCCCGCTAAAGCGAGACCTTTCACATTGGTTCGAATCAGCCCAAGCTGATCGAGGAATTTACATCATGCCGCCCATGCCACCCATGTCAGGCATGGCAGGTGCGGGAGGTGCATCCTCTTCAACCTCAGTTATCATACACTCAGTTGTGATCATGAGACCGGCCACAGACGCAGCGGCCTGTAAGGCAGTGCGCGTAACCTTTGCGGGATCCGGCAGTCCGAACGCCAGCATGTCGCCATACTCACCATTGGCAGCATTGTAACCTTCATTGCCGGAAAGGCTCTTGACCTTGTCAACAACAACCGCAGGTTCATCACCCGCGTTGGCAACGATCTGACGCATCGGACCTTCCATGGCGCGCAAGGCTAGGTTGATGCCGACGTTCTGATCTTCATTGTCACCGTTCAGTCCATCAATGGACTGGAGTGCACGAATCAGCGCAACACCACCACCAGGCACGATACCTTCTTCGACAGCCGCCCGGGTTGAGTGCAACGCGTCTTCGACGCGGGCTTTCTTCTCTTTCATCTCAACTTCAGTCGCAGCACCGACCTTGATTACGGCAACACCGCCAGCCAACTTGGCAACGCGTTCCTGCAGCTTCTCACGATCATAGTCTGAACTGGTTTCTTCGATCTGCGCACGGATCTGGTTGACTCGGGCTTCGATGTCATTGGATTCACCGGAACCATCAACGATGGTCGTGTTTTCCTTGGTCAGGTTAATACGCTTGGCGCTCCCCAGGTCATCAAGCGAGGCGCCTTCAAGGGACAGTCCCACTTCCTCGGAAATGACCGTACCACCCGTCAGAATCGCGATGTCCTGCAGCATTTCTTTACGCCGATCACCAAATCCAGGTGCTTTCGCAGCCGCAACCTTGACGATACCGCGCATGTTGTTGACAACCAGTGTGGCCAGAGCTTCACCTTCAATATCTTCTGCGATCACCATCAACGGCTTACCAGCTTTTGCGACGGCCTCCAAGATCGGCAACATTTCACGAATATTAGAGATCTTCTTGTCGTGAAGGAGGATAAACGGATCTTCAAGATCAGCGCTCATGTTTTCCTGATTATTGATGAAGTAGGGAGACAGGTAACCACGATCGAATTGCATGCCTTCAACGACATCGAGTTCGTTTTCCAGCCCGCTACCTTCTTCGACAGTGATCACACCTTCTTTGCCCACCTTGTCCATAGCTTCGGCAATGATATCTCCAACAGCTGTATCGCTATTGGCCGAGACACTGCCCACCTGAGCGATGGCTGTTGAATCAGCACAGGGTTGTGCCAGTTTCTCAACTTCTGCAACCGCAGCTGCCACCGCCTTATCGATTCCGCGCTTCAGGTCCATCGGGTTCATACCGGCTGCAACCGCCTTCAGCCCTTCGTTCAAAATCGACTGAGCCAGTACCGTTGCTGTCGTAGTGCCGTCACCTGCGACGTCAGAGGTCTGGGAAGCGACTTCCTTAACCATCTGTGCACCCATATTTTCGAACTTGTCTTTCAGTTCGACTTCCTTCGCCACTGAAACACCATCTTTGGTCACCGTTGGTGCACCAAAGGACTTGTCCAGGACCACGTTTCGGCCTTTGGGCCCAAGCGTCACCTTCACAGCGTCCGCGAGGATATTTACACCCTCAACCATGCGCTGGCGGGCGGGGTCACCGAACTTCACATCTTTAGCAGTCATATCTATTCCTCAATTAGTAGTAGCCAGGCTTGGTTATTCAATCACGCCGAAAACTTCGCTTTCCGTCATGATGAGCAGCTCTTCGCCCTCCATCTTCACGGTGCTACCGGCGTACTGACCAAACAGAATCTTGTCACCGACTTTTAGGTCCACTTCCTGAACCGAGCCGTTATCAAGTTTTTTACCAGGACCTACAGCCAGTACCTCACCTTGGGAAGGTTTCTCAGTCGCTGAGTCAGGGATTACAATCCCACCAGCAGACTTGGTCTCTTCTTCTAGGCGGCGCACTACCACACGATCTTGCAAAGGTCGGATACTCATCGTCTCCCTCATCTCCCTTCATGCTTTTAGTTGAACAAGCGTTGCAAGACACCCCGTGAGTTTAGTCTTGTGATAGACCTTTCCCTTGGGGCATTAGCACTCTCCCTCGCGGAGTGCTAATAATAGGGTCGGTTTTTCTGGTTTCAACCCCAGCCGTGAAAAAGTGGCAAAAAAGTAATGAAAATGAGGTTGTGTACACCGAGGACGAGCTGAAATCTCGAATTCTGACCCTAATCAGCCAAATCCCCAAAGCCAGGGTCGCCACCTATGGACAGTTGGCAAGCCTGGCAGGAGCACCTTCGCATGCAAGACTGGTGGGGCGAATACTGAGGGAGCTACCCCCCGATACACGCCTGCCCTGGTTTCGTGTCATCAGTGCGTCAGGACGAATATCAAACCCCAACGCCGCGGGACAACGTCGGCGATTGGAGGCGGATGGCGTCACGGTCTCAAGCAGTGACTGCGTCACGTTGGCTCAGTTTCAGTGGCGACCCTGACTCGTTTGCGTTCGTGAGCCATTAGGACAAAAACCAGGACAATCGCCGGTAGACCCAAACCCGCTGAGACGACAAAAAACACACCGTAACCGGCGCCATCCACCACCAGGCCTGAGAAACCGCTCATGAACTTACCAGGAAACGTCATGATCGAAGAGAACAACGCGTATTGCGTCGCCGTGTAGGCCCGGTTTGTTAGACTGGATAGATAGGCAACAAAAGCAGTCGTGGCAATTCCACCCGAGAGATTATCGGCACTGATGACCAACGCCAGATGGACTATCTCTGGCTTATGATCAGCTAGCATGGCGAACAGCAGATTGGTCAGTGCCACCGCGACCGCACCAAATAGCAATGGTCGGTAGATGCCGTAACGTACCACCAGCACACCACAGACAAACGACCCTATGACAGACATGGCGAAACCAAAAACCTTCGCGACGCTGGCGATCTCCGACTTACTGTACCCCATGTCTAGATAGAACGGATTCGCCATAATACCCATGACAATGTCACTCACCTTGTAGAGTGCAATGAATAACAGAATGATCAGCGCAAACCGTCCGTTGCGCCTGAAGAAGTCCAAAAATGGTGCAACAACTGCGCCGAAGAACCACCGCACGAAACGCTGCCACGAACCCTCACCGATCTGATCTGAGACCACTCTCTCCGCATCGTCGTGTCGCCCCTGTTTGTCCGGCTCTGCAATTATCAGAACAGTGAACACGCCGACAAGACCGGTCGCCGCCATCATCTGGTAAGCGAACATCCAGTTAAAGAACTCCGCCAGGTATAAAGCACCAGCTCCCGCTACAAGAAGCGCCACGCGATAGCCAAAGATGTACGTCGCGGACATCGCCCCCTGGTATTCATCGATCACAGCCTCAATTCGATAGGCATCAATGGCAATGTCTTGCGTGGCAGAACCGAAGGCGACCAGCAAGGCTACCAGTGAGAGCATCCAGAGGTCGCCACTGCCAACTACCGGCATCGTGAATAAGCCGATCACAATCATCAGCTGACCGGCCAGCATCCATGAGCGCCGTTGTCCGAATCTCACAGTCCAAGGCAGCGGCAGTCGATCTACCACCGGCGCCCACAAGACCTTTATCGAATAGATGATGCCGATCCAGGCAAAAAAACCGATTGCCGAACGGCTCACCCCATCGTCCCTCAGCCAGGCCGTCAGCGTCGAAAACACCAGCAGGTATGGCAAGCCAGCCGAAAATCCCAGAAACATCATTCCAATCACCCGGGGTCGGGTGTAGATCGTCAGCGCTTCGCGCCAGGAAAACCGCGGCTGGATGTAGGATATCTCAACCGACACCATTAATCCCTGAAATTCTGGTACTGCAGCGGCAGATTAATACCGCCTTCATCCTTCTCCTGCTCTTTCAGCATGGTGATAGTTTTCTGCAGTTCATCGCGTTTCTTGCCAGTCACTCTGACCTGATCTCCCTGAATGGCCGCCTGCACTTTGATCTTCTGCTCTTTAATCATTTTGACAATACGACGTGCCAGATCCTGATCGATGCCCTGACGAACCACACAAATCTGATAGACGAGTTTGCCGCTCGCCTCTGGATCATTTTCTTCAAGTGATCGAACATCCACACCTCGACGGACGAGTTTGTCCCGCAGAATGTCCATGATCTGAGCTAACTGAAAGTCGGCTTCTGCTGTTAGGCGCACCTGGTCTTCTTCACGTTCCACACGCGCCTCAACACCACGCAAATCGAAGCGCGTTCTGATTTCTCGATTGGTCTGGTCGACTGCGTTATGGACCTCCTGAAGATCCACCTCCGACACAACGTCAAATGACGGCATTTTCTGACCTCCACAGACTATTTACACGACTTTACGTCAACGTTACCTCTAACGCTGCTCAATCGTGCGTGAGGTGTCAAAATCCCTGAAAAACCCGAACTATCCGTGAGATCACCGGCACAAAAATCAGGTACGGTGGTCTGATCGGTGCTCCGTATTGGTACAGTTCGTGCGACGCTAAGTCAACAGATGCCACGATAAAGATAACAATGTCTGACTTTCCGATAACGGTCATTCGATGCAATACGTCTTCCGACGAGAAGTTTCAGTCGGCGCTGTCCTCTTTTTCGAATCAACAGATCTTCAGCAGCCCAGTGGCTGCTATTCAAGTTCTGGAACGTCAGCAATCGCGCATAGTCATGACGGAATGCGAAACGGGGGAAGTGTCCTGAGTCAAGGTCGCAGAAGCGACTCGTGACATCGACAGAGAGAACTACCACTTCACCTAAATTATCCTGGTTAGTGGTTAACCTGCCACAGAACAACTCGGCGAATTAACCAGCAAGAGAGATTGCCATTCACCCGCTGATGATCCTGATTTTCTGCGCGCCTGTGTGGTGGCCAGTGGCTGCCTGTCCGAACATGTCAATGAACTGACTCGCATGAGTGTTGATCTCAGGCGTCAAGTCATGAAACAGCACCGGGCAGCTCCTGCATCCAGGGACCGGTCTTGGTAAACGCAAGTTCGCTGAAAAGACGTTGGGTGACGCGATTCGTCATATGTAATCGCGCGACGGCGCAGTCCGTCCGCTGTTGGTTTCCGTCACCAATCCTCAGGAAATCCTCGATCGAGGGGATGCGGAGACTGGCAGTGAATTTGTCTCAGAAGTTGCCAGACGGCCTGTGAGGCTCGTCGGGCCCATAGACACGGTCGCCTATTTTGATGAGGGCTAGTTTGGGGGCATTTTCGTTCAGCCCAAGTTGGCGCAGTGCGATGCCGACTGTTGTCGACACATTTTCGATGGAAACAACAAAGCCTATAATCTGCTGCCTCCTCCAGACTCAATCTCACAAAAGTCGCGAAAAAATCATGGTGACACATCTGGGTGTATAACTGGCTACAATAGACAACATGGGTAACCGATTGAGCAAAATCTATACGCGTACCGGAGACTTAGGTGAAACAGGCCTTGGCGACGGTTCCAGAATTCCTAAAGACTCTCGACGAGTCGATGCCATGGGACACATCGACGAATTCAATGCGGCACTCGGTGTCGTCATCTCGGAGCTACCGGATTCGCAGTCAGAACTCGCCAAATTTCTCGCCTTCTGCCAGCACAAGATCTTTGACGTCGGCGGGGAGATCTCCATCCCCGGAGCCGAAATGCTGAAGGATATTCACGTCCAGAGTATTGAAGCGATGTTGGACAACTTAAACGACCCCATACCGCCACTCAAGAACTTCATTCTCCCCGGTGGTTCACGACTACTCGCCGACCTTCATCTGGCCAGAGCGATCTGTCGCCGCGCGGAACGCGCACTGGTGTCGCTATCGAAGCAGGAAAACATCAACCCCTGTTCGCTACAGATATTGAACAGACTCTCGGATCTGCTGTTTGTGTGTGCACGTCACATTGCACAAACCGAAGGTATTGAAGAAGTGCTTTGGGAACAGGAATGAACCCAGTCGTAACGGATCTTTGGTAGGGACACAATGTCCGTCACGTGCTGTGGACGCGAGCGCGACTTCAAATAAGGGGTAGCCATCTTCCGTGAATACTGGCGTAGCGGATTCGCAACCGCGGTCGTCTACAGTTTCAGTATGGCCTCGCTTGCCCCCCATGAACGAATGAGGTTTGTGCGCGAAGGTACCCTTAGGCAAAGCCTTTTTACGCAAAGTCGATTCTTCGACGGGATCATATTTGGCCCTCTCGCCAGCAAGTTGAAACGCTCAAAGCAGCGCCGCTGTACCGATTCGGTTATAGAACCAACCGTCGGATGTCCGTCAGCACCTCGGCAAGATAGTGTGTAAATCGCGCGGCTTCAGCACCATCGATGGCGCGGTGGTCATAAGACAATGACAACGGCAGCATCGACCTGGGTATAAACGCTTCACCATTCCATTGAGGTGTGACCGAGGTTCGGGACACACCCAGAATCGCGACTTCCGGAGCATTCACAATGGGTGTAAACGCTTTGCCACCAATACCCCCTAGACTCGATATTGTGAACGTTGCCCCCTGCATTGCATCCATCGGCAGCTTCTTGTTTCTCGCCGCCGCCGCCAGCTCGCCGCAAATTTCTGCCAGTTCCACAACACCTAGCTGATCAGCGTTTTTAATTACTGGAACCATAAGACCATCGTCTGTCTCAACCGCAATGCCAATATTGATGTACTGTTTGATGGTAAGTGCTGTGAAGTCTGACTTGATCGATGAATTGAATCGAGGGTATTCCCGGAGTGCACTGACGCAAGCGCGCACAATAAACGCAAGCGGTGTCAGTTTTTTACCATCCGCAGCAAGCCTCGCATTCTCCTCTTTCCTGAAGGCTTCCAGCTCGGTGACATCTGCCTCATCGAACTGGGTCACATGTGGGATGTTAAGCCAACTACGATGCAGGTTACGCGCACTGAACTGTCGGATGCGAGGTAGTGCGACATCTTCGACCTCGCCCCATCGGCTGAAGTCCACTTCGGGGATAGTCGGGACACCTAGACTGACTCCCTCGGGTTCAACACCAGACAACCTTTGTTTCACATAAGCCTGAACATCTTCTTTGAGGATACGCCCTTTACGACCAGAACCCTTCAGCTCGCTTAACACAACACCCAGCTCTCGTGCCTGTTTGCGTACCGCGGGCCCCGCATACACATCGGCAGCCTCTCCACTTTCGGCAACGGCCGGCGCCCCCTGGGAAGACTGAATCTGCGGTGCTATCGGTACGTCAGCTGAATCAGGTTCCCTCACGCTTGAGTGATCGTTTGTCTGTTCCGGCACCGGTGTAATGGTACTCAATGCAGAACCTGAAGGCTCGATGGCCACCAGCAGACGAATCAGCTCGTCCCCTTCATCAACTTCCGCCCCTTCTGCCACAAGCAGAGCCTGTACCTGGCCAGCCATCGGTGACGGGATTTCCATACTGGCTTTTTCACTCTCCAGTACGAGTATCGAATCTTCCTCTGATAGCGTATCCCCGACGCTCACCAGAATCTCAGTGACCACAATATCTTTCGCTTCACCGACATCGGGGACCACGATGATTTGTTCCGATGATGCCGCTTCAGTTGTCTCTGCATTCACCGCAGCAGTAGGCTCGTTCGACGGAGTCGTCGCTGAGACATTCTCGGCGGAGGCATTATTTGCCTGACTATCGGATGATGGCGCTTTAGCATCAGCGTCTGCACTTTGTTTGCTTCCTTTAGCCTCTTTACTAGCTGAACCGGCATCTTCGTCATTGTTTGTCCCTGCAGTATCTGCAGTATCCACCTCCAACAAAAGGTCACCTTCATCAACCTCATCGCCTTCCTTGATCGTAATGCTGGTGACCCGACCTGCAAAAGGCGACGGAATTTCCATACTCGCTTTTTCACTCTCCAGCACGACGAGTGAATCGTCTACTGAAACGACATCGCCAATGTCGACGAGGATCTCTATCACCGAGACCTCGTCCGCCTCACCGACGTCCGGGACCAATATCTGCTTGCTCATTGAACCTTCCTACCGTTCCTGAACATACCTAGCTGTAGGCTGGGTCCGGTTTTTCCGGATCGATCTCGAAATCGACAATCGCTTTTTTAACGACGTTCGCATCAATCACATTCTCTTTCACCAATGCAGACAATGCGGCCACCGCAATATACCGACGATCAACCTCAAAGAAACTGCGTAGTTGCTCTCTAGTATCACTGCGTCCGAAGCCATCAGTCCCAAGCACAGTATAAGACGCATCTATAAACTCTCGGATCTGATCTGCGAATGTCTTCATGTAGTCGGTCGCGGCGATGACAGGACCGGACTTATCCGCGAAACAATCCTCGATATGAGATGTTCTTGGCGTTTCGTCAGGATGCAGCATGTTCCATCGCGAAACAGTCATCCCTTCACGCCGCAGCTCAGTGAAACTGGTGACACTCCAGATGTCTGCTGTGATACCAAACTGGTTTTCGAGGATATCTGCTGCTGCAATGACTTCGCGCAAGATCGTCCCTGACCCCATGAGTTGCACCATCTTCTTACTCTTACGACCTTTGTGAGGACGCAGCAGGTACATACCCTTGATGATGTCCTCTTCACAGCCTTCTGGCATCGGAGGCTGAAGGTAATTCTCATTCATAATTGTGACGTAATAGAAAAGCGGCCGTTTCTTAACGTACATTTCTTCAAGACCATGCTGGATGATCACTGCAAGTTCATAGGCGTAAGTGGGATCGTAGGACACACAATTCGGCACCGTACTCGACAACACATGGCTATGACCGTCCTGATGCTGCAGGCCTTCCCCATTGAGTGTGGTTCGCCCCGACGTGGCACCTAGCAGGAAACCACGAGCCTGGAGGTCACCAGCAGCCCAACACAGATCGCCGATTCGCTGAAAACCAAACATGGAGTAGAACACGTAGAATGGAATCAACGGGCAATCGTGGTTCGCATACGCGGTTGCTGCTGCCAGCCAGCATGAGGTGGCACCGGACTCGGTGATGCCCTCCTCCATCACCTGACCGTCTTGACCTTCTCTGTAGACCGTAATCTGACCCGTATCGACCGGGTCGTAAAGCTGGCCGACTGAAGAGTAGATACCGAGTTGCCGGAACATGCCCTCCATACCGAAAGTCCGGGCTTCGTCGGGGACGATGGGGACAACCCGATCGCCCAACTGCTTGTCACGCACCAAACTCGCCAGAATGCGTACAAAGGCCATTGTCGTCGAAATCTCTCGATCACCACTACCCGCAGTCACAGAATCAAACGCAGATAATGCTGGTATCGGAAGTGCCGCAAAATCAGGATTTCGTTGAGGAATCGAGCCACCCAGCGCTGACCGGCGCTCCTTTAGATAACGCATTTCAGGCGCGTCTTCCGGTGGGCGATAGTAAGGCACCCCTGCCAGTTCGGAATCCGTTATAGGAATATCAAATCGATCACGAAACTCCTTCAAAGACTCTACATCGAGTTTCTTGACCGAATGACTGATATTCTGTGCTTCCCCTGCAGGCCCAAGCCCGTAACCTTTGACAGTCTTCGCCAGGATGACTGTCGGCTGACCAATGTGGCTAGTTGCTGCTGCATAGGCCGCATACACCTTATAAGGATCATGCCCGCCACGATTCAGTCGATAAATATCATCATCCGTAAGGTTTTCCACCATCTTCGCAAGTTCGGGGTACTTTCCAAAAAAATGTTCACGCGTGTAGGCGCCGTCGCGGCTCTTGTAGTTCTGGTAGTCACCATCAACAGTTTCGTCCATGCGTTGCTGCATCAATCCCAGCTTGTCCTGTTCAAACAGCTGGTCCCACAGTCGTCCCCAGACGACCTTGATGACATTCCAGCCCGCGCCCCGAAATACACCTTCGAGTTCCTGAATGATTTTGCCATTTCCTCTAACAGGACCATCAAGGCGTTGCAGGTTGCAGTTGACAACAAAAATCAGGTTGTCGAGTTTTTCGCGGCCCGCCAGAGCAATAGCACCCTGTGACTCTGGCTCATCCATTTCGCCGTCGCCAGCAAAGCACCAAACCTTCCGGTCCGCCATGTCTGAGAGACCACGATGATGCAGATACTTCATAATATGAGCCTGGTAAATCGCCTGCAGTGGACCCAGCCCCATCGAAACGGTTGGGAACTGCCAATAGTCCGGCATCAACCAAGGATGCGGGTAGGACGAGAGACCCTGGCCATCGACTTCCTGGCGAAAACCATCCAGCTGCGATTCTGTAAGCCGGCCTTCCAAATAAGAACGCGCATAGACGCCTGGCGCCCCATGGCCCTGAAAGTAGATCAGATCCCCTTCCTGCTCATCCGTCGGCGCACGAAAGAAGTAGTTAAACCCAACGTCGTACAACGTTGCGCTCGACTGAAACGTTGATATATGCCCCCCCAGCGTTCCGTCCTTCTGATTGGCTCGGACAACCATCGCCATAGCGTTCCATCGGATGAGCGATCGCACTGCGCGTTCCATGAAAAGGTCGCCGGGCATGCGGGCCTCTTTATCAACAGGAATCGTATTTCGATATGGGGTGTTAATCGAATACGGAATCTGGGCACCCGTTTCCGTGACCTTGGAACTGAGTCGCTGAAGAATGTACTGAGCGCGCTCGACCCCCTCGTTCTCGATGATCGCCAAGATGGAATCAACCCACTCTTCGGTTTCGAGGGGATCAATATCGTGGGATATCTGCGACATCACGTGCTCTCCGTGTCAGTGTTCAGCGGTACCCATCTCACTCATCATACCGCACACTCGTTCAATTCCTTGCAGCAGGCGCGGCCCGGCTCTCGAAATAAGATTAGGATCGATCCCCTCGACCCGATCAATGACGCCCGGGTATCGTCTCCATTCTTCAAACCAATCAGATTCTTTAGTACCAGGCAACTGCGTAATCAGGATCAAATCAGGCTGTGCTGACAGCACCGCTTCCTTACTGACCTGAGGCACTGTTGGCTGGATGTCCTCAAAGACGTTCTGACCACCGCAGTGTCGGATCGCATGTCCGATCAGGTGTTCGCCGTTGACCGTATAGAGGCTTTGATCGGAAATCTGAAAGAAAACTCTAGTGTGCCGGTCGCTTGAGCCGATCTCTTTAAGACGCAGACGGAATCGGGTGGTCAGCGTGACAGCCGCTTCAGATTCACCAATCGCCGCACCAATGCGTTCTACGCCATCAAGAAATTGTGAAATATCACCAGGTTCATGCATGTAGACCGGAATATCCATCGACCGGATCTGATCAATGGATCGCGATGATCCACCTGTGGACCAGGCCAAAACGATATCAGGCTTTGATGCCACCACTGACTCAACGGACACATTAAAAGCATCCCCAAAGCGAGGAATAGCCTTCGCTGCCGGAGGATAATCAGCATAGTGAACGGTACCGACAATGCGATCGCCCGCACCTAGTGCGAACAGGATTTCTGTAAGGTGGGGCGCGAGGCTGATAATGCGATCTACCGGCTGTTGAATATGGTGTACGTTCCCCAGATCATCAACCACTTCAGCAGCGCACAGGTGTCCTGCAGGTACCGCGAGTAGTATAAACCACGACAATCGGCAACGAACCCGACCTATGACTCGGGACATCATTGACTACCAGCCCGCGATAGCGACAATCGCAGCAAGACCTACCCAGCCATACAGGCTGCGCTCCATGAGCACGCGCAACTCCGGATTGCGATCCTTGTGGATCCGGACAACGGATTCAACAGAATCCGGGGTCAGCGTCGGAACGGCCGCATCTGCGACGTCAGCCAGGAACTCATCGTTGTCTCTGGCAAAATCGAGGGCGCCTTCGAGCCATCGGGACATCGCATCTCCGAAGTGGCCAACGAACGCAAAAAGGAGGGTCGTCAATCGGGCCGCCGGTAATTCCATCCAAAACACGACCTGACGAACGAGCGGTGCCTCGACATCATCTTCGTCCACGCCTTCTTCGTACATCGTCGTCAGGATATAAAGCAGTGTTCCAGCTGGCCCAAGCACCAGGAACCAGAAAATCACTGGATGAAGACTCTGAAAAACATCGTAGATCATGCTTTGCTGGAACGCGCGCTGGCGCACCATTGCGCCCATGACGCTTTGATCTTCAACCTCATTGGACTGCGCTGCACGGCGACCATCATCATCACTTTCGTCATCGCCCGATGACCCATCAATAGCGGACACTATTGATGATGTCGAAGCAGACACTTTCCCGCCATCGAGGAGCGAGTCGAGCCAATCCTCATGCTGATCAAAGACGACTTCGTTGTCCCTCATCTCGACCGCATAGATCAGTACCGCTAATGCTAGCACCAACCAGATGATATTGAGGATCCACCCATTTTGAAGCTGGCTGGCGAGCCAGAAAACCCCCACTGTGGGCAGACCTACAGCAATCAGATAACGGATGTGCGCCTGTAACGAAAGCCCACGACACCAGTCAGCGTAGCCATCAAAGGGCAGACTGTCCCGAACCGGATTGTTACCCAACCAGTTCCGATACAACGTTACAATCATCATTACTGCTAGAAATTTCATAGGCGATGCCCTGACAGAAGTTCTCGCTCTCTCGAAGCACTTGGGCCACTAGTCATAATTTTTTAGTGTTCATCATTCAATCAATCGGCAACGTTACACAAGTACTCTGCCTTAACAGCGCCTTCAGGCGCCGCCAATTGAACGACGGTCCAGGATCACTTTTTCTGTTGGGAGCTATATCACTGTGCCCTACAACAGCCGCAACCGAATATTCGATGGCCAATAGGTCAACCAACCCGGATAGTTGACTGTATTGCTCGTGCCGGTATGGATCATTATCCGTACCTTCAAGTTCGATACCAATAGAAAAATCATTGCAGTCGGCCTGCCCATCGTAGCAGGACTCACCGGCGTGCCATGCACGCTTGTCGAAAGGCACGAACTGAGTGATCCTGCCGTCGCGTGCGATCAGCAGGTGGCTTGAAACACGCACCCCTGCAAGATCTGTGAAATCACTATGGATGAGTGACAGCTTTTTGGCGTCTCCTAAAAACAACTCCTGGACGTAAGAGCCACCAAAATGCCCAGCCGGTAAGCTGATCCCATGCACAACGATCAGCGAAATCGGTGTTGATGGCGGTCGCGCGTCGAAATGGGGGCTAGCCTTTTGGGAGACCGCTCCTGTCAGGCGATGGTCAACGATATCCATCCGTCAATATCCAGTCTCTCGCGTGATCATCCCTACATCTTACCAGTTCACTTATACTGGTGATCTGAAACCTCAACGGTCATCATTAACCAAACGTTTTAACCATGAATGTACAAAAAACCGGCGGAGCCATGATGTTCATGGCCTGCGTCCTTGGCCTTGCTCTGCTTACCATGTTCTTTTCAGGTGCACTGGAGCGGCAACGTAATCCCAATCAGAATCCCGTGACGAAATCGGGAGATGGCGTTGTTGAGGTTGTATTGCAGCGAAATCGTCAGGGCCACTACGTGCTGACCGGCATGATCAATGGCCGACCTGTCGAGTTCCTTCTCGACACAGGGGCCACCGATGTCGTCCTTCCAGAGGCTATAGCGACACAACTGGATCTTGAAGCGGGACGTGCTGGACGTGCCATGACCGCAAACGGCACAGTCACGGTTTATGAGACTCGACTCAACCAGTTGCAGATTGGGGATATACAGCTTTCTAACGTTCGAGCAAGCATCAACCCGGCAATGCCGCCTCCCGCGATTCTGTTGGGGATGTCCGCCCTGAAGCAGATCGAGTTTGTTCAAAGAGGCGATACGCTGACACTCAGGCAGTATCGATAAGGATAGTTCGTATGACAGAAACATGGCCCCCGGCTATACCCGAAAACATAGCTGAAACGGTTACATGCGCGATTGCCGAAGATCTAGGTGATGGCGATATCACGGCACAGTTGATTGCTCGTGAAAAACGGGTGACGGCCACAATCACCTCTCGTGATGATGCCATATTGTGCGGTAGCCCCTGGGCCGATGAAGTTTGTCGACAGATCGACACATCGCTGACGATCCACTGGTCATTTGCTGATGGTGATCAGATTGATGCCGACACAGTTATTGGTGAAGTGACCGGTTCAGCACGTTCAATCCTGACCGCCGAACGTACTATGCTGAATTTCGTGCAAACCTTGTCTGCAACAGCCACCCAGACACGCGAATTGAGCCGTCTCATTGAGCATACCGAAACACGGTTGCTGGATACTCGGAAGACGCTCCCAGGTCTGCGCCTTGCACAGAAATATGCTGTTCTGTGTGGAGGTGGCATAAACCATCGCATTGGTCTCTTTGATGCTTTCCTGATCAAGGAGAACCACATCAGGGCGAGCGGTGGTATTGCGAATGCCATCGCAAATGCTCGACAGATGCACCCGGATCGCCGTCTGGAGATTGAAGTAGAGTCACTCGAGCAATTTGCAGAGGCAGTCCATGCCGAACCTGACTGGATCATGTTGGACAACTTTTCTCTGCCCGACATGAAGGCCGCTGTCGACAACCTCAACAAACCCATCCGCCTAGAAGCGTCGGGAGGTATTGAGTCCGGGGATGATTTGATTAAGATCGCCGAAACTGGTGTGGACTACATTTCTGTAGGAGCGTTGACCAAACACGTCCATGCCGTGGATCTTTCGATGTTGATCGTCTGACTAGTTTTACGATGAATCGATACACAACTCCGTTAAACCACTCAATGATCAGCTTCGCTGTTTTCCTCGTCCTCGCAGAACTAGTGACATCAGGATTTTCTCCGGGGTTCTTCTTTACTATTGACCGTGGCTGGGAGGGCATGGTGATCATGGCATCGATCTGGCACTTAGCCCTGGCCTTGAGTAGCTTGTCTTCAAGCTGGGCGAACCAGTCGATATAGGCAAGCATGAACGGGTGGACGCTGCCCAAACATGACCTAACCATCGAGGTCACAGCACCAAGGTATATCCGCACAAAGGGACAAGACACTCCGCGACAGGGATATAGTTGTTCGGTCCACCGATATGGGGAAACCCGAAGACAACTACAGTATCACTAGACCTAAGATCATTACTACATTGCACAAATCGGATGATTGAAGACTGCTTAACGCATTCTGAAGCGGGAATCCCGTGATCTGCCTTGCAGCTGTTTTAAAGTCACCGCACAATGCACGCCCCAATGCTGGTTATTCAGCCTACGATTGGGGATGTGCCGGAATAGCTCAGTTGGTAGAGCAGTTGCTTCGTAAGCAATTGGTCGGTGGTTCGAGTCCACTTTCCGGCACCA
>Ga0208624_1000116_pt1 | contig 41610 bp, 33 predicted proteins | sample Knorr_S23_td_DCM_FD_185607 | JGI IMG/M metagenome (GOLD analysis project Ga0208624, IMG submission 185607) | Marine microbial communities from Southern Atlantic Ocean transect - Knorr_S23_td_DCM_ad_71m_LV_A (SPAdes) (version 2) | ecosystem: Environmental > Aquatic > Marine > Oceanic | place... | reverse complement strand
GTTGACTGATATCGGCGCAGAACTGCCCATGGACATGGTTGACTTGAAACTCAGTTCTTTGGTTCCGGCGATGTCGCCGACTTTTTCGCGCCAGCGCATTTCGAGTTCCTTGGGATTCGCCGGTCGCTCCTCACTCTTATTAAGCTCAACCTGGATTATGCCGCTGGATCCACCCTGGATGTAGGCAAACATATGGTCAGCGACATCCACATCGGTATTGTTCTCCTGTTTGATCTGGTCGTTGACGGCTTCGAGATCACTGTTCATCTGTTTGATAATATCTTGGATCATATTTTCCGGTGCACTGTCCTCCAGCTGAATTCGCGCCATCAGAAAGTCAGAGTCGATCTCCGGGAAGAATACAAAACGGACAACGCCACCACCCATGAGTCCGCCCATGAGTATGATCAGCCCCATAAAAAAGGCGAGCGTTGCATATCGAAACTGAATACAAAGGGAAAGAAATGGACTGTAGTAGTTCTCAATGAATTTTTTGAGACCACGGTCAATGGCGTCTGAAAAGCTGTTTTTCTTTCCGTGGGATGACTTCATTAGCGAAAGGTGTGAGGGCAGGATCAGCTTGCTCTCTATCAGTGAGAAGACTAGGCAAAAGACAACAACCCAGCCAATAGCCGCGTTCATGGATGATGTTCGCCCAGTCACAAACAACAGGGGCGCAAACGCCATAATTGTGGTGAGAACTCCGAATGTTGCTGGGACCGCGACTCGTTTGGCACCGGCGACGATGTTATCCAACGTATAACCCTTGGCCTCGGTTTCGCTATAAGCAGATTCTGCAATGATGATGGCATCGTCCACGACGATGCCGAGGACAAGAATGAATGCAAACAGGCTTATTACATTGATGGTGATGTCTACGACCGGCATCATCATGAACGCCCCCAGAAATGCCATGGGCAGTCCGATGATGACCCATGCAGCTATTTTGAGGTGCAGGAAAATTCCAAGCACGATGAAAACCAGCACAGCACCCAGTGCCATGTTCGATAACATCATGTTCATCCGGCCTTTGAGGTAGAAGGTCGCGTCAGCCCAGGCCGTCAGTTTTACGCCCGGTGGTAATGATGCTTGTCGTTCCTTGACGTACTGGTGTACAGCATCGCTGATTCGGATTTCGCTTTCGTCAGGATTCGACATGACGTTGACACCAAACGAACGATTGCCGTCAAAGAATGAGAAGCTCTCGCTCTCTGTGAACCCATCTCTTATAGTCGCGACATCACCGAGTGTGACTCGAGTACCATCCGCCGTTGTGAACAGAACAATCGATTCATAGTCTGCACCGGTGTACGCTTGGCCTTTGGTGCGAAGACGGATATCGCCACCTTCGGTCCTGATGGAACCACCTGGGAGGTCAACGGACCATCGGTTGATTGTCTGTGCGACCTCAGACAATGTCAGTCCGTATTGTTGGAGCGTTGCCTCGGAGATCTCGATGGAGATTTCAAAAGGTCTAGATCCCATGACTTCAGCGTAAGACACCTCGGGCAGACCGACGATTTCATCGCGGATCTGTTCAACAAGTTCTTTCATGGAGGCTTCATCGAGTTCACCGTGCACCTGAACTTTCAATGCGCCCTGGCGGAATTTCTGTTCGCTGATGGTGGGACGTTCCACGTTGCCAGGAAAGGTTGAGATGCCATCGATCGCCAGCTTGACCTCGTCAGTGACTTCAGAGATATCGTAGCCTTCCTCCAGTTCCAGAATGACCTGTCCCATCCCTTCGTTCGCAACGCCACGACGCTCTTTGATGCCGCGTATCGTGTCGACTGCTTCTTCGATCTTGATTACCACTCCTTCTTCAACCTCATTGGGCGCGGCTCCGGGATAAGCCATGGAGATGATGAGCTGGTTAGATTGAAAGGCTGGCATTGACTCTTTTTTGACAACCATCAACGAGTAGATCCCTGCCACGATGACAAAGATTAGAAGCAGGTTAGCTGCGACATGGTTGTGGGCAAACCAGGCGATAAGGCCGGTTTGTGGTTCCGTTTCCGACATTGTTTGGGAATCAGATTCAGCCATCGAATTTCACCTTCTGGCCCGGCAGGGGCTGGTCAATAGGAATGGAGACATAGCGTGCGCCTGGGTCGACACCGCCTGATAGATAAGCAAACGCTTCATCGGTTCTCACGATCTGGACATCGTGCGGATAGATGCGGGACTCTTCATCAACGACCCAGAGTGTGGTGCCTCGAGATAGCGCATGTCGAGGTACCGCGATCAGGTCCCCGCCAGGAACCCCTTCGATCTGGGCGGTTACAAATGTACCAACCCGCAACGGCTCGGTTTTTCCGGCAAAGAGTGCGTATGGATCATCGACCTGTGCTACGATATACATAATTCGCGTGGCTTCGTCGAATACACCTTCAGAACGAACCACCTGTCCCTCCCAGGTATAGGTATCCTTGCCAATCTGGCTGGTCAGGGTCACAGGAAGCGTCCCACCGTTTCTTAGACGAGGTAGATCAAGATATCGAAGATCACTTTGTGTGATCGGCAGACGTATTTCAGCGAGATCGACTGCAAATGTTTTGGCCATCTGGGTACCTGCGTTTACGTATTGTCCAACGTCGGCTACTTTCTCGCGAACCATGCCATCGTAGGGTGCGCGGATAACGGTTCGTGCAAGGTCTTCCTGCGCCTTTTCAAGCGCGGCTTCTTGAGAGGCAAGTCCGGCCAGTGCCTCTTGCATCTGTGGTTTACGGAGTGTGAGGTCAGACGGCGTGTCGCCAGGTTTAGCATTCAGTTCCCGCAGCTTCTTCCAGTCTTCGTAGGCGTAGCCTGCTAAAGCTGATTCAGTGGCCACCTGCGTCTGAGACCGGGCAACGTCTGCTTGTGCGCGCTTGAGCGCCGTCTGATAGTTCCGCGGGTCGATCCTCACCAGGATGTCACCTTTTCGAAAAAAACCGCCGCTGACGAAGGCAGGTGATACTTCGATGATCTGACCTGAGACCTCAGAGACCAGCGTCGTTCGGGTCCTTGCAGAGACTGTACCCTGCGACTCGACCATAAACGTGACCGGTGCTTGTATTGCTTCATTGACCGATACCACCACGGCAGGTGGTTCCGGCGGTGTAAAGTTAGGCCGCGGCGCAGCACTGAACATGTTGATTGACAAGACGGTGGCGCCAATGACAAACACGAAGGGGAGTACAATTTTGAGCGTCTTCTTCATACGTATCTTCCTACTGTTCAGTCTTCCATTCTTAGTTTGTCCGCGATGGCTGCATCCTGAAACTGCAATTCATGCAGCGTATGGTAGATGCCGCGAGCCGCGATCAATTCTTCGTGGGTACCGATCTCTTTGACGACACCATGGTGCAGGACCAGAATGCGATCGCACTCTCGTATCGTCTGCAGTCTGTGCGCGATGATGATCGACGTTCGTCCTTCAGTCAGTTTGTTCAGTGCGTCCTGAATGATGAGTTCTGTCGCTGTGTCGATACTTGCGGTGGCCTCATCCAGCACAAGAATCTCAGGATCTGCTGCCAGAACGCGGGCAAAGGCCAGCAGTTGTCGCTGCCCCTGTGACAGGCTCTTGCCACGTTCTCCCAGAAAAGTGTCGTAACCGTCAGGCAGTTCGCTGATGAATCGATGTGCGTTGACAACACCCGCTGACCACTTGGCACGTTCACGAGAAATGGCAGGATTGTTCAGCGTGATGTTCTCAAGGATGGATCCCGAGAAAATGTGAAAGTCCTGCAGCACAACGCCCACGCGTTTCCTTAGTTTGGAACTCTCAATCGTATTGATATCGATATCGTCCACAAAAATCTGGTCATCGGCGATATCGTAGAAGCGTCCCAACAGTCGGATGATTGTGCTCTTGCCGGAACCGGTAGGACCAACGATTGCCAGTTTCTCTCCAGGCGCGATATCGAAGGAGACCTGCTTCAGGATCGGATCCTCCTCGCGATAGGCAAAGTCCACGTTACGAAAAGACACACGTCCAGAGAGTCGAGGGGGCAGATTGACGGGCTCGACGGGTTCGTGAAGATGTTCTTCCCAATCCAGTGCCTGGAAGATTCGTTCGCCGGAGGCCATGGATCGGAACAGTGTGTTGAACTGTTGTCCAAGAACAACAATAGGGTTGATCATCATGTTGACCAATTGTGTGAACAGTACCATTGCACCAAGCGATACCTGTTCTTGCAGAACCTGTCCGCCGCCGTGCCAGATGATGCCTGCGATCGCGAGACTGGCGAGACTGGTGTTGAATGTCTCGTAGATGACCTCGTAGTTGATGGCTCGAAATTCCTGGCGCTTGTTTTCTTGGTTGAGTTGTCTGTATTCACTGATGTTGTAGGACTCACGGCCTGAAAGCTGAACAACATCAATGCCGGACAGATCCTCTTGCATATACTGATTTAGTGCTGACACTGAGTCACGAATCAGCCGAAAAATACGCTGCATCGCAATGCGGAAAACATAGGTCGCCAGCGCAGCGACGGGGAGGGCGACGGCGACGATTCCGGTCAGCTCGAAACTGATGTGTAACATCAAAAATAGGGCGAGGAAAAACGGTACAAACTCACCCGCCAGCATGCCGAACCCGGTGAGCAGGGTGAACAGATTTTCCACGTCATTGCTCACACGTGTCATGACGCGCCCGACCGCCACATTGTCATAAAACCTGGCGGGCTTGCGCTCGAGCGAGGCGAACAGGTCGAGTCTGAGGTCTCGCAGCGCTTTGAGGGAGCTGCTGGCGAGTGTCAGTTGATGACCAAACATGAAAAAGGCCTGAAAGAGAACAAGAATGATGTAGATCAGACCAGCTGCGGTCAGCGCTTCTACATTCAACGTTGCCGAGATCCACGATGTCAGATCAATCAGTCCGTAGTCCGGCAAATCGCCAACGTCTGGATTGGGCAGGAGTATGGAGTCGATGATGACACGACCGGTGATCACTGGCATGAGTACCGACATCGCCGCCGCAACGATCACGAGGGCGATCGAAGTGAACAGGGTGATGCGATAGGGACGCAGCCATCGCAGCAGTCGAACAAAGAGACGGAAGTTCAGCGCCTGATGAGTGAGTTCAACATCAAACGCTGAGTAATTGCGCGTACTACCGTAGGATTGGTCGCTCAAGCGTCACCTCCCGCTTCAGCAAGTGGCACGGGCACATGGTCTTCCTCCAAGTTCGCAAGCAGTCTGCTCTTCCTATCACGATCCTGATCTTGGTCACTCTGGATGGCTGCGAGATCAGCGTAGTAACCACCAAGTGCCATCAGTTCATCGTGCGTACCAGACTCACTGATAAGTCCTTCATCCAGCACATAGATGCGGTCTGCGTGTCGCGCGGTGGAAACGCGATGCGATATCAGCAGCGTTGTAAGACCTGAACGCATGCGGGAGAGGCCAGACAGAATCTTCTCTTCGGTTTCGGTATCCACACTGGAGAAGCAATCATCGAGTAACAGGATGGGTGCTTTGCGGATCAGACCTCGCGCCAGTGTGGCACGTTGTTTCTGACCGCCGGAGAGCGTCTGACCACGTTCACCGACAATGGTATCCATACCGTCCGTAAATTCGGCGATGGCATCGGTGAGACCTGCCGCATCAGCAGCCTCGTTAATCGATTCGAGCCCACGTTCGGGATTATCGTAGGTCAGATTTTCCCGCAACGAACTTGAGAACAGGAATGGGTCCTGAGGGACCAGAGTGGCCATGGCTCGAAGATGACGAAGTGGAATGTCACGAATGTCAACACCATCGATGAATACCTGGCCAGTCGGCGTGTCGACTAGACGCACCACCGACTTCAACAATGTCGATTTTCCAGACCCCACCCTGCCCAGAAACGCAATGGTTTCACCCGGCAGCACTTCGATATTGATATTCGAGAGAACATCCTTTTCCGTTTCAGGGTAGCGCAGGTTGAGCCCTTGAAACGTAATCTCTCCGGAAACACTCGCTAGGGCCTCCTGACTGGGGGACTCCGCGTCGCGAACTTCGGGTTCGTAGTTCAGAATCTCAAAGATGCGTTCCGTGCCTGCGGCTGCAGCGGTGAACATAGACAAGGACATCCCGATCATTCGAACCGGCATCACCACCATCATCATGTAGCTGAAGAAAGCCATGAAGGTGCCGATCGTGATTTGTCCCTGCAAAACGAGTGCACCGCCGTAAAAAATGATGATGACCGGTGATGCAGTCGTCAGGATAGGCATCGCAAGATTCAGCCATGCCTGAAAACGGGTGGCGCGATAGACCATCTTGGCGTAGTGAGAACTGACGGTATGAAAACGGTCAATCTCACGTTCTTCCTGCGCCATTGCCTGGATCGTGCGAATACCGTTAAGGTTTTCTTGCGTAAAGGCGGTCAGAGACGCCATTGCTTCCTGCTGGTCCCGATAGTAAGGAAACATTGCCCGGGCCATCATGAAGCCAACGATAGCTACAAAGGGCAGTGGGATAATTACCCAGATTGCTAGCTCAGCTGACAGATCAAACATGAAATACATCCCTGTCGCGATCGTGAAAACGAAAGTGATAATGTTTACCCATCCGAATGAGACAACCATGCGGACCATGTTGATGTCGTTAATCGCACGGGACATCAGATCGCCGGTGTTAAACCGATTGAAGAAAGCGGTGCCCTGATATTGGACATGATTGAAGATACGCTTGCGCAGGTCATAAGACACCGCAATCGAAATGCGCCGCATGACGCGACGAGCGACGATGAAGATCCCGAAACGCACGCACACAATCGCCACCATGAGCAGTGCTGGCCATACGATGTTCGGGGGCAACGCGGGGTCTGCGAGCGAGTCAATGGCATCCTTCATGAGCAAGGGAACCATTGCGTCTAGAATCCTGGTAATGAGCAATCCAAAGATGGCTGCAATCAGTACCAGCGCATAGCGTGAAAAATACGTGCCCAGATGTTTCAGATGGACCAGGTGCTTGAAGGAAGAACGTTCCCTGCGTGGGCCGCTGAATCTGGTTTCCATTGAGGGAGCCATTGGTTTATTCCTCCCCTACTGCGCTGTGCGCAAGCGCGTTAGTTACAGCCTCGGAGACAAGCTCGAAGTGACTCGTCAAACCATTGGCAACGGCGTCTGCATCGCGTTTTAAAAGACCGTCCAGGACATCCTCGACAATGCGCGATGCTCGTTCCCTGTCCATGTGCACGGCGAGGCCTAGACGTAAAATGCGCTCTACAAACTGAGTTTTGAGTCCATTCAGTATCAGCCTGATCACGAGGTTGTCGTTGATATACGCGAATAGATAACCCAGTTTCCGCCAGGCGATCTGACTGTGTTCGGGGTCGTTGGCAGCGTCCAGGATCGCGCGGAGGTACTCCTGCATCCGTTCGAGGTCTTCGTCGGATGCGGTCTCGACCGCCTTACGCGCTGATCGTGAAAGTAGGGCACCAAAAACCTCGTAGATTTGTGCAACAAGTCGGGCATCGGGTCTCTCCTCGAGATCCATGACGTACCCGAGAACGTCCAGAGAAGCTTCTTCTACAGGAACTACTCTCACGCCACCGGGATTGATATCTGCGAGGCCCATCTGCTCAAGTTTCTTTAGTGCTTCACGAACGGCACCGCGATTACTTTCGAAACGGGCAGAAAGATCCCGTTCAGACGGAAGACGCTCACCGGCACGGTATTGCCCTCTTAGTATCTCGTCTCGAAGGACCGCGCTGATTTCGGCAGTTTTTGAGGTTGTTTGGCCCATAGGTTCTCGTTTCGTTCGCCTCTAACTCGCGGTTTCGTCGACTGGAGTGCGTTGATTTGGGTTTATACGTTCAGTTGGGGTGGTCGGACCACTCTGGACATACCAGAATGGATTGACCAAAGTGGACATACCAAAATGGCCGGACCATGATGGTATGACCAAATTGGTCATACCAAGTATATGTTAGTAGATATAGAATGCAATGTTTCGACAGAAATCATGTTGAATTAAGTACATCAGTGGTCGACGACAAAAGGTTTTGGAATAATCCGCCCGCTGACCGAACAAGGTGTCATGTCTGGATGAAAGTCCGCTCCATCCTCTATCGTGTTTACGAACGCTATCTGCTGCATCAGGTGAAAACTGGTCCCAAGCCACATCACATTGGCCTAATCGTTGATGGCAATCGCCGCTTCGCTAAAACTCACGGGCTGCCGACACTCCACCATGGGCATCTTGCGGGATCTGAAAAACTCGAGAGTTTTCTTCGTTGGTGCTTTGAACTCGATATCAAGATCGTCACGCTCTACGGGTTTTCGATTGAAAACCATAGACGTAGCGACGATGAGGTCGAAAACCTCATGTTCCTCATCATGCAGAAGTTCAAGGAATTCCAGGTTGATCCGATGATTAAGGAGCAGAGCGTGCGGATTCGAGTCCTGGGCCGACGTGAAAATCTGTCGGACGCCATGAACGCGGAAATCGATAAGGTGGAGCTGATGACTCAGGATCATGATCAGTTCCACCTGAATATTGCCATCAGTTATGGCGGTCGAGCGGAAATTATAGATGCGGTCAAAAAGATTGCCTGTGAGATCGAGCGGGGGCAGTTACATGTCGAAGATGTGGATGAGGATCTGTTCGCACGATATCTGTACACTGAGGGAATGCCGGATCCAGATCTCATCATTCGAACCTCAGGCGAGGAGAGGTTGTCCGGATTTCTACTCTGGCAATCCGCATATTCGGAACTTTACTTTACGGAGGTGTTTTGGCCTGCGTTTCGTCGCATCGACTTCTGGCGCGCTATGCGAGTTTGGCAACAGCGGGAGAGACGATTTGGTAAGTAGAGCAAACGCTGACTGCCGGCCACACTCTATCTGGCCAAAATGCCTGCGGCTGTGACTTAATCGAACGAGACGCGCCACTTCAGATCGCGGTCAGCCTGGGCATAGCCCTCTGCTCTATTAATGAGAAGTTTCTGTCAAGCGCGGAACTGGTGTGGGCGGTTGACGACCAGTTGTATAAAGCCAAACGTGCGGGTCGCAACCGTGTTCGGTATCTGGAATAGTACGACTTTCCCCACGGAGTATTCCGACGTTGTCTGACGCCTCAGTGCCACACCAACCGGGTGGGCCACAAACGCCACGACGTTTTTCGTGGGTCTTCAAGGTGCTAACTTGGACCGCGACCGCGGCCTGCTTTTATCTCGTTTATATCAAGGTAGATGCGGCCGCTGCGGTTAAACAGCTTACAGCGTTCGATTATCTCGTCCGGTTCTTTGCAAATGCGAACTGGACACTATGGCTCGCTCTCATGATCCCATATTCGGTGTTTTTCTTTCTTGTGGATGCGCACGCGACGTGGCGGGTCATCCGCTGGTACAACGCACCTGAACTGCGCTTCACATCGGTTCTGCCCATTCGGGCTAGTGCTTATATTCTGTCGCTAGTGAATGAACAGGTCAGCAAGGGTGCTATGACACTCTATTTATTGCGACATCATAAGGTACCTGGATGGCAGGCTCTATCATCAATGATCATGCTTGCCATGGTTGAAATCTACCAGTTGCTGCTCTGGTCGGCTATCGGGGTACTACTCTATTTCGAGCTGGTCGTGGCGGCGTCGACCACTTTGCCGATAGACCAGATTCTGATTGGTGTATTCATCGCTGCAGCGGCCTATTTCCCGCTGCATATTCTGTACTTTAGAGGTCACCTGATGTCCCATTGGCGGTTTCGTGAAATGGATGTGTTGTCAGCATTTCGGTCTGCACCAGTGATCGACTACGTGCTGATACTATTGTTCAAGGCACCAAACCTGCTTGGTGCCGTTGTCGTCTATACGTTGGCCCTATCTCTCTTCAACGTTGACGTTTCGTTTGGTGCGATGCTGGCATTTCTACCGGTGATTTTTCTGGCTGCGGCACTTCCGTTACCGTTCCATGCTGGCGCACTTGTGTTGTGGACAGTGCTGTTTCCGGAGTATCCGGAAATTGGTGCGTTTTCACTGGTCATGCATACGTTCTTTGTCCTGTTTAACGCGTTCATTGGCGTCTTGTTTCTTCCACGCGCCAACCGTGAACTTTTTGACGAAGACACACCGATGGGAACAGGCGAACCGTCCTAGGTTGACGGTCATTTTTGATGTCATCGAACGTACCGAAATCGTTCAATGATGGACACGATGGTAGTGCCGACGAGCAACAGACTGAAAAGCCATAGGGGCCAGGACGGCAACCCGACAAGTCCAAAGCCGACCACACCAACGCAGATCCCGTAGTAGGCAAGTCCATTGAGGCGACCCAGTGAACTACCCCGCACTTGTTTCCCTCTGTGCGCTCCCGAATCGATGGCATATTGCATGAACGCGACCAGGATCAGTATCGGGAGTATCCATGTGACCGTACCGTCAAGAGAGGCAACTGTTGTTGTTGCCGTGACGAGAAGGGCATCGGTACCGTGATCCAGTAGTGCGCCGGTAGTGGTGGCCTGGTTGTAGCGCCGGGCAATGTAGCCATCCAGCAGATCGCTGCCGATGGCTGCAGCAAGACACGCAGTGGCAACCCACCAGGATCCGGACCACACCGCGAACGCCAGAGGAATCGTTAGAAGGACTCTGCATCCGGTCATGAGGTTAGGGATGTTTAGCAGTGTGATGGTGTTCTCTTCACGCAGTTGCAGATTGATAGGATGAAACTTGATACGGTCTGCGTTAAAAAATGAAACGGGGACGAGGACAGAGCATGCCACACAAACGCGTAGCTGTGACAGGAGCTAATGGGCACATTGGTGTACAGCTGATCGAGACTCTCCTTTTGCGGGATGGTGTTGAGCCTGTTGCAATCGTTCGATCAGATCGAGCAGCACTGGCGCTTCATCAACGCTTTGGGGAACGTCTGCGGGTTAGTGTTGTGGACTATGGCAATGCCGATGCGCTCAGAACAGCTTTTGATGACGCGACGGTCTGTGTCCATCTTGTCGGTATCATCAGGCAGACGGCTCATTCGACCTATGAGGATGCTCACGAACGTCCTTGCCAGGCGATTGTAAAAGCAGGTCAGTCTCTACAACACGTTGTTTACCTATCTATCTTAGGAGTTGGTGATCTGCACCTGTCAAACAATGTTTGCCTCCGGTCAAGGGCTCGCGCGGAGGAGATTCTGCGCAACAGTTCGATTTCATCGTCGGTCGTCCGAGTACCGATGGTGCTGGGACCCGATGACTATGCGTCCTATGCTCTTGCTAAAAAAGCCATGGCCTCAGTCCGGTTTGAGTTTCGCCCGAGTAGTCTTGAACAGCCGATCGATTCGATCGACGTAGTCGCAGCATTGGTCAAGCTTGTTCTCGATGAACCTCGTCGCATGACTGTCGAACTTGCGGGAAGCGAGTCGATAACGCGTCGCGAACTTGTCAAACGTGCAGCCAAAGCGATGGGAAGAGTACCTGGGATGATGATTGGCCTACCGATGTGGTTGGGTTACTCCATCGCGAAGGTGCTTGCATTCCTCCCTTCACCACCGGTGACCCGTGATATGCTCGAGATCCTGAATCACGACGACGCAATTGATGCGTCGTCGGGTGCGGAAACCATTGGCATCTCGCTGACGCCGTTGGATGAAACGTTAGAAAGGGTACTGCGGCGATAACGTTCGCGACATGTCACTGGACCTGAGGACTTGAGCTATGGAAGTTGCCGCTGATCGAGCAGGTATGTCTGCAGACCGCCTCGAGTGGATCACCGATCATTTTAAACGAATGTACATCGCGCCTGGAAAGATAGCGGGATGTCAGATACTCGTGGCGCGAAGGGGATTCCCCGCATATTGGCGATCGTTCGGTGAACGGGATATCGCGCGAAACAAACCGGTTTCAGATGACACGCTGTTTCGCATCTATTCTATGTCAAAACCTGTCACATCCGTTGCCCTGATGCAGCTCTATGAGCGGGGCTATTTCCAACTGAATGATCCCGTCGAGCGAGTGTTACCGGAGTTCAAAGGCCAGAAAGTTTGGCTCTCCGGTGAAGGTAATGACATGGTGCTGGCGGATCCAACGTCACCTATGACATTCCGTAACGTGTTGAGCCATACCGGTGGTTTGAGTTACGGCTGGGATCCCCATCCAGTCGATGCCGCTTATCGTGCCGCAAAAGTTGAACGCGGGCCTGGCATGACAGTCGACACCTTTCTTGAACGCATCGGCAGTATGCCACTCCGCTACGATCCGGGTTCAAAATGGCTTTACTCTATGTCGACCGATGTCTGCGGTGCAATCGTCGAGCGTTTGTCGGGTGTACCCTTTGACGAATACCTCGCCGAGAATATCTTTAAGCCGCTGGGTATGAAGGATACGGCGTTCCATGTGTCTAGCAACGATGCAGGACGGCTGGCGGCCAACTACCGGCGCGCCCCCGATAAGTCTCTTGAGCTCATTGACGATCCGGTGGCCAGTACTTATCTCACCAAGCCCACATTCCCGAGTGGTGGTGGGGGGCTTGTCAGTACAACGGAAGACTATTTTCAGTTCTGCGATATGTTGCGTCGTGGTGGAGAGCTAAGCGGAGAGAGAATCATCGGACCCCGAACGCTTTCGATGATGCATATGAATCATCTACCGGGTGGTGCTGATCTGACCCAGTTTGCATTGGGTAGTTTCTCTGAAACAGCTTACTCCGGCGTCGGGTTCGGGCTTGGATTTGCGATGACGCTTGGGGACGTTGAAGCGGGTGGTGTCGGGCACGGTGACTACTATTGGGGTGGTGCCGCATCGACCATTTTCTGGATTGATCCCAGAGAGGAACTGGTAGTCATTTTCATGACTCAACTCATGCCGTCCGGTACTTTCAACTTCCGAGGACAGCTCAAGAATATGGTGTACGCCGCGATCGAGAACTAAACTTTTGCTGCAAACCGAGCAGAGGTAAGTGGCACGCAGTGTCCTAAAAGTTTCGGTGAGATGGTACGGTTGATGTAACTGTTCACGGTTGGGAAAGTTGTTCGTGGTTGCACATAGAGCGTCTGACTCGCAGTAATCTGGTGCGCATGATCATGGCAGGGTCGTTTGATAACGGGTACGAGATTACCACCGAACTCGACAAGATGAAGATGTGGATTGTCCATGCTGTGATCTGATGTTGGTCCAGTAGCTGAATGAATAACCGCGGATCAAAATTGCGATCTGTCATTCATGAAATGGCGCGTATCTGGATGCGGCTGAGTTCCGTGCAGATACTGAGCAGTCGGTCCTGGAGTCCTTCAGGGCATTGTTGCCAGAATATCCGTTGTTCGGACCTTAGGTTTTGGGTTCCTCGACCCCGCGAATGAGTCGAGGCAGGTAGATGAACAGTGTCAGTGAACGCGCTACGTAATACGCCATCAGTGATAACCACAATCCGTGGTTCTCAAAAGGTTTGGTTAACCACCAGATGGCAAGATAGATCGCCAGGGAAGCAACCATCGCATTGCGCATCTCCGCGGTTCGAGTCGCACCAATGAAGACCCCGTCCAGCAGATAGCACCAGACCGAGATCAGAGGCGCTGCGACAACCCATAGAAAGTAGACCGCTGCAAACTCCCTGACTTGAACGACATTGGTCAGTACCGATATCACAAGATTCCCCGAGAGATAGATCACGATCGCCATCATTATGGCCGTTGCAACGGACAGATGGGTCGACAACACGATGATGCGTTCAACAAGACGGCGTCGACGGGCTCCGATTGCTTGGCCTACCAAGGTCTCAGCGGCCAGTGCTATGCCATCGAGGAAAAATGCGCTGAAAGTTACAAAATGTATCAACACGGTATTCGCAGCGAGGGTGATGTCACCGCCTGCGGCTCCTTGGTTTGTGAACCATGCGAAACCAAAAGTCAGACTAAGGGTTCGTATCATGATGTCGCGATTGACCGCGAGCATTCTGACGAGCGCTCGTGGTTGCCAGACTTCTACCCAAGCTGGTCGAAGTGACAGACCTCGTCGCCGAAATTGCCCAGCGACGAAGATCATTCCAAGACCCAATGCGAATATCTCTGCGAGCACGCTCGCTAATGCGACCCCCGTCACGCTCATGTTGAAGACGACAACGAAAAGTAGGTCCAGCACGATATTGATCAGATTCACGCTTACCTGGATCACTAAAAGCCCTCGCGTGTCCTGGCAGCCTAATAGGAAGCCAATGATCGCTAGATTCGCTAGGCTGATTGGCGCGCCTAGGATCCGGATCTGAAAATATTCCATCGCGGCGGATTCAACGGAGTGACTACCATCAATGATGCTAAATGCAGCGCTAGCGATGAGTGATTGTGTGAGGACGAGGGACACGCCAATCAAGATTCCCAGCAGGCCGGCACGGTATAAGATTGCGCGAACGTCGAGCCAGTGCTCTCGGCCGACTTCCTGTGCAATGAGGCCTGTAGTCCCCATTCGCAAAAACCCAAAACCCCAGTAGATGAAATTGAAGATCATCCCGCCAATCGCGATGGCGCCAAGCAACGCAGCATCGCCCAGATTCCCGATCACTGCTGTGTCTACCAACGCGAGTAATGGCACCGAGATACTTGAAAGAATGATAGGCCACGCGACGATGAGGATTCGCCGATAGCTCGTATTCTCGTCAGGGACGATCATCTGTTAGATCTCGTTTTAATATGACCCTCCGGAGAAATTATTGGGAAGCTGATTGTGTCAAATTTGTAGGGTAAAACTTACATCTTTTCCCGCGTTGTTCGTCTGAATTCCCGTAGACTTCTGTCATTCAGGACAGCGTTCTTGGTTTTGTATTAATGTCTGACCGACAAGGACCGATTGATGAACCGTTAGGGCAGGGGCCACCGAAAGAGGGCCAGTAGACCGGTGGCACGACAACGCAGTGACCTGAATCATAACGAATTATTCACTCTTACCTAACATGAGATTTGAGTTCTATGGCGGACGAAGAACAGGTCAAATTTGTGCTTCGGTTGTCACCAGCTGCACAACAAAATCAAACGTCGCGCCTGGACGAACAACACGTTAGAAGACCAGGACTAACTATCGGTCATCCCAGTCACCTACACGAAGTGAGATCGATCCAGGTTGCAAGTCGTCCCGCAATAATCGTACGCCGTTTTCGATCGAGCTTGGCCAGGCAGAGTTTCCGAAACTCTTCATCAATCGCCGTGACGAGATAATCACCAAATGAGTTCGGTAATTTGACTCTCTCGTGGGGAGAGAAGAACTTATCGATCTGGTGTGCCCATTGTTTATCGACCCCGTCTGTATCCTGGTCGCCGCGTGGTTCTTTGAAGGTAGGATCGACATTGCGATGCTGGCCGCTGGCCGAGAGCCACCTGCTGACGGCGAAATATGTAGTTGTCTTCTTGGCAATCCCACGATCAGATTTCCAGTTGCTGACTGAGTAGTCGTGGATGATGCACAGTAAAGCTATAACCAAGAGCAACAAATGTTCATAGGGTTACTTCCCTGATGTGACCTGGATCGAGTCTGAGCCGTTGACACGGTGATCCCGGTCGGAGCTATGGCAGAAGCAGGATCGTTTCTATGAATCGGGTCCCGGTCCGGTCAAGCGAAAGCGTATCAGTCAGACAGAACGTGCCAGGCAAACCTTATTCGTGCTGCTGTCGTGATGATACACAGGGCTGTGAACACCAACGCGATCAACCAGAAGTACGTCGGCACTAGACACATCAGTACAAACGCAATGATGGTCTCGGTCCCCTCGGTTAATCCGCCAAGATAGTAGATTGACTTCTTTCCTCGCATTGACGTTTCTAGACCGCGCTTTTGGGCGAAAATCGCAAATGCCAGGAAAGAAGATGCGGTCCCCATAAAGGCGAACAACAGTGCGGCTGCATAAACAGCGTGTTCAGGTTGGGCCAGGGAAAAGCCAAACACCACGCCAGCGTAAAAGAGAAAATCCAAAACGATATCGAGGTAGCCTCCCCGATCGGTTGTAGCCAGTTTCCTGGCGACTGCACCATCCAACCCATCCATGATGCGGTTCAGAACAATGAACGCCAGTGCTGCCGTGTACTGTTCGAGGCAGAGGGCGGCGGGTGCGCCGAGGCCAATGATGAAACCAGTCATGGTGATGCGATCGGCACTCGGCTTCAAGAAAGGTTGCGTGATGATAAGTGTCGCGACCACATTCAGCGGTTTGTCAATCCATGGTCTTAAGGTGGCGTCCATCATCATGGTTTCCAGTTGGTTAATGCTGACTGCGGTAGCCAGCCGGTAGGCCAGAAGCGATTTCGTCTAGATCGCCAAAGTCTGATTGCAACTCAAAGCTTACCTCGGTTTGGCACTTAATGACTGTTTTCGCGCTCAACTCATCGGTTGAGGCAAATGAGGTTAGATAAACGGACGTCTAAGCGATCGAGAGAAGAACCCGGAATAGTGTTTCCATAAGCCAACGAAGACCCAACTGCTGGGACTGTGATCGTTGTGAATTTATAGTGAATCAGCTCGTAATATTGAAAGAAGCTGAAGGCATACTTACCGAATTCACTAATTTAATCAGGTAACTCAGAGTACGCTAGGATGGAGTCGAGATAGGGGGAAGTGCACCTATATCAATTTTGGCTCAATCGCTATCGGCTTTATTGAAGTCCCGAGGCCATACTGAGAACGTTATATTGTTCTGAATAATTAGTTCTGCGTTGTGGGCAATAAGCGATACTTTGGAAAGCCTCCGTGGCTCTTCGGGAGAAATGTTGCCGACCTTGACGCGTTCTGAATAGAAACGATTTTTTATGTCTTGACAGATACGAAGAGTGTTTGTGTTGAACACTTGCTCATTGGCACTAATTAGGCTTCCTAGTCCGGTAGTTTTCGCAGGAAAGCACGCTTGATTTTGAGTGGGCTTGCCAATCCGGATGATCCGGATTGGCGTCAAATGAACCCAATTTCCCCTAATCAAACATCTGAGCGGTATCAAGTGCGAGCTGAGATGCAATCGCAGTTCTAGATAAAGTCCTCATAGACGCTGCTTTAGTTCTAAATTCAGCGGCAAGATCAGAGTTATTTACCTTGTGATAGTTCTCCATAAGAACTTGCATAGAGGGGTAACCCATCCAAATGATGTGTGTTTCGCCATTTTCGCCACCCGCTACTATTTCCCTTAGCCCATAAGAGGTGGGCGCCATGCCCTCTTTGGTCATTGCCTTTATAAGGTTTTTCCATTCCGCGACGTAGCCTGCAGGATCTGTAACGGTCAGGTAATAAAGGTAGAAAACTTTATTAACTCCAATAGTTGACTGGGGAGCGACTTCTACAATAGTCGTTGTAAGGGTGCTGTAGACGGTCTCGTTGCCTAATTTCCTCATCTCATCAAAAAACGCGACATGAGCAGGAGAAACTATTTGAACATCTGCAGGTGGAAGCGAAGCGCCATTCGGATAGTAATAATCAATTGCCATCGTTGCCCCGTTCCCTGAACTGACGTTTAGACCATAAAGGCCCATTCCAACACCTCTTTTCCCTAAAACACCGGATTGAAGAAATTTTGCTGCAGCACCAGCGCTTGCCGTCGGGTTATCTGCTTTGATGCCCTGCGTTAGTACGTATTGGATTTCTGGTTTAGATTCTTCATGGTGGTCGGCAAAGCTCGATATGGGCAACATCAGTGCCACAAAATAGACAATATATTTTTTCATGTAATTTACCTTTCAGTTTTAGAGAGATTAAACACTACACGAAGTCTGCGTCGGATGTGTTCTGATCAATCCTTGGAAACAACTCTGCCTTTATCGCCTTTCTTATGATTATTCGGAGCACGGCGAAATCTCTTTCTTTTCATCCAAGCTTTGGCGATAAATCACACTGGTGAAAGTATGACATGCATCGCGCTCGATTCTTTCTCGATATGGAACCCAAATAGATATAAGTATCCGAGTTAGTGAGAAGCATCGAGATTGTTATAATCGAATCGCCTCTAATAACGAAAAGCCGCACAAATGAGGAAGATTTCCAGGACAGCGACAGGCAAATTGAGGAAGCGACATCAAGGTATATTCAATCCAGAGCATCCAGCACCATACGAATTATCGAGGGGAAGAATTGAGAATTTTGTTAGCTGTCCAGTTTGCTTTTGGCTAGAACAAAAAGCAGGGGTGGAATTTCCTTCGATTCCAGGCTTCAACCTAAATACTAACACCGACATATTACTTAAACGCGACTTCGATGCTTATCGAGGTGCGGATGTAGCGCAGACACATCCACTACTGACCGAAAACAATCTAGCTCATATCTTTCCTTTCGACCATCCTGACTTAGACAAATGGACAGACTCCATGCGATTCGGAGCGTCCGAAAATCATTTCAATACGATCCACGAGGAGTCGAACATCCTGTTTGGTGGCGGCTTGGATGATTGTTATGAGAATAGAGAAACTGGCGAACTCCATATCGTCGACTATAAATCTACGGCGCAACTGGCAAGCGAAGAAAACATCAAAACTTTAGACGAATCTTTTCTGCTTCCTCCCAAAAACCTACGCGAACCAGACTACAAAGCTGCCTATCGCCGACAAATGGATATGTATCAGTGGATCATGCGACGAAAGATGCCAGACAAAAAGGTTAGTGATATTGGCTACTTTGTGTACGTGGATGGACAGCATCACGGCCTGAAAGGAATGATTGATATTGCTAATCCATCAAAAGCGAATATGGAATTTAATGTCGCGGTTATTCCTTACAAAGCTGATGACTCTTGGGTTGAGCAAGCATTGGTCGATGCAAAGAGATTGCTGCTATCAGAAGAGTGTCCCTCACTTATGCATTCAACAAGCGACAAGGTTCAATTCATTCTCGATGTAAAAAAAGCATTGGGTTGGTCGACTTCGCAAGAAATGCAGCAACAGCAGCAATGAGAGAGACCAATATCGTAGTTCGAATTGACGCATCCGAAGGTTTAAAAAAATTTATAGGTTGACGACATCACTATGTTTCCCTTTCTAGTTCTGTATAGCGCGGTCAAAGTGGCGAAGACTGGGACTCTTTTCAGCCGAGCATTCGCTAAAACTTAAATTAAATTGTCCATGTATAAGGTGCGAAAGCAAAGACGTACCAAGATGTTCTTGGTTATGGTCCTTCTGACATTTGCGTATTTGGATTGCGCATATGGATCAATCACTGCGGGGCCAAAGAAACATTTTCAAATAAAAGTATTGGCTTATAACACTCATGGCCTTCCGTCGATTCTCGCTGCAGATAAACCACGTATTCGCTTCCCCATTATTGCTTCTCTAGTCACTCGTTACGACCTGGCATTACTGCAAGAGGACTTCGCGCATCACGATTTATTGGTGCAAAATCTAACAAAGAAATCCGGAGTGTTTAGGGGAGAAAATCCAAAAATTGCTCGGTGTTTTGTGTGTGCTCCATCAGGATTAACTTTAATCACCCAGACTTTAGACAAAGATTGGAAAATAAAGAAAAGTTCTTTTCACGCCTTCGAAGAATGCTCTGGTTGGTTAAACCGTTTAAATGATTGTTTCGCTCAAAAAGGTTTCCAAGAAATCGCATTTGTATCGACTAGTGGTCATGAACTTTTATTGATTAACACTCACTTAGACGCGGGGCGTAGCCAATGGGACCGCGAGGCAAGGAAAAAACAATTAGAGCAGTTAGCGTTCGCAATTGAAAAGGCAGTCAGGAAGGAAGCCATTATCGTTGGTGGAGATTTCAATCTTGATTGGGATGATAACGAGGATAAAAAACTGCTTTATTCTTTCCTTGATCGATTGAAGCTTACTCTGGCGGTAAGAGGTGGAGCGAGCAATAAGAGATGGAGAACTCTTGACTATATTTTTTTTCGCAGCGGTTTGAATGCGCAACTAAGAGTTGCTGACTCAGGTGAAGATTTCTCTTTTTCGCCAGATTCACAGCCTTTGAGTGACCATCCTGCTATCTATGCAAATTTTTCTGTGCGCTAACATATCTCACTCGCGACTCCTGCAGAGAAGTACCAGCATAAAGTTAGTCGATAACGCGTTCTTATTTCGGAGCCGACGCCGGCTGATATTGGTAGTATCCTTCGAGCGGAATCATAAGATGTACATATGGCGATCCCTCGAACATGACGTAAGGTGCGCCAGTGGTAAAATCAGTGGTCTGTCCCTCAAGTGATGCTGGATCCTGTGGCATCAGCATTAGATGCGGGCCCGACTCAATATAATGGCGATGCCCAGCGTCCTTTTGCCCATCAGTATGAGGCTTAAAATTATCGGTGCCCAAGTCCCCGTGCAACATCCAAATCCATCCGTCAGCTTCTAACTTTGGCGTCTTGTTTGTTTTATACGCTTCAGCCCATGCAACAGCGTTTGCGTCCGAGCATGCGGGAATCGCGTGACGTGGAGTTTCAAAGCCTCCCTCGGGCATCAACATAAAGGGCTCGCATCTCCATCCGTTCGTCCCTGTGCGCAGAATTTCACCTGAAGCTCCTATTACCGTCGCTTTTTCTCCGATAAATGATGGCGCGGCACTCGTATAGGTTTGTATCTCCCATTCTTTGGTATTGCCATTTTGTCGGTGTGTATCTGCCAGAATTTCAACTGATAGCATCGACGTGAAGAAAGCGCAGCCTAAAAGCATCAATTTATTTTTCATGAAATTTTGACCTAAATTATGATTGTTCGAAGGACAACGTTTTCCAAACATTACACTATCCCCTGTAAGGGTAGAAACGCAAACGATACCTCGGATATGTCCAATTGATTGTCGATACGCCATGATGAGTTATTCACGATAGATTAGCTACGAACGCGCTGACGCTTCAAATGTTTACCACGTGTAAGTAGGTAATTATTCGGAGAGCAAGAGATTAACTAATCGAGCCGAATAATCGCTCCTTGCTCCCACAAGCCACTTTTTGTTTCTCCATCAGCGCGTATTTCGGTGCCTAAACCATGAGGTTTATTATCTCGCCAATCACCCTCGTACATGCTCCCGTCGGGTTTTAATAAGACACCCTTGCCTTGGCGCCTACCGCTCGCCCACTGACCCTGGTACTTAGCGCCGTTGGCCCAAAAGTATTCGCCTTCTCCGTGATGTTCATCCTCTCTAAATTCTCCAACATATTTGTCACCGGCCCAACTAGTGCCAGAACCAAACGTTATGGTGCCGGTTCCGTGTCTTTGGCCCTCCTTCCAGGATCCAATATATTTCGTTCCATCCATCCACTCGAAAACACCGTGGCCATTGCGTTTACCATATTTGAAATTGCCAACATAAATATCTCCGTTAGCATACATCTTGGTACCAGCACCGTCTGGACGACCCTGCTTCCACTCGCCCGAATAACTTCCACCATCTGCAAAAGTGAGGGTGCCGTGCCCATGACGAGTCCACCCTTTGAAGTCGCCTTCGTATATATCGTAATCGTATTTAAAAGCACCGTTCCCATTCTTGCAGTTGCCCCTAAGACATTCGGCGTAGCTCGTTGTCCCTCCGCAGAGGAGTGTCAGTAGCACGGTGATCGCTAGACTAGGGCGCATAGGTCTTGTTCAAGTGGCACAGTTCGAATTGATCGTTGCATAGATCTACTACAAAGCTATGTAGGTAGCCAGTACCACTGTGTCTTTCTATCTGCTAGCGGGTAACTACGTCAAGGTCTGCGATCCGCGCAGCGGGTATCGCGAAAATTAACAGACCAGTGTTACTTTAGGTCCAGTGGAGTAGGGGGGCTAACGCGTACCTCACTATTTCACATCCGAAATTTGGGTAAAGTAATAAAGAAAGAAGGATCGAATTAAGTATGTCTTCAAAGACCTCGATTGGAATAAGGTCCAAAATAATGAAAACGACAGAATAACCTGTTTAGTGGGCCTTACTTCTTTGGTCCCATATGTTAATTACGTTACTAACACTACGTGATTCTCGGCTTCCCTATGAGAATCATCTAACCAGAAAATTTCGAGGTGATACTCTATCCATGAGGGTTTCAGTCTTACTCCACCAGAATAATCCCTCCGGGAATCGACACACCCGCAATCTTCCAACCTTGGTCAGTCATGCTCAAAGTATAAAAAACCTTTGTGGTACTGATGATGGAGTCATCTGCTGAACGTCGACTGAAATCTACAAGCACAACGGCAGAGTTTTCGCCTTCATCAAGAACAGTTGTGTTGATGATTTTTGAATACGCCCAGCCAGTGGCTCTAATGGCGGTATAGTCGAAGACTTTTTCAGAAGCGTTTTCCAGTACTCTCACTTTTCCGTCATTAATGAAGACGACTGGAAACGTAAAGCTTTGCTCTGGATTATTTTCTAAGGTCATATTATTAAAGTTTTCAAAGAAATCCTTTACGAAGCTCTCAACCGAAGATGTTTCAAGATGAGTTGCCAAAGCAGAGGAAGAAACGATGATAAGTAGAGTAATAATGAGAAATCTAATATGCATGGTTTATGTCTCTACTGATATTTTTATCAACATTGTTGTTAAAACATTGAAACGATTTTTCGAAACATTGTCTTTCTCTAACTTCAAGACAATCCAAGTCAGCTATGTGCAAACTAATTACTCGTTAGCGTATCCGCGTAAACGTGTTCGGCCAAGTCGTAAATTTTCGACAAACGTGCGGTTCGTCAAATCGGGGTGTACTCGTATCCTTGCCAAAATACTGATCGTAAGTAATTCCCAAGGATTGATTTCCTTCATCGTAGCGGCACTGATCTTCTTCGAGAATATTATACCCGAGCGCTGCTGCTGCAAGCTCTGAGTAGAACTCATCGCTCAAAACCCGACGTTCTATCCAGAAACTTGGGCAGCTAGGTGCCCCGTTCTTCAAACCTTGAGCGGTTCTAATCCGAGTGTCATTACTTGGCAATGAAGTTAGTTGGTTATGTAAAAGTTGACCTTCTTCAAATAGACGGGCCTGAAATTGAACCACTGCAGTCGGCTGCATCTTTAAGGGGGTGGAGGATTACGCGTCTTTTCCCATGTCGCCACCGTCGAGTTGGATGCGCAAAAAGCTTTTATAGTGATCACACAGGTGAGGCCAGGGGGTGGATTCGAATGGATCGCTATCCGCCCCAAAACGTGTACTCACCGATCCAGCATCCGTCCTCTCTGCGCCAAGCTTCGAAATCTAAGTGTTGAAAAGAGCCTAGATCGCAAACAGGTCCGGATGCTGTGCCACAAAGAACGCTAGTCTCATCCACTTCCGATTATGAACGAGAGCCATCACTATTTGCGTCGAGACCCGATTCGATTATTACATTACCGTAATTACACTGAGCATTCCTACTTAAGAGTTCCGTTTGAACTACTGAACTATTGAAGTCAGGATAGCCCGTTGCCCCAGTGCCGGAGTGTTCGATTGTGAGATGGATCCGTTACTCGATGCATCGATCAACCATCAGGCGGTCGCGAAACCAACAAACAAGTAAATCAACGATGAGATGATAGTCAGATATTTCATTTGTGCTTCATCGAGGATACTTTTGTCGATGGAAGATGCTGCTGTGTCACTCGCAGATCATTTTTTAATAGCAAACCGAGGTATGCCTACCCCGTGTTTAGTTCGGCATTGCGAATCTCTTACAATGATTTTGTCATCGATACGTCGAGGTCATTGATGTTGCTTTTGATCGGCACCTATACGGAAGGATCCCAGGCGATTCCAAATGAAGCCGGTGAGTATGCGCAGGGCATCTATACATGTGTCGTCGAAGGTGATCGTGTCCAGATAGCGGCGATCGAGTCTGCCATTAATCCTTCGTTTCTGGCGCAACACCCAACCCTGCGAGTCATTTATGCGGTGGTTGAACGTGCCGGAAATCCAGGTGGTGCTGTCGCCTGTTACCGGTTGAACGTGGATGGATCGATGGCTCTCATTTCGACGACGCCATCTCTCGGAGACGATCCCTGTCACCTCATGGTTGCGCCCGGTGCGCGCTACCTGGTCGTCACCAACTACTCAAGCGGCGATTTCACGTCGATCGCTTTAAATGGGGAGGGACATTTCGACGGCGTGATCAGTTATGTACAGCATTGGGGACAGAGTGTTGACCCTGTCCGACAGATGCGACCACATGCCCACAGCAGTGGTTTGTCCCCTGATGGAAAGTTTCTATATGTGGCGGACCTGGGAACAGACCAGATTGCTCGTTACCCGATAACGAACTCGGGGAAAGTAGATGCCAACGAACGCCGTAGTATGCGTGTCAGCGCGGGTGCAGGTCCCCGACATTTCTGTTTCGATTCAAATAATGAAGACATGTACCTCATCAATGAGCTCAACTCGACTATCACCCGATTAACTTCTGATCAGCATGCCGTATTGATCGAACGTCAGTCCTGCTCGTCCGTACCCATGGACTATAAAGATACGAATCACACCGCACATATCTGTTTCTCAAGAGATCGCCGATACTTGTATGGGAGCAATCGCGGTCATGATTCGATCGTTGTTCTGCTTGTCTCTGGCTCGTCGCTGTCACCAGTCCAGTTCGCGAAGAGTGGCGGTCGTCATCCTCGACATTTTGCCTGCACAGAAGACAGTATTATCGTAGCCCACCGTGACACGGGTAACGTGTGTGGTCTGTGTCGAGATCCGGCAACCGGTTTGATCGGTGAGGCGCAGTTCGAGCTGGAGGTCCCTAGCGCAGCCTTTGTACTGCCAGTCAGGGCGGTTCATAGATCACCCTCAGGGTTGTCATAACGCGTCGGGATCGAGACGTGGTTACCGGGCTTGCCTGCCTTGTATGGCGCTAGTCATATCGGTGATTGGCGTCAAGTTGTCCAGAAACGATTCGAAGTCGGCATCAGGTCCAAGCGTCATACCCTCATTGCTATACATTGCAGCACTGGAATAGTGCCCGCCTGCAGCCTGGATGCAGGTACCACTTGGTGCGTCCTCCGATGTCATGTACAACACCGCGGGTGTGACCAATGAAGGTGCACTTTGCGCTGGTGGATTTTCGGGATCAAATTCACGCCCTGGGATAGTTGCGGTCATCCTGGTGGCTGCACCGGGCGCGAGGCAGTTCACCCGGATATTGTGGGGGGCTCCTTCAAGCGCGAGGACGTTCATCATTCCTATCATGCCCATTTTTGCGGCGCCGTAGTTGGCCTGCCCAAAATTCCCCCAGATGCCTGAACCTGACGAGGTCAGCACAATTCTTCCGTAGTTTTTTTCATACATTATCTGCCAGGCGGCATGTGTAACGTACGCGCTGCCGTTTAAATGAACCGCTACCACCAGGTCCCACTCATCCAGCGTCATTTTGCGAAACGATTTGTCCCTCAGGATCCCGGCGTTATTGACAAGAATATCGACCGTGCCAAATACACGAACAGCGTCTTCGACGATGGATTTTGCACCATCGCGGTCTGACACAGAGGCCTTGTTGGCAATTGCCGTCCCGCCGGCCGTCCTGATTGCGTGCACGACACGGTCCGCGGCGTCGCCCTCACCAGCACCATCGACCGAGCCGCCAAGATCGTTCACCACGACCTTCGCACCACGTCGACCATATTCCAGTGCATGTGCCTTACCGATACCACCTCCCGCGCCAGTGATGATGACAACCTTGTCCTCGAATTCGCTCATGTTGAGTCCGTTTTCTTCCTTTCCGTATCGATCCAACAAAGATCAATTCTTAGGTTGATCAAAGTTGTTGTTTCCTTTTTCCGTCTTTCTATGTTCCGTGTACTCACCGTCAATCGTACGCCCCCCGTTCTGAGGGCTGCTCGCTGCTCGCTGCTCGAAACCCGTCGGTTGTCCATCCTCGCTATGTATCATCCGTGCGAAGCCACGACGGAGTATCCACTGCGCGAGTGGGCGACGCAGAACCGGGATCAGGCAGATGAAGCCTATGGTATCTGTCACAAACCCGGGAGTGAGCAACAGGGTGCCGCCCACTAGCAACATGATGCCTTCAAGCAGCTCTGTTTCTGGAAGTTCGCCCTGGGCCAAGCGATTCTGCACACGCTGAAATGTGGCGAGGCCCTCGAGCCGGAAGAGCCATAGCCCAATCACGGCAGTCACTACGACAAGCCCGATGGTTCCCAGGCTTCCGATGATCGATCCCACCTCGATAAGGACAACCATTTCGATGATGGGGATGATGATGAACAACATTAGCAGAAAGCGCATGTTACTCAGATTCCACGCTCAAAATATGGGGATGCCGTGCGTGTGACCGTGTTCTCCAGAGAGGCCTCAATTAAAGCTTTTGCTCAGATGCTGCGGCGGTTTCCACGCGCCTATCTATAAGAGTCGACCGCACCCGGTTATCATCCTTCTCACTGATTGTAGCCTGATCTGCTTGGACAAGTCCTCACAGCTTTAAGTCAATCTAAACAAAGGTTCAAAAGGAGTCTTTTAGTAAAATGAGTGCACCCCACACGATCGCAGGTCCCGATGGTGTCATTGAGCTCATGGATGGTGGTGAAGCAGAATCGCGACGTGGAATTGTCGTTTGTCATCCCCATCCTCTCTATGGCGGTAATATGTTTGATAGCGTCGTGGATGATGTCTGTAGTGGTGCACATCGGGTTGGATTTGCGAGTGCTCGGTTTAATTTCAGAGGCGTGGGTGGTAGCGAAGGAGACCATGACCAGGGGAATGGAGAGCTCGAGGATTTGATGGCCGTGAAAGCGTGGATGGGTGAGCGGACAGATTCGGTTTGTATCGCAGGTTATTCCTTTGGCGCGGGTGTCGCCAGCCGTTGTCCAGATCCCGTGGCCAAGGTCCTGATTGCTCCACCTGTCGCTATGTTGGCTGATGATCTGGGTACTGCGCCTATCCTGATCGTCGCCGGTGAACAGGATACCCTCGTACCGCTCTCGGATCTTGAGGCGCGCCTTGAACCCCTCGCCAATGTTACGCTGTCGATAATTGCCGGTGCAGATCACTTTTTTGGCAGCGGTCGCACCACATTGAAAGATGAGGTCACAGATTTTCTGGTTCGTTATGGTTAGCCAAGAACATGAAGCTAACAGTCGGTATCCAACTGCTCTTGAGGCTCTTTAGGACAAGGAAGAATATAGGATGAGCGAGCAACCAACAGGTTACGCACTCGATGATGAGCCGTACTATCGGGCGGTGGGCGACGAGGTTGAGATTTTTATGGCCGCATGGGCGAGCCGGTTACCGATCCTCCTGAAGGGGCCAACAGGCTGTGGCAAAACCCGTTTTGTTGAGTATATGGCATACCGACTTTTTCGAAGTGATAGTGCCACAGAGCACCAGCGCAGTCTTCCGAATCCACTCCTGACCGTCGCATGCCATGAAGACCTGTCCGCCACGGATCTGGTGGGACGATTTCTCATCAAGGGTGATGAGACCGTTTGGCAGGATGGCCCGTTAACACAATCCGTCAAGGAAGGAGCGATTTGCTATCTAGACGAGATTGTAGAGGCGCGCAAAGATTCAACGGTATTGATCCATGCACTGACGGACCATCGCAGAATTCTGCCCGTGGAGAAGCAGGGAGTCATCTTAGATGCCCATCCCGATTTCCTGCTTGTTATCTCCTACAACCCTGGCTACCAGAATGTGCTGAAGGATCTGAAAACGAGCACAAGACAACGATTTATTGCAATCGACTTCGACTACCCTGACGAGCAGACAGAAGCCGAGATCATCGCACATGAGAGTGGAACTATGCAGCAGAATGCTGCGGACCTGGCAATGTTGGGTGCACGGGTACGGAACCTCAAACAACATGGGTTTGACGAGGGGGTGAGTACACGCCTGCTAATCTATGCAGGACAACTGATGGCGAGTGGCGTTACGCCGATCAGAGCCTGCGAGGTCGCGATTTGTAGAGCCGTCTCTGATGAAGTCGATGTTCAACAGGCGATTGGCGAGCTTGTGTCGACCATTTTCCCTGTTGACCGGTAGCTGATTTGCAGACGCTACCTTTGACTAAATGATGGATGATCAATCGATGCTGACGACCGCAGAGCGGCTCGGAGAGTTCAACGACGACCTGGTGGCACCTTTTCAGGTGTTGGAGAAAACATTGAAGCCCGTCGTCACAGATCACGAATGGAAATCTTTAGAGAACGCCCTGATCGCGCTCACGGGTGCGGGTTGGCACACCTGGGAAGCGACGGTGATAGCGCTGCGCGTTGCCCGGACCCTCCACGAACGACTCGGGTATGAACAACTACAAAGTTCGCTTGATCTGTCTTGCCAACTGGCAGATCGGTCTTTCAAGACATCGGTAGCCTATCTGTCGCTTATTGAGGCGTGGATGAGGGCGGAACTGGAAAAACAGATCGCGCGCGCACATGCTTTAATCGAGATGCTGTCGGAATCCCATCCGAGCCGACACAACATGCTGGAATCAGCCATCAACAATGCATGTTTGCGAGGGCAGGATGAAGATTCCTTTGAAGACTGGTGCGCCGTGGTTGAAACCCTGGTGCCTCATCGCCAACTGTTGTCACCGTTCCTGGATAATCGGGAAATCAGTGGCCAGATCGACTGGGGTTTTATCAGGGAGATCGGCGTCCTGTCGCCTCATGGCATTCCCGTGGCCATGTCTCGGACACCATTGGCGCTGGGCCTGGTGTCCTCATCGCTCCACGCGGAACTGAAAGGACTGATTGTATCGCTCGCCAGCAGACAAGCGTTTGAGGAAACATTCGAGAACCTGATTTCGGCGTTGAGATTGTTACGTCCATTGGAGCGCGCGAATCTGATACAGCTAATCGAAGCGCTACCCTCGGTGCAGTTTCTGCCTCAATTACTCGAAGGCGTCCCCAAATTACCGATGGACCGGATGGGTGTGTTACTCAGCTGGGTCGCTGGCCTAGATCGATTCCTGCCCGTCAATAAGCCGGCGGCGGAGGCATGGCTGGCGGTCGAATCTCGAACATCCTCACAAACTCTGACGAGATTGTTGGGCCAGGTGGATCTCATAGACATCCAGCAGCCCTTACAGTATTTGTCTGAGGCCATTTCAGGTCGAAAATTGCGTGTAGGCGCGTGCATTGCGACGTCTGACGATGCCCATTTCAGGGCGATGCCGCAAACGGATGGGTTATCTGTGCTGCTGCCGGAGATTCAGTCGAGTTTTGAAAAGAGAGAAGACAACTTCCGTGTGTACAAGATGGCGTTGCTGCACCAGCTCGGGTACTTTGAATTCGGTACATTCGAACCGAAGTCTCTGAAGCACACCGGCGCTTTTACGGCATTCACCGCACACTTCAATCGATACAGTCAGCCCAGAGTAGCCCGGGCTATCTTCCAGATTCTTGAAGATGCGCGTGTTGATTGGTCACTGGAGCGCCGGTACCGCGGTGCGGCACAGGACCTCGGTATCGTGAAGTCAGTGATACTCAAAGATTTATGGGGGACGGAAATCGACAGGACACCGCTCGGGTACCTGATAGGATTGTCCCTCGATGCGGATCCGATTGGAGACAGCGAGCTCTTTTTGCAGCTGAACACAGCCATTGCACCCCTCAGGGATGCTGGCGCCAATGTTGATGATTCGTTGACTGCACTGGCGGCCTGCTACCCCCTCATTGCAAACCACAAGAAGGATCAATCGCTATCAAGTAATGAGCACATTACGGCGAACGACACATTCCTACCCCCTGCCGTACTCGAGTTCCGCGGTGAGCTTAGCCCTGACATTGTACGCAGCAATCTCAAACTGGCCGGACTGATGGATTCTTTGCCGGTAGGGGAAGACGAGGGATTTTCGATTGCAGGTACGCCAGATCTCGAGAATCTGAAGATTGAGAGTATTGAAGCTGGTGACCTCCAGGGTGGCTTGGCAGTGATGCTTGAAGACATGGCGGCATCCGGCATTGAGTCTGCCGAGGAATTGGATGAGACTCTGATCGAAAAAGTGGAGCCCTTGCTGTCTCAGCTGATCGACCGCCCCCCTGATGACATTACGTACCTCTATGACGAGTGGGATCATCTGATGTCGGATTACCGTAAGCACTGGTGCACGTTGTTTGAGATCAGGCGCATGGATGAAGATCCTGAATATATAGAGAGCGCGCGACGCGAACTTAGAGACGTTGGGACTCGTGTACGCCGTCAGTTATCCATGTTGCGTCCAGAAATGCTGGTGAAGATTTACGGGATGCCGGATGGCGAAGAGTTGGATATGGTGAACGTGGTTGATGCCATGGTTGATCGACGTATGGGTGCATCGCCCTCTGACCGCATCTACGTCCAGCGACAGCGTAAGGGACGGGATGTCTCAGCGTTGTTCCTGCTCGACATGAGCGCGTCGACGGACGACCGTATGACGGATCCGAATGATCCCGAACCGGATCCACCCGGATTGGATGATGACGAAGATGATTTCGGCGACCTGCTCGCGATGCACGCTGAACAGGAAAAGGGACGGCGAATTATTGATGTCGAGAAGCAGTCCGTCATGTTGATGGCGGATGCACTGGAGCAGCTGGGCGACAACTATGCAATTGCCGGTTTTTCAGGTTACGGTCGTGATCGCGTTGAGTATTACCTGTGCAAGGATTTCGACGAGCCTTACGACCTCAAGGCACGAGGTCGCCTAGGCGGTATCCGGCCGTGTCGAAGTACTCGTATGGGACCTGCGATCCGACATGCTGCAAAACGACTCGTCGCGACAGAATCTCGTATCAAGGCGCTGATTATTCTAAGTGATGGCTATCCACAGGACTTCGACTACGGCAAGGATCGCAATTCACGCCAGTATGGTATTCGTGATACCACGGTGGCCCTGGGTGAAGCTAGACAAAAGGGCGTCCAGCCGTTCTGCATTACAGTAGACCAGAGTGGCCACGACTATTTGAGGGAGATGTGTCCTGACCAGCAATACATGGTGATCCACAACATCGATCAACTACCAGATGAGTTGTCCAAGGTTTATAGGAGTTTGACGGGATGAAGGCTCAGCTGTCGTCAGAACGAACCTGGCGGACCCATCAGAGCAGTCTGTCCGGAGATCAGTTTTGTTGGTACGAATGGGGAGAACCAGACGCGAACAGACCTTCCATACTGCTCGTACATGCAACTGGATTTCATGGTTTGTGTTGGCGTCAGGTCGTTGAGTGCCTACCCGCAGAACAGCATGTGATCGCGCCGGACATGAGAGGGCATGGTCATACAACCAACAGGGGTTTAATCAACTGGGCTCAGATGGGTGCGGACCTGACGCAGCTGGTTGATCTCTGGGGACTGGCCAACGCGGTAGGTGCGGGTCATTCGATGGGCGGACACTCGCTGGTTCAGGCCACTGCTGCGTCCCCGGGGGCGTTCTCTTCTCTTTTGCTTATTGATCCGGTCATCAAGGCACCTGACAGTTATGATACCGCGACGCGATCTATGCCCTCTGATCCATCAGAACATCCCGTGGCTCGTCGCCGTTCGTCATTTGCTTCGCCGAAGGCCTTCGCCGATAACCTCCGAGGCCGCGGTGGATACCGGTTCTTTACTGAACCAGCACTGATGGACTATTGCGAGTATGGATTGATCAAGGCTGGAGGCGCCTACCAGCTTGCCTGTCCGCCACTGGTCGAAGCTACCATCTATACGGAAACTGATCGTACGGACATCATGGCCTGTATTCAGGCAGTGGATGTCCCGGTTACCGTCCTGCGGGCGAAACCCAGAAATCCGGAAGGGGATATGGATTTTTCAACATCTCCAACATGGCCAGAACTCGCTATGCAGTTCCGTCGCGGTACAGATGTATTTTTGCCGGAGATGTCGCACTTTATCCCCATGCAGGATCCATCTCTGGTGGCGTTGCATTTGGCGACGGCCGCCGCCATTACCTAACGTAATTAGGACAACACACTGGAGTCACCATGAAACCGACCCTTGCCATCACGATGGGCGATCCAGCAGGCGTCGGCCCTGAAATTGTGGTCAAAGTACTGTCGTCCCGGACGATAGATCGTGCACGAATCATCGTGGTGGGTGATGTGACCAGCCTTTCGAAGGCTATGAATGAAACAGGCTGTAATGTGAAGTTCGCACCGATTGCGAGTGTCGCAGAGGTGGCTGATTGTGACGGCATCCCAATCCTGGAACCGATTGATGTGGACCATGGCATGGTGACGACAGGTACGGTATCAGCAGAGGCAGGGCGAGCGGCCGTTGGTTTTTTTGAAACGGCTGTTGATCTCGCGTTGTCTAGAGATATTCAAGGTGTCGTCACCTGTCCAATCAATAAAGCCGCGGTACATGCGGCGGGTTTCATTGGTGATATCGGTCACCAGGAGATCCTCGCGCGTAAAACGGGATCGCCGCTGACAGCCACCATGTTGATGACAGAAGGTCTCAAGGTCGCACATCTTTCCACTCACAAGTCGCTTGCAGAGGCTGTGGCCTATGTACAGCAGCCGGTCCTGATGGATAAGCTGAGATTGACCGTCTCGTCACTTGAGGGGTGGTGTGGCGCGCAAAATCAGTCGCCGAAGATTGCTGTTGCAGCTTTGAATCCCCACGGCGGCGAGGAAGGCATGCTGGGTCGAGAAGAGATCGAGGAGATTGCACCGGCTATCGCGCAGCTGCAGGAAGAAGGGTTGGATGTTGTGGGTCCGTACCCAGCTGATAGCATCTTCTACCGGGCGACAGCGGGTGAGTTTGATGCGGTGCTGGCGCTGTATCACGATCAAGGGCATATTGCGGTTAAGGTTCACAACTTTGAGGATTCCATCACTGCAACGATGGGTATCCCCTTTGTTCGGACGTCTGTCGATCACGGAACGGCGTTTGATATTGCGGGTCTGAATAAAGCTAATGAGAACGGTCTGGTGAGGGCGCTGGATGCCGCGGTCGATATGGTAAACGGAACACTCACCTAACAGGCCTGGATAAACCTGGGAGCAAAAGCCAGTTACTATCCATGGCAGCACCAGCGGATTCAGTTACAGGGAATAGAAGGTTTTTTCTTCCCTGAGAAGATCAAGAATGGTGCGATGCTCGCTCCATGCGAAGAGCTTGAATGCGGTGGAGATCAACAATACATTCTACTCTATGCCATGTGCCAACGAGTTGTAACGGCGTGTGAGCTCCGTCAAAGATGATTTAAGGTTTGTGATCAAGGCATCGCTAAGGGTTACGCACTTCAAACGACTGAACGAGCTCGAGACACCACTCGAATATCTGCGTAAGAATCGGGAGGTGATATGGAAGAAACTCGGCGCCGTCCTCTTTCAACTACCTCCCAACATACGCTGTGACATAGAGCGTTTGTAGAAATTTGTTGTGATGTTGCCGGATAGCTTTACGGCGTCTTTAGAATTGCGTCATGAAAGCTGGTTTGACGACGACGTATACAAGGTGCTCAAAGGGCATGATCTAGCGTTGTGTCACGCCGACGTTGAAGAAGAGGAACTGCCATTTGTATCGAAGACGAATTGGGGTTAGCTACGGTTACGTAAAATACTGTGCGAACAATCGATCTGGAAGACTAGATACAAAAGGCGGCAAGCTGGCAGGATGTGTTTGTAATCTTCAAACATGAAGACGAGGTGACAGGACCTTGGATGGCGAATAACTATCTCCAGCTGGTGGGTGAGAGTAGACGAAGCCTCCTCGTTCAATAGACCGCCTCAGTGTGCACTGACTTCCGCAATCCGAACGATCACTTCCTTCACTGAATACTGACCTGGCGATTGCCGCGTGTGGGCGATGGTATTGGCCAGCTGACGCAGGACCTCGTTGGCTGGTGTCTGGATACCATGCAGATGACCCAGCAAGCAAATCTCACCATTTAGGTAATCAGCTTCGACGTCCCCGGTCCCACGTTGGACGCTTTGCCAGGAAGAGCCGCCACCTCTCGCGCCGTCAATGGGCGAGGTTCTCATACCGCTGAAACGCTGCTTCATATCTTCTGCACTTGCGCAGTCTATGCCTGCTGCGTCGTAGCACGCGAGTGCTTCATCTCGGAGCTGTCTGATGAGCGCACTGCTATCATCCTCTGCCCGACAGACCACCTGCACGGCATTCCCCAGGTTCTGAAGCATTTTGGCGTATTTCCACCGCATCGCGTACGGGTCAGCGATCGCACTGAAGCCAGAATGCGTGAGGTCAGCGCAAACAGTCCTGATAGTGTCATCGATGCCGGTAGGGTAGCAGCAGGCATCCAGGAATCCTCCAGGACCTTCTTCTACGTGGTGCAGGACAACTCCGGGGATGAGATGAGTCGCCGGTAGCATCACGAGCATTCCATAGACATGCTGAAAAAAGCGGCTCGCCGTGTATTCATTGCCCACCCCGTTCTGACAACACACGACCGCTGTCGAGGAGGGGGCGGACGCCGCGAGATCGTTGAGCGCCTGGAACATATGCTGTGATTTCATGGTCATCATAACCACATCTCCTGCTTGCCAGTCGAACTCACTTGGGTGTCCGATCGCAGGTATTTTTAGGATTTGGGTCTCATTCGGCGTCTTATAGGTAAGCCCATCTCGTTGAAGGCTGAATAGGTGTTCACTACGAGCGATCAGGGTCACATCGAGACCGTGCATGCTAAAAGCCGCACCGATTGTGCCGCCAATGCCACCTGCGCCGTAGATGATGTAGCGCATATACGTGCCTCCCGAATGTTCTTTTGGGCTCGTGAAGTGTACGCGAAGTTGATGATCGATTGCGGTGTATTTGAATTGTTTGCGAGAACAGGTAAGTCTCAGGATGGCGGGCGATGGACAGCTTTCTTTTCCCCCTGGAAGTTTGATACTGTACGTCGGCAAAGCAACCGTGACCGGAGAGACACAAGACCATGCCATTGGTACTCAACGAAGAGCAGAACATGCTCAAGGATGCAGCTAAGGATTTCTGCACCAATAACACCCCGATCACTCAGCTTCGACGGTTGCGGGATGAAAAGGATGATAGTGGTTTTGACACTGATACCTGGCGTCAGATGGTCGAACTGGGTTGGGCGGGTATCACGATTCCAGAAGACTTCGGTGGACTTGGATTCGGTTTCATGGGGATGGGCGTTGTGATGCAGGAATGCGGCCGAACACTGGCGGCGTCCCCCTTGTATGCCACGGCCTGTGTTGGAGCCACAGCAATTATACGTGGCGGTTCCGATGACCAGAAATCTGAGCTCCTGCCCGCTGTCGCAGGGGGTGAACTTCTGCTGGGGCTCGCACTTGAGGAGAGCCCCCACCACCAGCCCTATGGTGTAAATACGACGGCTGAAAAGTTGGGTGAGTGCTACAAAGTGACCGGCAGCAAGAAGTTTGTACTCGATGGCCATGTGGCGAACAAACTGATTGTAGTGACCCGAACATCCGGCAACGCTGGTGATCGTGACGGCATTACACTGGTTCTCGTCGATAGTGATGCTGCAGGTGTCGAAGTCACTAGGACAATTATGGCGGATAGCCGCAATGCGGCGAATATTGAATTCTCAGGTGCTGAAGGACAGTTGCTGGGTGAAGAAGGGAAAGGTGCTGATGTCCTCGACTATACCTTGGACGCGGGTCGTATTCTGATCGCTGCCGAAATGCTGGGGAGTGTCGAAGAGTGTTTTGAACGGACGGTTGAGTACCTCAAGACTCGGGAGCAGTTTGGTGTGCCGATTGGTTCCTTCCAGGCGTTGAAGCATCGCGCAGCTCAAATGTTCTGTGAAATTGAACTGTCCAAGTCAGTTGTACTTGAAGCGCTTTCTGCCCTGGACGACGACTCAGACCAGCTAGCTGAGATGGCTAGTCTGACCAAGGCACGCCTGAATGACACCTATAATCTGGTCAGCAGTGAAGGCATCCAGATGCACGGTGGCATTGGCATGACAGATGAATACGAGATCGGGTTCTTTATCAAGCGGGCGCGTGTCTGCGAACACACGTTCGGAAACAGCGCATTTCACCGCAATCGATACGGCGAAATTCAGGGATACTGATGCGATTGAGCAACTGAGAACAAATCCGGGCTTGCCCGGATTTGTTTTTTTAAGGTCAACCAAATTTTTGATTCCACCGTGCTCAATCTAGCTCGGTGCTTGCGCAACGATAGGAGTCTTTTTGTGACTGACGACAAACAACATCGTAATGATATCTACGGTGACATCGACAAGAAGCCTGAAGATGCAAGCCCGGCCATTCCAGCTGCAACGGTCATTCTCCTAAAAGATACGGATGATGGTATTCAGACACTCATGTTACATAGGACGTCCAAGGTACACTTCGGCGGTATGTGGGTTTTCCCTGGAGGACGTATCGACCCTGAGGACTATGGTGACGACCCTGATGATGTTGATCAGGCAGCACGCACAGCTGCGGCACGAGAGACCATGGAAGAAGCGAGCTTATCCATCGCACCAGACCAATTTGTTTGGTTCGCCCACTGGACACCACCCGCATCAGTCCCGAAGCGGTATGCGACTTGGTTTTTTGCGACGAGTGTAGAGGGCAATCACGATGTAAACGTGGACGGCCAGGAAATTGCTGCGCACGAATGGATCGCACCTTCTTCGGCGCTAGAACGACATAGTAAGGGCGAAATTGATTTGGCACCCCCAACCTGGGTGACGCTCTATCATGTGATGCAGTACGAGAAGGTCTCGGATGTATTGAAAGTATTTGCTGAAAACCCTCACCGGGTCTACGAGACCCACATTGGTAAACGTGCCGACGGGGTTCGGGTTGCCATGTGGGACGGGGATGCCGGATACGAAGCAACCGATGCGGATGCGGAGGGTTTACGTCATCGCCTTACAATGGCAGAAGGTGGATTCGAGTTTGAAACCGACATCACCTATTAAAGATTAATCCGCAGCATCTCGTGCGTTGACGATGACGAGCCTGGTCCAGGCTAGATCCTCTTCGAGGGTCCTGCGGTAATAACGTTTCGAAGGGCGGATATTCTTTCGGAAGGCCAGAAAAGGATGTAACTTTATCATCCAGGTAGGTTGCGGCTCACGCAGGTTTAAAGAAACGCACATTTATTTGTAGGTAGGCTTTCGTATTTGGGTGCTGGGCCCAAATATCTCGCCAACCCTCCGAACTCATGACTTTGTTGAACTGTTGGTCTCTAACAGTCTTGTTGGGCCATCGAATGATCCAACATACGTTGGGTTGCCCGTTTTCAGAGACATGAGGGTTTGAGCCGGAGACTTCAGCGTCTATATCAGCGCTCACCCAGAAATCGATTACATCAAGATTTTTGCGGAGCCACGGTGCTGCGAACGTCTGCGCCCAGAGGCGATAGGCGTCGAACCACTCCTCCTTGATCGTATAGTCGCGAATTTCAACAATATGATCTGTCATAGTCGGTCGAAGATAAAAGTTGACGAAGGCTAAAACCAACTAGCCTATATGAATTATGAGATAAGTAACTTCGTATTGGCTTCAGCTCATTGATATTGTTAACTCCTCGACGTCGCCGAGGACCTTAAGTCTTACGTCCTTGTTAGCGTTGCGATAAAACGCAATGCGATTGGCACCTTCATTATTGAGTTTTTCCTTCCATTCGGAACCTTTGAGAAGCGGGTCGATGTTATCGGTCTCAGCCATGTGAAATACATCAGTATGCCCCTCCTCAACCTTCGCGATGATGTAGACGCCACCGATGAAGTCGTTGAATGTCATCGGATATGGATAGATATTGAAGTTATAGGCAGTACCGGATTTACCAGTGATTTCGACAGATTCAATTTTTCGCATGGGTGGTCCTCTTCGGAAATGGATTCGAAATCAGGATGCAGACTTCAGTTGTCCGGGCTGATTCATCGAGCAGTTAAAAAAGTCGCACAATAATGGACGAAACCTGTCCATGTCGACGAGAAAGGCATCATGACCCTGGACTGAAGAGAGCGCCTTGAATTCGACGTCCCGTTCGCTGTCATCGAGTCCCTCTGCCAGTTCGCGTTGTTGTGCGATAGGAAACAACATATCGGTTTCGACACCGATGACCAGTGCCCTTTTAGCGCCGACGCGGGCGAGCCCGTTTTTGAATGAACCGCCATGGTCTGCGATGTCGAAAAGATCCATGGCTCTTGAAAGATAGAGGTAACAGTTGGCGTCGAAAGCACCGACAAACTTCCTTGCGTGCGATTCAAGGTAGGATTCGACTTCGAAGTCGATACCAAAGGGGTCGTTTTTCTCGCGAGCATCGGCAACTCTCTCAAGACCAAATCTCTGTGCGAGTTCTGCCGAGCCGCGGTAGGTCAACATGCCGAGTTTGCGTGCTAACCGCATCCCTATGGCAGGGCCATCCCCAGAGTAATCCCCACTATTCCAGGCGGGATCTGAACGGATCATTTCCCGTTGCAGCGAGCGCAGCGCAATGGAGTATGTGACCGGTCGCGCTGACGACGAGATCGACACGAGTGATTCCGCCGCATCTGGAAACAGGACACTGTGGGCAACGGCGGTCATCCCACCCATAGACGCACCCATGACAGTATGCAGTTTTTTGATTCCCAGTGACTCAATCACCGCGTGACCTGCGCGGGCTATGTCTTCGATGGTAAGTACAGGAAAAGACAGACGATAGGGCTCACCTGTTTCTGGATCGACACTCGATGGTCCGGTAGATCCAAAGCAACTTCCAAGGGAATTGATGCAAATGACGAAGTACTTGGAGATGTCGACAGGTTTGTCTTCTCCAATCATGGGTTCCCACCAGCCAGGTGTTTGATCTGCCTCTGATGATGCCGCGTGGGCAGAAGGTGACAAGCCGGTGAACAGTAGTACAGCGTTGTCTTTATGGAAGTTCAGCGTCCCCCACGTCTCAAACGCGATGGTGGGCGAATGCAGTAAGCCGTGCTGCATTCGGAACTCACCTTCGATTGTGTGGAATTGAGTGGCCTCACTCTTGCTCATGCTGAACCACCTTTGTAGTTCTTGTCGGTTAGGTCGGTGCTATGAAATCGTCGATAGTTGGCTAGCGCTTTCTCGACCATCGGTCGGCGCCTACCCTCGGGTTGCTTGAGTGCAAAACCAGGGTCTGATTCTCCCATGGTACTCAGCAAATGATAGGCGTGGGCTGAATCAATATGTGTTTTGTAACCCTGAACATCCTGTTGTTGGTTGATCGCCATCTTGATCATTCGAAGCTGAAAACTGTCATTCTCGGCGATTCTGGATGCATAGACCATGGTTTCGCGCAGCAGATCGGACGGACTATAGACACGATTGACAAGTTCCAGCCGCGCTGCTTCCCGGGCGTCGATGAAACGAGATTCGAACAGCAGTTCCTTGGCCTTGCGTGGATGGAGGTCCCAGGGGACAGAAAAGTACTGAAAATTTGTTCCTAGGAACATAGCGTCACTGGCGGCGAAGATCATGTCCATACTAGAGGCGACGATCCATCCACCGAAAATACAATAGCCGTTTACGGCTGCGATTGTTGGCTTGGGGATATCGCGCCATCGCAATGAATAGTCGACATAGAGATCACGCGACCGGATGAAACGACCCCGGACGCCCTCAGGGTAGGGGCGCCTCTCCTGATCATGGCGTTCGTCATCGCTACCTAAATCATGGCCGGCGGAGAAATGATCACCTTCGCCATAGACCACGATGACCTTGACGTCTTCGTCGTCCGTCGCAAGTGTCAACGCTTGATCCATTTCCTCCAAAAGCTGCCGGCTCTGGGCGTTTCGCTGTCTTGGCCGATTCAGAATCACCGAGGCAATCGGAGCTTGAATCTCGTAACGGATATGCCCGAATGCCATCGCGATGCTCGTCCCGACTAACTAGCCGAGTGAGATGTCCACCGAGGGTCGCATTTCACCGACTACAGACAACACGTTGTGGATCGGATGATTGCGGAAATCATCCATCAGTTTGAAATTCAGGGGCTCGTTACTATCCATCGCCGTGAATGCCTGCTGCTTCAGGATATAGTCAAATCGTGCAGCCCACTTGCGGGCACCCAGGCGAGCCGTGTTGGAGCAATTGTCGATCATGTAGGAGATGCCGTTGTAGTGCATGTATGGATTCAATGAATCCACACATTCGATCACCGATTCATTTACGATTTCCGAGTATGGGTGCCCGGCACGAAGTAGAACATCAATCTGAGCCATCATGGTCGCGCAATACACACCGGCAGTGACCGGGTTAAGCGGGATCTCGTCTTCGACCCTCTGCTTGCGGACTTCCTCGCCAACAACCCACATTTCAGTACCGTCGATCTGACCCATTGGGAACTCGTCGTAGCGATTCGAGGCGGAAACAACGCTACGAATTTCGTTGCCACAGGCCACGTCGTCATAAATCTCCTGCAGGATCTCTTTGGCGGGCATGTAGGAGGCGACGTATGTTTTCTCAAAAGCCGCACGATCATCTCCTTGGAGTGACTCGTAAACGGCAAGAATGCCTTCATGGGAAATAGTCCTAGAAATGGGGCCGGTGACACTTTCAGCGGTCTGCACAAAAGCGTCTTCCTGGCTCATGCCGTCGGCACGATAGCGATAGTACAGAGCTTCGACGATGCCATGGGCGGCGCCGAGCAGGATGCCTCGCTCACCGAAGATGTCCGATTTGTACTCTGATTCCAGAGTTGTCTGGAAGCAATAGGGTGATCCTAGGGCAATGGCCCACGCCAGCGCGTAGTCGGTAGCCTTTCCGTCTACGTCCTGATGGACGGCGAAGCTGGAATTGATGCCCGCACCATTGATCTCTTCCCCTTGAACATAGAGTCGGCGCACGGATGGACCCATCCCTTTAGGACAGACCGCAATGACATTGATGTTGTTAGGGAATGTGTCATTGACGGAATCCAGATGACCGAGTAGGAAACCATGAGAGAGTCCCAGTGTAGAACCTGGTTTCATGGCCGCAAAGATCTCACCATACAATTGCGTCTGGGCAGCATCGGAAATCAGCAGCAGCACGATGTCTGACTCAGCGACTACCTCCATCATATCTCCAAGCGTACCGTTTTCCTTGGTGAAACCCGCCGCTTCTGCCTCTGCAACGGACGAAGAACCAGGCCGAAGGCCAATCTTAACTGGTGTACTGTCCCCTAGTGTGTCACGGAGATTCTGAGCCTGGGCGGGTCCCTGAGACCCCCACCCAATCACACCAATCTGATTCACATCTGCGAATACCTGCTTTACCTGGTCAAACAGATGACGACCCCCTTTGACGACGGACTCCTGACCATCGGCGACGGCGATGACGTCTTTGGTGAAAACCTGGGAATCGAAGTCCAAGGACATGGCCATAACGGGGCTCCAGAAGCTTGAGAGTAGGTACAAGAAAGGGCCGCAGTTATACAGATTTATGGGGGTTTGGACAAGGCTAGGTGCGGGATCCTGGTGTATTCAGGCCGTTGAGCAAATTTGAATCGACTCTGTTGTAATGGGCGCCTGAATCAACCACTACATCGATAACAGTCCATGGGCATCAGACTCGATAAGCCATTCCTACCGCTCCGTGAGGACGTGATCAAAACCGTTCAGGCACAGTTGGGCGTCTATTAATTGGCTAACGAATCGGGAGAGGTCTGCTACATCGGTTGTGCGGATGCGAGGTCGTTGTTCGGACTCCGCGAAGAACTCGAACAGCATCTTAAAAGTCCCGGGGTGTCCGGTTTTCACGTGGAAGTGACCACCGCCTATCACACACCGTAGCGCGCACTACGCCACTGAGTTGCAGTCCGAAGACATGCGCATGCCGGCCATCAACATATGTGGGCAGCTCAACAAGTGGTTTGCGATTGCCAATGGCAGGTTGTCGAGACAGCGAATTCCCTATGCGGCTGGATGTATTGGTATCGCAGTCACGGCTCATGAAATG
>Ga0208624_1000115_pt1 | contig 41721 bp, 41 predicted proteins | sample Knorr_S23_td_DCM_FD_185607 | JGI IMG/M metagenome (GOLD analysis project Ga0208624, IMG submission 185607) | Marine microbial communities from Southern Atlantic Ocean transect - Knorr_S23_td_DCM_ad_71m_LV_A (SPAdes) (version 2) | ecosystem: Environmental > Aquatic > Marine > Oceanic | place... | reverse complement strand
TAATGGAAACGAGGGCGCTTTCGATAGCTCCTCGACTCGTGCCGTCGATGAGAAAAGTCCAATGATAGTTGGCTTGGAAAATCTCGCGATACAGAGCCATCACCTCATTCATGTAGTTCGTCATTGCCGGATCGTATTGACCGAGCAGATCGGCAGCCATGGCGCGCTGTACGCGGGGGTCGGCATTTACCGGACCGGGCCCCATCATGAGGCGTGGGGGAGGATTGATTTGCTTGAGTAAGGGATTGATAGGCATAGCTAAAATTCAGCGCTCTTTGATATAGGCGATAAGCTGGTTGACCTGTACTTCGGTGACCATGGCTCCGTAAATCGGCATGGCGGCAGCATAACCCTTGGCGATCTTGGCATTGGGCGCTAAGATTGATTCGCGCAGGTAAGCCTCATCCACCAAGACCTCCGATCCGTCGGCAAGCTCTCTTGTCTTCCCGAAGATACCAGATAGATAGGGGGCTATTGAAATATTCGCACCCTGGTGGCAGGCTACGCAGCCAAGCTGGCTGAAGATTGCTTTGCCCTCCTCTGCTGCTGGACTTAATGGAGGGGCTGAGGGGTTAGGTATCGAGAGGATGGCTGCTACGGATGCCGTGGTAGCCACGACGGTCCCAATAAGAACGGCGAGCCAGGGCTTAAAGCTATTACGCTGGTTCATCATCACTTTGATGATGATGAGAGCGGCGATGATGAGAGCGAGTATGAGAACGTTTTGCTCAGATCCGTAAAGTATGGGGAAGTGAGCGCTAAGCATCATGAAAATCACTGGAAATGTTATGTAGTGGTTGGCCAACGACCGGAACTTCGCCGCCTTGCCAACAGTGAGGCTGTGTTCTTGGCCCGACTCGAGGGCCTTCATCATTTTCTTTTGATTCGGTATGATATGGAAAAATACGTTGGCCGTCATGAATGAGCCCAAGGTCATTCCGACTTGAAGGTAAACTGCCCGAGCATTGAAAACCGAATCCAAGGCAGCGGTGTAGGCGACAATGATAAAAAACCAAGCAATACCACCGGCGGTGAGGTAGTTCCTCAAGTTGCTACGCCAGTAGAGATCGAATAGAAGCCATCCCCCGAAGATCCCGCCTAGGCTGATTATAATGCCGGCGTAGCCGGGTAGGTCGGTCTTGGCTGGATCGAGAATAAGCGTATCGGCTCGAGTGAAGAAGTAGGTCACCAGCAAGGCGAAGCCGGAAAGCCAGGTTGTATAACTTTGCCAGTAGAACCAGTGAAGAGGCCTTGGGATGGCGTCGGGGCGAAGCTGCCGCTTTTGCAGGTGGAAGACGCCTCCTCCGTGCAGCATATCGAGGTAGCCGATTAGATCATCATCGCCGTCTCGCTTAAGAAGATTGATCTCCATCCATGTAAAGAGGAGCGAGTTTCCGATCCACATGATTGCCGCGACCACATGAGTGTAGCGAAAAACAATGTTGAAGAAATCTATCAATTCCGGACTCACGCGATATCCTCGCTAAAAGAAAAATTTGGATACAAAAGCTTTAGCGTTTGTTCTGGCGTCAAAGGGCACACGGTTTCGCTGGTCTCGACGGGCGAAAAGGCATGAATGGCGTTTCTAATGGCGAAGAAAGCGGCGATTCCGTACATGAAAGGGGGTTCGCCCACGGCCTTGCTCCCTAGCGGCCCGCCAGGGTTGTCGGCATTCTCTAGAAAGCGGACGTCCATATTGTCGGGTAGGAAATCGCCATCAGGGCACTTGTAGGTGGATAGGGCGTTGGAAAGCAGACGCCCATCCTCTGAAAACTTGAGTTCCTCCAGCGTGACCCACCCAATTCCCTGAGCGAGCCCGCCTTCCACTTGCCCGAGGTCCACGCTGGGGATGATGCCGCGGCCGAGGTCATGAGTTAGCCGAGCTGAGTCGATCGTGTACACGCCACGGAGACAGTCGACGGTAGCCTCTACGACGCAAGCTCCGTAAGTGTAGTAGTGAAAGGGTCGTCCGTAACCTTTAACTCCATCGAAATGGATATTTGGAGGCGTATAGAAACCGTGGGCCATCAATGGAACCCGGGACATGTAGGTTTTGGATACAAGGTCGTTCCAGCTAAGCCCGGTATCGGTTCCATCCTTGAGCACTTTGGCGTTTTCAATAGATATTACAGATGGGTCGCACCCGAGATCCTCGGCAGCTACTTGCTTCATGCCATCGAGTATCTTATTGCAGGCGATTAGGGTAGCGTTGCCGTTGAGGTCGGTTGTAGCGCTGGCAGCGCTGGGGGAGATGTTTGCGATTCGCGAAGTGTTGGTGCTGTTGGATTTGATTTGCGAAACGGGTATACCAAAGCTCCGTGAGCAGATTTCGATCATATTGGAGCTGACTCCTTGACCCATTTCGATACCTCCCGTAGCGACTGAAACGCTGCCGTCCGTGTAGACATGAACCAGGCTGCTGCCTTGGTTGAGAAAGGTTTTGGTAAAGCTAATGCCGAAGCATACCGGCATAACGGCTAACCCCTTTTTCTTAAAACGATTTTCCGAATTGAATGCTTCAAAGCGGTTTTGCGTTTTTTCGAATTCGAATGCCCGGGCCGCCTCATCCCAGCATCGACTGAGTCTATCGTCTTCTAGCTCCTGGCCATAGTGGAAAACGTAGTTTTTCTTGGCTAGATTGATCTCCTGGATTTTCCAGGCTGGCAATCCCATCTGCTTAGAGGCCGCATCAATTGCAACTTCGATAGGAAACATCCCCTGCGGCCCACCGAAGCCCCGAAAGGCGGTATTCGAGGGCAAATGCGTTCGGCAAGGCACGGCTGAAACCCTCACATTGGGTATGGCGTAGGCGTTCGTCGAGTGGAGGCATGTTCTTTCCAGAACGGGATTCGAGAGATCCATAAAGGCTCCAGAGTTTTGGTAATGAAAAACATCATACGCTAGAATATTGCCTTTCGCGTCCAGTCCTATTTTGTAGTCCTGTTTGTAAGGGTGGCGCTTTCCTGTCATCCTCATGTCATCTGCCCGGTTGAGAACGACTTGAACCGGTCGTTTTAGCAATTGAGAGGCGAGTGCGGCGTGGCACGCCCAATGAGTAGCTTGATCCTCTTTCCCACCGAAACCGCCTCCTAGGCGCTTAACGTCGATCTCGATTTTGTGCATGGGCAAGCCCAGCACGGACGCGACTTCCTTTTGAACCGCAGACGGACTTTGAGTTGAGGAATAGATTAGAATTTGATCGTCCTCTTTAGGAATAGCCCGTGATCGATTGGTTTCCAAATAGAGGTGTTCTTGACCTCCCAGGTCGACGCTTCCGGATATGATATACTCGCAGTCCTTCCAAGCATCACCCACAGATCCCTTTTCGAAAACTCTGAGCTCTTGAAGGATTTGCCCCTTCTCGAACGCCTTGCGGGGACAGGTGATTGGAGGGAGTTCTTCGATTTCTAGTTCGCACGCCTTTGCTCCATCGCGAGCCGCTTCTACGGTTTCAGCGACAATGAATGCGATTGGCTGACCGTGAAAACTTATCTCCTGGAATGCTAGCAGCGGCTCATCTGCGACTACGCTGCCGATCATGCCATCCCCCGGAATGTCTTCGTAAGTAAAAACCGATACTACGCCTTGGATTTGGGCTGCTTTCGTCGTATCCACACTCTTTATAAGGCCATGAGCGACTGGAGATCCAAAGAATGCTCCATGGAGCATCCCCGCCGGATTAGGAACATCATCGACGTAGTCGGACTGGCCTGTCACGTGAAGAGCGCTATCGCAGTGCTTCATACAAGGCTTCCTCGTCCATACTTTCGGAGATTATTTTCTGGAAGTGAGCCCAAAGAAGCTGGCGAGCAAGCAAACGCTTGTAGGAAGCGTCTCCTCTAACGTCGCTGATTGGTTTGAACTCATTTTGGGCCGAATCGATAACTGTCCCGATTGAATCGATATCCAGGGGAAGCCCGACGAGTTTCTCAGAGGCATCTGAAAGTACAAGCGGAGTTGCGGCTACGCCTCCCAACGCGAGCGTGGCGGAAACGATTCGGCCATTAGCCACCCGTATTTTGGCTGCGGAGTTGACCGTAGCGATGTCGAGTACGCGTCTTTTGGATACCTTCTCCCAGTTTATGAATGTTCCTGCTTCCGTTTGAGGAAAACGGATCGATGCAATCCTTTCTTCCGGCGTTTTCGCCAGACGTTTGTAGCCAAGAAAGAACTTCGATAGGGGTAGCCAGCGCTCGGAATCCGGGCCACTGATAAGGAGCTCCGAGTCCATCGCCAGAAGGAGGGTGGTCATGTCGGCGATTGGCGAAGCGTTGCAAATGTTGCCACCAAGCGTGGCTCTCTCCCGTATCGGCCAGCTAGCGATAGCGTCATTGTACTCGGCAATCGATGGTATGCTTTCTTGAATGACAGGATGGCGCCCGAATGATTCAAAGGTTTCTCGGGCATCGACGATGATATGCGAATCCTCAACACGGATAGGCTCTGGAGGGGCAGTGTTCAGTAGCGTCGCTCGTATTCTTGGCAGCTCTTCGCCCTGCTGGACAAATAAATCGGTACCTCCCGCGATGAAGGGAGCCTCGATTGACGATGCATCCTCTACAGGTGGAATTGCCCCAAGACGAGGTAGAATCTCCTTAAAATAGCGAGGTAATACCCCTGACTCGCACAAGGCCTCAATACGGGGTCGATCGATAATCCTGGATTCGAGTTCCGCGATTGCCGATCGGCCAGCTTCCTTGATCGATCGGTAGCCAGTGCAACGGCAGAGATTGCCTGAAATAGCGTAGTCAGACCCAGAGTCGTTGAGCGGGATTGATTCATCCATAAGACCGGCTGTCATGGCTACTACAAAACCTGGCGTGCAATAACCGCACTGAGTTCCTCCGCATTCGACCATCGCTCTCTGAATGGGGGAAAGATCTTCCAGATTGATGCCTTCGATGCTGACCAAGTGTTTTCCGTGTAGCTCCCCCATTGGCAGTAGGCAGGAAGTGACTGCCCGGTAGCGAATGGAATTTTCAACGAACTCGCCAAGAATCACTGAGCAAGCCCCGCAATCTCCCTCTTTACAGCCTTGTTTAGAGCCTGTGAGAGAGCGATGTTGGCGAAGGTAATCCAATGCGACGAGGTTGGGCGCCACCTCGGTCGTGATGGTCTCGTCGTTGAGAATAAAGGTGATCGGTTTCTTCATGCTCATTGCCCGATCTTCTCCCTTTGTAAAATTTGGGCGGCAACGCTAACAGCGATCTCTTCGGGAGTATCGCTCCCGATTTCTATTCCCACAGGGCAAGTGATCCTATCTATTTGGACTCGACTAAAGTTTCGGTCTGCGAGCGATTTTCGTATACGCTCAAGTTTTGGGGGACTGCCCATGAGGCCGATGAAGGGGAAGTCCAGTTTAAGAGCGAATCCGAGAGCCTCGACATCGCTTTCGTAAGAGTGCGTCATTACGATCGCCGAGGTACGCTGAGGAAATCGGACTTTAACTAGGGACTCGCTAGGAAAGCCTATGCTTGATGACTTTATTCCTAGTGTGGCAAGCTTTGCTCGTTGTTCTGGACGGGCGTCGAAAATCTCTACATTGTATCGGATCCATCTCATTTGCTTGGCCAGGGCTTGCCCGCAATGCCCGGCCCCGTATATCGCGCAACGCTTCAGGTTGAGTGAGCCGAATTCGAGTTTCCAGTTTTCGCCTTCTTGAACTAGTCTTTGAGAGAAGAGAGGTGAGCCGTTTTGATTGGCAAGTCTGATCCCGTGAGGGCTGATTTCCAGGCTCGAAGGTGTATCTGAGTTTCCATATGAGATAAATCGTTTGATTATATCCAAATCCTGGTTAGGGCTTAGTCGAGCTGTTATGTTTGTTTGGCCCCCTCCGCAAATCAAGCCGGATGGCCGCTTCGAGCCTAGCCAATGGTCTACCTCCTCCAGCCTCGGCTGGTAGTGGCCAGAAAGGAGTGCCACTCGAGCTTGTTCGAGAGCGCGAGCTTCCATGATACCGCCTCCAATGGTGCCAATTTTTCGCCCGTTTTCCAGCAGTAGCATCTTGGCTCCCGGAGTTCCTGGAGAGCCTTTTCGACAGTTAGCGACGATAGTGAGTAGTACGGCGTTCCCTCGGGCCAGTTCGCCATAGGCGGTACTCCAGAACTCCATGCCTTCGCCCAAGCGAGACGATTGGCTCTTCGCCAATCCGCTCGCCGAAAAATCCTCAGGCCTCATAGAGAGCCTCTCCGTTGACGACAGTTGCTGATACAAGAGCCTCGAACTGCCCTCGTTCAGTTACTTGGCTGATAATCGCTTTAAGTACACTGGCGGGGGTCGCATCTGGTTCTATCCCATGCGTGGCGACACATTGGATACAGTCCAGACGCTTACCTACGGATATATTGCCTCGCGAATCGCCTAAGCCGAGAATCTCAGCTCCGGCTTGAGTGGATCGGTAGAGAGCTTTGATGTGATGGTCGCCGCTCTTGCCGGCGTACCGGTTTTGCCGTTCAAAGGAGTCAATGACATCGAACATGCATAAATAGGGGCCGCCACCGATATCGGAAGCAAGGGCCCAGCGAATTCCTTGTTCCTCGGCTTTCTCGAAGTCGAATAGTCCTGAACCTAGACCTAAGTCTTCTATGGGAGCATTAGAGGTTGGGCAACTCGCGATGGCGGTATTCGAATCGGCAAGCATATCCCACTCATCTTGTTCGAAGTGTATAGAATGACCCATTACAGTTTTTGGGCCTAGCATGTCACAGCGCGCGTAAATTTCAGTATAACTGCTGATGTCCTCGAACCCGGGAATATCTCGATAGAGATTGAGCGTATGCTGAATCTCGTCGGTCGTCTCGCAAAGATGAGTCTGCACGAATAGCCCGTTATCCTTTGCTACGCGGGCGCCTTCAGACATCACGTCAGGGCTGGTAGTGGGAGCGAAACGAGGAGTAACGCAGTAGCGACTCTCGTATGCGTTGGCCCCATTATGAACGGATTGGATCGCTTCTTCTGAAGACTGTATCAGGTAGTCGGGGCAACTCATGTTCATGAGAACATTCCCGATCTTAAATCCCTCGGGCGCGTGGCGCATGGCTGCGTCCAAGGCGGTAGAGTGAGTTGAGCTATAGCAAAGTCCTCCGATTGTTCCGGTAGATATTATGCGCGACCAAAAGAAGGCTGCTTTGGCTTCGCAATAGTCATAGTCGGAAAAGCGGGCCTCTTCGGGAAAGGTATGCGTTTCGAGCCATTCCAGAAGGGACGCTTTTGGCTTTTGGCGGACATCGTCCTGAACCCAATGAAAGTGTACATCGTAAAACGCGGGAAGGATTACACCTTCCAGCTTGGCAAACTCCTCTAGCTGCCAACCGCGTTTTCGGGTGATCGCGTCTGCCTCGCCGACCTCCACGATCGTCGTTTGCCCATCAAAGCTTTCAGCGACTATCAATGCGTCGAAGTAGTACTCGCATTCAGTATCGGTTACTGGGTTCAGCAAGGCGCTGCGTAGAGTTTTGAATCCGTCTTTTTCCTGCAAAGGTAGCATTCCCCTTTTCGTTAGCTATAAGGGCGCCAAGTTCGATTCGCCGCTTGCTAGCGTAGATTGGTCAAAATTGAGCGCCTTTTTTCGTACCTTGATCGGGCTGAGCAAATGAAAATAGAGCAGAGCGTCTGACGCCGTCAAAAGAAGTCTGAGCCGATGCGCTTTTTGAAAAAGGTTTGAACAGCCTCACGTTCCCTTATTACCGATCAAGCCCCATAAGTTTCCATACAGATCTTCGAATACGACGACCCGCCCGTATTCCTCATCGCGAGGCTCTTCCACGAAGCGAACTTTCCTCTCTCGGTATTTTTGGTAGACGCTCTGAAAGTCGTCGGTTCGCCTAAACAGGAAAACCCGTCCGCCAAATTGATTGCCTATGTATCGGGCTTGATCCTCGTTCTCAGCTTTTGCCAATAGCAAAGAGCAACTGGATCCTGCCGGGGCGACGCGCATCCATCGCTTGCCACTACCCAAATCGGTATCCTCAAGAGGGTCGAATCCGAGAATCTCTGTGTTGTAATCGAGAGCCTCGTTATAATCAGATACGAGCAAGGCGAATTGGAATATGTCCAGTTGAGCATTTTCGGGCATAGAGCAAGTGAGAGGGACCTTGGTTGAGTCTGCAATCGAATCCCTTTTACCAAGATCTTGCCATATTGGCAGGACTAATGCTGTAGGGCGGTCATGGTTCGCGCCTCGCTAATCGCATTCTTTTTATTCGGTTATATGACGACGCTAGTAGCTGACAATCGAGAGCCGCTTTATTTGATTCTTGGGGCGGTGCCTCAGGAGACAAAACCTATTGTCGCGGCCCTGGCCGATCGCGAAAGAGGGGAGTTGGCCGGATTGGAATACTTTGAAGGGAGACTAGGAGAAAATCGGGTTGTCGTCTCATTGACCGGCGTTGGCAAATCCTACACGGGAATGGTAACAGCTCTATTCCTGCAAAAGTTCAAACCGGACGCAGCATTCATGACAGGGACCGGCGCCCGTATTAATCCCCAACTCAGAACGGGAGACGTTATTCTGCCAACGAGCGTTTTTCTCCACGACTACGGAAGCTTGGGCGAGTCGAGCATCACCATAGCCGGCTTGCAGCCACCCTCCGTTCCCAATGAGGCCCCACTCTTGAAAAACGATTTCGGGATAACCTCCGAAATGCATGCCAAAGCGCTCCAGCTTATTGAGGCCTACGAAAAGCACTCGGTCGAAGTGGATGGCGAGAGCTATAACGTGGAAATCGGACCCGGTCGGGTCGCCTCCGGGGACTTTTTTGGCGTGCCGCAAAATCGTATCGACGTTCTAAGATCGATGAAAGTGGATATCATGGAAATGGAATCAGCTACCTTCGCAGTCGTCTGCGGTCATTTCGGTACTCCATTTCTAGTCGTGCGCTCAGGAAGCAATCTGGCCCAAGCAACGCCGAGCAAAGATTATCTTACCTACGGTCCAATCGCGGCGTATTCATCAGCCAAGACAACCACCTACTTGGTATCGAATTGGTAGATTAAACCAGTCTTCTTGGAAGTGTACAATGTAGAGAAGCCATGCTTGCTCCCAGTTCAGGTAGAGGCATTCTGTGCCGCTTGGAAATCTAGCAATTCAGTGATCCCCCACTAAGAGCCTTGCGATCGATTCGGTTGTGGGCGGGAGGTTCGAAATAGTGTTTTAGATTAATGGCCTCGAGTGTTGGATGGTAGGCCTGTTTGATGAGGTAGTGCCAAACCGGAGGCTCGCTTACATTAAGGAATGGAACAGAAACGGTGAGGTTTCCAGGGTGGAAGTAGAATTCTCAGAGCAAGATTCCGCAGAATACCGTATACTGCTACTGCATACGGGATTCTCCAAAACAGAGTCGCGGGATGCTCATGACTACGGTCGGGACATCTACATCGAAGGACTTAAATTACTCTTGGCGAGTTCGGGCTAGCTTAGCTTGTAGCCGCGAGATAACCATCGAGTAGGGAGTCTATTTTAGCGATCGTTTCTAGCTTGGAGGACTGAGGAAGATCGGCAGTTGTAAAGCCATTTCGAGCGAATTGGGCGAGTTGTTTAGGCGAAGCATTCAGACCTTCGGCGACAGCCAGGTAGTCATCGGTCAGGGTGTTGCCGAAAATAAAGGGGTCGTCCGTATTCAATGTGCAGGGGATGCCGGCAGCTTCCAATTTCATCAAAGGATGCTCTGAAATATCGGATACGTTACGCAACTTTACATTGCTTATCGGACAAACGTCGAAACTCGCTCCCGCTTGCACGGCGAGATCCATAACGCTGGGATCTTCTATCGCTCTGATTCCGTGCTGTACTTTAGTAACTCCCAGGTCCTCGATCACTTCTCGCACTGAGCTTGGCCCTGATAGCTCGCCGGCATGAGCTTTCAGAGCTTTGCCGGCCGATTTGGCCGCTTTCCAAAATTCTTTCGACCAATCTCTGAGCGGAAACTCTTCGGGGCCGTGCAAGTCGATGCCATCGATCTCTGGCGTATCCAGAATTTCGCTTAGGTAGCGGTCTTGATCCTTTGAGAACCCAGAGTGATGAAGCCCTATGTAGAGCCGCGCTTCCATATCTTGGGGCACAGCTGCTCGAATGGCTTGAGCGATTTCTCGAGGGGCGAGCCCCGTGAATTCTAGGGCAATGCCAGCGAAACTGAACTCAATGTATCGGAGATTCTCCTCTCGTCGAACCTTGAAAAGCGTTTCGACCGTCTGGGCATAACGTTCCGGGCTTATCATCCAAGGAACAACGTATTTGAAGATCAACTGCTCGAAGTCGTCGAAGGTTTCGAAGCGGTAGTCGCCAGCCCACGACGGAGGAGGTGTGTCGAACTGCTGAGGATCTGTCCTCGCCATGATATCCCAAGGGCATGATCCTTCGATATGTATGTGATGCTCCGCTTTTGGGAGCGACTTTAGAAAGTCTTGAAGTTCAGAGTTGCGGGTCATGAATGGCGTTCAGATTCTGCGTCTACGGTTATGTATGGGATCACCCAGAGGAGAGCGAAGATAGCAAGGTAGGACCAAAACCATTGGTTAAACTCGAGATCGAGCCTGGAAACGGAATCAGCAAATGTAAGTTCGTATTGGTGCATAAGTCCGGTTGCTGACCCGACAGCGCCAGCCAAAAACCAAAGAGCGGCCTGCCGGAATCTCTTTTCGATTATAAAAACGGTAGCGGCCGACAAAATGACGGATGTGTACACGTAGCCTTGCTCAATCGCGAAAGCTCCTGCTCCGAAAAAGGTCCGGCTTGCTTCCATAACGCTAAGGGTAGCTTCATTGAAAAAGCTGGTTTCGGCGACGGTGCCGGCGGTCGCGAGGCCGTGCTTCAAAATGAGCGCTCCATAAGCTCCGACGACGGGTATTATCCCAAACACTACGGCGGGTACGTGCTTTTTTGGAGTAGTTTCAAATGCCTGAGACATCATTGAAACTCCGATCCAAATGAGAATAGCCATTCCTGCTTCAACCGGGATGAAATAAAAGATGATGCTTGCGGTTCCTGAGAGGCAAACGGCCCCGATGAAAATCGCGTTCAAGAGGGAATAACCAGCCCTGGCCCCGAGCGCTTTCCAGCCGGGATGTCCGATATAAAGCGATGTGGGAAACGGAGAGCCAAAAAGGGAGGCGACCAACGTTCCCGTACCGTTTATCGCAAGAGAAGACCGGGCTGGGAAGCGATCGCCAGCCGCATCCGCTGACTCAATAATTTGCAGGGAAAGAACAAGGTGTATAATGCCAAGAGGGGCGAGGACGGGCATCAGGCGAGGAGCCATTTCGAAGGCTGCCCAGAGATCGTTGAACAGAGGAATAGGCACGTAGATTCCCAAGTGGTTGATCTGGAGTGGGGCCCAAGCAACAACGCTTGGCTCTCCGGCAAAGACGAGGACCCAAGCGATTGCCGTGCCGATAAGCAGAGCGACGAATCCGGCTGGCAGGCCGAATTTGAGGCGAACGCCGCCATAGTAGATGATGACAGTAAGGCCGAGCGTTGTGAGTCCGATCAGCGGGAAAGCGTAGGAGCGAAAGACGAAGTCCAAAGCGATGAAGGCGAATCCGATGCCTGCTAGGGTTGAAAGCAAAGCGGCCCGAGGAGTGAAGTCTCGAAGTTTGTACACGATGAAAGAGCCGAAGAATTCGATAAGCCCAGAGCCAAAGCATGCTAGCAACCCGGCACGCCAAGCGACTAAATCGGCTTCCTCCTTGCTTAGCCCATCCGAGAGAGCCAGCTGCTGAGCGGGGAACATGGCTAGAAAAACAAATGCTATTATAGTGAGGATGCTCGTTCCGTAGGGGAGAGCGCAGACATCTTGGCGATTCTCGCGTTTCGCCAGGCTGAGGGCCTGGTGCCAATAGTAGACATTTCCGATCGCAAGGCCAACCGCCGTAGCGGGAAGGATTTTTCCGAAGAACAGCTCTGAAGAAAAGCCCAAGAATCCTTGGCATAGGTTGCTCATGAGGATGAGCATCACCATGTTGTCCAACCCAAGAGCAAAGAACCCATCAAGGTCTCCTCGTACGAAACTTTTCACGCCGCCTGAACAAGCAAGTTCCGCGCTCAGGACTATTGTGAGGCGAAGTTGCGAGATTGGATTGAGGGTTCCGGAGCCAACGGTGCCGCAAATGAACTTCTCCGGCCGAATTGATCGTAACGGGAAAGTTGGTCCGAACCTTGCTTATCCGAGGTCGGATGAAGTGGATAGAGAAAGGAGATTGGGACGGTTTTTTCGGATTGGGCCTGAACAACCTAATCAATTTCCTGCTCATTATTAGCCTTTCCCAGTCAGTTCTCGGCTTTTCAACCGAGATGATCGCCACTCGGGTTTTGCCAGGGATGGCGATGGGGTTGCTTTTTGGAAACTTGTTTTATGCCTGGCAGGCTCGCTCGCACGCCAAGCGTCTCGGTCGGGATGATGTATGCGCCTTGCCTTACGGCATTAATCTGCTGCCGATCTTCTTCTATACGTTCTATGTCATGCTTCCCGCTCAGCAGATCGCTCTGAGCAATGGAGCCAGCGATGATGAGGCTAACCATCTTGCCTGGATAGCGGGTATCCTCGCCTGTGTGGGGTCTGGCGTAATTGAGCTGATTGGTTCCTTTTTCGTCCCTTTGATTCGACGCTTCGCTCCGCGAGCCGCACTGCTAAGCGCCCTTGGGGTAATTGGAATTTTCTTCATCGCGGCAGACTACGCGTTTCGAGCTTACGAATTTCCGTTGATAGGGTTGCCCACTCTTTTCCTGACCTTGTATTTCTATTATGGAGGCGATAAGGTCCGCTTCGGCATTCCTGGCGGACTGATTGTGTTGTCTGCTGGGATTCTGATTGCTTGGCTTTGCCACGGGTTGGGTTTCAAAAGCCCAATTGGCGGCATCCCGGACTCCTCATTGGATTTTGGGCTCTATTTACCCTGGTTCTTTGGATTAGAAGCCTTTCTTTCCGTTTGGCAAATGGCTTCCTTCGCCGCGGTGATCGTACCGATGGGATTGATCAATGTCGTTGGCTCAATGCAGGCCTTGGAATCGGCATCGGCTTCAGGCGACGATTTTCCCCCGAAGTCTTCGTTGGCGGTAAACGGGTTAGGGACGATTGTCGCAGGGTCCCTTGGTTCGCCGTATCCAACAACCTTGTACATTGGGCATCCCGGGTGGAAGGCGATCGGGGCTCGAGCGGGCTATTCACTGATCAATGGAGTTCTTATGGCGGCTCTTTGCCTCACAGGTTCGCTTGGTTTGCTCTCCGAATACGTTCCCATCGAAGCGGGAATGGCGATTCTGATTTGGATCGGGATAACTATTGGGGCGCAGGCCTTTCAAGCGGTTCCTCGAGCTCACGCTCCAGCTGTGATTGTGGGAATGATACCAGGTATTGGTGCTTTTTGCGCGTTGGCGGTAAAGCGCGTGTTAGGAGCTCTGGGATTCGGAGAAGCGGATCAGCCTTACAGCTTCGAGCTATTGGCGAATCTGACTGCCAAAGGAAATTTGTTTGCGGAAGGAGTCTTTGCGCTGGAACAAGGTTGGCTCTATGCATCTATATTGCTTTGCGGATTTATGGTTGCCCTGATCGAGCGTAAATTTTCGGTAGCGATCGGATGGCTGATCGCCTCAGCGGGCCTGTCGACCTTAGGAGTTATTCACCACTTCAAGGTATTGAGTTCGGATATAACCACCTCTATTGGGCCGGCATGGGAATGGGTGTTTGGATATCTAGTGGCCGCTCTATTGATGGTCGCGGTAAAATTTGTAATGGCGCATAAGTCTGATGGGGAGAATAGTTAAGAGATCATGCCGATTGTAAGGTTGTCAGGAACGGTGGAAGGCGAAGATGACGCCAATCGAAAATCCAGGGCGCGAATGTTGTACACCTTGTTCGCCAACGGCTGGGATATCTATAACTCGAATGGAGATCAGAGAATAACGCTTTCGAATATAGAGCGTAAAATACAGGAATCCGATGCCTTCGTTTTCATGCCGGGCGCTTCTCTCGAAGACCTATTTAAGGCTGTATCCATTTTTGTTGGCTATCAGACTTTGGATCCGCACCTTTTTGGCAAAGCGACTGCGATATTGGGCACTGACGAATCGTGGGATCCATTGCTCGATCTGCTGGACGGCTTGCAAGAGATAGGGGCTATCAGGCAGAATTACCGACAATTTCTCATGATCGCCCATTCCCCCGACGAGGTGTTGGCCTGCATTGATAAGGTCAGAGTTGAAGGGCTGCCAGATATCGGAAGGAAAAAATTGATGGCTAATCGAAGTGACTCGTTTAGCAACCCACGTCCGGAAGATTATCTAGCGAATGTCTGCGTATTTTGTTCCGCATCGATGGAAGATCCCTCGTACTTGAGTGAAGGATACGATTTGGGTAGAATGCTCGCGGAAAACAAGCTGGGCTGCGTTTCCGGAGCAGGGACCACCGGTGTCATGGGAGAAGTGGTTAGGGGCGCTGCTGAGGCAGGCGGATGGGTGGCTGGGTCCAACGTGCCCCACATCATAGAGCTGGAAGGATTGCCTGACGGCCTTTCCTCGTTCTGGCTAACTCCAGACATATACGCTCGGATGGAGGCGATGATCGAGAACTCTGACAAGTTTGTGGTATTTCCCGGAGGAGCGGGAACCGTTCAGGAAATGTTAGCTTTGCTAATACTAAAGGCTGCGGAAAACCCGTTGATGGTGGGCAAGAGCATAATCATCTACAACCGACCAATAGCCGGATCCACCCTCGGCTACTGGGATCGTCTTCTCGTTTTGCTCGAGCCTTGGAAAGATGCGGATCTCTTTACAGTAGAAACGGAATTGGTCGGATTAATTGAAAACGTTAAGCGCTCAAATGAACAATGGTAGGCATCATGTGCTGAAACGAGTAATAGCAAATATGTCAGAAGAAATTGAATACGATTACGCTGTCAAGGACCAAAGTGCAATTATAGTGTTGATTGAGCTTATCAGGTTAACGACCCTTCGTTGTCTTCAGGGCCAAAGTCTCTGGCTTGCAATCCCTCATTTCGATTTCTGAATATCTTTTTGACTGATTGCCGATGCGTGACTCTCTAGCTCTTTTAAGAAAGCCATCACGACTCTTGGGTTTTGCGGTTTCGGTGGGGATAGCCTGCCTTGTCTTTTACTTGCTTCCTCAGAGAACGTTCGAGGGCCAGGATTTGGGTGGTCAGTGGTACAGTGTTCTTCCGCCTGTCGTGGCTGTCGCCGGCGCGTTGTTTTTCCGCAACCTGGTGGTGGCCCTCACCGCCGCTTTTCTGACTGGCGCCTTTCTGACATACGGATTAAACCCGATTGTCGTTCTGCCCAAGGCGATCAGCACCTTTGTCATCAAGAACCTGGTCGATGGCTTCAACATCTCCATCTTCGTCTTCCTCTTTGCTCTAGTTGGAATGATACATGTGATATATCGAAGCGGCGGTATTCACGGATTGGCGGAAAAGCTGGTTGTCGTCGCCCGCGGTCGCCGCAGCGCCAAGTTGGCGACGATGTTGTCCGGTCTCGTCATATTTTTCGATGACTATTCAAACACCGTAGTGGTTGGCTCCACGATGAGGAAGTTGACAGATCGCTGGAAGATTTCCCGAGAGAAGCTGGCATACTTGGTCGACTCAACCACTGCGCCCGTCGCTGGGATGGCGATGCTTTCCACGTGGATTGCATTCGAAGTGTTTTTGTTTTCCCAGATGTCGCGGGAGCTAGGCCTGGAAGAGGGTGGTTACGAAATCTTTATCAAATGCGTTCCCTTTCGGTTCTATTGTTGGGGAACGCTGGTTTTTCTATTTTTATCCTCGATTAGCGATCGGGACTTTGGACCCATGTACAAAGCGGAAATACGCGCTCATGAGACGGGCCAAGTGCTTAGGGAAGGAGCCCAACTGATCGTTAGCGAGAAGAATGTATCTCTCGAACCAGAGGTCGGTCAGAAACACTTGGCTCGCAACGCGGCAATACCTATTTTTTGGGTAATTGGCTCTATCTTCTTTGGCATATTGATGATTGGCCGGTATCGAATGCGTGTCGATGGAGTGGGATTCTCCTTCGGCGATATGACGGATTGGCGTGAGGCGTTCGGCTACGCAACAAACCCCGTTTACGGCGAGGCCGGGTCGATGCTGATTCTAGCGGTGGCCGCCCTGACCGGTGGGCTATTGGCGATATTGATGGCTGCCTTCAGCAAGGTGCTTTCTCCTAGAAAAGCATTAAAGGCCTACGGGCAAGCAATCCCCACACTACGGATGGCGGCGTTTATTCTAATCATGGCCTGGAGTATGAAGGAGATTTGTACAACTGGCCTGAATACTGACGAATATTTGATCTCTCTTCTAGGCGATCGGCTCCCAGTTTGGACGCTGCCCCTGTTGACGTTTTTCATTGCCTCGGGAATGGCTTTCGCGACGGGCACTAGTTTTGGCACCATGGGAATACTTATCCCGGTGATTCTGCCCCTCGCATACAGCTTGGGTGCGTATGATAGTGAATCGCATCTAGTTTTCTGGCTGACGGCGGCTGCCATTCTAGACGGAGCCATTTTCGGCGATCATTGTAGCCCTGTTAGCGATACAACTGTGTTGTCGTCGATTGCTTCAGGCTGTGACCATATAGATCATGTGAGAACTCAAGTGGTCTATGCGCTAACTGTGATGGCCCTGTCGGCGATTCTTGGCTATTTATCAATCGGCTTCGGGCTACCGCTCTGGTGGTTTTTCGTCCTCTTCTCTCTAATAGCTTTAGGAATATTATTTGTATTTGGGAAGAAGACCTCGAATTAACCGTCACTTTTTGCATCGATAGTAGAAAAGGAAATCGGGTCCCATCGCGCAGTCTAAATCCCAGACAATCGAAGGCTTAGTAGCCCCGCGTTGGGCCCTTGCCCAGCCCACAATGGTAAAACGGCCCATTGCTTGGCCCTAACTAAATGGCCTTAACGAACTCTGTAACTAGGTGCTGCATGCGGCCCTTCACGCGATTGGCCACATCCTTCACATCATCGTGGGACAGAACGTTCCTCGACTTTCCTGCCGCCAGGTTAGTAATACACGAAAGTCCCAGCACCCGGGCGCCAGCGTGGCGGGCGGCAATCACTTCTAGAACGGTTGACATCCCCACCGCGTCTGCTCCCATCCGTTCGATCATCTCTACTTCGGCTGGGGTCTCGTAAGACGGTCCCAGATTGCTGGCGTACACGCCTTCCTTCAGATCTAAACCGCCTTTCGTACCGATTTCCTTAGCCTTCTTTCGGAGCTCGGGATCGTATGCGAAGCTCATATCCGGAAAACGCGGCCCCAATGAGTCCACATTTTCGCCGACTAGGGGATTTCGACCCGTTAAATTTAGATGATCTGAGATGAGCATCAAATCGCCTTCTGCGAGGTTCGAGGAGATTCCTCCCGCTGCGTTGGTGATCACGACTGAATCGACGCCCCAATGGATCAAGACCCGTATTGGAAAAACAACTGCCGCGGCAGAATGCCCTTCGTAGAGGTGGTTTCGGCCCGCCATGGCGACCACCGGAACCCCTCCCAAATTTCCCGCGACGAGGGTGCCTTTGTGACCCTCGACAGTCGATGGTATGAACCCAGGAAGCTCGCTGTAAGAAACTTCTTTAGCGCCCTCGAAAAAGTCCACCAGGTCGCTTAACCCAGACCCCAATACCAAACCGATTTTTGGGGCATCTCCGAAATGAGAATCGAGGACCTTACTAGCCAATGCCAAGTCCGATTCAATATTGGATGCATCCGCCATATTAATGACCTTCTGCTCAGTTCCTGCTCTCTCGTCAAGCTACCTCGCCACGGTTTCGAGTATCGAAACGGCATCCAGGGCACAGCCCAATCCCGCGGCCCCGCCTCCGATCACAACAACGTCCCACGGAGCGGTTACCTTTCGCAGTCGTACTATGCCATTTGAACGATTCAAAATGCGTTCAAAAGTTGGTTGGTTATATCGAAACAGTGAGTTCGTTAATGGTTAACAGCCCGCGCCGCGGCTATTCGATTTCAAAGAGAAACTCGATTTCGACGGAGGCGTTCAAGGGCAGGGCGTTTACGCCAACGGCGGCTCGGGCGTGTTGCCCGGCTTCACCTAGAACCTCCAAAAGCAATTCGCTGGCACCGTTGGCGATTTGAGGCTGACCGAAAAAACCGTCATCGCTTTGGACAAAGGCACCGATGCGTACCAGCCGCACGAGCCTTTCAAGCGACCCGCCAAGTTCCGCTTTCAGAACAGCTAGACCATTGAGTACGCATTGTCGGGCCGCGTCTTGGGCATCTTCAATAGAGACCTGCGATGGCACCTTGCCAGTGCTCATCAGTTCGCCGTCGCGCACAGGTAGCTGGCCGCTGACGACCACGTGCCCCGCGCTCGTCACTGCGGGTACATAGGCGGCGACGGGTTTCGGGGCTTCCGGAAGCGTTAAGCCGAGTTTCTCGAGATTCGATTCTATGGACATTGATTTATGTGATTGAATCGTTGAAGGCTGAGCAGCGAATGGATGGGTTCAGGTTTCAGGTGTCTGGTCCCAAGAGCTTTGAAATACGCCTTCGCCGAAGGTTGTGAAGGGGTTGCTGAAGCTATCTCTAAAGACGGCGGCTCCAGCAGTTATGCAATGGGCTCCAGCGATGGCGGCGTCGCCGATTTGCTTGGCATTGCGAATCGCGGCCGCGATGATTTCCGATGGATAATGGTGAGCATCCAGCATTTCCCTTACGTCGCCTATCAATGTACCCGAGCCGTCGCCGAACTGGTCTCTCCAACCTAGAAAAGGGCTGATAAAAGCGGCCCCAGCCCGGGCGGCATGCCAAGCTTGGGCGACCGACATGATAAGTGTAGCATTGGTTCTGATCCCATCCTTGGATAATTCCCTTATCGCCTTGAAGCCGCCTTCGCAGGCTCCGACTTTGATGACGAAGTTAGGGGAAAGCGCGGCGAGCTCGCGACCTTGTTTGACGATCTCGTCGCAGTCGGTATAGTGTGGGTTCACTTCGACGCTGACAGGTTTATCAGTGCCCTTAACCATTTCTGCGATTTCGGCGATGACGGCTCGAAACGGTTTGCCTGACACCATCACGTGCCGGGGGTTAGTAGTAAGACCATCCATGTCCCAGGTATCCATGGCTTGGGCGATTTCTTCGGTAATGGCGCTATCGAGGAATAGTTTCATAATTCAGTGAGTTGAGTAGGTTGACTAAATGTATCCAATTTTTAAGGTTAGCTTATTTGAGCGAAAGCGATATGTTTGGTTTCGAGGAACGCATCGAGCCCTTCAGTCCCGAGCTCGCGACCGAGCCCACTTTGCTTCATGCCGCCGAAGGGGCATTGGCTCGTCGTGGGCACGGAATCATTGACTCCGATGGTACCGGCTTCTAACGCCTCGGCTACGCGCCAAGCCCTATTAAGATCTTCGGTAAAAACGTAGGCAGCCAGGCCGTATTCCGTATTATTGGCTCGTTGAATCGCTTCATCCTCGTCGTCGAATACGGAAACCGGGGCGACAGGAGCGAAGGTTTCCTCCTTCATGCAGAGGGTATCCTCTGGAACATCGGCCAGTATGGTGGCTTTGAGAAAGTTGGGGCCGCGTCCCTCTGGGCTCTTGCCCCCGCAAAGGAGTCGAGCCCCAGATTGAACAGCCGCTTCAATATGGGTTCGGGCGGTATCGGCGGTTGCCTGGTCAATCAATGGGCCGATATCGACACCGTCTTCCATTCCATCGCCCACTTTGAGAGCGCTGGCTTTTGCCACGAAGGCCTCAAGAAAGGCGTCGTAGATGCCTCGCTGTACGTAGATGCGGTTCGACGCGATACAGGATTGGCCGCCATTGCGAAATTTGGTTATGAGGGCTCCTTCAAGTGCTTTCTCCATGTCCGCGTCGTTGAAGATGACAAGGGGGGCTTGGCCGCCGAGCTCCATCGAAAGCTCTTTAACTTGATCGGCGCTTTGGCGAATCAGTTCGCGACCGACCTCAGTCGAACCCGTAAACGTGATTTTACGGCAGCTAGGATTCTCCATTAATTCCGCGCCAAGTTCGCGGGAGCTGCCGACCAGCAATTGGAACACGCCTTTTGGAAGTCCAGCTTCGTGGACCGCTTCCGCAAGCAATACCGAGCTCAAAGGGGTGGAACTGGCAGGTTTTAGCAGCACGGGACATCCGGCAGCCAAAGCCGGCGCTATCTTGCGAACAGCAAGGACAAGAGGGAAATTCCACGGGGCGATCGCGCCCACCACGCCGATTGATTGGCGAATGACGATATGACGCTTCCCGGGAATTTGATTCGGGACGACGCGGCCATAGGAGCGCTTCGCTTCTTCCGCGAACCATTGGAAATGATCGAGGGTCATTCCAATCTCGCCCTTGGATTGGGCGAGGGGTTTGCCGTTTTCTAGAGTGATGGCGCGGGCGATATCGTCGGCCCGTTTTTCGACACCAGCGGCGACAGCGTGCAAATAGGCGCCGCGCTCTTTGCCGGTTAGGCTCTTCCAGCCGGCCCACGATGCGTCCGCGTCAGCGATGGCTTGGCGGGCCCCATCCCTATCGATGGTGCTAATCGAACCAATGACGTCTCCGGTCGATGGGTTTACGACTTCGAGAGCCGGTCCAGGGTTCTTCCATTCGCCGTTTAGATACAAGGCACTGGGTGAGTTTGAAGAGGGGCTATTCATAGATTTGTTTCGTTTGGATAATATTAGTTATTTAGACTTAAACCGACATGGGTACTGACCGTGTCTAAGAATGAGAGATTGATTCATCCGAATTTCCAAGGGCTCCGATACTCGGCAGTCTTCAATAGAGCGTCCGCTTCTGGGTTGCCGATTACGGTTTCGGTCTTCGCATTCCAACGAAGGGGTTTGCCATCAATCTGGGAAATGAGTCCTAGGTGTCCTGGCGTTACAGACCGATGTCCTGTCTCCGCAGGATCCGAGATCCGCGGCCATGCTGTCGTCGTGAATGGACAGGTGGCCATCATAGGTTTGGTCGCGAAGCATCTGTCTTGGGAATCTGAAGTCGCCGCAAAGAAAGTGCTTGGTGTTAAATCCGGGCAAAAACGCCGTTCGGGCCGCCGGTCGCCCGATGGCGCGGGATAATGAGTTTGGGTCTCTGCGGAGTTGGTGGTGGAAAAAGAATTCATGGCCATTCGATTGGAGCTATTGAATGTCAAAAAGTATCCAAATAAAAGCTACCTTAGAACTGCGGCAGTTGCGAATTTTGTAATTTCGCGAGCTACCCGCGATTTGCTCCATCCCTTCTTTGGATTGTGCCAGCGGGCGACCCCTACGATGATGGCGAATATATTCATAGAAGCGATATTGATATTCAATTGGTTCAATTTCTTTTGGGCCCTCAATTGCCGCAATGTTTCCCGCACGAAGTCCATGTAGTCGCGCTTCATGGCTACGATAATTCGGCGATGGGGCGGAGTTAGACTTTGCACTTCGTCGGTGAGGATGGAGATCGATCCGCCTAGTTCCAGGATAAGCAAGGTGTGTTTTTCGATTATCTGTTTCAATCGTTCCTCTGGATCTTCGATTTCCATGCCCGGGATAATCACTTGCTCTTCCAACTTCTGCATACCGAACTTGATTATGGAATAAAGCAGATCTCGCTTGCCATGTATGTAATAATACAGGCCCGCCTTGGTAAGTTTAAGCCGTTTGGCGATGTCGTTCATCGATGTAGCTTCAAACCCCTTTTCGTGGATGAGATTCGCTGCGACTCGATAAATTTCAGCAGTCCGTTTTTCAGACTTAGACAGACTTTGGCTTTTGTTTGATGTGGGAGTTGTTGGCATAGACGCTTGCAATCACTAATGAATGGATTTAGCCGATGGCGATGGAATTGTAGGAGATTCCATTATTGATCCTTATTAACTTGGATTTCAAGCTTGAATTCTACTGACCGGTCGGTAAAACGAAAATCGAAATATGAGAGAGGCAGTAATCGTTGTGACGGCGCGCACTCCGCTTGCAAAATCATTTCGCGGATCGCTTAACATGACTCGGCCAGACGACATGGTCGCTCATTGTATCACCCATTGCCTGGAAAAGGCTCCAGGGCTCGATCCGTCTGAAATCGAAGATGTCGTAATTGGCTGCGGGACGCCTGAGGGGACGCAAGGAAAGAACGTGGCTCGTGTAGCCGTTGTAAGGGCGGGGCTGCCGCGCAGCGTTGCCGGCACGACAGTAAATCGGTTTTGCTCGTCGGGTTTACAATCCGTGGCTATGGCTGCCCACGAAATCATCAACGAGGGAGCGGACGTGGCTATTGGCGGTGGCGTAGAGAGCATTACCCAGATTGCTAAATCAAAATCCGAACCCAATCCTTGGGTTCTCGAGCGTTTTCCGGGTATCTACATGGTGATGGGCGACACGGCCGAAGTTGTGGCTAAACGCTACAATATTTCCCGGGAGGCCCAGGACGAATATTCATTGGCGAGCCAGCAGCGGACGGCGAAGGCTCAAGCGGACGGTTTGATTGACGAGGAACTCGCTCCAATGCATGTGACGCGAGCCATTCTCGAGAAGAATACGGGCACGGTTCTGGGAACGGAGGAGCACGAATTGACAAAGGACGAATGTAACCGTCCGGATACTACGCTCGAAGGATTACTCTCTCTCCAACCTTATTTTGACCGGGATAGTGGCAATGGAAGTGTTACTCCGGGCAACGCCTCGCAAATGTCGGATGGCGCCTCGGTGAACTTGCTGATGTCGCGGGAAAAGGCGGAATCTCTAGGATTGAAGCCCAAGATCGCCTTTCGCGGTTTCGCCGTCGCGGGATGCGAGCCTGACGAGATGGGAATTGGGCCTGTTTACGCGGTGCCGAAATTGCTGAAGCGCAATGGCCTTTCCGTGGACGATATCGGCTTGTGGGAGCTCAACGAGGCATTTGCGGTGCAGGTAATCTATTGTCGCGATAAGCTCGGAATTCCCATGGACAGATTGAATGTAAACGGAGGTTCGATAGCCATCGGCCATCCCTTCGGCATGACCGGTTCGCGATTAGTCGGAACAATCGGCAACGAGATGCAAAGGCGAGGTGTTCGCTATGGAGTTGTCACCATGTGCGTTGGCGGTGGTCAAGGAGCGGCCGGGCTATTCGAGCTCTGCGATTGACCCGGCGAGATTGATCTACGCTTCCGTATTGCCAACCCGGCCCGCCATATTTTGCCTAGCCGACGCATCGATTGCTCCACGCTAGCGTTAACCTCCTGCCCCCAAGAAATAATATGACTGTAACGAATCGAAAATATAAAGGTGATTCGGATCGATATAGGAGGTCACTTCTTTTCCGACCGGGAATTGCTCTACCTGCTGCATGAGTAGGGTCAAGCGCATCCCGTTATGTGTAAAGTGCAATTCCGTATTCGAGCCGACGACTTCGGCCAGTTCGACTGTCGCTTGGAACAGCGTCATTCGATTATCTGGATCGGCGAGGAACAAGTGATGCGGACGAATCCCCAGCAGATACCGCTCGAGGGGCAGCCTTTCCCGATTCATTGCCAAATCGAAGGCGAGTTCCGGACTCGCTCGTAGCCGGCAACCATTGTTTCCGTTTTCCACCTCGCAAGGGAAGAGATTCATTTGAGGATGGCAGAAGTACGATCCCACAGCGGCGTTGGATGGATTGCTTTATACATCCAAGGTCTCCCTATACTGAAGAATTCCAATGGGCTTTTCTCCGAGATCGCCGATCGAGCGAACTACTGCTAGGCCTATAAAGCCAATTAGAAACATAGGCACGGACTGACTCCATCTCAGCCAGGGGATCGGAAGCTTTGCTGAATTCACAGCCGAGCGACGGCGTTGGTAGGCTACCGCCATAACTGGGATTACGATGCCCATGAAGATATTGCGAACAAGTTTCGTCTTGGCCGCGACTTCGAGAGTCGCGGGGGCGTCGTAGTACAATTGGTACATCAAACCTGCGCCCGCTACTTGCGAGGTGTCATGAATCGCTGTACCTAGGAACAGCCCAATCTGTTCCGGATTTCCATGTTAGATCAAGTATGCAAGGAATCGATATTTGAATAAGGCGATGGTGCCAAACAATGTAATAACGGCTACGGCATAGCTAATCTCATCTTCGTCTGCGTTGGTAGCGGTTACCGCGGCAATGACAGCTGATACGCCGCAAATCCTCGTTCCCACGGCGATCAGGCTTCCTAGTAGGGGCGGCGCCTTCACCAGTCGGCTCAGCCAGGTTACGATCAGTATGGCCACCGTGATGCAGCCAACTACAATGGGCAAAGCAGTAAGGCCGATCGTTCCGACGGCTGAAATGCTTAATTTCAATCCAATGAGAGCCGCGCCGATTCGCAGTATTCTACGCAAGCATAATCTCAACCCTTGTTCGAAAGACTGGGGAAGTCCGGCCACGTTGCGAATGAGGAGACCAAGAACAACAGCCAGCATTTCTGGGCTAGTGGGGCTGCGCGGGAATCCGAGTAGCGTCCTGCCGATCCAATCGGCCAAGTACACTCCGCCTACGGCGAGTGTCATGGCCATAACAACTCCAGGAGTCATTGTACCAACCCGATTGAAAGCTGGATGTAGGCTTTTTTGCCAGGACGTTTGCAGAAGCCGTTCACCAGGAAGCGCTTCAATCACAGCCGGCTCGAAATCCGGAACACCTTCCACACTGTTCAGTGATTGTACCTCCGCTGGATCAAGAAAGATGTTAAATTCGCGATTCACTTGAGCGCTCATCAAGTTTAACGCTTGGGTCGAACGAAATTGAAATAACCCTCTGCTTCTTGGCCCCGCAATACAGCGGCGGCGTCCCGGCAAACGGCGGCGACGACGCGTTCCTGCGCCTCTTCGGTAAATGCCGCGATGTGGGGAGTGAGTATCGCTTTATCGGTAGCGACTAGCGGATCTCCGGGCATTGGCGGCTCCGTTTCCCTTACGTCCAAACCGGCCCCGGCAATAGTTCCACTCTCAAGAGCGCTGACAAGCGCTTCCTCATCGACGACTTCTCCTCTAGAAGTATTTACGAAAAATGCGGACGGCTTCATCTTCGCGAATCGCTCCTCATTGAACATCCCTCGCGTTGTTGGAAGAAGCGGGAGATGGACAGTTATGAAGTCCGATTGCTCCAGTAATTCGTCAAGCTCTACGAATGAAACGTCGAGCTCTCGGTACTGAGGCGCGTTTTGATCTACGAAATTATCTTGGGCCAGCAAGTTCATGCCGAATGCTTTTGCCCGCTGACCGACCAAGGTGCCTATTCGGCCAATGCCAACGATACCGAGGTTCTTGCCGGAAAGCTCGCTGCCTGTGAAGAGGAAGCGATTCCAATTTCCATCCCGTATATCCTGGCCTGCCGAGGGGATCTTTCTGGCGAGGGAAAGGAAAAGGCCCATTGCCAGCTCAGCAACTGACAGGGAATTCTCGTTGGGGGCAAAGCTCACCACAATGCCAGCTGCCGTCGCGGCCTCAGTATCGATATTATCGAGTCCGGCGCCCGCGCGAGCGATTATCTTCAATTTTGGTGCCGCTTTGATAAGATCCGCCGTCACCTGAGTTTGATTGCGAACGATTATAGCCTCTGCCTCGCAGACAGCTTGGACGAGAGCCGCAGGTTCCTTCCAGAGGTCCGGCTCGAAAACGACATCCAGGTCAGCCTCTCGCCTTAGCTGATTCATGGCTTCACCCTTAATGGCTTCGGTTACTAGGATTCGGCTCACAGGAGTTTATGGTAGTCGATGCGCTTAGTGCAGTCCAAGGTGTCTTCGGCAGGCGGCATTTCGTATTTCAATCCGGTAGCGCAATTGAAGAGAACAGCGGTTTCGTCGGGGGAAATAAGGCCTTTGTACAACGATTGCTTATAAGCGGCGTAGGTAGCCGCTCCTTCGGGGCACAACAGGAGTCCTTCTCTTGTGGAAACTTCTTCGAGTCCAGCGGAGATCGAGTCATCATCCACGGCAATGGCGAATCCTCCGCTTTCGCGCACGGCTCTTAGTATCAAAAAATCGCCTACGGCAACGGGAACGCGGATACCGGCTGCCACCGTATGGGCGTCCTTCCATAGTTCGGCGTGTTCGACCTCATCTTCGTAGGCCTTGACGATGGGAGCGCAGCCGGTGGCTTGAACCGCGACCATTCGGGGGAGCTTTCCGGGGAGCCAGCCTATCTGTTTCAATTCATTGAACGCTTTCCACATGCCGATGAGACCCGTTCCTCCACCGGTGGGATAGAGAATCACATCCGGAACCTTCCAACCTAGCTGGTCGGCCAGCTCCAGACCCATCGTCTTTTTGCCCTCGATGCGATAGGGTTCCTTGAGCGTCGAAAAGTCGAACCAGCCCATCGCTTCCTTGCCTTCCCCGACGATGCGGCCGCAGTCGTTGATAAGGCCGTTGACGCTCCAGACTTTGGCTCCCTGAGCCGCGATCTCGCGAACGTTGATAGTCGGCGTGTCGTCAGGGCAGAAGATGTAGGACTCCATCCCAGCCCGGCTACCATAGGCGGCGAGGGCGGCTCCGGCATTGCCGTTGGTGGGCATGGCGACTTTGGTGATCCCGAATTCCTTGGCCATGGAAACGGCCATGCATAGACCGCGGGCTTTGAAGGACCCCGTGGGCAGACGGCCTTCGTCTTTCACTAGAAGTTCGCCTTTTCCTGTCGCTAGTTTCGGTATGGAGATGATGGGCGTGTGGATTTCGCCTAGGCTAACGATATTCTCTTTTTTTCGTACTGGGAGAAATTCCCGATAGCGCCAAAGGTCAGCTGGCCTGCTAGCCAGTCCTTCCTTAGTAACCGAATTGCGGATACCTTCAAGATCGTAGCGAACGAGCAGCGGCTTGCCAGCTTTGGATAAGCCATGTATAGTATCCGATTCGTAGCGGTCGCCTTCCATTCCGCACTCTAGGTGAGTCACAAAAGTAGGCCGTTCAGTGTTTAGATTGTCGTTTGAAGACATTAAGTATTTCGTCGTTTTAGAGTGCTCAAAAACTACCGACCGTACGGTAGGTATTAAGGAAAAAGCAGTGTTCAAGCTGGAGCCAAGGCATTTGCGAAGCCAATTTAGAATGTCGGGAATCAGAAGCCATCCAATAGGTTTAGTAGAATGGTTGGGCGGTCCCTGCCATTGAATTCGCGAGTAGGCCTGTCAGTCGTGCCATTTGATTCCCGCAATGGATGCGAACCGTTTCAATTTCTCAGAATGATTTCCGGAAAACACGTTTAAATGGTGTGGCATCCCGACTCGGCACATATCCTCGAACCAGTCGTTGGGATTGCGGTTTAGCAAACGGGCTCTTCCGTTGCTGCACATAAGTTGGCGTGGCTTGACGCTCTCTGCGTCGCAGGAGGTAAGGTGGTATTCGCCGTCGCATCGCCACAAGCGGAAAAGAGTTAGCGGCATGCCTGTTTTCAATTCGCTTTCCAGTACCGTCGGTTTCTTGTTATTAAAATGCTTGGCAAGCTTGGGGGCTCCCGGTTCACCTTTGGGCGGGCTCAGTGATGGGGGCATGGCCCCGACGTGCCAGAGAGTGATTGCCTCATCATCGTGTTCGAGCCAGTCGGAAAGGTAGCATTGTCCCATTCCGAACATCTCTCCAATCAAGGCGCCGATAGCGCCATCGGCGTCGCCTTCACAAGCGATTGCCCGGCCTTCATCTGCTAGTCGCGCCATTCCGAGGTAGGGCCATTGACCAAAGGTATTGGGCATTTCAGGCCAGCAGCGAACACCCAGGGCATCCAAATTCTCCTCATCTAAGAATTGGCGCATAGCAAGATAGAGCCGCGAGGCCATCGGGAGGTCCGCTTCGCTGGCGTCTTTGTACTCAAAGCCAAGTTCCTTCGCCTTATCGACATCGGCTGCAACGGCTTCCTCGCTCAAGCCTTTGAGGACGTTTCCGAACTCGATCAGGCTGTAGGTTTGCAATTGCGGACCCAAATCGCGACGCATGGTAAAGGGATCCGCAGCCATGTTGGCGAAACCGGGCGCTTGGCCTCCAATAACCCCGACTCGAGCACTACGAAGTTTCCTGATGACGGCGACGCTGCGGACTGAAACACCTAGATTATCCAGCGTCGTTGAATCTTCAGGGTCTCCATTGACGACATCAAAAGAACGACCCATTTGCCGAAACGATGAGGCCCACAGGTGAGTCCCGACCAGCGAGCATGAGCTGATCATGTCGCCTTCCTGCTTTTCGGGTGTCGCCCAAAAAACAGGTGGATGGGGCCAAATTTGGGCCAGCGCAGGAGCCATGCGGCCGTCAGCCATGGTAGTTTGCAGAAGGGCAAGGGCATCGACTCCCGCTTCCTCGCACTCCGCTACGACTTCTCTAAGCGAATTGTCGTCCACCGCCTTCTTCGAGGGCTCGAACACCTCGAAGCCCGATCCGTTGACCGCATTTCGAACCTTGATCTCCATGGAGGCCCCCCAATCCATATCGAAACCGGGCCGTTTGCGACCGAGGAATAAGAGGCCTAGTTTAATGCCTTTATTTGAGCCTTTTGGATTCATTTTCCGTTTTTAAAAATCCGTACTCATTAGGACCGGCTAGCGAATTTCTCAGGGAGGAGGGCGTATGCTGAGTCATTTTAGGAGCGGGGTTATGCCGCGGTGGGGCGGTTTTCAATAAGTATTGGAGCGGTTAGTTTATCGCGGGATAAACCCGCTTTTATACACAGAGAATCATGTATAAATCCACCTGACAAACATGCTTTCATCGCAAAGGATGAGCATGTCATTGCGAGCGCGACAGAGTCAAGAAGTATATATCCATTTATGGATATTAGGCGTTGACCTAGGCCTTCTATCCATAGTTGCATGGCGATAGTGGCAAGTGAAAGCGCAATGGTTATTCGGTCGGATACCGTCTCTGGGAAAATGGAGATGCGTAAGAATCTGCTATTGCAGCACATCCATCGCAACAGATCGATAGGCCGGCTAGAACTTGGCAGAGATCTCCAGATGAGCAAGTCCCGTCTTTGTGAAGTGGTTCAGGACATGATTGACGAGGGCCTCATCCTCGAGAGCCTGGATGGAACGGAGCGAAGGGGTCGACGCCCTGTTCCGTTGAGCCTGAACCCGGATCACGGGTGTTTCGTAGGACTGGATTTCGAGGCTAAGCGCATGCGGGTAGTCGTGGTCGATTTTTCTGGCCAAACGCTTTTCAAACGGCATCGAACGCTGAGTCCTATCAGCGATCGGAATAAGCTGATCGACCGTCTTCTCGGGTTTATCGAAGAGGGGTTGGAGGCGGCTCGAAGAATCGGGACCGAGATTTTGGGAATCGGCGTGGCGGCTCCGGGCATCATCAATCGGAATACCGGCACCCTGGTCCATTATGATTTTATCGAAGCGGCTCGAAACATTCCGCTAGGAGAATTGATACAGAATCAGGCTGGCTTACCCTGTTTGGTGGACAATAACATTAGGTGTTACGCCATGACGGAATGGACTTCTGGAGCAGCTAGAAATATGTCCGATTTTATCTGCTTCGCTGTGAGAAACGGGTTTGGCTCGGCAATCATTCTCAATGGCCAATTGCTTGATGGAAGCCATGGCTATTCCGGGGAGTCCGGCTACACGCGTGTTGCGAGTGCAAAGCCGATCTCGGAATGGAAGACTTTCCAAGAGGTCGTGTCTGAAAAGGCGTTAGATGTTGACTTTGAGGCCAAGGATTTCGCCCTTTCCAAGAAAAAGGCGCAAACGGCCGGCGAACTTCTGGGGGCTCGGGCAGCGTCATTGGCGACCCTTCTTGATCCTGAAGCCATTATTTTGGTGGGTAAGCTTCTGGAGCCAGACGGGCCGCTTTGGCCTTTCGTGGAGGAAACTTACCGGAATTTCATTCTGCCAGACATCGCTGAGCTCGTTCCTTTACTACATTCGCAAGTCGATTCCTATGCGGCCGCTCTAGGCGCGACCCAGCGGTGCTTTCAAGCGCTGTTTCCAATCAATGCCAACTCCGCTCGGAAAGCCGGGTTTGCCAATGCGGTGTAGTCGTATCATGAATGGACTAACACTGGAGACCCATTTTTTTCTTCACCGACCTTCGGTGATATAGGGTTCCGTCTCCGGTCTTAGGTGTTTCGCAATCTGAATTATCAGCAACGAGCAACTCGAAATGAATATCGAAAAACTGAAACAGGGCGACCAGAGCGTGGTAGCGAGGCGTTCTTTTGTAAAAGCCTTGAACGCGGTGATCGGTGCCAAGATTGTATTTTCAAATCTGATGCCGGAGGGATTCATGCCAGTGGCTCTGGGTCAAACGGCCGAGCGGAACTCTACCCGCCGGCCAGTGGAAATCAATGGACGACCGGAGCGGTGGGATGTCCGGTTTGGAATGGCATTCGACTCAAGGATATCTTGGAAGATTGCGGTATCAAAGAGAATGCGGTCCACATAGCCTATCACTCGGCGGATCAACATTTGAGCGGGGACCCCACTAAGGATGCGATATCCCGAGGCGTTCCCATCGCCAAAGCATTGGAGGAGGAGTCGATGATCGCCTGGAGCATGAATGGGGAGCCTTTGCCGTCGCACCATGGATATCCGCTTCGCCTTGTCTTTGGCGGATGGCCTGGATCGGCTTCCGTTAAATGGATCAAGCGGATCGACATTCGTAATAAAGTTCACGATGGAACGAAGACGACGGGAACTTCGTATCGAGTCCCTAGATACCCGGTTAAGACGGGAGCCGAGGTTCCGGAGGAAGATATGGCGATCATTGAATCCATGCTGGTTAAGTCGGTAATTACCTTTCCCAAAAGCGGCGTAGAGGTCGGATTAGGGAGCTCATCGAGGCTCAATGGTCACGCTTGGGCGGGGGACCTTGAAGTGACGAGCCTTTCGCTCTCCCACGATTTCGGGCAGACATGGGTGAAAGCGGATCTCAAAAAACCGGTCAACCGACATGCGTGGCAGCAATGGGAGGGGGAAGTGTACTTCCCAAAGAAGGGGTACTACGGAGTGTGTGCCCGGGCTGTCGATTCGGAAGGGGTCTCCCAACCCATGCTGATCCCGGGATGGAACCCCAAAGGCTATCTGAATAATTCTTGTCATCGAATAGCCATTTACGTAGTTTAGCTATGAATACTAAAAAATTTATAGTTAGTTTGATCGGTGCGATTGCGATTCTGTCGATTCCATTGCTGTTCAGCGCTGAGGACGAGGAAGCGAACTTGAAAATAGATCCGGTCTCAGGGATGGCAATTGACGAGCATTGGGACTTGGTCAGAGCCCATTGCGTCGTCTGTCATTCGACTAAAGGATTCACTTAGATTCGGCTAGATCGAAAGAATTGGGAGAAGATCATTCGCCTTATGCAGGAGAATAACGGTCTTTGGCCGCTAGGTCCGATGGAGCCGAAGATTCTCGATTACCTCGACAAGAACTACGGACTGACCTACGAACATTATAACCCAAAGATCCGCCGGCCCTTGCTGGATTGAGAGCAGATTTGTTTGTCTAGTCTAATTAACTAACAGGATGCGCGCTCCCGCTACGCGCATCTGCGTCAACTAATCCACACGAACAAAGAATTCTTTCTTCATTGCGTAATGTAGGAGCGGCTTTACGCCGCGATCGCCATAGGATTAACCATAAGATATCGCGGGATAAACCCGCTCCTACGCCCGATTACGAGTCAAGTTGGCGCGCATGCGCTCGGCGGGAGCATCGTGGGATGCCTGTTCCTAGGACTTCTTGAAAGTCGTCCACTTGGCGGTTAGCTGCGCTTCGTCTTCTTTCGTCACCGCCGTCAAAGGTGGGAACATCGAGGTCCCGCAAATTCCGGATATATTGAGCAACGCTTTTATCGATGCCAGGGATTCGCCCAGGGATCGGTTCTCTTGGAATATTTTCGAGATCTCGTTGGTTTCGTTCTGCAAGCGATTCGCTGTATCGCTATCGCCTTGGATTGTTGCGTTGTACAAATCGAGGTAGAGTTCGGGGACAAGATTGGCGGTTACGGGGACCAATCCGTCGGAGCCTGATTGCAAGGCGGTGACTGATTGAGCTGCCCAGCCCGTAAGGTGGCAGAAATCATCGCGATCCTTGAACTGGGCGGTGGCTGATTTGAGCCGCTCGAGGTCGCGCTCCGAATCTTTCAATCCTGCAATGTTAGGATGATGGCTTAGGGTTTCAACAATCTCTAGTGGGATGGACATGTGGGTCGTTATCGGGATGTTGTAGATGATCAAGGGAAGAGGAATGGCGTCTGCCAGACGCTCGAAGTATTTGAGCGTTTGGTCAGGCCTCAAATCTAGGTAGCTCGGGAGATTCGCCACCGCAACCTGAACCCCTAGGTCCGCGAATCGTTGGGCCAAATCGATGGAGTCCGCGAGGCAGTTGCTGGAGATGCCCATGTAGACGGTTTTCCGGTCTACGAAACGAGGACAGAGATGTTCGGCCAGACGGATCTTTTCGCTGCTTGGAATCGAGGAAGCCTCGCCTGTGGTTCCGAAGAGGAAGGGATCGGTTTCGGCGTCCACGAGGGTGCCTATCAATCGGTTAGCGGAATCCTCGTCTATTCGACCGTCCTCCGTTGCCGGAGTGAGCATGGGGACGACGATTCCGTGAAACCGCTTGCGTGCAGTTTTGGATACGGAGATGGGTTCTTGCGATTCGCTATCCATAGTTTGCCGATTGTCTCCTCTGGTTGTGAAAGTATCAACTTAAACTTGGCAGGTGAATGGGCGTAATTTTAACAGGATGCGCTCACCGGCGTCTGCCGGGTCGCTTGCACGATCCCGCGATGCGGGAACATGATGGTGATTGAATATAGTGAATTTCAGAGCATTTTCATCATGTTGGACCCGCCGGCGCGGGGCCATCATCTAGGTCCGACATGGTCGGGGTGAATATGAGTCACAACGATCTGAGCGACGTCGGTCCGGCCGATTTCCAATTCTGCGAATGTCGCCTCCCATCGAGCCCGAGCCTTCGCTAGTTTCAAGACCGTATTCACCAAATTCCAACCGTTGTTTCCTTTAATCAGGTAGACATTGACGTGGTCTAGAGCGTAGGGCAGCGGCAGACGTAGTTGCCAAATATCATCATCGAGCTTGATTAATGGTCGCTCTTGCGACTTCCAATCTTGTTCGTTAAGTATCGAAGGATTGGTTGAGTACGTTCGGATAGAGAGGTTTTAGCCGGCAAGCAACTTATCAATACCCAACGCTCGTGAATCGGAATGGCCGTCTATAGCCTGCAGCGCGTCAGGTTTCGGAATGGAAATAGGCTAGCGGTGTGTAACCCAACTGTTGTCCAGTTCAACTGGATTATTTGCCCAAACCCGGGGGCGAATCATGGAATCGCCGCGGGTCGAGGAGGGCGCTGGTTGCCCCGCTTCGCGATGCTCATGCGTCTTGCCTAGGGTTTCTCCAAGCGTTCGATAAACGTGGCATCCGTCTTCATCCGCGCTTCATCGAGCGACACATCTGGCATCAATTCAGTCAATACAAGTTGTTGGCCTTCGAAGCGGAAGACGCCTAATTCCGTGATGACGACATCCACGGCATTCCGGGCGGTTAGTGGCATAGAGCAAGCGGGAACGATTTTCGAGGCGCCTCCGCGATCGGCATGCAACATGGTGACGATCAGTTTCTTCGCTCCCGATGCTAAATCCATTGCTCCTCCCACGCCGATAAGCGGTTTGCCTGGGACGGACCAGTTAGCGAGATTGGCCGATTCATCGACCTGCAAGCCTCCCATAATCGCGACGTCAACGTGGCCGCCTCGAATCATAGCGAAGGCCGCGGCGCTATCGAAGTAACTGGAGCCGGCGAGGGCGGTCACCGGGATCTTGCTAGCGTTGACAGGGAAATCCAGAGCTCCTCCTTTCTCGGGAGCAGGTCCGACGCCCAGCATGCCGTTTTCCGAATGTAGCGTGATGCCGTGCTCGGGTGTCATGTGGTCGGCGACAAGAGTGGGTAGGCCTATTCCCAGATTAACGATTTCTCCTGGCTGGAGCTCCGCGAGGGCGCGTTTGGCAATCGCCATTCTCGCCGCACTGGCTTTCTTGTAACCCCCCTTGATCGAGGCGGATGTTCCTAGATCCTCCAAATGAAGCGGCGCCTCGACGAGATAATCAGCGTAGCAACATGGCGTGTGTATCTGGTCGGGGTCCAGCGTCCCCGCCGGGACGATTTTCTCCGCTTCGACAATCACAAGATCAGCAGCGGTCGCCATCGCCCGGTTGAAATTGTTCTCTGTCATACGGTAGACCAGATTGCCTGCCGTATCAGCCTGCCAGGCCCGAATCAATGCCACGTCGCCCCGCAGGGCCGGTTGAAAGAGATACTCTTTTCCCTCGATCGACCGCGTATCTCGCCCCTCGGCCAGCTTGGTGCCAGCCGCTGTAGGCGTATAGAAGCCACCTATCCCCGCGCCCCCCGCCCGTATTGCCTCTACGAAGGTGCCTTGCGGCAGCAGTTCAAACTCGATCGAGCCGTTTAGCACAGCGTCTGCCGCTTCCGGATTGCTTGTGAAAAAGGTGCCGATGGCTTTCCTTATCTGTCCATTGCGCAACATCCGCCCGCCGCCGAGACCGGGCTCCCCAATGTTATTGGCCACATAGGTTAAATCACGAGCGCCCGATCTAGCCAACGCATGGAGCAGATTGGTGGGGTTTCCTGTCATGCCGAAACCGCCGACGAGGATCGTGTCGCCGTCCTTCACTAGCTGGGCAGCCTGTTTTAGCGTCAATTGGGGTACGCTCTTCATACTGTTTCGTGCGGGAGGATTTCGGTCATTTCGAATACGGTTTTATGGTGGGATGGAGACGTAATTGGGAATCTGCGTGTTACAAAATCGTTTTGTCCAGACCGAACGGGAGGGTCCAGGGGGTTTGGCATCAAATTCGAACGTCTAAGATAATCAACCTCCTTGGGGCATAGGAGGACTCGGTCCGATCGATGGCCGCAAGAGTAGAATTCCTTAGAACGGGAAAAACTCGCAAAGGCCGGGTCATTTTATTTCTGAGAGCTCTTGAGACGACATATTTTTGTTCTAAATGAATTACGTATTGTATGCCACCTTTGGTTCTCGAGGTTATTTTAGAGACGGAAAAGTCCAACTGCGATCGACGATTGAAGGTCTTGGACGGTACATTCTAGCGACATAGTTCCAGCCATCGGTGATCGGTATGAAATTAGTCTTACCAGAATCACCCCCACAAATTCACCGTAACCGATCCATCTGGATTCTTTTTGGCGGTAAGGTTGTTTACGCTGTAGCTGTCATAGGGGTTTTCTTCAAAGTGACCGTCCTTATTGTACACGCTAATGGACCAGAACCCATCGACGGGCACATCGTCAACGGTAAGTGAATAGGCTCCCACAGCTAGTCTAGGTTGAACAATCAGGTAGACGGCCTCTGATTCTGGCAAGCCGCCCCACCCATAGGCTGTGGCAAGTAAGTGGTGTATTTTATTTACCTCATTTTTTTCCCAAACGTTTCTTTCGCATCCTTTAAGCCGGCGGCGAGCTTGAGCAGTGGTTTTGCAGTGGCGGCTAGGCTCGCCTCATCATATGGCGGGTGTGTATAAGCGGTGGCAGGTTGACTCTTTAATTCCAGCCTATCTTGCAATGCATTGGCCTTTTTGATGTCTCTTGCATCCGACGCATTCGCCAGAGTTCTCACAGTGACTAAAACAAACGGAGTATCAAGTTCACTGAGTTCAATTTGTCGTTCACCGGGGCCGTGATTGATGTTATTGATAAAGTGATCTTCATTTACCACAACAGCGGACATGTATCGGCTTCCGGCATCCGGTAATGTTAAGACTGCGCCTTTGCTTATATCGACCACGGCAGAACTGAATAACGTATCGCGATTCATTCGCTTGACGCGTTGTTGGTCGATGGGTTGAGGCTCCCGGGTATGTGTCCATTGATTGATGCCTCCACTGCTAGCTATCATGCTATCGAAATGCGCCGCGGTTTTAGCCCGCACATAGTTTAATACATCGACTTCCACTTGCGATTCAGAGGCTTCAAGATCTACAGAGAGCATGAGAGTCCAGCAAAACAGAGCCAAAAGCGAGGCCCTTGAAGCGTTGATTTTTACGGATGAGACGTGGCCGAATTTGCCAGAGACTCGGTAAGCTGCATATCGATTATGAATGATAACGGGAGGCATGAAAATAAGTGTTGAATCGATTTGTTTTGATGTGGCGAACGGCTTTGTCGAAGCATGCTTAATGACCACAACCTTTTGTTCAATCGTCGGGTGTTGATGTAAACTTGCCGTTTGTCTAGGGCTTGTCGTTCCCTCGAGGGACGAAAGATTGGATCTCAGTAATAGCCCGGCCGAGGACGAGCCCATGCACGTCATAGGTTCCTTCGTAGGTGTTCACTGTCTCAAGATTCATTGCGTGGTGAATTACACGGAATTCGCCGGAAATTCCGTTTCCTCCGAGCATATCTCTCGCTTGGCGGGCGATTTTCGAGGGCGGTACCACAATTATTGCGTTTCGCTAGGGATATCATACCGGGCGTGGCCCGGTCTTCATTCATCAAATTTCCCAAGCGCCAGGACAATAACTGCATCTTGGTTATGTCGGTAGCCATATTAGCCAGTTTGGTCTGTATCAGCTGCATAGATGCGAGCGGATAACCGAACTGCTGGCGCTTCATCGCGTAGTCCCTTGCGCGGTGGTAACAATTTTCAGCTGCGCCTAGAGTGCCCCAGGCGATTCCGAAACGCGACCTGTGTAGACAGGAAAAAGGTCCTTTGAGTCCACGGGCGTCGGAAAACACGTTGTCGTCCGGGACGAAACAATCCTGCAACACGATGTCTCCAGCAGGAGAAGCGCGCACCGACATCTTGTTTTTGATCTTGGGTGTTGAAAACCCGGGAGTGTCTCTCTCAATCAGAAATCCGCGAATGACACCGTCTTCCGCTCCGCCATCGTATGCTTTTGCCCAAACAACTGCCATGTCAGCGACGGGCGAGTTGCTGATCCACATCTTCGAGCCGTTCAATTTCCAACCGCCATCCACTTTCTTCGCGTTGGTGATCATGGATCTGGGGTCCGATCCATGGTCAGGTTCGGTTAGGCCGAAACACCCGATGAGTTCTCCGGAGGCCAGTTTGGCAAAAAACGGTGTTTTTGCTCGTCCGTACCAAATTCGAAAATTGGATACATGACCAAAGTCGATTGCGCCTCGTAAAATGTGCCGTATCCGGAATCTACGCGGTCGAGTTCTCGCTGAACACGTCCGTAAGCCATGTAATCTGCGCCTGCTCCGCCGAATTTTTCAGGTAGGGTGACTCCAAGTAATCCGAGTTCGCCCATTTCGCGGGCTATTTCGGTGTCGAAATACTCTTCCTGATTACCCTTGATCCAACCCTATCAAGAATCAAGGCTCTCTAAGCCCATCGTCTAATGAAAAATTACCTCGTTCTCCTCCTCTTCATTATTGTCTCGATATTCGCATCCTTGGCGGTCGAAGCGTCCAATTGGCCACAGTTTCGAGGTCCTGGTGCTCGTGGTATTGGAGTGGGTGATGCGTTGCCCGCTACTTGGTCGGCCACTGAAAACGTCGCTTGGAAAACGGATATCCCCGGTCGTGGTTGGGGATCTCCTGTCGTTTGGGGCGATAAGGTGTTTCTTAGCTCCGTAATCAACTCAAGCGAATCGGAGGAGCCCAAGAAAGGGCTGTATTTCGGGGGCAATCGGCCCGATGCTCCAACGTCAGCTCATCGCTGGATGGCTTACTGCATCGACCTTAAGTCCGGGAAAATAACATGGGGAAAGACCATTCATGAAGCTCCGCCCGAATCGTCGATTCATTTGAAGAACAGCTATGCATCCGAAACGCCGGTTACGGATGGCGAACGGGTTTATTTCTATTTTGGCAATCTGGGGATTTTCACATACGATTTTGAAGGGAAGCTCCAATGGTCGAAACGCATCCCTGCAAGTGAGACGAGACATGGGTGGGGGACAGCAGCTTCGCCGGTATTGCATGAGGGACGTCTCTATTTGGTCAATGATAACGATGAAGCGTCGTGGTTGATGGCTCTCGATGCGAAGACCGGCAAGGAAATCTGGAAGATCGATCGCGAGCCGGAAAGCAATTGGTCGACTCCCTATGTATGGGAAAATGAATTACGGACGGAGCTAATTGTTCCTGCGACTTATCGCGTCATTTCCTATGACTTGGAAGGAAAGGAGCTTTGGTCATTTGAGGGGATGTCTACCATTACCATCGGGACTCCCTACGCGGCTGATGGATTGCTATACGTAAGCTCTGGATACGTAGGAAGTCGCCACAAGCCGATATACGCGATTCGTCCAGGAGCCTCTGGAGACATCTCAATCGACGAGACGCTACGGTCGAATGACCATATCGTTTGGTGTGATTGGCGAGCGGCTCCCTATAACCCGACCACGCTGGTTTACGATGGATTGCTCTATTCGCTTCTGGACCGCGGCCTCCTTTCGGTTATGAATGCGAAGACCGGCGAATTCCATATCGAGCGAGAACGGTTAGGCGATACCAAGTCGGGCTTCACCGCATCTCCTTGGGCCTACAATGGGAAAGTGTTCTGTCTGAACGAGGACGGGGAAACCTATGTGTTCAAGGCGGGGAAATCATACCAGCTGCTTGGCGTCAACCGACTGTCCGAGGACGATATGGGCATGGCGACGCCTGCGATGACCAATGACAAGTTACTCATCCGTACTTCCGCCCGCTTGTACTGCATCTCTGAAGATGGATCTTAGGAGTGAATGCGTTGCTTGCTCTAGGAGCATTGGAGGGCATCCACCGTCTGCCGTTCGTTGCAACGAAGAATGGTGCTCCAGGAGATTGGGTTCGAGCTAAATTGCTCTCAGTCCGCCTTCGTACTGCGCTCTACGGCGCGACAGGCTTCGTCTACGGCTGGCGCCTAGCGAAGCCTGGTGCTCAGGGGGGGACTCGAACCCCCACACCTCTCGGCACATGAACCTGAATCATGCGTGTCTACCAATTCCACCACCTGAGCGTGTTGGTATGAAGGGTGGGGAAGGAACATGAATTCCGGGTAGCCGGCAAGGAAAAATGCGAGGTACGATTTGAGGGGCAATGACGGGGGTGATGACTTTCCCTCGGCGCCGGGCTCCGAACTCCAGTTTGGCCGTCTTTGCTCCATCGTGCCGAGCGAAGTGGCGAGGCGAGTCTGGAGACCGGCTCGTATAATCGCTTGCCGCTTTGGGACTTGATGGCTTTCATGATCGCTGAACATTATGGCTGAGCCTAGCTAGACCGACTTTAAGTTTTTCGAGAACCGATGGTAAACCAACCTGCGAGCGACCAACTAGAGCCCAATACCATTAAGGCGATCGAGGCCTTTACTCTTCCTCCCAGATTCGCCTTGGTTCGCGTCATCACGGAGTGTGGGGAAAGCTATGGGGACATCACCTTGGAAAGCCATGTGGAGACAGTGATGACGCTCGCTCGAGATATAGCTCCCTTCTTCGTAGGACAAGATGCGAATCGCATTGGCTGTGTTCAGGATTTTATCAGCCACGATTTCTACAGCAACAGCCCCGTTCAGCGTAGCGTGGCTGCGGGTATCGAGACTGCCCTTTGGGATATTTTGGGTCGACGGCTCGGGGTGCCACTCTACCAGCTTTTTGGTGGGTTGTTGCATCCCAAAGGTTTGCCTTACTACCGCTGGGTTGGCGGCAACACGCCGGAGCCGGAATCGGCGGTGGAGCAGGCCTTTAAGGTGATACGCGAAACTGGGGCCAGGGCGCTAAAGTTGAATGCCTGCCCCGTTATGGGACCGGTGGATTTCCATGGAGGGATTCAGCAGGCCCGCGAGGTCGCCAAAGCATTGTCGGAATCTTTGCCCGCCGAGGTCTCTGTGGCTTACGACGGCCATGGCCGATTGAAGCCGCCGACTGCCAGGAAGCTTATCGATGCCCTGCGGCCATATGATCCGCTGTTTATCGAAGAGCCGGTCGAACCGGCCTACGAGCATGAGCTCCCTTCAATCCGCCAAATTGCGGGCGGGATACCCATCGCCACGGGCGAGCGCATGTATGGATCGAGCGATTTCTTTCGTTTGGCGGCGAATAACGGGGTGGATATATTCCAACCTGACATGGTGCATGTGGGCGGGCTGACAAATTTGCGGCGAATCGCCTCCGTCGCCGATGCCGCTGGGCTCGCGATCGCGCCCCACTGCCCGCTATCCGCAATCGCTTTCATGGGCATCTATCAATGCATGGTCACCAGCCGCAGCGCATTTTTGTTGGAGTGCGCGGATGGCATTCACTACAATTATGACGCCGCTCAGCGATTGGGAGAGAATCCCTGGTTGTTCTATATAAAGAACAAAGAGATTTTCAAACTAGGTGAAACGGGTTTGATGCCGCCACCGCCCGGTCCGGGATTGGGGATCGAGTTCGATACTGAAGCCTTGCAGAGAGGTAGTAAGATTCCCATTACGTGGGAACGGAAGTCGCACTATTTGAAAACGGGATTGATAGCGAGGTCCTGATGGCCAGCGTAGGCTCCGGTTCATTTAATCAACCAGAGCGAAAGGGCGGGAATCAGCATCAGAAGAATGGCTACCGCTAGCATGGCGACCGCGAAGCCAACGGCTCTGCGGGCGATGGGTAGTACAGGCTCCCCAGAGACCCCGGACACCACGATCAGATTCGATCCCAGGGGAGGCGTTATGAAGCCGATCCCCAGAGACGTGATCATGAATATGCAGAAGTGAATGTCATTCATGCTGATCTCCCTAGCCAATGGCAGCAGTAGCGGGGCGAGGATAACGATGTTGGGGGTGGTTTCCATAACGCACCCGGCAATCACGAGAATCAGGAGCATGATTAGCATTATGAGGTATCGGTTCTCTGTCAGGGAAGTCATCGTATAGACGAATTACTGGGGGACTTCTAGTGATGCCAACGTCTGGGCCAATGGAAGAGACATGGCGATTATGGGTACGATGACGCCATTCACTTTGGCGGAAGTCTCGAGCATTTTGGGAATGCTGCGCAACGAAATGGTCTTTTGGGCGAAGCCGATGATAAAGGTGACCACCACGGCTACTGCGGCGGATTCGGTTGGAGTGAAAATTCCGGAGCAGATCTCGCCAAGAATGACAAATGGTAGCGCCCCTCGTAGACGGCTTTCAGCCAGCGTTGCCCATTGAATCCCGCTCGAGAGCCCTCGTAGCCTTCTACCCGGTTCACGATGAAGTTGGTTGCCATAACCGAGAACAAAATGAGGGTCCCGGGTATGGCGGTGGCTAGAAATAGGGCAGAGTTGTCTGAAAACGAATTGACTGACGGGGCAGCCCCAGTACGGCATTTGCAAATGAAGGGAAATCGCTGGGCGGTCGCAAGTTAAATTAGACCTGCAAATCTCGAGTATCAAGGATCCTAGACCTCGAATTCCGATCCGTTGGCCGTGGGCTAGGCGAGGCGGCTCGGCCTCCGCGAAAAAGAGGATCGCTGTGGTTTTCGAGCGGGCTCGATACTTTTGGCTCCGTGATTTTTTTGCGCTTGGCTGGATAGTAAATCTTCTCAATGTGAATAGAGCCTTCATGTTATTAGACGTTCAAGATCTAACAGTATCCTTCCATTCGCGAGATGGGGTGAATGAAGCGGTGCGAGGCATCTCGTTTGGACTAGAGAAGGGCAAGACTTTGGCCATTGTCGGGGAAAGCGGCAGCGGCAAGAGCGTGACTTCCATGGCTTTGACCAAGTTGCTTCCGCCGAAACCTATGTGCCAGGTTTCGGGAGTGGCTCGGCTGGGTGGCAAAAGCCTATTGGATCTGCCAG